>Ga0207978_100004_pt1 | contig 335186 bp, 300 predicted proteins | sample LakWasM100_LOW12_2_FD_183920 | JGI IMG/M metagenome (GOLD analysis project Ga0207978, IMG submission 183920) | Freshwater sediment methanotrophic microbial communities from Lake Washington under simulated oxygen tension - Sediment Metagenome... | ecosystem: Environmental > Aquatic > Freshwater... | reverse complement strand
GGTATCTGAGCTGGCAGCAATCTCTGCGCGAATCGCAGGGGTGGTGCGGGCATTCTTGTGCAGAGCGATCATCATGGCTTGACACTCCCGGTAGGTTCAAGCGACTCTATCAACTCCCGCAGAACAGCCCTGGCTATGAACAACGGGTAGCGCTTAGAGTCTATGCAATCGTCCGGGATGCGACACCTACGCGCGGGCTGGCAGGGTTGGGTGGAGGGATGCATTTCGTTGGGCGGTTACCAGCATTTCTCAAATCCCCACATCTCCGCGATATCCTCAAACGGCGCACGCGGCGTGCGGATCTGGTTGATGGGCGCCTGTTCGTCCGCATAGCCCAGGGCGATGCCTGCAAACAGGGTGTGCTCAGCACGCAGCCCCAGAAACGCCTTCACCGGCTCGGAGCAAAACGCCCAGTACTCCTGCGGGCAGGTGGCCAGGCCGGCCTCCACCGCCAGCAGCAGCACGTTCTGCAAGTAGCAACCCAGATCGGACCATTGCGGTGGCCCCATGCGCCGGTCGATGCTCAAAAAGATGCCTACGGGCGCGCCGAAAAACTGTGCGTTCTTTGCCATCTGGCGCAGGCGAGCAGCCTTGTCTTCGCGCGCAATCGCAAGCGAGCTGTAGAGCTGCTCGCCGTTTTCAAAGCGGCGCGTGCGGTAGGGTTCCCACAGGCTCGGCGGGTAAACGGCGTACTCGGGTTCGGGCTGGGGAGGGCTGGCTGCAACATGGGCCAGCAACTCGGCCAACGGGGCGCCAGTGAGCGCATGCACCCGCCAGGGCTGCAGATTGCCGCCCGAAGGGGCACGTGCTGCCGCGCCCAGGATGGCACGCACCGTGGCAGCGGGCGGTGTTCTGGCTTGAAATGCGCGCACCGACATGCGCTGTGCAATGGCTTCGGAAACCTTCATGGGCGGCTGGGCTCGCTGCCCGTTTGGGTGCTGGCGCCTGGCGCCAGGTGCACGGCGCGCTGGGGCGCGGTGTTCACCGCCAGCTGGAACACGTCCGGCCGCGCGTAGTGGCCGACGGGGTCGAAGTCCATCTGCGCGCGGGCGATGTCGCCGGTGTCGATCTCGGCGGTCAGCAGCACATCCTCGCCGTACACCGGCCCGGCCAGCACCTGGCCGAGCGGGCCGATGATGCAGCTTCCGCCGCGCATCAAGAGTGTGTCGTCGGCTTCGGGCAGGCGGTTGTGCATGGCGTCCATCGGGAAGTCCGTCCGCCGCAGGTGCTGGCAGCTTGACAGCACAAAGCAGCGGCCTTCCATGGCGATGTGCTGCATGCTGGCAATCCAGCTGTCGCGGTCGTCGGCCGTGGGCGCGCAGTACAGGGCCACGCGCTGCTGGTACATGGCCATGCGCATAGCCGGCATGTAATTTTCCCAGCAGATGACGGCCCCGAGCTTGCCGTAAGGTGTGTCAATGGCCTTGAGCGTCGAGCCGTCGCCATAGCCCCAGACCAGGCGTTCAAGCGCGGTCGGCATGAGCTTGCGGTGGTGGCCGAGCACCCGGCCTTCGCCCTGGGCATCCGGACCCAGATAGACGGCGGTGCAGTACAGCGTGCCCCCATCGCGCTCAATGACGCCAATGCAGACGTGGAGCTTCTGGCGCCCGGCGGTCTTGGCGAGCCGGGCGAGTTCCGGGCCGTCCAGCGCCACGGCTGCGTCAAAGTACTTTTTGAAATCCTCGCGCCCCTGGGGTGTGCGTCCGCCGATGTAGATGTGAAAGTCTGCGCCCTTGGGGTAGCCGCCCAGGAAGGCCTCAGGGAACACCAGCACCTGTGCGCCGCGCTGGGCGGCCTCGTGCATCAGGCTTTCGGCGCGCGCGACGGTGGCGGCGGTGTCGAACATGACGGTCGCGGTTTGCGCGACGGCGGCGGTCAATTGCATGGGGTCTCCTCAGGATGCGGTTGCGTCAATCCACAGTGTGCCGCAGGCGCTCATCATCAGGGGGCGAGCAGCACCCAGGCTGCGCGTGCGCGCTGCAGGTCGCGGCCCAGGCGGCGGCTGGTGGGCAGGTGGCGCAGCGCCGACAGGCGCCGGATGCTGGCCACCAGTGCAGCCTGCATCTCGGGACTCCCTTGTGCCACCCAGGTGGTCCAGAGCGGGCGCGCCTTAGTGAGGGCACCGGCCTCGTGCAACGCCAGCGCGCTGGAGTGAGCGAAGCACAGCGCATCGCGCGCATGGCACAAGCCCAGCGGGAGCACCGATCCGGGGTCGTCCTCGAAATCGATGAAACCTACATGGCCGTCACCACAGCGCACCAGGTTGCGCGCAAACGCCTGACTGAGGTAGCTTCCGCCCCGGTGCACCGCACCGATCGCCGACAGCCCCTGCTGCCACAGCGCCAGCACGGCGAGCGCGCCTGCGGGCACGGCGTCGCGCATTTCGTTGGCCAGTGAGGGCGTGGGCTGGCCCGGAACCCCGAGATGGCGCATCAGCAAGGCATCGGATTGCACCGCCAGCAAGGCGGGAACCTGCACACCGAGCGATGCCAACTCGCGCAGCCGCCGCACCTCGGTGGCAATGGCCTGTTCTCCGCCCAGGTTCGGCACCGGGGTGAGCAGCGGCAGTCGAAGCGTTCGGGCGAGCGTGCCCATCAGCCGGTAGCGCCCCATGCTGTTGCGCGCGCCGGCTTTCTTGAGCCACAACTGCTCGCCGCCGGGGTGGTAGCTGGCGATGCTTCGGGTCTGGGTGGCGGCCTGGGCGCGCAGAAAATCGGGGTAATCGGTCATGGAGCAAGCGAAAAGGCCGGCGCTACACTGGCCGCCGTGCCCGGCGCGCCCTCTGTCCTTGGCAGGCGCGGCAGCCGGGGATCATAGAAGCCTTTGCCCGTAGATCGGATATGCCATGACCCAAGCCACCCCCGAACCCGGCGCCCATCGGACGCCTGCGCTTGCACCCGAAGACCTGGAGGCGCTCGACGACTTGCTGGACGAACTGCGCACGCGCCTGGATGAAACCCCGCAGTGGGAGTTCTGCGATGGTTTTCTGACTGCCCTGGTTTGCAGCCGCCGCGCCATTCCACCCGCCGAATACCTGTCCATGCTGCTCGGCGACGGAGAAAACATCGAAGTGCCGGATGGCGAAACCCTGCCGCTGCTGCCCATGTTTTCGGACGCAGAGCAGCAGGCGCGTTTCCTGGCACTGTGGCAGCGCCGCTGGGACGAGGTGACATTGGCGCTCGATACGCCAGTGGAAGCGCTCGACGACCCCCGCACCCTGGAGCCCGAGGTGATGGACGTGCGCGGTGCGCTGCTGGCGCTGCCCGAAGCGGATCGGCCGCCGCTGGACGACGAAGAAATCCCCTCGTTTGCGCAGGTCTGGGCGCTCGGCTTCATGTTTGCCGTGGAGAACTGGCCGGAGGACTGGGCACCGCCACGCGAGCGCGAACACGCGCAGTGGCTGGACGATGCGCTCGACTCCATCGTCGCCCTGACCGAGGACGACACCGCCCAAGCCAGCATCAACATGTATTCCGAAGACGGTGCGCCTTCGGTCAGTGAAACCCGCGTAGAGCTGTTCGGCGAGGCCATCTGGGCGGTATACGACCTGCGCCAGCTCTGGAAGAGCCTGGGCCCGCGCGTGGAGACGGTGCGCAAGGCGCCCGAGCCGGGACGCAACGATCCGTGCTGGTGCGGCAGCGGCAAGAAGTTCAAGAAGTGCCACGGCGCCTGATTTGCTATTGAATAAATAGCTTTAAACCATTGATGGATAGGCGCTGAATGCCTATTTCTCTAATGTTTTTAGCCTGGCTGCAGCAGCGCCTTCAGCCGCGCCAGCGCATGGACCACCGTGGCGGCGCGCACTGCGGCGCGGTCCCCTGGAAAGTGCTGCACCTCGCTGTGCGTACGGCCGGCCAGGCACCATCCGAACCACACCGTGCCCACCGGCTTGTCGGCGCTGCCGCCCGAGGGGCCTGCCACGCCGGTGACCGCGATGCTGGCCTGCGCGGCCGAATGCGCCAGCGCGCCTTCGGCCATGGCGCGCACCACCGGCCCGCTGACCGCGCCGTGCTGCGCGATCAGCGCCGGGTCCACGCCCAGTAGCTCGCTCTTGGCGGCATTCGAATAGCTGACGAAGCCGCGCTCGAACCACTGGCTGGAGCCGGCGAGTGCCGTGCAGGCGGCGGCAATCAGCCCGCCAGTGCAGCTCTCCGCAGTAACCAGCTTTTCGCCGCGCGCCAGAAGCTGGACAGAAATATGGGTCAAATCGGCCTCTAGCGCAGACAGTGTCTGTGCTTGCAGCTCCTGATTGATGAGCGATTCAAGGCTCACAAGAACCTCCATAGGGCCATCACCAGCAGCGTGCAAAAAGCGGCGACGAAGTCGTCGAAGAGGATGCCGAAGGCGCCGCGCGCGCCAAAGCCCTTGAACTGCGCGTCGGCCCAGGCGACGGGGCCGGGTTTTGCGGCGTCGAAATAGCGAAACAGCGCAAAAGCCACCGCCTGACCCACCAGCCCCATCGGCATGGCGAGCCAGAGAATGAGCCAGAAGGCCAGCACCTCGTCCCACACGATGCTGCCGGGGTCGGCCACGCCCAGGTTCTGCGCAGCCACGGCGCAGGCCCACCAGCCCACCAGGGTGCCGGCGGCAATCAGCAGGCCCAGTTCCGCCACGCTGAACCAGCGCGCCAGCACCAGCCAGGCCACCCAGGCCCACAGCGTGCCCACGGTGCCCGGCGCCCAGGGCGAGAGGCCCGAACCAAAGCCCAGGGCGATGAAGTGCGCCGGGTGCGCCAGCAGAAAGCGGGCGCTGGCGCGGCGCGGGGGGGGTGGCGGCGCCCCTTCCACCACCATGGGGAGCGGATCGGGCGTCATCGGCTTTCGCGCAGTGGCGCGTCCTTGGGATAGCTCAGTACATGTTCGGCGGCAAAGGTTGCGCTTGCGCCAGCCGCCAGGCTTTGCTGCCACAGCACGGTGCCGGGCTTGTTGGCGAAGGCCAGGCTGGCCGGCTGCGGCGTGTAGCGCGAGCTGACCTCGATTCTTTCGTCGTGCGACACCGGCGCTGCGTGCAGTACTTGCAGCTCGATGGCGCCCGGGTGGCGGTTGTCCACGCGGTAGCGGCTTTGCAAGGTGCGCTCGGTGCGCGAACCTGTGAGGCCGGCTGTACCGCGCTGCTCCTGCACTGGCTCGGCGCGCACCGTGACCTGGTCGTCGCGGCCAAAGGCGAGTTCGGCGGTGGCCGTGTCGGCCGGGGCCGCAGCGAAATCGAGCCGGCCGTTGCCAACAAAGCGCGTGCCTTGCAGCAGGGCGACCGGGCCCGCCGGCCAGACACCACTGGGGCGCGCCAGCTCGGCGACCAGGTAGGCGGCCTGCTCTACGGCGGGGGCGGTGCGCGTGAGCAAACGCACCTGGGCATCGACGGCGCCCAGCGCCAGTGTCACGCGCTCACCGCTGCTGGGCACGCTGGTGCGGCCAGGCACGGCGAATTCGGTGGCGTAGGCGCCCTCTTCGGTCTGCACCTCGAAGTCGGGCGCCGGGGCCTCGGCCCGATCGGCTTCCTGGGCGCCGCGCGCAGCGGCATTGCCCTTGGCCATGGACATCACTGCCGGAGCCGGCGCGGACGGCGGCGGTGGCGGCGCGAGGTCCAGCGTCCATGGTCGCGGCAGGCTGCCTTGGCTGCTGCGTGCTGGCGCGCCGGTGGACAGGCGCAGCTGCACGCCGCTCCAGTCCTCGCCGCTGGCCTGGGCTACGATAGCCTGGCGCTCCAGGTGAAGTTTGGACGTAGCAACGTCCAGCGTGGCGCGGTAGCTGCTTTGCCAGTTCGGGCCACGCACCTGGTAGGCCAGCCGCAGGGTGGCTTCGCGCTCGCTTGCCAGTTGCACTTGCACGTTGACCACGCGCGAGCGCTGGCCCGCTGTGCGTTCGCGATCGGCCAGCAGGGGTTTGAGGCGCAGTTCCAGCGCTTCTTTCTCGCGTTGCAGCTGGTGGGCGCGCTTCTGGCCTTCCTCGGCGCTGCGGCGCAGGGCGTCTGCCGTAGCCTGAATCTGCGCAGGGCTGGCCGGGGCGGCCCGGCTGCCCTCGGCGGGCGTTCCGCCGGCCACGGTCTTGAGGTAGCTGTCGACCAGCTGCAGCGCGCTGGCGGCGGCGGCCACGTTGGCGAGATCGTCCTGCAGGCTGCGGATTTTGGCGTCCAGTGGGCTTGCGCAGGCGCTGGACAAGGCACGCTCGGTGGTCTGCACGCGCAGCTCACCGATACGCAGGCCGGCGTCGCCGATCACCTGCAGGCTTTGCGCATCCAGAGCGGCGGGCAGACAGACAAACTGCGCTTCGCGCGCCCCGGCCGGCACGCGCAGCGTGCGCTCCACGGTGGCGCTGCCCTGGTAGAGCGTGACCTTGTCGATGCGGGACGCGGTAGCGGCGGGGTCCGCTGCCTGGGCGTGCACGCCCACCGCCACGCAGGCCAGCAGCATGGCCGTGCACAGCGCGGCGATACGGGGAGTGGAATGACGCGGGCGGGGCAACATGGGCAGGGCCTTTGTGTTCGGGCTAGACCTTGCCCATGCTAGCGCATGGCTTGGGCAAGTTTCCGGTGGACGCAACAAGACTAAAGCACCTCGGGCACCGCCTCGGCCAGAAAATCGTAGACCGCCCGGATGCGCTGGCTGGTGCGTATCTCGCGGTGCACGGTGAGCCAGATGGGCAAATCGGGCAGCTTGAGCATGGGCAGCAGCGTCACCAGGTTTCGGTCGGTGCGTGCCATGTAGTCGGCAAGGAAGCCGATTCCCAGGCCGCTGCGCACCAGTTGCCAATAGGCGATGAGGTCGTCTGTGCGCAGCGCGAATTGCTCGCGCTCCACCGCAAAGCCCATGGCGGCAAAGCCGCGCGCGATGTCGCTATCGCCGTCGTTGCCGATGATGTCGTGCAGCAGCAGATCGGCCGGCTGGCGTGGTGTGCCGCGGCGGTGCAGGTAGTCGCGGTGGGCGTAGGTGCCCAGAGTGACCGTGGCTATGCGCTTGGCCACCAGGCTGGCCTGGTCAGGCCGCACCATGCGCAGCGCAATGTCGGCTTCGCGGCGCAGCAGGTTGGTGACAGCGTTGCTGGCCACCAGCTCCACCTGCACCTCGGGCAATTCCAGCCGCATGCGCGCAAGCAAGGGCGGCAGCAGCATGCAGGCGACGGGCTGGCTGGCAGTAATGCGCACCGTGCCGCTCACGCTCGCTTGCGAGCCCGAGACGCTGCGCGCCAGTTGGTCGGCTCCGGCCTCCATGGCGCGCGCTGATTCGGCCAGGCGCAGAGCGGTGGGCGTGGGCACCAGACCGCGGCCGGTGCGCTCAAACAGCACCAGCCCCAACTGCGCTTCGAGCTCGGCGATGTGGCGGCCGATGGTGGGCTGGCTGGCGTGCAGTGCGCGCGCTGCGCCGAGCAGGCTGCCGTGATCCAGCGCGGCCAGAAAGGAGGGGATGAGACGCCAGTCGAAGTTTTGTCTCATCGGGTGAGCCTGGTATTCATATTTGCATTGCTGTTATGGACAGTTAGCCAATTGTGTAATTCTCGACGCCTTTTCACAATCGCTTCATACCTTCATTTTTCAACTTCCAAGGAGCTTTATCGTGAATCCCTCGCCTGCCTCCACTGTTCTCATTTTGGGTGCCCGTGGGCGCCTGGGCCTGGCGGCGACACGGGCCTTTGCCGAAGCGGGCTGGCAGGTGTACGCCCAGATGCGTCCCGGCGCTACAGGCCCCGCGATGGCGGGTGTGCAATGGATTTCTGCCCTGGCCGAGGACACGCCGGCCCTGGCTGCCCGGTCGCAGGGTGCGCAGGTGGTGGTGCACGCCATGAACCCGGCCTACACGCACAGGGCCTGGCGCAAACATGCACAGGCGCTCATGGACGCCGCCATCGAAGTCACCCGCACGCTGGGCGCCACGCTGGTGCTGCCCGGAAGTGTGTACAACTATGGCCGCTCCATGCCCCCGGTACTGCGCGAAGACACCCCGCAGACCGCGCTGGATTTCAAAGGCCGTATGCGCATCCAACTTGAGCAGCGCCTGCAAATTGCCACGCAGGATGGGACCATGCGCGCCATCGTGCTGCGCGCGGGTGATTTCTTTGGCAGCGGTGCAGGCAGCTGGCTGGACCTGGCCATCGCCAAACACCTGATCCGTGGCCGCATTACCTGGCCCGGCCCGCTGGGCGTCAGCCGTCCTTGGGCCTACCTGCCCGACCTGGCCCGCACCCTGGTGCGGGTGGCCGAGGAGCGCCATCGGCTCTTGCCCTTCGACACCCTGCACTTTGCCGGCCAGCAGGTGACGGCCCAGCAGTGGATACAGGTGCTCACCACCGTCGCGGTCGAGCAGGGCTGGGCGGCGGATCCGGCGTCCGTGCGCGTAGGCCAACTGCCTTGGCCGCTGCTGCGCGTGGCGGGACTGGTGATGCCGACCTTCGCCGCCCTGGCCGATGTGCGCTACCTGTGGAGCACGCCGCACGGCCTGGACAACACCCGTTTGCGCGCTCTGATCGGCGAAGAGCCGCACACGCCCTTCGAGCAGGCAGTGCGCCGCGCGCTCCATGACCTGGGCTTGCTTGCCCCGGCCCATTCCCACCAGGTGATGGCATGAGCAGTCCAATGCGCCGCCGCACCTTCATTCGTCTGGCCGGTGGTGGCACCCTCGCCGCTGCTGCGCTGGCTCCCCTTGCCGCGTGCGGTGCGGGTTCCTACTTTCCCGCGCAGGCCGTGGAAGCCTGGCAGGGCCCCCTGGGCGAGACCGACGCGCGCCGCCGCGCTGTGGCGTATGCCATCACCGCACCCAATCCGCACAACCTGCAGCCCTGGGTGGTGGACCTGCGCGAGGAAGGCGCCATTACCCTGCGCACCGACCCGGAGCGCCTGCTGCCCGAGACCGACCCGCTGGGGCGCCAGATCCTGATTGGCCATGGCGCCTTCCTGGAGCTGCTGGTCATGGCCCTGGCCCAGCAGGGCGTCGCCAGCGAGGTCGTGCTGTGGCCCCAGGGCCCGCAGTCCACGCAGTTGCAAGGTTGGGACGAGCGCCCCGTGGCCCGCGTAGTGCTGCGTCCTGGTGGCCAGCCTGACCCGTTGTTTGCCCAGGTGCTGCGCCGCCGCACGCCCAAGGTAGATTTCGACACGGCCAAGCCGGTGGAGCCCGCACGGCTGCAGGCGCTGTTGGCCAGCGCGTCTCAGGAAAAAAACGGGCTGGCTGTGGGGGGCACGGTAGCCCCGGCACCGCTCCAAGCCCTGCGCGCGCTGTGTTGGCAGTCGGCCCAGGTGGAACTGCGCACGCCGCGCACCATGCTGGAGAGCATCCGCCTCATGCGCGTCGGCCCGGCCGAGATCCTGGCGCACCGCGACGGCATCGCGCTGAACACGCCCTTCGTGCGCGCCATGGACGCGCTGGGCCTGTTCGACCGCTCGGTGGCGCCACCCGAAGGCAGCGCGGGCTACAAGGCGGCCGCTGCGCGCTTCGAAGGTCACAGCCGCACGGCCATGGGGTTCGTGTGGCTGGCGGGCGGTAACACCCGTGCCGACCAGATTCGGGTCGGCCGCGCGTACGTGCGCCTGCAGCTCAAGGCCACCGAGCTGGGCGTGGGCATGCACCCCATGAGCCAGGCGCTGCAGGAGTTTGCCGAAATGGCGCCGCACTACGAGCGCGTCCACCAGCTAGTGCTCGGGCGGTCGGCGCCGCGCGAGGCCGCCGAGCCCACGGTGCAGATGCTGTGCCGCATCGGCTGCCCGCCGGGCGACGTGCCCGCCACACCGCGCCGGCCAGTGGGCGCTTTGCTCCAGCTCTGAGCGGCGCGTCCGAGGCAACGAAGCCGGTTTGCTCGCGGTGCGGCGGGCTGCTACAGGCTGGCTGCGCGGGCGGCAGCAGCCTTGGCCTTGGCCTCGTCGGCCTTGCGCTGCAGTTCCTGGGCTTCTTTTTCAGCCGCCTGGGCTTCTGCGGCTTTGGCGGCCTTGGCGTCCTTCTCGGCGGGGTTCGACCCCGCCAGGGCGTTGCCGGCCATGGTGCCGGCCACGGCACCCACTGCGGCTGCGCCCATGGTGCCCATCATGCCGGGGCCGCGCGCTGCGGGCGCGGTGGCCGCTGCCGGTGCCGCCGCAGTCGGGGCGGTGGGCGCTGCCGGTGCGCTCGGGGCCTTGGGGGCGGCAGGGGCGGATGGCGCCTTGCCGATGCTGGCCGGCGCAATGGAGCGCGATTTGCCGCCCAGGCGCTTGGCATGGGCCAGTGTGGGGGAGGCGAGGGCGGCGATGGTCAGGGCGATGACCAGGGTGCTGGTGCGGGAAGTGCTTTTCATGGTGTGCTTCATTGGCAGTCAATCGTTGCTGCCGAAGCCAAACAGGCTCAGCAGGCTGGTAAAGAGGTTGAACAGCGAAACAAACAGGCCCACGGTGGCCAAAACGTAGTTGGTTTCGCCGCCGCTCACGATGCGGCCGGTCTCGAACAGGATCAACCCGGCCGACAACAGCGCCACCATGGCCGATACCGCCAGGCCGAGCGCCGGGATCTGGAAGAACATGGCCGCCAGCCCTGCCAGGATGGCAATCACCATGCCGGCGAACAGAAAACCCCCCATGAAGCTGAAGTCGCGCCGCGTCGCCAGCACCCATCCCGACAGGGCCAGGAAGGTGGTGCCTGTGGCGCCCAGTGCCAGGGCGATGGTCTGTCCGCCGCCCGGCAAGGCCAGGTGCGCCGAGAGCACCGGGCCGAGCGTGTAGCCCATGAAGCCGGTGAGCGCAAACACCGCGCCCACGGCCCAGCCGCTGTTCTGGACCTTGTGGACCAGGAACAGCAAACCGAAATAGCCTGCCAGCGTGAGGACGAGGCCCGGAGCAGGCAGGCGCAAGGCCACCGCCAGGCTGGCGACGGCGGCGCTGAACAGCAGCGTCAGGGACAGCAGGGCGTAGGTGTTGCGCAGCACCCGGTGCGTGGCCAGGGTGCTGCGCAAGCCGCTGGGGACGGTTGCAGTCCCCTGGTGAGTGGCGAGGTGGTTCATGAAAGCTCCAGAAATCAGAAGGAAATCGAAAGATAGGGCATGAATAGTTTCTAAAAAAGAAGATAAAACATGAATTTCAATTCCGTAAAATCTGCGAATGAATACTGCGTTCAACTACCGCCACCTCTACTATTTCTGGATGGTGGCCAAAGAGGGCAGCATGTCCAACGCCGCCGCGCGGCTGGACATGGCGGTCCAGACCGTGAGCACCCAGGTCCGCGAGCTTGAACGCGACCTCGGTTGCCAGTTGCTGCGCCCGGCGGGCCGGGGGCTGGCACTGACCGAGGCGGGCGTGGTGGCCTTGCGTCAGGCGGAATCCATCTTCCAGCTCGGCGAAGCCCTGCCTGAGCAGGTACGTGCCGCAGCCCAGAGCCCGTCGGTGCGGCTGGTCGTGGGCATTGCCGATGGCCTGCCCAAGCTGGAGGTGCAGCGGCTGCTCCGCCCGGTGTTGCAGGTGCAAGGCCTGCGACTGGTGTGTCTGGAGGGAGAAATGCCCGACCTGCTGGCCGAACTGGCTCTGCACAAGCTCGACGTGGTGCTGTCCGACCATCCGGCCCCTTTCCATCCGCGCCTCAAGGTGCACAACCATCCGCTGGGTACCTCGGCCATGGGTTGGTACGCGGCGCCGCAGTGGTGGGCGCAGGCGGTGGACGGTTTTCCTGCATCGCTGCAGTCCTTGCCCGTGTTGCTGCCCACCACGCATTCCATCGTTCGCCATCTCATTGACCACTGGCTGGCCCAGAAAGGCCTGCGCCCGCGGGTGGCCGGAGAGTTTGAAGACAACGCCCTGCTGGAGGCCTTCGGGGGCACGGGCCTGGGCGTGTTTCCCGGCGCGGTGGCAGCGCAGGACGAACTGCTGCAGCGTTGTCAGGTGCGGTTGGTGGGGGCCTGCGACGGGGTGCAGGAGAACTATTACGCCATCAGCACCGAGCGCAAGCTGGCGCATCCGCTGGTGCTGCAGCTGGTGCAGAGATCGGCTGGAGTGGGCGCCGCGCGGTGACCCCTTGGCAGTCAACCGCGTCGCTGACGGCAGATGCGCGGGGGTTTGTGTGATTGACCGCGCGTGCCGTGAATCCGATACTGAGAGCGTAGGAGTCTCATTCCGGGGGATCTTTCGCCTGCATCCAACCAGCATCCAACCAGCCAGCATGCAAGATCTACAGAACAAGAACACGGGACTTCGCCGGCGCGAGCTTGCCTTCCTGGGGGTTCTGCTGTGCACGGGCGTGCGCGATGCCGGCGCAGCCGACGCTGCCGACGCTGCGCTGCGCATCCTGACGGAAGAATTCCCCCCCTACAACTACACCGAAGGCGGCAAGGTCGTCGGGCTGGGCACCGAGGTAGTTCAGGCGGTGCTAGCGCAGCTCGGTCTGCAGGGGCAGATCCAGTCCATGCCCTGGGCGCGTGCCTATGAGACGGCGCGAAGCACGCCCGGTGTGCTGATCTACAGCATTGGGCGCACGCCGGAGCGCGACAAGCTGTTCAAGTGGGTGGGCGTGATTGCGCCGGCCAATTACTACCTTTTTGGGCAACCAGGCCGCGTCTACCAGATCGACTCGCTGGAAGCGGCCAAGCGCTATCGGATTGCCACGGTCAACGAGGACGTGGGCGAGCAGTTTCTTGTGGCGCAAGGTTTTGTCAAAGGACAGAACCTGCAGTCCAGCGTGAAGTACGAGCACAACTACGAAAAGCTCAAGCTCGGCCGGGTGGACCTGTGGATCATGAGCGAGTTGACGGCAAGTTACCTGGCACGCCAGGCCGGAGACGACCCGGCAAAGACACTGACCAAGGTGTACCGCATCCCCGAACTGAGCGGCGAAGGCTATTACATGGCCTTTGGCCGCCAGACGCCCGACGCCACCGTGGCCCGATTCCGGCAAGGGCTGGAGGCCATTCACCGCAACGGCGACTTTGAACGCCTGCAGAAAAAATGGCTGTAGACGAGAGAGCCTTTCAGCACACGGAGCCGGTGGCTGGCGTGCTTCCGATGCTGGCGCGCCGCTCGCTCGGTGGGCGGCTGGTGCTGGCGAGCCTGCTTTTTTGTGCGGCTTTCATCCTGGTGTCGGTGGGGGTGCTGACGGTGCTGGCATGGAATGCCGGTATCGCGCGCATGGAGGCCGAGCTGGCGCAGATCGAGCAGATTTACGGCCATACCTTGTCCAAGGCGATCTGGGAACTGGACAGGGATGCGCTGCAAATGCAGGTGCAAAGTGCCAAGGGCATCCCCTCGGTAGGCAAGATCGTGGTCCGCGTGGCGCTCGCCAACCAGTCGACCGAAGTGTTTGAGGGGGCGCACGCAGGATGGACCGGTGTGGGCCGCGCTCCCACGCACCGCAAGACCTTGAGCTATGCGCCCTATGCCGGTGCGCGTGAGGAGGTGGGCGATCTGGTGTTGTATGGCGACGAAAGCGTTCTTTGGCAGCGTTTGCGCGGTGAGCTGGCGACCATCGTGATCGCGCAGCTCCTGCAGTCGCTGATGCTGGCGGGCCTGATCATGTTGATGTTCAACCGCATGGTCACGGTGCACGTGCAGCGCATTGCCTCGCATCTGGCGTCGGTGAGCCCCGGGACGCTTGGAGTGCCGTTGCGCCTTGCCCGCCGCCGCAGCCAGGACGAGCTGACTCAGCTCGAATCCGGGGTCAACCAATTGCAGGGCAGTCTGGCAAGCCACCTGGATCGCCAGCATCGCTACGAGCAGGAACTGGCCCAGCACCGCGACCGGCTGGCCCAATTGGTGCAGGAGCGCACCGCAGAACTTCAGGCGGCCAACGAGCGCCTGCAGAGCCTGGCGCGCACCGACGCCCTGACAGGCCTGCCCAACCGGCGCCATTTCGATGAAGCCAAAACCACCGAGATGCGGCGCGCCCGGCGCCATGGACACAGTCTGTCGCTGCTGATTTGCGATATCGACAGCTTCAAGGACTACAACGACCACTACGGGCACGCCATGGGTGACAGCTGCCTGAGCGCGGTAGCCCAGGCGTTGAAAAGTCAGTTGGGACGCGCGGGGGACATGGTGGCCCGGATCGGCGGCGAAGAGTTTGGCGTGCTGCTGCCCGCCACCAGCGGGCCGGCGGCCCATATGCTGGCAGAGCGCCTGCGCGAAGCCGTCGCAGCCTGCGCCATCGAGCACCTGCATTCCGCCTGCGCGCAGGTGGTCACCATCAGCATCGGGCTGGCCGTGCGAGAGGCGGGCGCAACCGAGGAGTTTGGCGCGATGTTTCAGCGCGCCGACCAGGCCCTGTACCGTGCCAAGGCGGCGGGACGCAACCAGGTGGTGGGCCCGGGGAGCCGGGGCTGGCCTGCAGAAAAAGGAGAAGCAGCATGAGTCGCTCGGCGGTGTGCATCTGGGTTCTTTGCATGGGGACCGCCTTGTGCCAGGCGCAAACCATCCAGGCCGTGACGGAAACCACCCCCTATACCTATGTCGAGGGCGGCAAGGTGACGGGTTCGGCCACCGAAGTGGTGGAGCTGACGCTGCAGCGCGCCGGGCTCACGGACTACACGCTTCGCCTGTACCCCTGGGCGCGGGCCTACGACATGGCGCTCAAAGAGCCGGGCGTGCTCATCTTTCTGATCGCCCGCACGGCGGCGCGCGAAAACCAGTTCCGCTGGGCCGGGGAGATCATGAAGATCCAGTACCACCTGTACCGGCTCAAATCGAGGCCGCTTGACATCGGCACGCTCGAATCGGCCAAGGCGTACACGATTGGCGTCATGCGTGACGACGTGCGCCAGCAGTACCTGCGCTCCAAAGGCTTCGAGCGGCTGGTGGTTTCCGCCCAGTCGCTGGACGTTTTCAAGAAGCTGCTGAGCGGCCAGGTGGATCTGGTGCCCCTGACCACCGACGACGCCGCGTCGCTGTGCCAGCAGACGCAGTTTGATTGCAAGGGCCTGGAGCGCGTGCTAACTTTGGACGAAGCCTCCACCGGCCTGTACATGGCCTACAACCTGCAGACGCCGCCGGAAGTGGTGCTTCGCACCCAGCAGGCGTTTGACAAGCTCAAAGCCGACGGGCAGGTGCAGCGCATCATGGCGGGTACGCCCTCGGCAGAAGCCAAAACCCCGGCTTCAGGCGAAATGGTCAAACGATGAGAACGCCAGCGCCAGTTCCCGCCCCGCGGCATCCACCACGCGCAGGCCGGGCGCCGCTTCGATCTGGCCGATGCGCCGTACAGCGGTGCCGGCTTGCAGCGCCGCCGCAGCCACCGCGGCGCGCGCAGCAGCGGGCGCCGTGAAGGCGAGTTCATAGTCGTCACCGCCCGACAGCACGCAATGAAGCAAAAAATCTTGGTCAAATAGGCTTCCAGCGCTTATTCCATAAGAATTTGTAGCTATACATTCAATAGCATTTTCCATCTGAATGCGCGCGCCCACCCCCGAGGCGTGCAGCACATGGCCCACATCGCCCAGCAGGCCATCGCTCAGGTCAATGGCGCTGCTTGCCACACCGCGCAGCTGCTGGCCCAGGGCGACGCGTGGCGTGGGGCGTTCCAGCCGCTGGCGCGCGGCGGCCAGCAGAGGCGGAGGCAGGGCCACCCGGCCCTGCAGGGCTTCCAGCGCCAGGCGCGCGTCGCCCAGCGTCCCGCTCACGTACAAATCGTCGCCCGCCCGTGCGCCGCTGCGCAGCAGGGCCTGGCCGGTGGGCAGTTCACCAAAAACGGTGATGCAGATATTGAGCGGCCCGCGCGTGGTGTCGCCCCCCACCAGCTCGCAGCCGTGCGCGTCGGCCAAGGCAAAAAGGCCGCGCGCAAACGCCGCCAGCCAGGCGTCGTCGGCATTGGGCAGGGCGAGGGCCAGCGTGAACGCCAGGGGCTCGGCGCCACACGCCGCCAGGTCTGAGAGGTTCACGGCCAGCGCCTTGTGGCCCAGTGCCTGCGGGTCCACGTCGGCAAAGAAGTGGTGCCCCTCGACCAGCATGTCCGACGAGACGGCCAGTTGCATGCCAGGGCGCGGCGCCAGCAGGGCGCAGTCGTCGCCTACGCCCAACGCGGTGCGGCGCACCGGGCGCTTGAAATGTCTTGCTATGAGGTCGAATTCACCCATGGAGGTTTTCGGGTTCGATCATCGAGTCAAGTATGACGGGCGCAACCTGGGAAGCTCGTTGATCGCCATGCCGCAGAGCTTGAAAACGGGCTACCAGTGCCACCGCGGATCTGGCTTTGCCAGTCCGCTGGAGGCGTCCCCCTCAGGGGGAAGACGCGAAGCGGCGCAGGGGGAATCAATCCCTACCTCTAAACCGCTGCGCCGCCTGGCGGGTCACTTCGGCCAGCAATTGCTCTTCGCGCTGGCGCTCACGAAGCCAGCGCGCGTCGTTCTGTCCGGCGGCGGCTTCGCCGCGCAGCAGGTGCAGGGCGCTTGAGGCGCCATGCGCGGCGGCGTGGCCTGCAATCTGGTCAATGGTGCGCATGATGTGCTCGCGCAGCGGCATGTGGCCGCCCGTGGCCGGGTCGACGTAGACCGCGTCCATGCCGAAACGGCAGGCCTGGAAGCGGTTGTAGGTATAGACCAGGTAGTCGTCTTCCTGCGGCATGAAGGGCTGCTCTGCCAAAAACCAGGCGCCCAGCGACTGCACGAACCCGGCCAGAGCGGCGGCGCGCTCGATGGTCAGCGGGGTGTCGAAGACGCGGATTTCAATGGTGCCGAATTCGGGCTTGGGGCGAATGTCCCAGTAGAAGTCCTTCATGCTGCGCACCACGCCGGTGTGCGTCATCTTGTCGAAATAGGCCTCGAAATCCTGCCACGTCAGCGCCATGGGCGCACGGCCCGAGAGCGGAAAGGCAAACACCGAATTGAGCCGCGCCGAATCAAATGCCGTGTCCTGGCCCTGGATGTAGGGGCTCGATGCCGAGAGCGCAATGAAGTGCGGAATGAAGCGCGACATGCGGTGCAGCATGAGCAGGGCAGAATCGGCATCGGGGCAGCCAATGTGCACATGCTGGCCAAAGATGGTGAACTGCTTGGACAGGTAGCCGTACAGATCGGAGAGCTCGCGAAAGCGCGGCTTGTCGTAGATGCGCCGCTCGTGCCACTGCTGGAATGGGTGCGTGCCGCCGCCGACCACCGCAATGTTGAGCTTGTCGGCGCATTTGACCAGGGCATCGCGAATCTGCGTCAATTGCCCCAGCACTTCGCTGCTCGAATGGCAAATGCCGGTAGAAATCTCGATCATGCCGCTCGTCATCTCGGGTACCACGCTGCCCGGAAGCGGGTGCTTTTTCATCAGGCGCAGCATGTCCTCAGCGTAGGGCGCCAAGTCGTAATCGTGGGTGTTGACGAGTTGCAATTCCAGCTCGACCCCCAGGGTGAGCGGCTCGGAATGGTTGAAGGCTTCAAGACCCATGGTTGTCTCCGGCGTTTTTGCGCGTCGTGAGGGGTGCCCAGGGCTTGGAGCTCTCGCCAGCCCGGTAAATGGCCACCGTGGCAATTACGGCGCCAGCCACCTCCATCAGCAAGATCGCGGGCAGCGCAATCTGTGCGATCAGGCGGCCGGTCTGCGGTGAGGCAACGACGAACTGCGAGGCGATCAGAAGGGCGATGGACGACATCGGCGTCATCGCGCTGGCCACCCACAAGGCTTGCTGCCAGCTGGCGCCGCTCCCGACATTGCCCAGGGCCACCCCCACCACTTTGGCCACCAGGCGCACGGCGATCAAAGCCAGTACCACCCCCGCGACGCGTCCGCTCCAGTCGGCCTGCGCAGCCACGGTGGAAACCAGCACAAACATCAGCATGGTCAAAAGGGCCGAGGCATTGCCAAGCTGGTGCGGCCAGGCCCAGGGCCTGGGGTTGAGCTGCTTGAGCAGCATGGCGCCCAGCAGCGCCGCCAAAGGCGCCGAGCCACCCATGTGCGCCGCCACGGCGGTGGCAGCGGCCACGAGGGTGAGCAGCATGATGGAGGTGTTCTCGCTCGTCGGGCTCATGAAGCGAAGGGCCGTGCGCAGCGTCAGCGCCAGCACCGCCGCGACCACGATGGACACCCCCAGCACCACCATCACCGGGGACACGGTGTCGATGAAGGTGATGGTGGAGCGGTTCATCAGTTCGGCGCGGGCACTGCCCAGCGTCAGGGCATACAGTGTGGACAGTGTGGACAGCACGATGGCGCGCTCGGTCACCGGGCCGGCCGCGCGGTTGTCGGCCACCACGCGGGTCAAGACCGAAGGAGACGCCGCCAGGGCCACCAGAGCCAGTGGGCCGGCCACCTGGCGCTCCAATCCCAGCCAGGCCAGCGTCCAGTAGACCGCGAAATAGGTCAGTGCCGATTCCGCAATGCTTTGCACCAGCACCATGGGGTTGTGGCGGAACCAGCGCAGCGGAATGCGTCCACCTGTTTCGAACAGCACAACGGCCAGGCCCAGTTCCAGCAAAAACAGGCTGATGCCTTGCAGCGGCCAGGGTGCACCGCTGAAACCGGCCAACCCAGCCAGCGTGCCCACCAGCGTGTAGCCCACCACCTTGGGCAGACCGACGTGGCGCTGTAGCAAATGGCCGGCGATGGCCGCCACCGCCAGCAGCAAAGACCACTGCACGGTGGGAAGACCCGCCGAGGGGCGCAGCCACTGCGCCCAGAAGCTCAAGAGTTCATTCATTCGTGATTCCTTCGCCAGCAGTCACGCGCTGGGGCCCGTTAAGGGGGTGGGGCTGTCGCCCGACCAAATATACAAGGCGCCGCAGCGCCCGCCTGTCGGCGGTGCGCCCGAGTCGCTTGTCGCGGGAATAGGCCGTGGCTCAAGCGCCTGGCGCAGCGGGCGGCTGAAATGGGGCTTGCGGCGCGTCGGACGCCGTACTACTTGGGACGCTACTTGTCGCGCCGCCGCTCGGGCGCATTGCCCCATTCTCATTGAGTTTGTCGCCCGACCACCGCAGGGCACGCGCTGCAATGGGAGGACCCACCGTCTCCAGCAGGGCGACCGCAGCCAGAACGATGGAACCAATCACCGCGCCTTTCTCTGGAAACAGATTTAGTGTGGTGTTGACCAGGCCAATGGCCAGGCCAGCCATGGGCAGCAGCAACAGGCCAGTGCTGCCTGCCTGGCGCGGTGAGGCGCCGAGCAGCAGAGCCGAGCCGCCCACGCCCAGCCACTTCGCCGCCGCGCGCGCGCCGAGGAACGCCAGCACGGCCGGCCAGTAGTCGGCGATTTCAGCCACATGGAGGTTGGCGCCCGCGTAAACAAACAGCACGATGAAGAACAGCTCGAAAGAAGCGCCAAACTCGATGCTGGCGATCAGCTTGGCCCGCTCCATGCTGCGCACTACCATACCCAGCACCAAGGGCGCGAAAAGCGCCGAAAGCTTGAGCGCCAGCGCGGCGCCCACGGTCATCATGACGGCGCCAATCACCAGTGCAAGTTGGTATTGCTCCGCCACTTTGGTTTTTCGCGCTGCCAGATGCAGGAGGCCGCCCATCGCCAGCCCCAGCGCGCCAGAGCCCAGCAACTGGTAGAGCGGCGCGCCTACCATCACTGCCAGCGGTGCATTGGCTTCGCCGTAGAGCGCGGGCAGCACCGCAGCAAAGGCAATGAAGGCGATCACGTTGTTGAGTGCCACCAGCAGCATGGCGCGTTCGGTCACCGGGCCCGAAGCTTCAAGCTCGTGCGCCACGTGAATCAGCACGGCAGGTGAGGACGAAATGGCAATGGTGCTGATCACCGCTGCCGTCAGACCCGAAACACCGACCATCCCCAGCGCGAAATACACCGCAGCAAAGGTCAGCGCGCTCTCCGCCAGCGAAACCAGTACCACCCGGCGGTCCTGCTTGATGCGCTTGGTGTCGATCGATAGCCCGAGCCGGTACAGGATCAGCGCCAGCGCCACATCGACCACGATGCGCGATTGCGCTAGGCCAGCCTCGCTGATGACGCCCAGCACATTCGGCCCCGCCACGAAGCCCACCACCATGAATCCTGTGATGCTGGGCAGCCAACGCCAACGGTGCGCGATATAGCCCCCGAGAGCGCCGGAAAAAAGCAGAAAACCAAAAAAGAACAGGGTGTTGACCGAGAACGGCCACGCGGGCAGATATTCCATCGGTAGGCAGCGGGCGCGCGGTGCGTCAGTGGAGGACGCGATGGCCGCCGCCTTGGGCTGCATGCATCACGAAGCGGGGGATGGGCACATCGAACGCTTCGCCCACTTCGGTCACGAAGCGGTAGCTCCCTTCCATGCTGCCCGTGTCGCTGCGCAAGCGGCAACCGCTGCTGTACTCGAAGCGCTCTCCCGGCCGCAGCAGGGGTTGCTGGCCGACTACGCCAAGGCCGCGCACTTCGTCTTGCGGGCCCTGCCCGTCCTCGATTTTCCAGTGGCGCGCGATCAGTTGGGCCGGGGCATCGCTGCGGTTGACGATGGTGATGGTGTAGCTGAAGGCGAACACCTCGCGCTCGGGCGCGGACTGGTCCGCCAGGTAGGCGGTCTGGACATGGATGTCGAAGGCAGGCGATTGCATGGCCCGGATGGTAACTGCGACAATGGAGTCATGAGCCGTACCTACCGCATTGCCCCCTCCATCCTGTCCGCCGACTTTGCTCGTCTGGGGGAGGAAGTCTCTAGCGTCATCGCGGCCGGTGCCGACTGGATTCACTTTGATGTGATGGACAACCACTATGTGCCCAACCTGACTTTCGGACCCATGATCTGCCAGGCGCTCAAGCCACATGCCAAGACTGCGGCGGGTCAGGCGGTGTCGATCGACGTGCATCTGATGGTCGAGCCTGTGGATGCGCTCGCTGCGGCGTTTGCTTCGGCGGGCGCAGACACCATCAGTTTTCACGCTGATGCAGTGCAGCATGTGCACCGCAGCATTCAGGCGATTCGGGCCCAGGGCGCTCGTCCCGGCCTGGTATTTAACCCGGCTGCGTCGTTGGACGTACTGGATTGGGTCATTGACGACATCGACGTAATCCTTATCATGAGCGTCAACCCCGGTTTTGGTGGCCAGAGCTTCATTGAGTCGTCCCTGCGCAAGATCGAGGCGGTGCGCAAGCGCATAGACGCATCGGGCAAGGACATCCGGCTAGAGGTGGACGGCGGCATCAAGGAAGACAATATCCGCCGCGTCGCCGACGCCGGGGCGGATACGTTCGTCGCGGGCAGTGCCATTTTCGGGCAGCGCGACTACAAGGCTGTGATCGACGCCATGCGAACGCAACTGGCGCAGCGCTGAATTCAGCGCTCGCGCGGACGCAGCTGACCGGTTCGGGGCGTGGGCCGCAGGGGCCGTCCGCATAGTCGGCCTCTTGGCTGACAGGGCCAAGAGCCCTACCGACGTAGGATGAACTTTTGTATTGATGTGTCCGTCGATTGTGTCTCGGCGAACCACACAAGCGAGGTTCCATGCCCAACACCCACACTCCCATCCATACGTTCCCTGTCCCACAGCGCAGCATGGGGGGCGACGCCCCGCCTTCGGAAACACTGAGCCTCGAGCGACACGTGCGTCAGTGTTTGCAGGCCAATGGCGCCTGGCACAGCGTTCGCGATACCGCTAAAACAGTCGGTTCCTTTCTAAGTGGACGCGTCGTCACCGTGGTGGTGTTGGTGGCAGGCGTTCTGCTTGCCCTCAGCGTCTACTGGTAACGCGCGTCGTCACACTCCGTGGCACCGCGCGACGAGAAAGGCTTGGCCGCCAGCAGCGGCGTCGGGTTCGATCAGCTCCTGAGTTCAGGCCTGGGCGAACTGGAGCCGCCAATACGCGCAGAAATCTTCGGCCTCACGCGGCTGGAGCAGCACGGGCGCAGCTTGGCGCAGGCGCATGTCGAAAGCGGTAGTGCTCCGTCTAAAGCCCGGCCCTTTTACCCACGCCTTCAGCAAAATCTGCGCGTTTTGCGGCTCTCGCATGCGTACATCGCAGACCAGGAGCGCACGGGCCACCATGTAAGCCCCGCCGGCGAATGGCTGCTCGACAATTTTCAGATGCTGATGGCACAGACCGACGACATCGGTCAGGCGTTGCCGAGGTGCTACTTCGCCGACTTGCCGGTGCTGGGTGGCGAACATCTCGCGGGTATGCCACGCATCTACGGCGTCGCCTGGGCGTTCGTGGCGCATACCGACAGCGCCATCGACAACGACTTGCTGGTGAGCTTTTTGAACGCCTACCAAACGGTGTGCGAGCTGAACTTCGGCGAGATCTGGGCGCTTGCGTCTACTTTGCGTGTGTTGCTGGTGGAAAACCTGCGGCGCTTGGCGGAACAGGTGGCGACGTCCATGGCCGCTCGGCAGGCGGCGGACGAATGGTGCGACGCTCTCATCGAATCCGGAAAATTCGGAGGATCCAGTTTTGAGCAACGCTTCAAAGCGATGGCGCGTCGTGGTGTGGGCCGCGCCTTTGCGCTTCAGGTCAACGAAAGGCTGAACACCGAGACGGGTGACATCGCAAGCTCGCGAGATGCCGAGGTGCAGGCAACACTCCTAAGGACACGCGAAGCGTTGGGCCGCTGGTTGCCAGATCCCTCTTCCTCCCAGGTGGAGCAGCACGCGGAGAAGGCCGCCGACAGCTTGAGCATGCGCAATGCCATTCTGGCGCTGCGCACCCTGGAGGACGCCGATTGGCGCGAAGTGGTCACCCACACCAGCGTTCTGGTGCGTACCCTTGAGGCATCGCCCACTTTTTGCGCTGAACGCGAAGATACGCAGGACGCCAGCCTGTTTGCCATTCAGCGCCTGGCCAGGCGCAGCACACACAGTGAGTCGTTCATCGCCAGCCACTTGCTGACTTTGATGGCCATTGAGCGCACAGATCGATTGAGCGGCGCAGTGGCAGAAAATGTTTCACAGCCTCCCCGCAATGATGGGGAGTATGCGGACGCTGCCTCCCACACGCCTGGCTACTGGCTGCGCGGACCTGGCCGCAAAGTGCTCTACACGGCCCTGGACCTGCGTGCGCAGCGCCACTGGGAAATGCGGCAGTTGCTGCTGCGAGGCGTGTTGCCGCTGTACGTCATGGTGCTGCTGGTTGGCAGTTTGGCTGCCGCCGCCTGGATGGTGCTCGGGCCCCGCCTTGCATGGCCGTTTGCTGCTGGCCCGGCGCTGTGGGGGGTGGGCTTGTTGGCCCTTTTCCCGGCGGGAGAGGCGGTTCTTGCAGTGGTCCACCGCATGCTCAGCGAATCCCTGCCGCCGCGGCGCATGGCACGGTATGGGCTGCCAGCGGGTATTCCGCACGAGCACCGGGTGCTGGTGGTGTTACCGACGATGCTCACATCGCCCAGAATCGTGCGCGAACTGGTGTTGCAGTTGGAGCAGCATTACCTTGCCAACAGCGAGCCCTGCGCGCAGTTCGCCCTGTTGACCGACTATTCAGACGCCGACGCCGCCACGCAGCCGGGCGACGCCGCGTTGCTGGAGCAGGCGCGCACCGAGATGGAGGCTTTGGAGGCCCGTTACAGCCAGGCCCCCCTGAACGGTGCCGCTCACCGATTCCTGCTGCTGCACCGGGAACGCAGCTGGGCGCCTACCGAGCGCCGCTGGATCGGCTGGGAGCGCAAACGCGGGAAGCTAGAAAATCTGGTCCAGTGGCTTGCCGAGGGAGGCGATTCGCCGTTCGTGGATCTGGGCCTGTTGTCGCAGCCGGTGCCTGGCACGCCGTATGTGGTGACACTCGATAGCGACACCGGTCTGCCACCGGGAACCCTGCGCGCTCTGGTGGGGGTGGCCGCACACCCGCTCAACCGGCCGCAGGTGGATGCGCGGCGGCGCCGCGTCGTGTCGGGTTTCGGCATTTTGCAACCGCGGCTCACTACGCCGTTGCCGGAACCCGCCACAGCTACCTTGTTTCACTGGCTGTTTTCGGGCCGCTGCGGCATCGACCCCTACAGCGCAGCGACGTCCGAGATTTATCAGGACTTGTTTTCGGAGGGGAGCTTCGTTGGCAAAGGCCTCCTGAATGTGCACGCCATGCACACCGTATTGGGACATCGATTTCCCGAAGGCCAGGTGCTCAGCCACGATCTTCTTGAGGGTTCGCTCGCACGTTGCGCCACCGTGAGCGATATCACGCTGATGGAAGATGCGCCGCTGCACGCCGACGTTGCCGCAGCGCGCATTCATCGCTGGACGCGCGGCGACTGGCAGTTGCTGCCGTTGATGCTGCAGTGGCGCCGCTACGACCTTCCCGGAATTACTCGCTGGAAGTTGCTGGACAACCTTCGCCGCTCGCTCGTGGCTCCCGCATCGGCGGGCCTGCTGGTGTTGGCGCTGGCAGGCGCGCCCCTGTCGCCCTGGAGCACGCTGGCTTGGGTGCTGCTGGCTTTCGGCGCCGGTCCGCTGATTGGCGCGCTGGCCGGCCTGGTGCCTGCACGGGACAACGCGGCGCTTGAATATTTCTATTGGCAAGCATTGAGAGAAGTGCTGCGCGCCTTCGGCAGCGCGCTGTGGAATCTCGCTACCTTGCTGCAGCAGGCCTTGATGCTGCTTCACGCCGTCGGGTGCGCCCTGTGGCGCAGCTTTGTGAGCCGGCGGGGGCTGCTGCAGTGGACCACCGCCGCCAGTGCGCAGGCAGCAGCTCTGACGAGTTTGCCCGGACTCGTCGCCGCGCATGCCCCGGTCACACTGGCGGCGGTCTTGCTCTGGCTGGCGCTGTGGCAGCAAAACACAGCCTGGCCGGTCTTTAGTGCGCTGCTCTGCCTCGCTTGGGCTGCGACGCCTCTCTGGATCTGGCTTTTCAGCCGGCCCTGGCGCTTCCAGGAAGAGCCTCAAGCCACACCGCAGGAGCAAGCGTACCTGGCGGAAATTGCGCGCGACACCTGGCGATTTTTCGAGATCCATGTCGGCGAGCCGACGCACCACCTGCCCCCTGACAACGTGCAGACTGTTCCGAACACAATGGTGGCCGAACGGACCTCGCCCACCAACATGGGTCTGTATCTGCTGTCGGTAGCGTGTGCGCGCTCCTTCGGCTGGATCGACACCGCGCAGTTGCTGTCGCGCTGCGAAGCCACATTGGACACGCTGGGCAGGCTGGAGCGCCACAGAGGGCACTTCCTCAACTGGTACGACACCCGGACCCTGGAGGTACTGAAGCCCGCCTACGTTTCCACAGTGGACAGCGGCAATCTGTGCGGCCATTTGCTTGCCCTGGCGGGTGCGTGTGATGCACTGTTGCACGATCTGCAACCCGACGTGGAAACCTCCGTATCGACCCGGCTGCAAGCCCTTGCCGCGCGTTGCCGCAAGCTGGCGACCGAGCCGGAGTTCGGTTTTCTGTACCACCCGCGCAAGCGCCTGTTGCATATCGGTTATCGGGTGGCGGACAGCGCGCTCGACACCAGTCTTTACGATTTGCTGGCCTCTGAGGCGCGGCTGGCCAGCCTGTGGGCTATCGCCAAGGGCGATGTGCCGGCAGAGCATTGGGGTTCACTGGGGCGGCCTTTTTATGGCGTGGGCCGGCGCGCGGCCCTGCGTTCCTGGTCAGGTTCCATGTTTGAGTATCTGATGCCGGCGCTGGTGCTCGACGAACCCGTGGGCAGTGCGCTCAATACGGCCGCACGGTCAGCCATCTACGAACAACAGCGCTATGCGCAAAGCCACGACGTGCCATGGGGTGTTTCAGAATGCGCCTATGCGGCGGGGGACCATACGCTCGCCTACCAGTACGCTCCGCAGGGCGTGCCCCGGCTCGCGTTGCGGCGAACGCCTGCCGACGATCTCGTGGTGGCGCCTTATGCGACGGGCCTGGCCGCCATGTTCGATCGACCTGCCGCTGAGGCGAATTTCCTCACCTTCGAGTCGCTGAAGGCGCGCGCCGACTGGGGTTTTATCGAGGCATTGGATTTCAGTACAGAACGCCAGAGTGGCGGCAGCAGGTTCCAGTTGGTTTCCACCTTCATGGCCCACCACCAGGGCATGACGCTGGTGGCACTGACAAACGTGTTGCTGGATGGCGCCCCGCGCCGCTGGACCATGGCGAACGCGCGCCTGCGCGCGGTCTCCGGACTGCTTCAGGAGGCGGTTCCGCGAGAGATCCCCCGTCTTGTCGAGCCGCTCATGCAACCGCGTCGCACGGTGCGCACGCGTGTGGCGGGAGCGGCGTCGCGTGAGCTGGTGCCTGGCTCCAGCGGAATCGAGCCCACCGTGCTGCTCTCCAACGGAAAATACAGCGTGTCGCTGCGTGCCAACGGCGCCGGCTGGAGCCGGTACGGCAACGCCGACATCTCGCGCTGGCGCGATGATGCTTTGCGCGATGCCTACGGCCACTTCGTCTACCTGCGCCGCGTGGCGGCGTCCGATGTGTCCGAGGCGGCTGATGCCCGTTTGGTATCTATCACGCAGCACCCGGCGGCTGATCCACTGGCTGCGTACCGCGCCAGCCTGCAGGGCGACCATGCCTGCCTGCATGCTCAGTGGACCGATCTGCGCAGTTGCTGCACGGTCTGGGTCAGTCCCGAAGACGATGTGGAACTGCGGCGCATTGAATTGTGGAATTCGACTTCCGAGCCCATCGAGCTGGAGCTTTTCTCGGTATTCGAGGTGTCGCTGTTCGAAGCCCGAGCCGACGAGGCGCACCCGGCTTTCGCGAACCTGTTCATCGCATCGGACTGGGTAGATGCCAACCAGGCGTTGTACTTTTCCCGGCATCCGAATACCGATGCCCAGCAAAGCGTACATGCAGTGCATTTTCTGGCAGAGAGTGAGCGCCAGCCCGTTGTACTCACACTCCAGACCGACCGCGCTGCCTGGCTGGGCCGCAATCGGGACGCTTCGGCGCCGCTCGCGCGGTGCGAAAGTCCCCCTGCCGGCGATGGCACCATGCGGACTGGACTGGATCCGGTGTGCGCCCTGGCGCTTCGCATCGTGGTGCCAGCGCACTCGCACGCGCAATTCACGCTTGGCACTGCCGCAGCGAACCAGCGAGATGCGCTGGAGACGCTGGTGGATCGCTACCGCCAACCGGCGGTCATTGAGCGCTCCATGCTGATGTCGTCGACTTTTGCCGGTGTGCGCATGCGCGAGATGGGAATCCTTCGGGAAGACCGCGCCGCTATTCAGACGCTATCCACGCTGATCGCTCTGCTGCACACGCGCCCAGGCCCGCGAATACTTCCGACTGGCGTACAAAACCTGGGCGACCGGCGTACGCTGTGGCGCTTCGGCATATCGGGTGACCGCCCCCAACTGCTGGTAGAAATCAGCGCGGAGCATGGGATACGTCTGGTGCGTTCGCTGGTCAAGGCCTTGCATCTGTGGGCCTGGGGTGGGTTGCTTTGCGATCTGGTGGTGGTGAACGCGGAGCCACCCTCCTACCAGATGCCGCTGCAGCTGGCGTTGCAGGAGCTGAAGGAGACACACAGAGCGCAAAGCGTGGGTGTCGATGCAGCCCGGGCCTGTGGCCTGCACCTGCTGCGCCTGCCCGAACTTTCGAGCGAAGAGCACACCACGCTACGCATGCTGGCCCGCGTGCGTTTCTCGGCCGATGGGCGACCCCTGTCCCAGCATCTGCGCGAACTGACGCAATGGCACAACGCCGCACTGGACGAGCGCATCGACCAGTCCCACGCGTCACCGAGTCCGCAGCGTACGGGCGCGTCTGCGGCAGCGCCGGACGGCGAGTTCGACGCGAAGAGTGGCGCGTTCCGATTTGAGATTTCTGCCCAAAATCAAGTCTCGCGGCCCTGGCTCAACGTGCTTGCCAACCCGGAGTTCGGCACGCAGGTGTCTGAGTCTGGCGCCGGTTACAGCTGGGCTGGCAACAGCCAGCAGCACAAGCTCACGGTTTGGTCGAACGATCCCGTGTCCGACCCGGGTGGCGAGATTTTCTGGCTGCAGGACCTGCGCAGCAAAGCCTTGTTCGGTGTGGGCAAGGGATTTGACGGTGTGCGCAATGTAGAGCATGGCCAGGGCGTCACGGTGCTTGAGCAACACCATGGGGAGCTGACGATCCGCAGCACTTGGTGCGTAGACCCGCAGCGCTCCGTCAAGCGGGTGCGCCTGACCCTCACGAACCGGGGGCAGGAGGTGCTGCGGTTGCGCGCCATCGGCCTTCTCGAATGGGTGATGGGCAGCCAGCGCCTGGACCGCCAGAGCGTCGCTACTGCGTGCGACGGCAATAGCGAGGTGGCTGCGTCCAGCAGATCGGCGCCCGTGTTGCTGGCCATTCAGCGCGATGGCCAGTCCGGCTATGGCGGCAGCACGGCGTTTTTCGCGGTCTATGCAGCACGCGATGGAATGCAGCCGTCCATCGATTGGACCTGCGACCGGCGCGAGTTTTTCGATGCACGTGGCCACCGTGTCGTGCCTGACCACCTGGCTGAGCAGGCCGGCCTGGGACTGGACCCCTGCGCCGCGCTATCGTGCCCGCTGGACGTTCAGGCCGGAGAGAGCTGCGACTGCGTCTTTCTGCTGGGTCACGGCGCCAGCAGCAGCGAAGCGCTGGCGCTCGCACGCGAGTGCCTGAACGAAGGTGCTGCGCTGGATGCCAATCGCTGGGAAATGGCGGCGCGCGCCCAATGGGCGCAGCTGCTCGCACCGGTGCAGGTGCAAACACCTGACCCCTTGTTCGACGCCCTGGTCAACCACTGGTTGCTCTACCAGACCGTGGGCTGCCGCATGTGGGCGCGGGCGGGCTTCTATCAGGCGGGAGGTGCCTTTGGGTTTCGCGACCAGTTGCAAGACGCCATGGCGCTGGCCATCGCCCGCCCGCAAGCGCTGCGCCAGCAGTTGCTGCTTTCGGCGTCGCGACAGTTCGAAGAGGGCGATGTGCAGCACTGGTGGCACCCGCCGACTGGCGCCGGGGTGCGCACCCATTGTTCCGATGATTTGCTGTGGCTCCCAGAAGCCGTGGCGCGCTATGTGCAAGTGACAGGCGACGCGGCCGTCCTCGACGAATCGGTGACCTTTCTGGATGGGCCAGCCGTCCCTGAAGGCAAGCATGATGCGTATTTTGTCCCGACAGTGAGCAGCGCCTCCGCCAGCTTGTACGAGCACTGCGCCCGTGCACTGGACCGCAGCCTCAAAGTGGGCCAGCACGGTCTTCCGCTAATTGGCAACGGTGACTGGAACGACGGCATGAACCTGGTGGGCGACCAAGGTCGCGGCGAATCGGTGTGGTTGGCCTGGTTCCTGTGCACCGTGACCGACGCCTTTGTTCCGCTCGCACAGCGGCGCGGCGACGCCGAACGCGTCGACCACTGGCGCCTGGCTGCGCGCGGTTGGCGCACGGCGCTGGCCGGACCGGCCTGGGATGGCGCATGGTTCAAACGTGCCTTTTTCGACGATGGCACGCCACTGGGCACCCATGACGCTGTCGAGTGCCGCATTGACCTCATCGCGCAGGCCTGGAGCGTTCTGTCGGGCGCGGCCACGCCCGAGCGCCAGCGCGCAGCGATGGCGGCCGTGGCCGAGCTGTTGGTGGACGACGACGCGGGCCTCAACCGCCTGCTCACGCCGCCGCTACAGCACATGGTGCCTAGTGCTGGTTACATCCAGGCCTATCCGCCGGGCGTGCGCGAGAACGGCGGCCAGTATTCGCATGCCGGTGTCTGGAAGCTGATGGCGCAGGCGCAATTGGGCGATGGAGATGGCGCCTACCGCACTTTCACCCAATTGAGCCCGGCGCACCGCAACGCCAATGCAGAGCAGAAGGTGGCCTATGCGCTGGAGCCGTACGTCATGGCGGGCGATATCTACTCTGAGGCGCCGTATGTGGGCCGGGGCGGCTGGAGCTGGTACACCGGTTCGGCGGCCTGGATGCATCGCGCTGCCATTGAATCGATCCTGGGCCTGGAGGTGCGCGCGAATCGCGTCTGCCTTCGACCTTGTCTCCCCAGCCACTGGCCCCAGGCGCGGCTGACATTGGAGCGCGGCGGCGCCAGGCACCAGTTCACGATTTGCTTTGACGACGTCCCGGATGCCCTCTCCCAGGCACAGAACGCGGGTGCACAGCGGCTGGAAGTGGGTGCGTGGGTGGCGTTGCCGGCAGGTGAAAAAGGTGGCAACTACGTCGTGGTCCTGCCGGGGCGTCCCGCAGAAGTGTCCAAGCAGGACTGAGCGTCAGGCGCAAGGCTTCCCTGCAACGCAGGGAAGCCATTTGATTAGGACTTACGCACAATGGTCCCAGCTAGGCCTTCCGACGCAGACAGTACAGGCGTACGGCAAGGAGGAACAACGACGCTGGGGCAGTTTTGCGTAAGTCCTGTTGATTATTGTTTCGCCGGGATGACTGTCGTCGTTGTGGTCACACTTTCGCGCAGCACGCCACCCTGCAAGGCGGAGCCGCTGGTATGGCCCGACCCACGAATGCGGTCCAGGCAGGCCGCGTGCTCCTCGGTTTTCGAGAAGACCTCGCAGCGTTCGACAGCGTTCGCCGTTTTTTCGTTGGCGCCACTGCTTTTCAGGGCGCCTTTGCCGGCGGCGTCGCGCGCTGCGCCCGCCTCGCGCAGGCAGACATCGCGCGCTTGCTGGGTCTGGCCGCTCAAGCAGTCCGTGCGGTCCCTCTGATAACGTGCCTCGGCGTTGGCATCCGGTGCGGCGTGGCTGGCGGCAGCGCTCATCAGCAGTGCAGCACCGCAATAGGCGCGCAGGGTGGTCGGTCGAATGTTCATGGTCTGAATCCTTGGCGGTTGTTTGGTATGGGGTCTCGCCTGGCAGCGCCAGCGCGCCGTTGAAGACTAGGCTTCCATAGCAAGCCCTGCTGTCGGACAGACGCTGCATAGGCAGCGGGCGCAGGGCGCAACAGCGGCCCCATCCGCGCAGGTGCCTTCTGCACACGCCGCGAGGAATGGTGCAGGACACCTAAACTCGCCAGTTTCCCTGCTGCGATTCCTGCGACGCCTATGGCCACCCTCACACTCCCAGGCACGACGTTCGAAGTCGATGCCGCCATCTTTGACCTTGACGGCACCCTGGTGGACACGCTGGGGGATTTTGACGAGGCCCTCAACCGCATGCTGGCCGAGTTGTGCCTGCCTTCTGTTGCGCGTGAAGCCATCGCCACGATGGTGGGCAAAGGCTCGGAGCATTTGCTTATTTCTGTACTAAATAGCGTTCTAGCGCAAGGTGGAAGGGCGCTTCCAGCTATTGATTTAGAAGCGCTCTACCAGCGTGCCTGGCCCAGCTACCAGCGCCACTACGCAGCCATCAACGGCCAGTTTGCCGAAATGTATCCGGGGGTGCGGCAGGGACTGCGGGCGCTGGAAGCCGCCGGCATTCCGATGGCTTGCGTAACCAACAAGCCGACCGCCTTTGCCACGGTGCTGCTGCGGGCGCTTGATCTTGACTGCTTTAAGTATGTGTTTGGAGGCGACGCCTTCGAGCGGAAAAAACCGGATCCGCTGCCCTTGTTGCGCAGCTGCGCAGCACTGGGCACAGTCCCCGCACGCACACTGATGATTGGTGACTCGGCCAATGACGCCCAGGCAGCGCGGTCGGCCGGCTGCCCGGTGCTGCTGGTCACCTACGGCTACAACCATGGCCAGAGCGCGCGCGCGGTGGACGCCGATGCCTGGGTGGATTCGCTGGCCGAGTTGGCGGCGCGCCGCTGAAACTCGAAGATCGCCTCAGGCTGGCCCAATTCGCAGCGCGGACCCGCTCGCTTGTGGCGCTGCAGGCCGGGTGGCTGGATGCGCAGCCTGGGGTGCGCCGCTCAGGCGGAACACCGCCACCGCATGCACCAGTTGCGCCGCCTGCACCTTGAGGCCGTCGGCCGCAGCGGCGCTTTCTTCTACCAGCGCAGCGTTCTGCTGCGTCGCCTGGTCCATCTGCGTAACCGCCTCGCCCACCTGGGCTACGCCCTGACTTTGCTCCTGGCTGGCTGCGCTGATCTCGCTCACGATCTCGGTCACCCGGCCAATGGCCTGCACCACTTCGCTCATGGTGTTGCCGGCACGATCCACCAGGGCTGAGCCCGCTTCCACGCGCTCCACACTCGCGCCAATCAAAGCCTTTATTTCCTTGGCGGCATCGGCGCTGCGACCCGCCAGGCTGCGCACCTCGCTCGCCACCACGGCAAAACCGCGCCCTTGCTCGCCGGCACGCGCCGCTTCTACTGCCGCGTTGAGCGCCAGGATGTTGGTCTGAAAGGCAATACCGTCGATCACGCCGATGATGTCGGAAATCTTGCGGCTGCTGTCGTTGATGCCCTTCATTGTGCGAACCACTTCGGCGACGACATCGCCGCCCTGCGTGGCCACGGTCTGGGCTTTGAGCGCGAGCTGGTTGGCTGCGCGCGCGTTGTCGGCGTTTTGGCGCACGGTGGAATTGAGTTCTTCCATCGAGGCCGAGGTTTCTTCCAGGGCACTGGCCTGCTGTTCGGTACGGGCTGACAGATCGCTGTTGCCGTGGGCGATCTCGGCGCTGGCGGTGGCCACGCCTTCGGCGCCTCGGCGCACCTCGCCGACGATGCCCGCCAATTGCTGCTGCATGGCACCAAGCGCTTGCAGCAATTGGCCGGGTTCATCGCTGCCCGTGGCTTCCAGGGCATACGTCAGGTCACCCTGCGCAATGGCCTGCGCGAGTTGGCGGCTGCGCTGCACTGGCTGCACGATGGAGCGTGTGACCAGCGCGGCCAACGCCAAACCGAGTGCGATGGCGGCCAGTGCGCAGGCACCAAGAATCCACTCGCTGGTCTGGGCTACAGAGCTGCTGCGTTGCAGGCTTGCACTCAAAAGCTGGGCCATGTGCTGGCGCAAGGCGTCGAGGGCGGTGAGCGTCTTGTCGGCGAGCGGGCGCAGGTCTTTGTCCACCAGGCTAGGCACATTGGGCTCGCCGCCACGGTGCAGCTCGCGAATTTCGGCAAGCCGCTGTGTGTAGGCCGTGTGGGCGGCGTCCACACTGGCAAGCAAGGCTTTGCCCGCGTCGTCCGTCACCAGCGTGTGGATCCGCTGCACGGTTTGCTCGATGTCGACCGTCGTGGCTTCGGTGTTGGCCTGGAGCTGGTCCATGTATTCGCGGTCGATGGCCTTGAGAAACGCCTCGGTGCGCACCCAGTTCAGGCGCAAGCCCGCCGCCCAGCGCTCCACTTGCGCCTGGCGCTCCATTTCCACGGTGGAAACGCGCTCGCTGTCGGCAGCCAAGGTCTGGATCCGCCAGATGCCTATGCTGGCGGTCAGCGCTGTAATCAACAGGATGAGACCAAAACCCAGGCCCAGGCGGGGGCCAACGCGGAGCGTACGCAACATGTTTTTAAAGCAGGCGAGAAAGGGACATGCAACAGCCTAAGGGCTGCCGCCAAGCAAGGATGTCTGTCGCGCGACAGGGTCGGCCGCTTACTTCACGCCCAGAAGCTGGTCCTTGAGCTTCCAGTCGGCTGGAGAATTGCCGAACCAGATGGACATCAGCGCGCGGAAAAAAGCGGGGTCTTTGAAAGGTTCAGCCTGCAGCTTGCCCTTGGCCCAGATGCTTAGCCCGGTCGCTGGGTCCCATTCGAGAGCGCAGACGTCGCCCGGTTGGAAGGCCTTGTTGGCCGCAAAAATCTCGCCCATCTTGATCATGCCTGGAATGATCTTGGAGAGCTCGCTCTTGCTGACGTTGTCCTCAATGCCCCGCGTGAGCAGTTTGCCAAAATCGGTGGAGTTGATCTCACGCAAGAAAGTCATGCCCAAACGCTTGGGGCCGGGTGCCGCGATCAGTTCATCGAGCGACGCCACGGTCCGGGTGGTGTATAGGTCGCCCACGTACACCTTGAAAGGGCCCTTGTAGCGGATGCCTGCACCATTGAGTTGCAGTTTGGTTCCTGCGACGCTCACGGAGTCTTCCACCTTCACGCCAGCGATCTCGGTCATGGGAAACGCCGCCATGCTCCAGCACAGGCCGACAGCAAGCAGCAGAGAGCGCAATGTTTTTAGCATGTCCATCCTCATAAAAAAGAACGATCGTTCGTAAGACTGAAACAAAGTGTATGTCAGTTGGTCCTGGGCCCTATTAGGGATTTCCCGTGCGCGCGGGTTGCTTGCCAATTGACTGCCGCGGTGGGGGCTCGGGCGCGCATTTGCTACACTTTGCGCCATGTTCATTCACCGCGCGTTCATCGCAGGTCGCACAGACCGGGGAGCCTGGCCCTGGCGTCCCTACCGCGCCTAACGTGTGGCGGTTGCTGTCCGGCACACGCCTTGTGGCCCTTGCGGCCTTTCCTGATGAACTTGGCGCGCCAGCCTGCTGGCCCGCTTGCCGCCCTGGCAGGACACTCCCTTGATCACTGAACTCGAATTCCATAGCCTCGCGCGCGAAGGCTACAACCGCATTCCGCTGATGGCAGAAGCCTTCGCGGACCTTGAAACCCCTCTGTCGCTGTATCTCAAATTGGCCCACAGCCAAGGCGGCGGTGCGTACAGCTTCCTGCTCGAATCGGTGGTCGGCGGCGAGCGCTTTGGCCGCTACAGCTTCATTGGCCTGCCGGCGCGCACCCTGCTGCGCTCGCGTGGCTTTGGCGCCGACGCCGTCACCGAAGTGGTGACCGACGGCCAGGTGGTCGAAAGCGTTCCCGGCAACCCCCTCGATTTCGTCGAGGCCTACCAGAAGCGCTTCAAGGTGGCGCTGCGGCCGGGCTTGCCGCGCTTCTGTGGTGGGCTCGCGGGCTATTTTGGCTACGACGTGGTCCGCCACATCGAGAAAAAGCTGGAGCACAGCTGCCCACCCGACACGCTGGGCATGCCCGACATCCTGCTGCTGCAGTGCGAAGAGTTGGCGGTCATCGACAACCTGTCGGGCAAGCTCTACCTCATCGTCTACGCCGACCCGGCGCGCCCCGAGGCTTACAGCAACGCCAAAAAACGCCTGCGCAGTTTGCGCGAGCAATTGCGCTACTCGGTCAGTGCGCCGCAGGTGCAGGCCAGCCAGGGCCACCCGGCGCAGCGCGATTTTGCCAAGGCGGACTACCTGGCGGCTGTGGAGCGCGCCAAAGAGCTGATTGCCGGGGGCGACTTCATGCAGGTGCAGGTGGGCCAGCGCATCCACAAGCGCTTCGATGCCAGCCCGCTGTCGCTCTACCGGGCGCTGCGCTCGCTCAACCCCAGCCCTTACATGTACTACTACCACTTTGGCGACAGCCACGTGGTGGGTGCCAGCCCGGAGATTCTGGTGCGCCAGGAGAAAACCGATCTCGGCGAGAAGGTCACGATCCGCCCGCTGGCCGGCACGCGCCCGCGTGGCGCCACGCCCGAGCTGGACAAGCGCATCGAACAGGAGCTCATCAATGACCCCAAGGAGCGTGCCGAGCATGTGATGTTGATTGATCTGGCGCGCAACGACATTGGCCGCATCGCACGGACCGGCACGGTCAAGGTCACCGAAGCCTTTGCGGTGGAGCGCTACAGCCATGTGATGCACATCGTGAGCAACGTCGAAGGCATTCTGAAGCCCGGCATGAGCAACATGGACGTGCTGCGCGCCACCTTCCCGGCCGGCACGCTCACTGGCGCGCCCAAGGTGCACGCCATGGAGCTCATCGACCAGTTGGAACCCACCAAACGCGGCCTGTATGGCGGCGCTTGCGGGTATCTGAGCTATGCGGGCGATATGGACGTGGCGATTGCCATTCGCACCGCCATCGTCAAGGACGGCGAGCTGTACGTGCAGGCCGCGGCCGGCGTGGTGGCCGATTCGGTGCCCGAGCTCGAATGGCGCGAGACCGAACACAAGGCGCGCGCCATCCTGCGCGCCGCAGAACTGGTCGAGGAGGGACTGGAATGACACGCGCGATCGAAAAAGTGAAGCACTGCCAGGACATGCAGGACGTGCGCCGCGCCATCAATGCGCTTGACGACGTGCTGGTGCCGCTGCTGGTGGAGCGCGTGGGCTACATGACGCAGGCCGCGCGCATCAAGCAGCGCGCCAGCCAAGTTCGTGACGAGGCGCGCATCGAAGACATCGTGCAGCGCGTGCGCCGTGCGGCTGCCAACGACGGCGGCGACAGCGACGTCATCGAGCAGATCTACCGCAGCATGATGGAGGCCTGCATTGCCTTCGAGGAACGCGAATTCGCGCGGCTGCGCAGCCACGCTGCCCAGGGAGAAAGCGCATGAAGCTCCTGATGATCGACAACTACGACAGCTTCACCTGGAACATCGTCCAGTACTTCGGCGAACTGGGTGCCGAGGTGGAAGTGGTGCGCAATGACGAAGTGACGCTGGCCGATCTGGACGCGCGCCTGGCATCGGGCGCGATGGACCGGCTGGTGGTTTCGCCCGGCCCCTGCTCACCGGCCGAGGCCGGAATTTCTGTTCCCGCCATCACGCACTTCGCCGGCAAACTGCCGATCCTCGGCGTGTGTCTGGGCCACCAGGCCATCGGCGCGGCCTTTGGCGGGACCATCGTGCGGGCGCAGCAGCTCATGCACGGCAAGACCAGCGTCATCACCACCACGCAGACGGGCGTGTTTGCCGGGCTGCCGCGCCAGTTCACGGTCAACCGCTACCACTCGCTGTCCATCGAGCGCGCGAGCTGCCCCGAGGTGCTGGAGATTACCGCCTGGACAGACGACGGCGAAATCATGGGCGTGCGCCACAAGCAGCTCCCCATTGAGGGTGTGCAGTTCCACCCCGAGAGCATTTTGAGCGAACACGGGCACGCGCTGCTGCGCAATTTTTTGAGCCCAGCCGCACCGAGTGCTATTGAATAAATAGCTCCAAACGCTTGATGAATAAGCGCTAGAGGCCTATTTAACCCCTATTTCACTGACGCCATGCCCGCCCACCAGTGGCTTCTGTTCATCGCCGCCGGCGTCTTGCTCAACCTCACGCCGGGACCGGACGTGTTCTTCATCATCGCCCATGCGGCGCGGCGCGGTGTCCGCGCTGGCGTGGTGGCAGCGCTGGGTATTTCTGCGGGCTGCTGCGTCCATGTGCTGGCTGCGGCCGTGGGCGTAAGCGCATTGGTGGCGGCGTCGGCCACGGCGTTTGGCGTGCTCAAGTGGCTGGGCGCGATCTATCTGGTGTACGTCGGCGTTCGAATGCTGCTTGCGGCGCGGCGTGGGGGTGCACCTTCGAGCGCGCGGCCGGGCGCTGCCGACGCCGCAGTGCCACTGGCCACGGTTTTTCGCCGGGGCTTTCTGACCAACGTGCTCAACCCCAAGGTGGCGCTGTTCTTCCTCGCCTTTGTGCCGCAGTTCATTGCGCCGGGCAGCGCGCACGCACCCGCCATGTTTCTGCTGCTGGGTCTGCTGTTTACTTTCAACAGCACGCTGGTCAACACCGGCTGGGCCTGCGCCGCCGCTTGGGCCGCGCGCCGCGCCGGCGCCATGCAGCGTGCCATGCGCTGGCTCGATGCAGTGGCGGGATCGCTTTTCATCGGCTTCGGTGTGAAGCTCGCGCTGACCGATGCGCCCGCCGGACCTTGACACCGCTCTTTTCCTCTCGCCATTCACTGGGAACATCCGCCATGCTCATCACCCCGCAAGAAGCGCTGCAACGCACCGTCGAACACCGGGAAATTTTTCACGACGAAATGCTGCACCTGATGCGCATGATCATGCGGGGCGAACTCTCGCCCGTCATGACGGCCGCCATCATCACCGGCCTGCGCGTGAAGAAAGAAACCATTGGCGAAATCACCGCCGCGGCGCAGGTGATGCGCGAGTTCTCCAACAAGGTGCCGGTGGTAGACACCACGCACCTGGTCGACATCGTGGGCACGGGCGGCGACGGTGCGGGCAGCTTCAACATCTCTACTTGCGCCATGTTCGTCGCGGCCGCTGCCGGCGCGCGCACCGCCAAGCATGGGGGGCGCGGCGTTTCCAGCAAGAGTGGCAGCGCCGACGTGATGGAGCAGCTGGGTGTGCGCATCGACCTGCCCCCCGCAGCCATTGCCCGCAGCATTGACGAGGTCGGCATTGGCTTCATGTTCGCGCCCAACCACCACCCGGCCATGAAGAACGTGGCGCCGGTGCGGCGCGAGCTGGGTGTGCGCACCATCTTCAACATTCTGGGGCCGCTGACCAATCCCGCTGGCGCGCCCAACATCCTCATGGGGGTGTTTCACCCCGACCTCGTCGGTATCCAGGTGCGTGCACTGCAGCGCCTGGGCGCCGAGCACGCGCTGGTGGTCTATGGCCGCGACGGCATGGACGAAATCAGCCTGGGTGCAGCCTCGCTGGTCGGCGAGCTCAAGGACGGGCAGGTGCGCGAATACGAAATCCACCCGGAAGACTTTGGCCTCAGCATGTCCAGCAACCGTGCCTTCAAGGTCGAGACGCCCGAGCAATCGCGCGACATGCTGCTCGCCGTGCTGAACGGCGCAGAAGGCCCGGCTGCCGACATCGTCTGCCTGAATGCCGGCGCTGCGCTCTACGCGGCCGGTGTCGCCGAATCCATTGCCGACGGACTGGCGCGTGCACGCGAGGCGCTGGCGAGTGGCGCGGCGAAGCAGCGTCTGGACCGGCTAGTCACCTTCACCCACGCCCAAGCCCCAGCGCTCTGAACATGTCCGATATCCTGCAAAAAATCGTTGCCACCAAACACCAAGAAGTCGCTGCGGCGAAGCAGCGCACGCCGCTCGCCCATATGCGCCAGGACGCAGAGAGCCGTGTGCTCACACGCGATTTCGAAGCCGCGCTGCGCGAAAAAATGGCGCGCGGGCAGGCGGCGGTGATTGCCGAGATCAAGAAGGCCAGCCCCAGCAAGGGCGTGCTGCGCGCCGATTTCGAGCCCGCCGACATCGCCCAGAGTTATTCGGAGGGCGACGGCCAGGTCAGCGCCGCCTGCCTCTCGGTGCTGACCGATGTGCAGTACTTCCAGGGCCGCATCGACTACCTGAAGCAGGCGCGCGCCAGCTGCATGCTGCCGGTGCTGCGCAAGGACTTCATGGTCGATGAATGGCAGATTTACGAGTCGCGCGCCATCGGCGCCGACGCTGTGCTGCTGATCGCTGCCTGCCTTGACGATGCGCAACTGCGCGATTTCGAAGCCATTGCCCGGGCGCTCGACATGGCGGTGCTGGTCGAGGTGCACGACGCAGCCGAGATGGAGCGAGCGCTGCGTCTTCAAACCCCGCTCATCGGCGTGAACAACCGCAACTTGAAGACCTTCGAGGTCAGCCTGCAGACCACGCTGGATCTGCAAAAGCAGGTGCCGGCGGGACGCCTGCTGGTCACCGAATCGGGTGTGGCCACGCGCGCCGATGTGACGCTGCTGCGCGCCGCCGGCGTGCAGGCGTTCCTGGTGGGCGAGGCCTTCATGCGCGCCGAAGAACCGGGGCTGGCGCTGGCGGAGTTGTTTGCGTGATGCCCCCTTCAACGGGTGCGAGCCGCCTCTACTATTGAATCAATAGCTGCTTGCATAAATGGGATAAACGCTGGAGGCCTTTTTGATATGAAATCTAACGTCTCCCCGCCCGATCAGCTCCAGAGCGCCGACCCGCGCGACTGGCCGGTGGCGCCAGGCTGGCGGCCGCTGGTCGATGGCTTCTTTGCCTCGCCCGCTGGCGCGCAGTTGCTGGCCTTCCTGCGCGAGCGCCTCGCGGCCGGCGCCAGCATCTTCCCGCCCCAGCCGCTGCGCGCGCTTGAACTCACGCCTCCTGATGCAGTGCGCGTCGTCATCCTTGGGCAGGACCCCTACCACGGGCGCGGCCAGGCGCATGGTCTGGCGTTTTCCGTCGCCCCGGGCGTGCGCGTGCCGCCCTCGCTGCGCAACATCTTCAAGGAAATCGAGCGCGACCTGGGCCAGCCGCCGCCGGCGTTTCCGGTGCCCGGCGGCAGCCTGGTCGCCTGGGCCGAGCGCGGCGCCCTGCTGCTCAACACCACCCTCACCGTCGAAGAAGGCCAGCCCGGCAGCCATGCGAAGCGCGGCTGGGAGCTGCTGACCGACGCGCTTATCGCCCATGTCGCTGCGCAGGCGCAACCGGTGGTCTTCATGCTCTGGGGTGCACATGCGCAGTCCAAACGCGCGCTCATCAACGCGCCGCAGCACCTGGTGCTGTGCGCCAACCACCCCTCGCCGCTGTCGGCCCTGCGCCCGCCTGTGCCTTTTGTCGGCTGCGGGCACTTCGGCAAGGCGCGGGCGTTTCGCCTAGTGCATGGCGGATAAGATTTCACGGTTTTTTCACCACACAGAGGGACATCGCATGGCACAGCAGTTTCTGGAAATGCCCGACAGCCAGGGCTACTTTGGCGAATATGGCGGGCAGATCCTCCCGCCCGAGCTCAAGGCCGTGATGGACGGCATCAACGACGCCTACGAAGAGGTCCGCAAGACGGCGGCGTTCCAGGACGAGCTGACCGACCTGTACGCGCATTACGTCGGCCGGCCGAGCCCGATCTTTTATGCCAGGCGCCTGTCCGATCGCCAGGGCGGCGCACACATCCACTTGAAGCGCGAAGACCTCAACCACACCGGCGCGCACAAGATCAACCACTGCCTGGGCGAGGCGCTGCTGGCCAAGTACATGGGCAAGACCAAGGTGTTGGCCGAAACGGGCGCCGGCCAGCATGGCGTGGCGCTGGCCTCGGCTTGCGCGCTGGTGGGCATCGAGTGCGAAATCCACATGGGCGAAATCGACATCGCCAAGGAGCACCCCAACGTCACCAAGATGAAGATTCTGGGCGCCAAACTGGTGCCCGTGACGCGCGGCACGCGCACGCTCAAGGACGCAGTGGACAGCGCGTTTGACGAATACTTGAAAGACCCAGAGCATTTCTTCTATGCCATCGGCTCGGTGGTGGGCCCGCACCCGTTCCCGAAGATGGTGCGCGACTTCCAGAGCATCGTCGGGCGCGAGGCGCGCGCGCAGTTCCTGGCAGAGCACCAGCGCCTGCCCGACGTGGTGATGGCCTGCGTGGGCGGCGGCTCGAACGCCATGGGCATCTTCACGGAATTCCTGCCCGATGCCGATGTGCAGCTCATCGGCGTGGAACCCGCCGGACGTGGCCTGGATACCCCCGACCATGCCGCCACCATGACGCTGGGCACCAAAGGCGCCATCCACGGCTTCATCTGCTACAACTTGCAGGACGAGCGTGGCGAGCCGCTGCCGGTGTATTCGATTGCCTCGGGCCTGGACTACCCCGGCGTCGGTCCGCAGCACTGCTACCTGAAGGATGTGGGCCGCGTGCAGTATGAGGCGGTGACGGACGACGAGTGCCTCGACGCCTTCATGGCGCTCTCACGCACCGAAGGCATCATCCCGGCGCTGGAGAGTGCCCATGCCGTGGCCTACGCCATGAAGCTGGCGAAAACCCTGTCGTCCGAGCAGAACATCCTGGTCAACCTCTCGGGCCGGGGCGACAAGGACGCCGATTTTGTGGCGCAGCACCTGGGCTTGTAAAAATCAGGAGAAATAGGGCTCTAGCGCTTATTGAATAAGCGCTAGCAGCTCTTTTTTTGAGAGCAAAATCCGCGCAGATACCTACGCAAGGGCCATGGGCGTGCTGCGCGCCAGCAGCATCGCATCCCCATAGCTGAAGAACCGGTAGCCCTGTGCAATCGCATGCCGGTACAGCGCCATGACGTGCTCGTAGCCGGCGAATGCGCTGACCAGCATCATCAACGTGCTTTTGGGCAGGTGGAAGTTGGTCAGCAGCAGGTCCACCACCTGGAAGGAAAAACCCGGCGTGATGAAGATGCGCGTCTCGCCCTCGGCCAGCCCGCTCTGCGCCCAGGATTCGAGCGTCCGTACCGTCGTCGTGCCCACCGCCACCACGCGGCCGCCGCGCTGGCGGCAGCGCTCCAGGGCCGCCAGCGTGGCGCTCGGGATGGAATACCACTCGGCGTGCATGCGGTGCTCGGCCAGGTTGTCCGTTTTCACCGGCTGGAAGGTGCCCGCGCCCACGTGCAGCGTGACGCTGGCGCGCTCGACGCCGCGCCCGGCCAGGTCGGCGAGCACCGCGTCGTCAAAGTGCAGGGCGGCGGTGGGCGCCGCCACTGCGCCAGGGCTGCGGGCAAACACGGTCTGGTAGCGCTCGGTGTCTTCGGCGGCGTCGGCGTCGTGGCCGCTGGCCTGGTCGCGGGCTATGTAGGGCGGCAGCGGCAGGTGGCCGCAGCGCTCCATCAGCTCCCAGGCGCTCTCGCCAGCGGGGCCGTGCAGGGCAAAGCGGAACAGCGGGCCTTCGGCATCGGGCCAGCGGGACAGCAGCGTGGCGTCAAAACCGCCGGCCACCAGCCCTCCTGCCAGATGGACGCGCGCGCCCACGGGCGGCTTCTTGCTCACTTTCATGTGCGCCACCACCTCGCAGCCGGCGTTGCCAGTCAGCACGCGCTCAATCAACAGTTCGAGCTTGCCGCCGCTGGCCTTCTCGCCAAAGATGCGCGCCTTGACGACACGGGTGTCGTTGAACACCAGCAGGTCACCGTCCCGCAGCAAGGCCGGGAGCTCGCGGAAGATGCGGTCGCAGGCGGCGTCGCCGCGCCCATCGAGCAGGCGCGAGCCGCTGCGCTCGGGCGTGGGGTGCTGGGCGATGCGCTCAGGGGGCAGATCGAAATCAAAATCGCTGAGGGTGAAGGCGCGTGCGGTGGAATCGGGCAAATGAGACGTCATAGGGCAAGGGGCTGAACAGGCCCGCTTAGAAAAGATCGGGAAAATCAGGAGAAAAGGGCGCGATTGTGTCAAACCGCGCAACGCCTGGTGCGCGTAAGCTTGAATAGCACATGATTTTTCAAGGACAGCGCCCATGGATGCTTTTGTCTGGGACCAGAACTTCATCACAGGCGTCGAGGACGTGGACGTCCAGCACCACGCGCTGGTTGATCTGTTCAATGAACTGAGCAACACCTTCCAGAGCACCAATCTGGACGATCGCGAGGTCCTGCTGAACGACGCGTTTTCGCGTCTGGTGGCCTATACCGAATACCACTTTGCCGATGAGGAGGCGCTGATGCGGGGGGTGGGAATCGACCCGCACCACATTGCGTCGCACGAGGCCCAGCACGCGCAGTTTGTCGAGCAGATCCGCACCATCTGGTCGGCGCGCCATTCCATGCCGGACACGGCCGAGTCCATCATCGGGTTTCTCACCTCCTGGCTGGGGCTGCACATCCTGGGAACCGACCAGGCATTGGCGCGGCAGATCGTCGCCATTGCTGCGGGCAGCACGCCCGAGCAGGCATGGCGCAACGAGAAGGAATTCCCCGAGAGCAAAACCACGCAGGCGCTGCTCAAACTGATCGCCCGGCTCTACCATGTGCTGGCGCAGCAAAATGCCGGTCTGATCGACGCCAACCGGCAACTGGAGGCGCGTGTGGCAGGGCGCACCCAGGAGCTCGCGCACGCCAACGAAGAGTTGCTCAACGCCAATCTCCAACTGGAGGCGTTCTCCCGCACCGACGGCTTGCTGGGCATTGCCAATCGGGGCTATTTTGATGAACGTCTGGCGCAGGCCTGCGCCGCGGCATTTCGGCGCGAGCAGCCGCTGGCCTTGCTGATGATCGATGTCGATCATTTCAAGCAGTTCAACGATTTCCATGGCCATCCCAAGGGCGACGCGTGCCTGCAGGCGGTGGCGCGTGCGGTGGAGGACACCCTGACGCGCAGCACCGACCTGGTGGCGCGTTACGGTGGCGAAGAGCTGGCCGTCATCCTGCCCGACACCGATGCCGAAGGCGCCGCCACCGTGGCCGCGCGCGTCGTGGCGAATGTGACGGCGCTTGGTCTGGTGCATGGCGCCTCCCGGGTGTCGCCCTGTGTGAGTGTCAGCGTGGGTGTGGCTGCACAGGTGCCGCCCCACAAATACGGCAGCACCAGCCTGGTGGAGGAAGCGGACGCCGCGCTGTACGAGGCCAAGGCTGGCGGGCGCAACCGCTGGGTGCTGGCGCCGCACTGAGTTGCAGTACGCGGGCCGCTGCCGGTTCACTCCACGCGCGAGACTTGCACCTGCGCGGTGCGCACCGACAAATCCAATGCCGGGTTGGGCGTGAGCGCGAGAACGGTGGGCATGCGGGGAGAGCCTTTCTACCAGGCTTGCCCGGAGACGCCGGTCCACATGGAATGCAGGTCCGGAAAATTCCATTGGGCCGGGTCTTCGCGTGCCGCGATGCGATCGCTGCAGCCGGGCGCCGCCAGGTCGATCTCCTCCGGGGTAATGCGCAAGTGCGAACGGATAGAAAAAAACACTTTGACGCGCGGTGTGACCAGCGACTTCCGTCCCTGTTCGGTCACCACCCCCAGCCGCCCGGACGCCAGGCGCACCAGCGAACCTACGGGATAGATTCCTATGGTTTTCACAAAGGCCTGGAACACGCGGGTGTCGAAATGCCCGCCGGTCCACTCGGTCATGCGCCGCAGCGATTCGGAAGGGTCCCAGCCGCGCTTGTACGGGCGATCAGAGGTGACAGCGTCGTACACGTCGCACACCGCAGCCATGCGGGCGATGAGGCTGATCTTTTCGCCCGCCAGTCGGTCCGGGTAGCCGGTGCCGTCCATCTTTTCGTGGTGGTGCAGGCAAGCGTCGAGCACCGGCGCACTGACCTGGGCGCCTTCCTTGAGCATCTCGTAGCCGGCCACCGGATGCGTGCGCACCACGTCGAATTCTTCGTCCGTGAGTTTGCCTGGCTTGTTCAGCACTTCGAGTGGGATGGCGGCTTTGCCCAAGTCGTGCAGCAGGCCGGCCAGCCCGGCGCTGCGCGTGTGGGCGTCGCTGAGCCCCAATTGTCGCGCCAGCGCCACCATGAGTGCGCACACCGCGACGGAATGCATGTAGGTGTAGTCGTCTGCCGTCTTCAGCCGCGCCAGACTGATAAGTGCGCCGGGGTTGCGGGCCACCGAATCGCTGATGTCCTGCACCAGGGCCTGCGCCTCCCCTGCGTCCACGGCGCGGCCCAGGCGGGCTTCGTTGAACATGGAGATGACGGCGCCCTTGGCCTGCTGGCAGATCGACGCGGCCTCGCGCAGTTCGTTCTGCATCGAGGCGCTCTCGCGGCGGCGCGGGGCGGGTGTCGCTGGTGGACGCACAGAAGTTGCAGTCGCCGTTTCCATGGCGTGCATCGCGACCAGGTCGCTGAAATCGGTGTCGATGCGGGCCTCAACCTGCTCGCGCGTCTGCGTGACCGCGCCGGCTGAGACGTCGCGCCCGCGTCCGATGTCGATCCACAGTTCGGTGATGGCGGTGGCGCGAATGCGCGCCAGATCGGCAGGGTCTTCCAGTAAAAACTTGCTGCGCCAGAACGGATGGTCCATCCACGAGCCGCAGAACTCCTGCACGAACATGCCGAGCGCGAGGTCCTGGATCTGAATGCGCTTGAGCATGGCCGGGGAAATCCGAGAAGCGAGAAGATGTCGTTGAATTTTAGACCTCTGGGCTGCTCGGAGGACCGGGCAAGCGCCCGTCTATGCTGTGGGCCGGATCACCGTCTCCGATTCTCCCCACCTCGTTCTGCCCATGACCGCGCCGCGTCCCCTGGCTCCCGCCGTCCAGAAAGCCCTGCACAAGCTGGGCCTGCGGCGCGACATCGACCTGGCGCTGCACCTGCCGCTGCGCTACGAGGACGAAACCCGCATCACACCGATCGCCAGTGCGCGCGACGGCGAACTGGCGCAGATCGAGGCCACGGTGCGCAGCTGCGAGGTGCAACTGCGCCCGCGCCGCCAGCTCGTGGTGCAGGTGCAGGATGCCTCGGGCGAATGCACGCTGCGCTTCTTCAGCTTCTATCCTTCGCAGCAAAAGACGCTGGCGGTCGGCGCGCAGCTGCGCATTCGCGGCGAAGTGCGCGGCGGTTTTTGGGGGCGCCAGATGCTGCATCCGGTGTTTCGTGTCGCCGGCGGCGAGCTGCCAACGGCGTTGACGCCGGTATACCCGACGGTCTCGGGCCTGCCCCAGCCGCTGCTGCGCCGCTTCATTGCCAGCGCGCTGGCGCGGGTGGACCTGCCCGAGACCGTGCCCGAAGCCCTGGCGCCTGCAGCAGTCAGTTTTTCAAGTCAAATCGGCCTCCAGCGCTTGATGCATCTGCGTGAGGCGCTCACTTTTTTGCACCGCCCGACGCCCGATGTGGCGCTCTCCACCCTGCAGGACCACAGCCACCCGGCCTGGCAGCGTCTCAAGGCCGAGGAGCTGCTGGCCCAGCAGCTGTCGCAGTTCCAGGCGCGGCGCGAGCGCAGCCGGCTGCGCGCGCCGGTGCTGGGCGCGGTGGCGGGGTCCCAATCCCTGTCGGCACAGCTTCTGGCCGTTTTGCCGTTTTCGCTCACTGCCGCCCAGCAGCGGGTAGTGCAGGAAATCGGCGCGGATCTCGGTCGCGCCCAGCCCATGCACCGCCTGCTGCAGGGCGACGTGGGTTCCGGCAAAACCGTGGTGGCGGCGCTGGCGGCGATGCGCGCCATCGACGCGGGCTGGCAGTGCGCGCTGATGGCGCCCACCGAGATCCTGGCGGCCCAGCATTTCGCCAAGCTGGTGGGCTGGCTCGAACCCTTGCTCGCCGCGCAGGGCCGCACTGTGGTCTGGCTGGTGGGTGGCCAGAAAATGAAGGTCCGCGCCGAGGCGCTGGCGCGCGTGGCCAGCGGCGAGGCGGCGCTGGTGGTGGGCACCCACGCCGTCATCCAGGAGCAGGTGGCGTTCGAGCGCCTGGCGCTGGCCATCGTCGACGAACAGCACCGCTTTGGCGTGCTCCAGCGCCTGGCGCTGCGGCAAAAGCTCGCCGCGCACGGCATGGAGCCGCACATGCTGATGATGAGCGCCACGCCCATTCCGCGCACGCTCGCCATGAGCTACTACGCGGATCTGGATGTCTCGGTCATCGACGAACTGCCGCCTGGCCGCACACCGGTGGTCACCAAGCTGATTGCCGATAGCCGCAAGGACGAAGTCATCGCGCGCATCGCCGCCCAGGTGGCGGCCGGCCGACAGGTCTATTGGGTCTGCCCGCTCATTGAAGAGAGCGAGGCGCTGGACTTGTCGAATGCGACGGCGGTGCATGCCAAGCTCAGCGAGGTGCTGCCGGGCGTCGGCGTGGGGCTGCTGCATTCGCGCATGCCGGCAGCAGAAAAGCAGGCCGTGATGGCGCTGTTCACCGAAGGGCATCTGGGCGTGCTGGTCAGCACCACCGTGATCGAAGTGGGTGTGGATGTGCCCAATGCTTCGCTGATGGTGATTGAGCATGCTGAGCGCTTTGGGCTCTCGCAACTGCACCAGCTGCGTGGCCGGGTGGGGCGCGGCGCGGCGGCGTCGGCCTGCGTGCTGCTGTACGCCACCAACGACAGCGGACGCGTCGGCGAGACCGCGAAAGAGCGCCTGCGCGCCATGGCGGAGACCAGCGACGGCTTCGAGATCGCCCGGCGCGACCTGGAGATCCGCGGACCCGGCGAATTTCTGGGTGCACGCCAATCGGGCGACGCGCTCTTGCGCTTTGCCGATCTCGCCGTCGACATGCAGCTGCTCGACTGGGCGCGCGAAACCGCGCCGCTGATGCTGGAGCAGTATCCCGAACTGGCCGCGCAGCACCTTGAGCGCTGGTTGGGCGGAAAATCGGACTACTTGAAAGCCTGATTTGCGCCCGCGATGATTGCCTGTACCCATGACCCTCACCGAACTCAAATACATCGTCGCCGTAGCGCGTGAACGCCATTTTGGCCGCGCGGCCGAGGCCTGCCATGTCTCGCAACCCACCTTGTCGGTGGCAGTGAAGAAGCTTGAAGAAGAGCTTGATCTCAAGCTCTTCGAGCGCAGCGCGGGCGATGTGTCGGTCACGCCGCTGGGTGATGAAATCGTGCGCCAGGCCCAGGTGGTGCTGGAACAGGCCGCGGCCATCAAGGAGCTGGCGCGCCGCGGCAAAGATCCGTTGGCCGGGCCGCTCACGCTGGGCGTCATCTACACCATCGGCCCGTACCTGTTGCCCGAGCTGGTGCACAGGGTGATTGAGCACACGCCGCAGATGCCGCTGGTGCTGCAAGAGAATTTCACGGTCAAGCTGCTGGAAATGCTGCGCACTGGCGAGATCGACTGCGCCATCCTGGCAGAGCCGTTCCCCGATGCGGGCCTGGCCACTGCGGCGCTGTACGACGAACCGTTTCTGGCCGCCGTGCCGGGCAAACACCCGCTGGCGGCGCAAGCGTCGGTATCCACCGCCGAGCTCAAGAACGAACAGGTGCTGCTGCTGGGCGCCGGCCATTGTTTTCGCGACCATGTACTGGAGGTGTGCCCGGAATTTGCTCGGGTCGCTCCGCAGGGCGACGGCATTCACAAGCGCTTTGAGGGCTCGTCGCTGGAGACCATCAAACACATGGTGGCCGCCGGCATGGGCGTGACGCTGGTGCCGCGCCTGGCCGTGCCTGATGTGGCGCTGACCAGTGCCCCGAGGCGGCGCCACGCCGACGACCCGCACATCCGTTACCTGCCCATCGTGGAGCCCGACGGCAGCCCCCCGCCCACGCGCCGCGTGGTGCTGGTGTGGCGGCGCAGCTTCACGCGCTACGAGGCGATTGCCGCGCTGCGCAATGCGGTGGTGGCCTGCGGCTTGCCCGGCGTCAAACGCCTCACCTGAATGCGGCCTATAGTGGATCGGAGTGACTGCTCTTAACCGCATCAAGGAGAACCCAATGGCCAAAGCACCCGCCAAAAACACCAGCAAAACCGCCGCCGCGCCGCGCATCAACATCGGTATTTCCGAGAAAGACCGCGCCGGCATTGCCAAAGGCCTTTCGCACCTGCTGGCGGACACCTACACCCTGTACCTGACCACGCACAACTTCCATTGGAACGTCACAGGGCCGATGTTCAACACCCTGCACCTGATGTTCATGGGCCAGTACACCGAGCTGTGGAACGCGGTGGACCCGATTGCCGAGCGCATCCGCTCGCTTGGCCATGTGGCGCCGGGTTCCTACGCCCAGTTCGGCAAGCTTGCCAGCCTGCCCGACGCGCCCGCTACGCCACCGCGCGCACTGGAAATGGTGCGCGTGCTGGTGACCGGCCATGAGGCGGTGGCGCGCACGGCGCGCGAACTGTTCCCGCTGGCCGACAAGGTGGGCGACGAGCCCACGGCCGACCTGCTCACCCAGCGCCTGACAGTGCACGAGCAGACCGCCTGGATGCTGCGCTCGCTGCTGGAGGAGTAGGCGCAGCCTGGTTTCAAGACGTCGTCCTACAAAGTCGAGCGCGTCGTTCTTGAGATGATCGTTGGATTGACCACCATACGGGTTCGGCCAGCATTCCATGCGAATTTTGTACGTTGAAGACCACGAGGATCTGCGCGAAACCATCGGCATGCTGATGCAGGGCGAGGGCCGCTCGGTGGTGCTGTGCGAAAGCGCAGAGCAGGGGATGGCGCAGGATGTGCAGACCCCCTTCGATGTGGTGGTGAGCGACGTGAGCCTGCCCGGAATCTCGGGGACCGAGTTTGCGCACCAGCTGTTGGCCAAGAACCCGGACCGCTGGGTGGTGCTGTGCACGGGCTACGAGCTGGGCAAGCATGCGTTGGCCTGGGGGCCGCATGTGCGCACGCTGCTCAAGCCTTTTGAAGTGGAGCAACTCGACGCCCTGCTCCATGAGATTGAGCAAGCGCTTACCGCCGACAGCCATCTGGTCGGTGGAGCGGCTATCCAGGGTTGCGCGGAAGCGTCACGGTAAAGCGGGTGTGATGGTCGGCGCTGTGCACCTCAATGCTGCCGCCGTGGCTGGTAACGATTTGCTGCACGATGTAGAGGCCCAGGCCCAGTCCATCGCGCCGGCCGCCTTTGGCCTCGCCGCCGCGAAACGGCTTGAACAGCACCGGCAGCAGTTCGGCAGGAATGCAACCGCCATTGCTGATCTCCATGCATACGGTGCCCTTTTGGGTGCCATCCAGGTGCAATCCAATGGGTTGGTCGGCTGCACCATGCCGCTGCGCATTGCCCAGCAGGTTGGTCAGCACCTGGGCCAGGCGGTCCCCGTCCCAATAGCCTGAAAGATCGCCCGCGCTGCTGAGCACCACCTCGCGGCTGCTGTGGTCTCGCAGCTCCTCAACCACCTTGGCGCACAGTTCGCCGAGATCGAGTGGACTCGAATGCAGGCTCAGCCCACCGTGCTGGCGAATGCGTGTGAGGTCCAGCAAATCTTCAATCATGCCGTCCATGCGCCGCGCGCTGGACAGGATGCGGGCTGCCAGCGCCGCGCTCTTGGTGTCCGTGCTGGCGCGCACCAGCGCACCCGATGCCAGAGTGACGGAAGTCAGCGGCGTGCGCAGGTCGTGGCTCAGTACGGCCATGAACATTTCGTTGATGCGCAGTGCTTCCGTGCGCTCGGCCAGTTCGTGTGCCAACGCGCGCTTCTGGCGGTGCAGCGTGAAGAACACCTCCACCTTGCTGAGCAGCATATGGGGATCAATGGGTTTGTAGAGAAAATCCACAGCTCCTGCGTCGTAGCCTTTGAACTGCCAGTCGATGTTTTGGGAGCCGGCAGTGATGAAAATCAAGGGAATGTGGCGTGTGCGCTCGCGCCCGCGGATCATCTCGGCCAATTCGAAACCGTTCATTTCCGGCATTTGCACGTCGAGCAGCGCGAGCGCAATATCGTGGTGCAACAGCAGCAGCTCCAAGGCTTGCGCGCCCGATCGCGCCTGGAGGATCAGCAGATCGTCTCGGTGCAGCAAGGCTTCGAGCGCCACGAGATTTTCGGCAATGTCGTCGACGATCAGACATTTGATGGGCGTCTCGCGTTGCGCGTCCAGACTGGCAGGTCGTTTCACAGCAATCCCCGTGTATGCAGGCTGTTGAGGGTTTCGGCGATCGCCGCAGGGTCCAAGACATGGGGCGCCTGCGGGACCAAGGCCAGCGCCGCCCGAGGCATGGCAGGCGAGGAGGCGCTGTCAGGCGACTGCACCATGCACAGCCCCTGGGCCCGATCAATGGCGGCGAGGCCCTGCGCACCGTCGGCGTTGGCGCCCGAGAGCAGGATTCCGATCAGGCGCTGGCCCAGCAGGTCGGCGGCCGATTCAAAAAGAAAGTCGATGGCAGGGCGCGAAAAATGGAGCGGCGCATCCAACGAGAGGCTCAACCGCGGCCCGGTGTCGAGCAGCAGGTGGTAGTCCGGCGGAGCGAACACGATGGTGCCGGGTTCGAGCGGTTCGTTGTCTTGCGCTTCGTGCACGGGCAGGGCGCAGCGCGGGCCAAACACTTGGGTGAGCAGGCTGGGGCGGTCGCGCTGGACATGCAGGGCCACGATCACGCTGGCGCGCAGCGTGGCCGGCAAGGCGGGAAGAATCGTCAGCAAGGCGTCGATGGCGCCGGCAGAGCCGCCCATCACAATGGCCTCGAAAGTTCGGGTGGGCGAGTTCATGCCGAAGATTTCTTGCGGTAAATGCGCTGCAGGGGAACGAAGTCCTCAAACGCGTCGGTATGGGCGGAAAAACGCAGCGATTCCTTGCTGCCCAGGCCCAGAAAGCCGCGGTGGCACAGCGCTTCGCGAAACAGCCCGAGGGCGCGGTCCTGCAGCGCGCGCTCGAAATAGATCAGCACGTTGCGGCATGACACCAGGTGCACCTCGGAAAACACGCTGTCCGTCGCCAGGCTGTGGTCCGAGAACACCATGTGATCGCGCAGCGACTTGTGGAACACCACGCGTCCGTAGGCGGCGGTGTAGTAGTCCGACAGCGAGGTCACGGCGCCCGAAGCCGCGTGGTTCTGCGAGAAAACCGGCACGCGCTCGACGTCGAACACGCCGGCACTTGCGGCCTGCAGGGCTTTGGGATTGATGTCGGTGGCGTAGATGAGGGTGCGTTCCAGCAGCCCGGCTTCCTGCAGCAGAACGGCCAGGGAATACACCTCTTCGCCCGCGCTGCAGCCCGCCACCCAGATCTTGAGCGAGGGGTAGGTGCGCAAATGCGGCAGCACCTGCTCGCGCAGCGCGCGGAAGTAGTCGGGGTCGCGGAACATGTCACTCACCTGCACCGTCAGGTAGTCAAGCATGTCGGCAAACACCTCGGGCTCGTGCAACACGCGGTCCTGCAGTTGCGAAAGGGTCTTGCACTGGAACTGCGTCAGCGCAGTATTCAGGCGACGGCGCAGCGACGCCTGGGCATAGGCGCCAAAGTCGTAGTGGTAGCGCAGGTAGATGGCATCGATCAGCAGTCGCTGCTCAATGTCCGCTGTCTTGAGAAGTTCGCGGTGGGGCATGGAGCAATCTGCCTACTTCGGCATCCAGACGCGCACCAGCGACATGAGTTTGTCCACGTCCAGCGGCTTGGCAATGTAGTCGCTGGCGCCGGCGGCCAGGCACTTTTCCTGGTCGTCGCGCATGGCCTTGGCCGTGAGCGCAATGATGGGAATGCGCTTGCCATCGGGGCGCTTGCGGATCTCGCGCATGGCTGTGTAGCCGTCCATCTCGGGCATCATGATGTCCATCAGGATCAGGTCGGCGCCGTCTTTGTCGCTGTGGGCGTCCAGCCATTCCAGGGCTTCTCGGCCGTTGCGTGCAATCTCGACCCGGATGCCGGTGGGTTCGAGCACGCTGGCGAGTGCAAACACATTGCGCACGTCGTCTTCCACCACCAGCACGGTGCGGCCCTCAAACGCTTCCTCGCGGTGGCGCGCCACCTGGAGCATGTGCTGGCGCTCCTCGGTCATTTCCGATTCCACCTGGTGCAGGAAGAGCGTCACTTCGTCCAGCAGGCGCTCGGGTGAGTGTGCGTCCTTGATGATGATGGAGCGCGAGAAACGTTGCAATTTGTGCTCTTCGTCGCGTGTGAGAGCACGGCCGGTGTAGACGATGACAGGCGGGAAAGATACCTCCTCATGCTCGGCCATTTTTTCCAGCAATTCGTAGCCACTCAGGTCCGGCAGGTTGACGTCCATCACCATGCAGTCGAAGGTGCTGCGCGCCAGGTGCTCCAGCGCCTGCGCTGCAGTGTCCACTCCGACAATTTCAATGCCCTCGCTTTGCAGCAGTGCGCGCACGCTCTCGCGCTGGCGCGCGTCGTCTTCCACCACCAGCACGCGCCGCAGGCCGGGGGTGAACTTGCCCTCCAGGCGTTCCAGCGCACGCACCAGTTCTTCGCGTTTGACCGGTTTGAGGGCGTAGCCCACGGCCCCACGCTCCAGCGCCTCTTTGGCATAGTCGGCCACCGAGACGATGTGCACCGGGATGTGGCGCGTTGCGGGGTTGCGTTTGAGCTGGTCGAGCACGCCCAGCCCGGAAAAGTCGGGCAGATTCACGTCCAGCACGATGGCGGCGGGCTGGTGGGCGGCGGCCATCGCCAGGCCATCGGCAGCGTTGGCCGCCCACGCGCAGTCAAAACCCATTTCTGACGCCAGCTCTTGCAGAATCTGCGCAAATCGCGGGTCGTCCTCTATTACCAGCAGGCTGCGCGCTCCTTTGCTCCATGGCGCGACCAGTGCTGGCGCGGCAGGCCGTGGCAGCGTCTGTGGCATCGCGACTGGTGCGGGGGCGGGTGGCACGGCCTGCGCCAGATGCACGGGCAGTTCGAGAGTGAAGGTGCTGCCCTCGCCCGGGGTGCTCTGCAGCAGGATGTCTCCCCCCAGGCGCTGCGCCAGGCTGCGCGAGATCGACAGGCCAAGGCCGGTGCCGCCGTACTTTCGGTGCGTGCTGCCGTCGGCCTGGCGAAAGGCATCGAACACCAGCGCCTGCTGGTGCGCTGCGATGCCAATGCCCGTGTCGCGCACCGCAAAGGTGACGCGGCCACTGGGGGTCATCCCGACGTGCACTTGAATGGAACCGTTTTCCGTGAACTTGATGGCGTTGGAGAGCAGGTTTTTCAATATCTGGCCCAGGCGCCGCGGGTCGGTTTCCAGGCTGGCCGGTACGTTGGAATCGATGGTGCTGGCGAGCGTCAGGCCCTTTTGCCCGGCCAGCGGACGCAGCGGGTCGAGCAAGGCGGCCAGGGTTTTGGCGGTGGGGACGGTTTCGATGTCCACGTCGGCCTGGCCCGATTCGATCTTGGCGAGGTCCAGAATGTCGTTGATCAATACGAGCAAGTCGTTGCCGGCGGCATAGATGGTCTGCGCGTATTTCACCTGCTCGGGGCTCAGGTTGCCCGTTTTGTTGTCTCCCAGCAGCTTGGCCAGAATGAGCGAGGAATTGAGCGGGGTGCGCAGTTCGTGGCTCATGTTGGCCAAAAATTCGCTCTTGTACTGGCTGGCCAATTCAAGTTCCCTAGCCTTGTTGGTCAGAACCTCCTGGGCCATGAGCAGCATTTCGCGCTGATCTTCCAATTGGCTGGTTTGCTCCTCCAGCTGCGCGTTGGTCTGCTCCAGTTCGGTCTGGTGCAGCTCCATCTTGACTTGCGAAGCCTGGAGGGTGCTGCTTTGCTGCTCCAACTCTTCGTTGGATACGCGCAGCTCTTCCTGCTGCGTCTGCAGTTGTTCCGACTGGCGCTGTGTCTCGCCCAGCAGGCGTTCGAGCTCGCTGCGGTCGAGCGCGGCGCGAATGGCCAGAGCGAGCATTTCTGAGGCACGCTCGAGCAGTTCCTTGTCCGCCAGCCGCACGGAGCGAAAAAAACCCAGTTCCAGCACCGCCGACACGCGTCCGCCATAGACAGCAGGCATCAACAGCAGTTCGCGCGGGGTGGCAGACCCGGTGGCGGACGTGACGCGCATGTAGCCCTCGGGCACTTCGCGCACATGGTGCAGTGCGCGCGAGCGCAGGGCCTCGCCCAGCAGGCCTTCGCCCAGCACCACGGTCCCGATGGCGTGCTGTGAGTCGAGCGCATAGGCGCCAAAAATCTCCAGCTGCTGCGCACCCCGCACCACGTAGGCCGCGCCCACCTGCGCGTTCATGTAATTGGCCAGGTGGCGCATGGCCATCTCACCAAGTTTCTCTAGAGTGTGATCGCCCTGCAGCTCCACGCCCAACCCCAGGACGCCACGGTCCACCCAGGATTGGCGCGCTTTGGTGGCCTGCTCGCGTGCCGACACGGCGGCTGCCATGCCGATGAGCACGAGCAACAACGCCGAGCCTCCCACGGTCACCCAGGTGGACCAACTGGCCGAGGTGCGCCACTCGTCCCGGAACTGTTCGGCGCGCTGCTGCAAGTCGGTGGTGAACACCTCGCCGACTTGCAGCAGCTTTTCCATGGTCGCTTGGCCTTGGCCTGTCCGCAAGAGCGCCAGGGCCTCCTCGCGCTTGCCGCTGCGGTAGAGGTTGACGGTCTGCGCAATCTCTTTCAATTTGGCATCCACCAGCAACGCCAGTTCCTTGTGGCGTTGCACCAGCGCTTCGCGCTCGTTGAGCGTGCGGTACAAGGCAGCGAGTTGTTCCGGCATTTTCGCAACCGCCAGTTCGTATCCGGCCAGGTAACCCGGCTCGCCCGAAAGCAGGAAGCCGCGCTGCCCGCTTTCCGCCTCGATCGTGGTGCGCATGACGTTTTGCAGCAGCACGACGGATTGCCGCGCTCTGCCCAAGCGCTCCAGCGCACTGGCGCGCTCCTCCAACGCCCAGTACGTCGCGATGCCGATCAGCACCGTGGCCAGGGCTGCCAGCAGAAAGCCGAACATGACGCGGGGCGAGACCTTGATGTTGGCTTCGCCATGGCGCAGATCGCCTGGCGGCGAGGGCACAAGCGGCGCGGGGGAAACGTTGGTGGATGGCAGCATCGTTGGAGGAGTTTCCTTGTTTTTTTGGTCTGGCGGTCTTGCAGAGGGCCATTGTCGCCAAAAGACTGCCCGCCTTCACGCCAGGACCCGGCTGCTACATTCAGCAGCAGCCGCTGCGGGCGCACTGTCTGCGGCGCCGTTTGATGACTTTTCTGTCCGCCATGTCCGCCGCACGCACACGCCTTTCCCTCTACCTTGACCTCATCCGCTGGAATCGGCCCGCCGGCTGGCTGCTGCTGCTGTGGCCGACCCTTTCCGCGCTGTGGATTGCGGCGGGCGGTTTTCCGGGTTGGCGGCTGCTCACGGTGTTCACCCTGGGCACCATTTTGATGCGCAGCGCGGGTTGCTGCGTCAATGATGTGGCCGATCGCGAATTTGACCGCCACGTCAAGCGCACGGCGCAGCGGCCGGTGACCACCGGGGCTGTCACTGTGCGCGAAGCGCTCACCCTGGCCGCAGTGCTGGCCGCTGCCGCCTTTGGTTTGGTGCTGTTGACCAACGCGCTGACCATGGTTTGGTCGGTGGCGGCGCTGGCGATCACCGTGATTTATCCATTTGCCAAGCGCTACGTGTCCATGCCGCAGGCGGTGCTGGGCGTGGCTTTCAGTTTTGGCATTCCCATGGCGTTCGCCGCCGTGACCAACGACGTGCCCGTGCTGGCCGGCTGGCTCTTGCTTGGCAACTGGTGCTGGGTGCTGGCGTACGACACCGAGTACGCCATGGTCGACCGGGACGACGACCTGAGGATCGGCATGAAGACGTCCGCCATTACGCTGGGCCGATTCGACGTCGCCGTCGTGCTCGCTTGCTACCTGGCGCTGGTGCTGATCTGGGGGGTGGCGCTGGTTGGGCAGGGCTTTGGCATGCCCTTGGGTGGCGCGCTGGTGCTGGTGCTGGTGCAGGTGGCCTGGCACGCGCAGATGATCCGGGGGCGCACGCGCGACGGATGCTTTCGCGCCTTTCGGCTGAACCATTGGATCGGGCTGACGCTGTTTGCCGGCATCGTGCTCGATACCGTACTGCGCAGATAGCTATTAAAAAGATAGCTATCAACACATACCAAATAAGCGCTAGAGGCCAAAAGAACCTAAAATTCTCGCCGCCGGCAAGCGTCCGGAAGCGCCGGGCGCTCAGGTGCCGAATTCGTCGCCCAGCTCGTGCGCCCGTTGCTGCGCCGCTTCAATGGCTTGCACCAGAGCGTCACCGACACCGGCATGCTCCATGGATTCGATGGCGGCATGCGTGGTCCCGCCCTTGGAGGTGACGCGCTGGCGCAGCACGGCGGGCGCATCGTCCGACTGGCGTGCCAGCTCGGCCGCGCCGGCGAAGGTGCCCACCGCCAACTGGTGTGCCTGCGCTTGGCTCAAGCCCATCGAGGTGCCGGCGCGGGTCATGGCTTCGAGGAAATAGAAGACATAGGCGGGGCCGGAGCCCGACAGGGCGGTCACGGCGTCGAGCAGGGACTCTTCGTCCACCCACAACATTTCGCCGGTGGGTGCCATCAGCTGCTCGACACGCTTTCGCTCCAGCGCATCGACGGCCTTGCGCGCAAACAGTGCGCTCATGCCGCGGCCAATCAGTGCCGGGGTGTTGGGCATGGCGCGCACGACGCGCTCGGTGCCCAGCCACTGCGCAATGCTGCTGCTGCGGATGCCCGCAGCGACGCTCAGGTGCAAGGCGCTGCTCGTCAGCGGCCGCGCTTGCAGCGCTGCTTCGCGAAATACCTGCGGCTTGACGGCCCAAACCACCAGATCGGCAGCGCGCAGTTGCGGGCCGGGCAGGGCCTGCGCTGTGATGCCGAACTGCGCCAGCAAGCTGCTGCGGGCCGCTTCCGAGGGCTCGACCACTTCAATCTGCGTCGGTGCCATGCCTTGCGCCAGCAGGCCGCCAATCAGCGCGCTGGCCATGTTGCCGCCGCCAATGAAGGCAATGGCGGACGCGGGTACAGAGGGGGCTGGGGCGGCAGTGTCGGACATGGTTGGGTCTATCTGGTGGGCGCAAACTGCGGGAGCCGGATTGTCGCCCAGACCCATCCATTCAGGGCGCGAGCGTTGCCTGGCGCACCGCGTGCTCCCAACGCTGCATCAGCTCGCTGGCGCGCGAGGGCGCCAGCGTGGGTTCAAAGCGGCGGTCGGCGCGCCACAAGCGAGACAGTTCGTCGGTGCTGGCATAAACGCCGCTGGACAGCCCGGCCAGGTAGGCCGCCCCCAGTGCCGTGGTTTCCACCACCGCCGGGCGCACCACGGGAATGCCGAGCAGGTCCGACTGGAACTGCATCAGCAGATCGTTGACGCAGGCGCCGCCGTCCACGCGCAGTTCGGTCACCGGCACGCTGCCCGCCGCCACTGCGTCGCGCGCCATGGCCTGCAGCAGCGCCGCGCTCTGGTAGGCGATGCTCTCGAGCGCAGCGCGGGCGATGTGGGCCAGCGTGCTGCCGCGCGTGAGGCCAGTGATGGTGCCGCGCGCGTCGGGCTGCCAGTAGGGCGCGCCCAGGCCGGTGAAGGCGGGAACCATCATCACGCCGCCGGCGTCGGGAACGCTCTCGGCCAGGGACTGCACCTCGCTGCTGGCCGAGATGGCGCGCAGGCCGTCGCGCAGCCACTGCACGACGGCGCCGCCGACGAAGACGCTGCCTTCCATGGCGAACTGGGGTGCCGCGGTGGTCTGCGCGACGCCGGGCCGCCCCAAGCCGCGCACGGCCCCCTCGGGGGGCAGCGCAGTACGCGAAGCGACAACCGTGGGGGCAATTTGAGCCGCACTTGTAGTCAGCAGGCCATTTTCCGAACGCCGGAACGCGCTGCCGGTGTGCATCAGCAGGAAGCAGCCCGTGCCGTAGGTGTTCTTGGCCATGCCAGGCACAAAGCAGGCCTGGCCGAACAAGGCGCTTTGCTGGTCGCCCGCCACGCCGCCAATGACCACGCGGTGGCCCAGCAGGCTGGCGGTGGCTTCGCCGAAGTGGCTGCTCGATGGCTGAACTTTGGGCAGGAGCGAAGCAGGAATGCGCAGCAGCGCAAGCAACGCCTCGTCCCAGGCGTTGGTGTGCACGTTGAACAGCATGGTGCGCGAGGCATTGGTGACGTCGGTGACGTGCACCGCGCCTTCGGTGAGCTGCCAGATCAACCAACTGTCCACCGTGCCGAAGGCCAGTTCGCCGCGTTCGGCCTGCGCGCGCGCGCCAGGCACGTTGTCGAGCAGCCATTGCAGTTTGGTGCCCGAAAAATAGGCGTCGATCAACAGTCCCGTTTTCTCGGCAATGGTGTCGGCATGGCCGCGTTCGCGCAGTTCGGCGCATGCGGGTTCGGCGCGCCGGTCCTGCCAGACGATGGCGTTGTGCACAGGTGCGCCCGTTTTGCGGTTCCACAGCACGGTGGTCTCGCGCTGGTTGGTGATGCCCAGGGCGCGCAGCTGCGAAGCGTCGATGCCTGCGCTGTGCAGCGCTTCGCGGGCGGTGCCCAACTGGCTGCTCCAGATCTCGCGCGGATCGTGCTCCACCCAGCCGGGACGGGGGTAGATCTGCGTCAGCTCGCGCTGCGCTTGCGCCACGATGTGGCCGTGCTCATCAAAAACGATGCTGCGCGAGCTGGAGGTGCCTTGGTCGAGGGCGAGCAGGTAAGTCATGGCAGGGTCGAAATGGTTTGCGGAACACGGACGTCAGGTGGGGGCGATGTCGCAGACCACGCCTGCGTCCCGCAGAAGCACAGGAAAGGGCTCGGGTGGCGGCGCATCGGTGAACAAGCGGTCGATCTGCGCCAGCGTGGCGAGCTGCACCATCGCTGGCCGGTTGAACTTGCTGTGGTCGGCCGCCAGCCAGACCTGGCGCGACTGCGCGATCACGGTTTGCGCCACCTTCACTTCGCGGTAGTCGAAGTCGCGCAGCGAACCATCGGCCTCAATGCCCGAGATGCCTATCACGGCGATATCCACCTTGAACTGGCGCATGAAATCCACCGCTGTCTCGCCAACAATGCCGCGGTCGCGGGGGCGCACCACACCGCCGGCCACGATGACCTCGCATTGCGGGTTGCTGCTCAGGATGGCGGCCACGTTGAGGTTGTTGGTGATCACGCGCAGACCCTTGTGGTGCAGCAGCGCGCGCGCAACCGCCTCGGTGGTGGTGCCGATGTTGAGGATCAGCGAACAGTTGTCTGGAATTTGGCCCACCACCTGGCGCGCGATCCGGGTCTTCTCGGCCGCGTTCAGCGTCTCGCGCTGCGTGTGCGCAATGTTTTCCACCGTGGATCCGGGGACACGCACCCCGCCATGAAAACGCGTGAGCAGGCCTTCGTCGGCCAGACGCTGTACGTCGCGGCGCACGGTTTGCAGGGTGACGCCCAGGGTTTCGGCGAGCTGCTCCACCGTGGTGGATTGGCGCGCGTGCACTTCTTTGAGCAAGAGGAGTTGTCGTGGGTTGGTATTCACACGGACACTTTAAATCGAACAAAAAGGAATCGTTTAGGGGTAAACACGGGTTCAATACGAATCAAAAGGAACAAAAATGAACGAATGCGAAAAATACTGAGGACACTTCGAAAGCGGACTGTCGCCGCCTCGCGTGCGCTGGGGAAGGCATGGAACTGACTCTGCAGGCCATCGGCAAGAAGGTGGGGGCCCAGACCTGGCTCTACCCCATGGATCTGGCCCTGCACAGCGGCGCGGTAACGGTGCTGCTGGGCGCAACACAGGCCGGCAAGACCAGCCTCATGCGCATCATGGCCGGCCTGGATGAGCCCACCACCGGGCGTGTACATGTTGATGGCCGGAATGTGACGGGCGTGCCGGTGCGCGAGCGCAACGTCGCCATGGTGTACCAGCAGTTCATCAACTACCCTTCGTTGAGCGTCGCTCGGAACATTGCGTCGCCGCTGAAATTGCGTGGTGACAAAGACATCGACAAGCATGTGCGCGAGTTGGCAGAGCGCTTGCATATCGAGATGTTTCTTGATCGCCTGCCGGCCGAGCTCTCGGGCGGCCAGCAGCAGCGCGTGGCCCTGGCGCGTGCCTTGGCCAAGGGTGCGCCGCTGATGCTGCTGGACGAGCCGCTCGTCAACCTGGACTACAAACTGCGCGAAGAGCTGCGCGACGAACTGACGCAGCTCTTCGCTGCGGGCGATTCGACGGTGGTGTACGCCACCACCGAGCCCACCGAAGCCTTGCTGTTGGGTGGCTACACGGCGGTGCTCGATGAAGGGCGACTGCTGCAGTACGGCCCAACGTCCGAGGTTTTTCATTCGCCGGCCAACTTGCGCGTCGCGCGTGCGTTCAGCGATCCACCGATGAACCAGATTGCAGCGCAGCGCAGCGCGTCAGGCCTGGTGCTCCAAGGAGGAACGGAATTGGTGCTGGATGCGCCGCAGGTTCTGGGTTCCGGCCAGCGCTTTGTGGTGGGAATTCGCGCCAGTTCACTGCGTCTGCAGCCCCGGCCCGGGGACATTGCAGTGCGCGGCACCGTGGAGCTGGCAGAAATTTCTGGCTCGGACACCTATGTGCACGCGGCATCGCCCATGGGCAACCTGGTGGCCCAGGTAACGGGGGTGCACTATTTTGATCTGGGCGCGCCCGTCACCTTGCATGTGCATCCCGGGCAGGTGTATGTGTTTGGTGAGAACGAAGCCTTGCTGCTGGCGCCGCGCCGCGTTGGAGGAGTGTGAGATGGCACGCATCACCCTTGATCTGGCCCACGCGTACAAGGCCAATCCGCAAGACGACAGCGACTACGCGCTCTTGCCACTGAAGATGGAGTTCGCCGACGGCGGCGCCTATGCGCTGCTGGGTCCCTCGGGCTGTGGCAAGACCACCATGCTCAATATCGTCTCGGGCCTCCTCGTGCCGTCGAGCGGCAGTGTGCATTTTGATGGCCGCGACATGACACGTGCCAGCCCGCAGGAGCGCAACATCGCGCAGGTGTTTCAGTTTCCGGTCATCTACGACACCATGACCGTGGCGGAAAACCTGGCTTTTCCGCTGCGCAATCGCAAGATGGCGGAATCGCAGATTCGCGAGCGTGTGGGCACCATCGCCGAAATGCTGGAGCTGAGCGGCCAACTCGATCAACGCGCCGCCGGTCTGGCGGCCGACGCCAAGCAGAAGATTTCGCTCGGGCGCGGCCTGGTTCGTCCCGATGTGGCTGCGGTGCTGTTCGATGAACCGCTGACCGTGATCGATCCGCACCTCAAATGGAAGTTGCGCCGCAAGCTCAAGCAGATTCACCACGAACTCAAGCTCACGCTGATCTACGTGACGCACGATCAGGTGGAGGCGCTTACCTTTGCCGACGAAGTGGTGGTGATGACGCGAGGACGCGCCGTGCAGGTGGGCGCGGCGGACGCCTTGTTCGAGCGGCCCCAGCACGTTTTCGTGGGGCATTTCATTGGCTCGCCAGGGATGAATTTTCTCTCGGCGCAGCACCGGGGCGGGCGCCTGCAATTGGCGGGTCATGCGCTCGCCGCATCGCAGCAACTGAACCTGCCCGATGGCCCGCTCCAGGTGGGCGTGCGCCCGGAATATCTCGCCTTGACGGCTCCGGATGCGCCAGGAGCGCTGCCGTGCAGCGTGGTGCGCGTGCAGGATATTGGCACCTATTTCCTGCTGACGGCGCAAGTGGATGGGCAGGTCTTGCGTGCCCGTCTGGCTCCGGAAACCACGGTGCCTTCGGTGGGCGAGACCGTCTGGTTGCGGGTTCTCGGCGAACACACCTGCTTTTATCAAAACGAGGAGTTGCTGGCATGAGCGCCGCGCCGGTCCGCCCCAAACAAGCGCGCGCCGCAGTGCGCAGCACGGAGGTTATCCAGTGAGCACAACCACCAAGCCGGTGAACCAGAAAGCCTGGTTTTTGATCTTGCCGGTGCTGATCTGCGTGGCTTTTTCGGCCGTCATCCCGCTGATGACGGTAGTGAACTATTCGGTGCAGGACATCATCTCGCCCGAGCGTCGCGTCTTCGTGGGAACCGAATGGTTTGCGACGGTCATGCGCGACACCGAACTTCACGAGGCCTTGGTTCGCCAGCTGACTTTCTCCCTGGCAGTCTTGGTGGTGGAAATTCCACTGGGCATTGCGTTGGCGCTGTCTATGCCCGCCAAAGGATGGAAGTCTTCAGCGGTGCTGGTCACGGTCTCGCTCTCGCTGCTGATTCCCTGGAATGTTGTGGGCACCATCTGGCAGATCTACGGCCGCACCGACATCGGGTTGCTGGGGGCGGGACTCGACGCACTGGGGTTTGACTACAGCTACACCGGCAACGATACACAGGCCTGGCTCACGGTGCTGGCCATGGATGTCTGGCACTGGACGCCTCTGGTAGCGCTGCTGTGCTTCGCCGGGCTGCGTTCGATTCCAGACGCCTACTACCAAGCGGCGCGCATCGACGGCGCCAGCAAGTTCGCGGTGTTCCGCTATATCCAGCTGCCCAAGATGCGCGGCGTGCTGATGATCGCGGTGCTGCTGCGTTTCATGGACAGCTTCATGATTTACACCGAGCCCTTCGTGCTCACTGGGGGTGGGCCGGGCAACGCCACGACCTTTCTCTCGCAGTATCTGACCCAGAAGGCGGTCGGACAGTTCGATCTGGGGCCCGCGGCAGCCTTTTCGCTGATCTATTTTTTCATCATCCTGTTGCTGTGCTTCATCCTCTACAACTGGATGCAGCGGGTGGGATCTGCGAGCGACGAAGGAGCCGGCCATGAATGACAAGCGCTTTCACAAACGCAGCATCTTCCTGGCGCTGTATCTGGTCTTTGCCCTGCTCCCCATCTACTGGATGGTGAACATGAGCTTCAAGACGAACGAGGAAATTCTGTCGAGCTTTTCGTTTTTCCCGCAGCACTTCACCTGGGCCAATTACCACACCATCTTCACGGATCCGTCCTGGTATTCGGGCTACATCAATAGCCTGATTTACGTGGCTATCAACATGGTGATATCGCTCACCGTAGCACTGCCGGCTGCCTATGCTTTTTCGCGCTATCAGTTCCTCGGTGACAAGCATGTGTTCTTCTGGCTGCTGACCAACAGGATGACGCCCCCAGCCGTCTTTTTGCTGCCATTTTTTCAGCTCTACACCACGGTGGGCTTGATGGATACGCACATCGCGGTGGCGCTGGCGCACCTGTTGTTCAACGTGCCGCTGGCGGTGTGGATTCTCGAAGGCTTCATGAGTGGGATCCCGCGCGAAATCGACGAGACAGCCTATATCGATGGCTACAGTTTTCCGCGCTTCTTCCTAACCATCTTTTTGCCACTGATCAAGGCCGGGGTCGGCGTGGCCGCGTTCTTCTGCTTCATGTTCAGCTGGGTGGAGCTGCTTTTGGCTCGCACGCTGACCAGTGTCAACGCCAAGCCCATCGTGGCCACGATGACCCGCACGGTCTCGGCTTCGGGCATGGACTGGGCGACGCTGGCTGCGGCGGGCGTGCTGACCATCGTCCCCGGAGCCATCGTGATTTGGTTTGTGCGGCATTACATCGCCAAGGGTTTTGCGATGGGCCGCGTCTGAAGTTTTTCCGAGGCAGGCGTTTGACTCTGTCGCCACTGATTTAGAGGAGATTGCCATGTTCGAGTGGATGGCCTGGACCACGCCGGTGGCCGTATTTTTTGTCTGCATCGCATTGATGCTGGCGGGCATGACGGTATGGGAGATCAAGTCGCCGACGGTTCTGCGCAAAGGTTTTCTGCCTATTGCCACGACACGGGGCGACCGTCTTTTCATCGGTTTATTGGCTGCGGCCTATTTCAACCTGATCTGGGTGGGTCTTGGCGAGAAGATGCTGCAGTGGTTTTCATTGCAGGCGGAGCCGTCGGTCTGGTTCAGTCTGGTGCTGTCGATGGGCTTGCTGGCGCTGATCCTGCGCAAGGGGTGATATTCGTGGATTCCGGTCGGATTCCCCGCGACCGAAATCCGTTCCTAGGGGGGAAATAATGAGGAGACAAGCAATGAAGGTGCAATTCAAGGCGGTGGCGTTTGCCGCTGCGGCGCTGGCCCTGGGCCACGCGGCCTGGGCTGGAGAGGCGGAAGCCAAGAAATGGATTGACAGTGAATTTCAACCCTCTACGCTGAGCAAGGATCAGCAGGCTGCGGAGATGAAGTGGTTCATCGAGGCGGCCAAGAAGCTGGAGGCCAAGGGAGTCAAGGAAATTTCGGTGGTGTCGGAAACTCTCACCACGCACGAGTACGAATCCAAGACACTGGCCAAAGCCTTCGAGGAGATCACGGGCATCAAGGTCAAGCACGACCTGATCCAGGAAGGCGACGTGGTTGAAAAGCTGCAAACCTCGATGCAGTCGGGCAAATCAATCTACGACGGCTGGATCAGCGACTCGGACTTGATTGGCACCCACTACCGGTACGGCAAGATCCTGAGCCTGACCGACTACATGACCGGCAAGGGCAAGGAATACACCAATCCTGGGCTGGATCTCAAGGATTTCATCGGCACCAGTTTCACTACGGCGCCCGACGGCAAGATGTACCAGTTGCCTGACCAGCAATTTGCCAATCTGTACTGGTTCCGTGCGGACCTTTTTGCGCGCAAAGACCTGCAGGACAAGTTCAAGGCCAAATATGGCTATGACCTGGGCGTGCCGCAAAACTGGAGCGCTTACGAAGATATTGCCGAGTTCTTCACCGACGACGTCAAGCAGATTGACGGCAAGCCTATCTATGGACACATGGACTACGGCAAGAAGGATCCGTCGCTCGGGTGGCGCTTTACCGACGCCTGGCTGTCGATGGCCGGAGAGGCCGATATTGGCAACCCAAACGGATTGCCGATTGACGAATGGGGCATCCGTGTGGCCGACGACAAATGCACGCCAGTGGGAGCCTCGGTATCCCGTGGCGGCGGTACCAACTCGCCGGCAGCGGTTTATGCGCTGACCAAATACGTCGACTGGATGAAGAAGTACGCGCCCAAGGAAGCTACTGGCATGACCTTCGGTGAGTCTGGCCCCGTGCCAGCGCAAGGACAGATTGCCCAGCAAATCTTCTGGTACACCGCCTTCACTGCCGACATGATCAAGCCGGGTCTGCCCGTGGTCAATGCCGATGGCACACCCAAGTGGCGCATGGCTCCAGGCCCCAACGGCCCGTACTGGAAGCAAGGCATGCAAAACGGCTACCAGGACGTGGGTTCATGGACCTTCTTCAAGGACCACGATGCCAATAAAGTGGCTGCAGCCTGGCTGTACGCGCAGTTTGTGACTTCCAAATCGGTGTCGTTGAAGAAGACCGTCGTGGGTCTGACGCCTATTCGCGAAAGCGACATCCGCTCCAAAGCCATGACCGACATGGCCCCGAAACTGGGTGGACTGGTCGAGTTTTACCGCAGTCCAGCGCGTGTGGCATGGTCACCTACGGGAACCAACGTGCCGGACTATCCCAAGCTAGCGCAGCTGTGGTGGAAGAACGTGGCCCAAGCTGTCACGGGCGAAAAAACGCCTCAGGCCGCCATGGACAACCTCGCCGAGGAGATGGATCAGGTGATGGCCCGCCTTCAGCGTGCAGGCATGGAGCATTGCGCGCCCAAGCTCAATCCCAAGAGCGATCCTTCGAAGTGGTTGAGCGACAAGCATGCGCCGTGGAAGAAGCTGGCCAACGAAAAGCCGAAGGGTGAAACCATTGCCTACGACAAGCTGCTTCAGGCATGGAAGGACGGCAAGGTCCGCTAAAGGACTGGCCCTGAGGTGCGACTCTGGTGGACGCACCTCGCCAGGGCGCTGCCATGGCGTGCACCGGAGCCCGGTGTGCGCCATGCGCTTTGGCCAGAACAAGCGGTTCACGCCTCACGCCAGCGCACTGCATGAATCGCGGGACAATAACTAAAGGGTAAACCCTTATTTCGCAAGAGCGCGTGCACTCCATGACCTTGTCTTCTACACCGTCACCTACCCTCCGAGCCGAACTTCTGGAGCGTCTGGTCAGCAGTCCTCCTTATGACATCGTGATCATCGGTGGTGGGGCCACGGGGCTCGGTGTGGCGCTGGATGCCGCGACACGTGGTTTTCGGGTGGCGCTGGTGGAAGCCTTCGACTTTGCGAAAGGCACCTCGTCGCGCGCAACCAAACTGGTGCACGGAGGGGTGCGTTATCTGGCGCAGGGCAATATTGCTTTGGTGCGAGAGGCGCTGCATGAGCGCACGACGCTGCTGCACAATGCGCCGCACCTGGCGCAGCCCTTGCCGTTTGTGATGCCTTCCTACCATTGCTGGGAGACTCCGTTCTATGGCATTGGCTTGAAGATGTACGACGCACTGGCCGGCAAGGCCGGGCTGGGAGCTACCGAATTTCTTGGGCGAGCAAAGACGCTGGAATGCTTACCCACCGTGCGCCCGCAGGGGCTCAAGGGCAGCGTCAAGTATTGGGACGGTCAATTTGATGATGCGCGTCTGGCCCTGGCGCTCGCCCGCACGGCGGCGCGTGCAGGTGCCATCGTTCTCAACTACGTTGAGGCGACGAACCTCATTCATGAAAGCGGAAAAGTCGCGGGAGTCGTTTGTCGCGATGCGGAGTCCGGCCAATCCATGGCCCTGCGTTCGCGTTGTGTTGTGAACGCCACGGGGGTTTGGGTAGACGCCTTGCGCGAGCAGGATGCGCAGGCAACAGGCCGGGCCGTGTCAGCGCTGGTGGCTCCTAGCCAGGGGGTCCATCTGGTGGTGGATCGCGACTTTCTTGCATCGGACCATGCCTTGATGGTGCCCAAGACGGCCGATGGGCGCGTTCTTTTCGCCGTACCTTGGTTGGGCAAAGTGATCTTGGGCACGACGGACACGCCGCGTCACGACTTGGCGCGCGAGCCCACGCCCTTCCCGGACGAGGTTGCTTTCATTTTGAATGAGTCGGCGCGCTATTTGCGTCGTCCACCGCTTGCTGCGGACGTGCGCAGCGTTTGGGTGGGCCTTCGTCCATTGGTCAAACCACAGGACGAAAATGGAGACAACACCAAGAGTCTGAGCCGGGAGCACACCGTGCTGGCAAGTCGCAGCGGCCTGGTGACCGTTACGGGCGGAAAATGGACAACCTACCGTGCGATGGCCGAAGATGTGTTGCAAAAATGCGTCGCCTCCGGGCTTCTGGACGAACGCAAAGGAGGGGCAACCAACGATCTTCCGCTGGTGGGGGCTCCGTCCGGGCGGGCGGTTCATCGCATGTGCGACCCTCAGGGATGGCACAGCTACGGCAGCGATGCCACATTCGTGCGCCAGCTCTCTGGCTCCGCGTCTGAGCTAGACATGGGCTTGACCGAGGCCATGGTGCGCTTTGCAGTGCGCAACGAATACGCGCGTACAGTGGAAGATGTCTTGGCGCGCCGCTGGCGCGCGCTTTTCCTCGACGCGCGGCGCTCACAAGGCATGGCTGCACGCGTAGCTGAAATCGTTGGACAGGAGACAGGGCGCGATCCTGGGCAGGAGGCGTTCGAGCAGCTCGCTCAGCAGTACTCCACACTGCCTGTATAAAAATTTGTGATGTCCTGCTTGACGGATGGACTAATCTTTGTAAAAATAGCAGGCTTCGCTAAGAAATTAGCGGAATCTCTGCCCAGCGGAAGCACTGCAAATGGTTTGCGGCGTGGACGGCGGGCCCAAGACTGACTGGCTGATTGGCTGCGCCTGGGGTGATCTCAGGGGTGCTTCTCATCTGGTGCAAGTTGGGAATATAGAAAATGATCCAGACAGAAACTCGGTTAGACGTTGCCGACAATACCGGCGCGAAGTCCGTCCTGTGCATCAAGGTGCTCGGAGGATCCAAGCGCCGTTACGCCAGCGTGGGTGACATCATCAAGGTCAGCGTCAAGGAAGCCGCGCCTCGTGGGCGCGTCAAAAAAGGCGAGATATACAGCGCTGTTGTCGTGCGTACTGCCAAGGGCATTCGCCGTGGCGACGGCTCGCTTGTGAAATTCGATGGCAATGCTGCGGTGTTGCTCAATGCAAAGCTGGAGCCTATCGGCACCCGCATCTTCGGCCCGGTGACGCGCGAACTGCGCTCCGAGCGCTTCATGAAGATCGTGTCCCTGGCTCCTGAAGTTCTCTAAGGACAGTGCGATGAATAAGATTCGCAAGGGCGACGAAATCGTCGTGCTCACAGGTCGCGACAAAGGCAAGCGGGGCACCGTCACGCTGCGCAAGGATGATTCCCATCTTGTCGTGGACGGCATCAATCTGGTCAAAAAGCATGTCAAGCCCAATCCCATGAAGGGAACGACGGGTGGCATCGTTGAGAAAGCCATGCCGATCCATCAATCCAACGTTGCCATTTTCAATGCCGCAACGGGCAAGGGTGATCGCGTTGGCATCAAGGCGCAGGCAGACGGTTCGCGCGTTCGCGTGTTCAAGTCCAGCGGTGCTGAAATCAAGACGGCCTGAGGAACAAGAAATGGCACGACTCCAAGAACATTATCGCGACAAGGTGGCGCCGGAACTGATGAAGCAGTTTGGCTATACGTCGCCCATGCAGGTTCCGCGTCTGACCAAGATTACGCTCAACATGGGTGTGAGCGAAGCGGTTGCAGACAAGAAGGTCATGGACAACGCTGTGGCCGACCTGACCAAGATTGCCGGGCAGCGGCCTGTGGTGACCAAGGCCAAAAAGGCGATTGCCGGTTTCAAAATCCGCGAAGGCCAGGCCATTGGGTGCATGGTGACGCTGCGCGGTGTGCACATGTACGAATTCCTCGATCGTTTTGTGACCGTGGCTTTGCCGCGGATGCGCGACTTTCGTGGTATCTCCGGGCGCGCTTTTGATGGTCGTGGAAACTACAACGTCGGCGTCAAAGAGCAGATCATTTTCCCTGAGATCGAGTACGACAAGGTGGATGCCTTGCGTGGTCTGAATATCAGCATTACCACCACGGCCCAGACGGATGAAGAGTGCAAGGCACTTCTCGCCGGCTTCCGTTTCCCCTTCAAGAACTGAGGCGGCGTATGGCAAAACAAGCTTTGATCCAGCGCGAACTCAAGCGCGCAAAATTGGTGGCCAAATATGCCACCAAGCACGCCGAGCTGAAGGCAGCCGCTTCAAATGTGAAGCTGAGCGACGAAGAGCGTGAAGCGGCCCGCTTGGGTCTGCAGAAGCTCCCGCGCAATGCGAATCCGACGCGCCAGCGCAACCGTTGCGAAATCACCGGTCGCCCACGCGGAACCTTCCGTCAATTCGGTCTGGCGCGCGCCAAGATTCGCGAACTGGCTTTTGCCGGCGACATCCCCGGTGTCACCAAGGCCAGCTGGTAATCCGGCAGGAGAGATACAACATGAGCATGAGTGATCCCATTGCTGACCTGCTGACCCGCATCCGAAATGCGCAGATGGTCGCCAAGGCCAGCGTCTCCGTACCGTCTTCCAAAGTGAAGGTTGCTATTGCCCAAGTCTTGAAGGACGAGGGTTATATCGATGGTTTTGAAGTCAAGACCGAAGACGGCAAGTCGCACATTGAAATTGCCCTGAAGTACTACGCAGGTCGTCCCGTGATTGAGCGCATTGAGCGTGTCAGTCGCCCGGGCTTGCGCGTGTACAAAGGCCGCGATGCCATCCCCCAGGTCATGAATGGCCTCGGCGTTGCTATTGTTACCACGCCCAAGGGTGTGATGACGGATCGTAAAGCGCGCGCTACCGGTGTCGGTGGCGAAGTGCTTTGCTATGTGGCTTAAGCCGTGACATTGAGGAGAAACTGAATGTCCCGAATTGGAAAAATGCCGGTCACCGTCCCCTCCGGGGTCGATGTGTCGATCGCCAATGGTCTCATCAGCGTCAAAGGAACCGGCGGTTCCTTGTCGCAGGCGCAGCACGCGCTGGTGAATGTTGCGAGCAAGGACGGCAAGCTTAGCTTTGCGCCTGCGAACGATAGCCGTGAAGCGAATGCCATGAGCGGCACGCTGCGCCAGTTGGTCAACAACATGGTTGTGGGTGTGAGCGCCGGTTTTGAGAAGAAACTGAGCCTGGTGGGCGTGGGCTACAAGGCGCAAGCCACCGGTTCCAAGCTGAACCTGTCTGTCGGCTATTCGCATCCGGTCAACAAGGAGATGCCCGCTGGCATCACCGTGGCAACCCCGACGCCCACAGAAGTGGTGATCAAGGGCGCAGACCGCCAACGCGTTGGACAGATCGCTGCCGAGATTCGCGCGATTCGTCCGCCTGAGCCTTACAAGGGCAAGGGAATTCGCTACGTGGGCGAGCGCATCGTGATCAAAGAGACCAAGAAGAAATAAGGAGCTGCAACATGTTGAGCAAAAAAGAGCAGCGCCTTCGTCGGGCCCGTCAGACGCGAATTCGCATCGCCCAGCAAGGCGTTGCACGCCTCACGGTGAACCGCACCAATCTGCATATCTATGCAGCCGTCATCTCGGAAGATGGTGGCAAGGTGATTGCCAGCGCTTCGACGGTCGAGGCCGAAATGCGCAGTGCACTGGGCGGTTCGGGCAAAGGTGGCAATGCTGCCGCGGCCCAGATCATCGGTAAGCGCATTGCTGAGCGTGCCAAGGCAGCCGGCGTCGAAAAAGTGGCATTTGATCGCGCAGGCTTTGCGTACCACGGCCGCGTCAAGGCGCTCGCCGAGGCGGCTCGCGAAGCGGGTCTGCAGTTCTAAGCGGAACGGAAAAAGAAAATGGCTAAATTTCAACCCCGAGTGCAAGACGAAGGTCGCGACGACGGCATGCGCGAGAAGATGATCGCCGTGAACCGCGTCACCAAGGTCGTGAAAGGCGGGCGAATTCTCGGTTTCGCCGCGTTGACCGTAGTGGGCGACGGTGATGGCCGCGTAGGCATGGGCAAAGGCAAATCCAAGGAAGTGCCGGCTGCTGTGCAGAAGGCTATGGAAGAGGCGCGTCGCAACATGGTCAAGGTGTCGCTCAAGAACGGCACGATCCACCATCAGGTGACGGGCCACCACGGTGCAGCGTTCGTCATGATGGCTCCGGCTCCCAAGGGCACTGGCATCATCGCCGGCGGTCCGATGCGCGCCGTTTTCGAGGTGATGGGCATGACCGATATCGTCGCCAAGAGCCACGGTTCCTCCAATCCGTACAACATGGTTCGCGCAACCTTCGATGCGTTGACCAATTCCACCACGCCTTCGGAAGTGGCCTCCAAGCGTGGCAAGTCCGTCGAAGACCTCTTCGTCTGACAGGAGCAGCAAGCATGTCTACCCAACAAACCGTGAAGATCCAGCTGGTTCGCAGCCCGATCGGAACCCAGCAGTCCCACCGCGCCACTGTGCGTGGTCTGGGTCTACGCAAGCTCAATAGTGTCAGCGAGCTCCAGGACAGTCCTGAAGTACGCGGCATGATCAACAAGATCAGTTACCTGGTCAAAGTCCTCTGAGAGGTTGGTGATGGAACTCAATAGCATCAAGCCGGCAGCCGGAGCCAAGCACGCAAAGCGTCGCGTGGGTCGCGGTATCGGTTCCGGACTCGGAAAGACAGCGGGTCGCGGTCACAAGGGTCAAAAGTCGCGTTCCGGCGGCTACCACAAGGTCGGTTTCGAAGGCGGTCAAATGCCTCTGCAACGTCGCCTGCCCAAGCGTGGCTTTAAGTCCCAGACTTTGAAGTACAACGCAGAAGTCACGCTGTCGGCGCTGACGCTGCTTGGTTCCTCTGAAGTCGACATGCTGACGCTCAAGCAGGCGGGCTTGGTCGGCCAGATGGCCAAGGTCGTCAAGGTGGTCAAGAGCGGCGAGTTATCAATTGCCGTCAACCTGACGGGCATTGGTGCAACTGCGGGTGCGCGCGCTGCGATCGAAGCAGCTGGCGGTAGCGTAGCTTAAGCCTGCAGTGACTAAGGACTTTCGTGGCAACTAACGCAGCAACCATTGCGAAGACCGGCAAGTACGGCGATCTGCGCCGCAGGCTGATGTTTCTGCTGCTCGCGTTGGTCGTTTACCGCGTGGGCGCGCACATTCCTGTGCCTGGCATTGACCCGACGCAGCTCAAGCAGCTGTTCAACGGGCAGCAAGGCGGCATCCTGAACCTGTTCAACATGTTCTCGGGTGGCGCCTTGTCGCGTTTCACGGTGTTTGCACTGGGGATCATGCCGTACATCTCGGCGTCGATCATCATGCAGCTCATGTCCTATGCAGTGCCAACTTTCGAGCAGATGAAGAAGGAAGGCGCAGCCGGACAACGCAAAATCACGCAGTACACGCGTTATGGAACGTTGGGGCTTGCCCTGTTTCAGTCGCTTGGAATTGCCGTAGCTCTGGAGAGTTCTGCCGGCTTGGTGATCTCGCCTGGCTTTGGCTTTCGTATGACTGCTGTCGTCAGTCTGACCGCTGGAACCATGTTCCTGATGTGGCTGGGCGAGCAGATTACGGAACGCGGCTTGGGGAACGGAATTTCCATCCTGATTTTCGCTGGCATCGCCGCCGGCCTTCCGAGTTCGGTAGGTGGTCTGCTGGAATTGGTGCGAACGGGTTCCATGAGCATTTTGGCGGCCTTGTTCATCGTGTTGGTGGTTTGTCTGGTCACGTATTTTGTGGTGTTCGTTGAACGCGGGCAGCGCAAAATACTGGTGAACTACGCCAGGCGGCAAGTTGGCAATAAGGTGTATGGAGGCCAGGCCTCGCACCTGCCGCTCAAACTGAATATGTCCGGCGTGATTCCGCCTATCTTCGCATCGTCAATCATTTTGCTGCCCGCAACGGTGGTCAACTGGTTCAGTGCGGGCGATTCGATGCGCTGGCTGAAGGATATTTCGGGGGCATTGACGCCGGGACAGCCCATTTACGTGCTGCTGTATGCGACGGCCATCGTCTTTTTCTGTTTCTTTTACACTGCACTGGTGTTCAACAGCCGAGAGACTGCGGACAACCTCAAGAAGAGCGGTGCCTTTATTCCCGGCATTCGTCCTGGAGACCAGACGGCACGCTACATTGATAAAATCTTGGTTCGCCTGACGCTGGCTGGTGCCATCTACATCACGCTGGTGTGTTTGCTTCCAGAGTTCATGATCCTCAAGTACAACGTTCCGTTCTATTTTGGGGGAACTTCGTTGCTGATCATCGTGGTGGTCACCATGGACTTCATGGCCCAGGTTCAGAACTATCTGATGTCGCAGCAGTACGACTCCTTGCTCAAGAAGGCGAACTTCAAGGGCAATGCCGGGGGCTGAAGAATCCGTTCACCGTGCTGTGGGTGGTATGGGATTCATAAGATGAAACTTTCGGGTTTCAAATTCAACGCGGTGCGCTAGGGCGCACCCAAACAAGGTGTTTTTGGCACTTGCCGCGCACCACGACTGGTTTTAGGAGAATGAAATGAGAGTTTCGGCTTCGGTCAAAAAAATCTGCCGCAACTGCAAGATCATCCGCCGCAAAGGTGTGGTGCGCGTGATTTGCACGGACCTGCGTCATAAGCAGCGTCAGGGTTGAACAGGAAAGCATTAGAGGACGCACATGGCACGTATCGCTGGCATTAATATTCCGCCGCATCAACATGCAGAGATTGGCTTGACTGCCATCTATGGCATTGGTCGCACCCGCGCACGCAAGATCTGTGAAGCTTGCGACATCGCTTATTCCAAGAAGATCAAGGATCTGACGGATGGCGATCTCGAGAAGATTCGCGATCACATCGCTCAGTTCACCATAGAAGGTGATCTGCGCCGTGAAACCACGATGAACATCAAGCGCTTGATGGACATTGGTTGCTACCGCGGTTTCCGCCACCGTCGCGGCCTGCCGATGCGCGGTCAGCGCACGCGCACCAACGCACGCACCCGCAAGGGTCCGCGCAAGGGCGCGGCAGCCCTGAAGAAATAAAGAGATTGAAAGATCAATATGGCCAAATCTCCTGCCAATAATGCCGCACAACGCGTCCGCAAGAAGGTTCGCAAGAACGTTTCTGACGGCATCGCCCACGTGCACGCCTCATTCAACAACACCATCATCACGATCACCGATCGGCAAGGCAATGCCTTGTCGTGGGCGTCTTCGGGTGGCCAGGGTTTCAAGGGCTCGCGCAAATCGACCCCATTCGCAGCGCAGGTAGCTTCGGAAACGGCCGGCCGTGCAGCGATTGAGCAGGGCATCAAGAATCTGGATGTGGAAATCAAAGGTCCCGGTCCTGGGCGCGAGTCTTCGGTGCGCGCATTGGGCGCTCTCGGTATCCGCATCACCTCGATTTCTGATGTGACCCCGGTCCCCCACAACGGCTGCCGCCCACAAAAGCGCCGCCGTATTTAATTCAACTCCAAGCCCACCGCCGCCTGCGCCCGTATCCACGCCGCAGGCGGCTCCCGCAATGGTTTGCGGCAGAGACACCAGAAGGATATTCAAGTGGCACGTTACCTCGGCCCCAAGGCCAAACTCTCCCGCCGCGAAGGCACCGACCTGTTCCTCAAGAGCGCCCGTCGCTCGATTGCGGACAAGTCGAAGTTTGATTCCAAGCCAGGCCAACATGGTCGCACTTCGGGTCAGCGCACTTCCGACTATGGCCTGCAGCTGCGCGAGAAGCAGAAGGTTAAGCGCATGTACGGCATCCTGGAAAAGCAGTTCCGCCGTTACTTCGAAGCCGCAGAGCGCAAAAAGGGCAATACCGGCGCCAATCTGCTGTCGCTGCTTGAATGCCGTCTGGACAATGTCGTGTACCGCATGGGCTTTGGCTCCACGCGCGCTGAAGCACGTCAGATGGTGTCGCACAAGGCGATCACGGTGAATGACCAATCGGTCAATATCCCCTCGTACCTTGTGAAGGTGGGCGATGTGGTTGCCGTGCGTGAAAAGTCCAAAAAACAAAACCGCATCGTCGAAGCCTTGCAGCTTGCCGCGCAAGTCGGCATGCCGGCCTGGGTCGAAGTCAATGGCGACAAGGCCGAAGGTGTGTTCAAGAAGGTGCCGGATCGCGATGAGTTTGGCGCCGACATCAACGAATCGCTGATCGTTGAGTTGTACTCTCGCTAAGCACAGCAAATCTGTTCTTGAATTTATCGTCCCTGCCCCGCGAGGCATCGTCGGGCAGGTGCTTCACCAGCCTTACCGGTGTAACGAGCTGGGGGTATTGAGAGGAAGTCTGCATGCAAACAAATTTGCTGAAGCCCAAGACCATCAACGTCGAGCAACTCGGCCACAATCGAGCCAAGGTCGCGCTCGAACCGTTCGAGCGGGGCTACGGTCATACCCTGGGCAACGCCATTCGGCGCGTATTGCTTTCGTCCATGGTGGGCTACGCCGTCACGGAAGTGACTATCGCGGGCGTTCTGCACGAGTACTCCTCGGTCGACGGAGTACAGGAAGACGTCGTCAACATTTTGCTGAACCTCAAAGGTGTGGTGTTCAAGCTGCACAATCGCGATGAAGTGACTTTGAGTTTGCGCAAAGACGTCGAGGGCCTGGTGACAGCCCGCGACATCCAGACGCCCCACGACGTGGAGATCGTCAACCCGGATCACGTCATCGCGCACCTGTCGCAAGGCGGCAAGCTCGATATGCAGGTCAAGGTCGAAAAGGGTCGCGGCTATGTGCCGGGGAACCAGCGCCGTTACGGCGATGAGGCAACGAAGTCAATTGGCCGAATTGTGCTCGACGCTTCGTTCTCGCCCATCAAACGTGTCAGCTATACGGTGGAAAGCGCACGCGTGGAGCAGCGCACCGATCTGGACAAGCTGGTCGTTGAAATCGAGACCAACGGTGCTGTAACGGCCGAAGACGCCGTGCGAGCCTCCGCGCGCATCCTGGTGGAGCAGCTTGCAGTCTTTGCGCAGCTCGATGGCGGCGAAATCGGGGAAATCACTTCGCAGTCCGGCGCCCGCAGCAATGCCAGCTTTGATCCTATCCTGCTGCGTCCAGTGGACGAGCTTGAACTCACGGTGCGTTCGGCCAACTGCCTCAAGGCCGAAAACATCTACTACATCGGTGACCTGATCCAGCGTACCGAAAACGAGTTGCTCAAGACGCCCAACCTGGGGCGCAAGTCGCTCAACGAAATCAAGGAAGTGCTCGCTTCGCGCGGCCTGACCTTGGGTATGAAACTTGAAAACTGGCCGCCAGCCGGCCTGGACAAGCGCTGAAGATATAATCTCGCGCCCCTCTTGAAAGGGGCCGTGCCCGGGCAGTACCTGATACGGCTGCCCGTTTTAACTACAGAAAAGGATAAGCACCATGCGCCACGGACTCGGTCTTCGCAAACTCAATCGCACCAGCTCGCACCGCCTCGCGATGCTGCGCAACATGATGAATTCGCTCATCGAGCATGAAGCCATCAAGACCACGCTGCCCAAATCGAAAGAACTGCGCCGCGTCGTCGAACCCATGATCACCTTGGCCAAGGTGGACACGCTGGCCAATCGCCGCCTTGCATTTGACCGACTGCGCGATCGCAACAGCGTGACCAAGTTGTTCACTGTGCTCGGCCCGCGCTTCAACGCGCGTCCGGGCGGTTACACCCGCATTCTGAAGATGGGTTACCGCGTGGGCGACAACGCGCCCATGGCTTTTGTCGAGCTGGTGGATCGCGGCGAAGAAACTGCTGCAACGCCCGCAGACGGCAAGAAATAAGTTATAATTTCAGCTTACCGCGCGATGGAGCAGTCTGGTAGCTCGTTGGGCTCATAACCCAAAGGTCGGAGGTTCAAATCCTTCTCGCGCAACCAGCTTAAGAACGCCCACCTTTGGTGGGCGTTTTGCATTTCAGCGGCAAGTTTGAAGGGCGGGGAAAGCGAATGCTGACTGCCGCTCCTTCTTCGTTTGTGCGAATGGAGTCAACGCCACCGTATGCCAGTCGCGCCGCCACCCCGTCCCGCCACTCTTCCGGCGGGCATGATCGCCTTGCAAGGCAACCGCGCCGAGGCCCTGGCTGAAGCTGTCTTTGCGTGGCTCGAGCGACACCCCTTGGGCCCACTCGAGACCGAAGTCGTACTGGTGCAAAGCAATGGAGTGGCCGAGTGGTTCAAGATGGCGCTGGCCGAGCGCAGCGGCGTCTGTGCGGCGGCGCAAGTGCAGCTGCCGGCGCGCTTTCTCTGGCAAAGCTACCGGCAGGTGCTGGGCGCAGCGGCCGTTCCGGCGCGCTCGTCCGTGGACAAGTCGCCGCTCACCTGGCGCTTGGTGCAGGACCTGCCAGGCTTGGCCACGCGGCCAGGCTTTGAGCCGGTGGCTGCCTTTTTGCAGGGAGCAGACGCCGAGCGACTGTGGCAACTGGCCGGGCGCCTCGCAGACCTTTTCGATCAGTACCAGGTCTACCGGCCCGACTGGCTGGGCGACTGGGCTGCCGGCGTCGATCGCCTGCGCACGCGTGGGCGCAGCGATATACCGGTTCCGCCAGACCAACAATGGCAGCCCCTGCTCTGGCGTGCCGCGTTGGCGGGTCTTGGCGATGTGCAGCGCCGCGCGATCCGCCCGCAGATTCACCAGCAGGCGCTCGCCAAGCTGCAGGGTGGCACGGCGCTCGCCGCGCCGCTGGCGCGCCGCGTCGTACTGTTTGGCATGACGCACCTGCCCTTGCCGGTGCTTGAGATGCTCGCAGGCGTCGCGCGCCATAGCCAGGTGCTTCTTGCCATTCCCAATCCCTGCCGCTTCCATTGGGCCGATGCCCTCGATGGCCGAGAGTTGCTGGCCATCGCGCGTCGACGCCAGCCGCTGCGCAACGGGGTGGACCTGGCCAGCGTACCGCTGGAGGGCCTGCACGCGCATGCCCATCCCCTTCTGGCCGCCTGGGGTCGCCAGGGCCGCGACTTTGTGCGCCAGCTCGACGCTTTTGACGAGGCCGCCGCTGCACACGAGCAAGCGGCGCTGCCGCGACTCGACTTGTTTGATGAGGGCGAAGCCCCCGACGCGCCCCTGCTCGCGCAAGTGCAAAACCGCATACGCGACCTGGTGCCGTTGGCTGAACATCCGCCGGTGGTGCTGGCGCCGCAAGACCGCTCCATCGTTTTCCATTGCGCCCACAGCGCACTGCGCGAAGTCGAGGTATTGCACGACCAGCTGCTGGCGCTGTTCGCCCAACCGCCGGGTGACAGACCGCTCGCGCCGCGCGACATCGTGGTCATGGTGCCCGACATTGAGCGTTTCGCCGCTGCGGTGCGGGCCGTGTTCGGCCAGGTGCGGCGCAGCGATCCGCGCTTCATCCCCTGGGGCATTGCGGATTTGAGCGCGCGGGCCAGCCACCCGCTGGTGGGCGCGCTCGACTGGCTGCTGCGTCTGCCGCAGCAGCGCTGCACGCTCAGCGAGTTGCAAGGACTGCTCGATGTTCCAGCCATCGCCGCGCGCCTGGGTCTGGCGATGGACGATGTGTCCCTGCTCACGCACTGGATGGCGGGCGCCGGTATCCGCTGGGGGCTCGACATCCAGCAGCGTGCGGCCCTGGATCTGGAGGCCTGCGGCGCGCAGAACAGCGCCGTCTTTGGCCTGGAGCGCATGCTGCTCGGCTACGCCGCAGGCGCTGGCAGCTTTGATGGCATCGAAGCCTGGGACGAAATCAGCGGTCTTGCCGCCGAACTCGCAGGGGCGCTCGCCGCGCTCGTCAGCCGGCTCAAGCATTGGGCTGCGCAGGCCGCCACCCCAGCCTCGCCGCAGCAATGGGCGGAGCGGTTTCGCAGCCTCATGGCCGACTTTGCCGAGCCAACCGACGAAGCCGATCGCCAGACCCTGCAGGCACTGGAGGCCGCGCTCGGCGACTGGCTACGCGATTGCGACGACGCCGAGTTTTCCGATTCCATTCCCCTTGAGACCGCCCGCCAGGCCTGGCAGCAGGCACTCGATGCTCCGCGCTTGTCGCAGCGATTTCGCGCCGGGGGCGTCACGTTTTGCACGCTGCTGCCGCTGCGCGCCATCCCCTTCGAGGTGGTATGCCTCCTGGGCATGAACGATGGCGACTACCCGCGCCGCAGCCCGCGCAGCGACTTCGACCTGATGGCACTGCCCGGCCAGGCGCGCCCCGGTGACCGTTCCCGTCAGGGGGACGATCGGCAGTTGATGCTCGAAGCTCTGCTGTCTGCGCGCCGCGTGCTCTACCTGAGCTGGGTCGGCCGAAGCGCACGCGACAACAGTGTCCAGCAGCCGTCGGTGCTGGTCTCACAACTGCGCGACTACCTTGTCGCTGGCTGGGGCGAAGACGCCGTGGCCGAGCGCAGCACTGAGCACCCGCTGCAACCCTTCAGCAGGCGCTATTTCGAAATCGAAAAAACCGAGGAAGCGACGGGAGCGCGCCCGTGGTTCACCTACGCGCGGGAGTGGCGGGCCATGCATGAAGCGCAGCCCGCGCCCGGTGCGGCGCCGGTGTCCCTCATGCTGGACGGCCCGGACGCGAAGCTGGAGCGCGCCACGCTGGCCCAGCTGGGCCGCTTCATCCGGCACCCGGCGCGTGCGTTTCTGCGCGAGCGACTGGCCGTGGTTTTCGACGCCCCGGAGGAAGAAGTCGGCGACGACGAGAGCTTTTCTGTAGGCGGCCTGGACAGCTACCTGATTGCCCGCGAGATGCTGGAGGCACTGGATACCGCTTGGGCAGGCGATCCGAGCCAGCCACCCGAGCCCTTGCTCAGCGATGCCCTGGCCCGACTGGCGCGCGCGGGCCGCTTGCCCCTGGCCGGGCTGGGCCGGCGTGCACAGGACCAACTGTTGGGCGACCTCTTGCCACTGGCGGAAGTCTGGCAGGCGCAGCGCGCCGGTTGGAGCGCGCCGGCGCCCCGGCTGCGCGTGCTCTGGGCTGCCGAGAATACTCCTGATTTAATAGCTAACAACAATTATCCATCAAGCGCTAGAGGCCAATTTGACTCGGAAAATTCGACTCCAGTCACGCTGGACGACTGGATCGAGCCCGTGTGGCGCGCCGAGGATGGCCGCCTAGCCGTGCTCACCCGCACGGCGTCGCGTGTGCTGGCCAAAGCCAAGTCCAAAACCGCTCCGCGTCCGCGCCCGGAAAGGCTGCTGGACAGCTGGCTGCAGGCCCTTGCCGCCGCCGCCAGTGGCCAGGCGCTGCATGGCGTGCTGGTGGCCCGCGATGCGCTGCTGAGCTGGCCGCCCATGGAGCGGGAATCTGCCGAGCGCAGCTTGGCCACTGTGCTTGCCTTGTGGCAGCAGAATCTGCGCGGCGCCGCGCCGCTGCCCCTGCCGCTGGCGACTGCGCTTGCGCAGGTGCAAGGCCGTGCGCCCGACATGGCGTACGACGGAGCGGGTTCGAGCCAGGGCGCGCCGCCTGAAGCCGGCGAACCCGAGTGGGAGCGTTTCTACCCCGACTTCGAAGCGCTGGCGGCTGACGGCCAGTTCGAAGGGCTGGCACCGCTGCTGCACGCCTGCCTGGCGGATTGGGTGGCGCAGCATGTGCAAGTCAGGCTGCACCCCATGGCGCAGGCGCAAGAGGCGCAAAAGACGGAGGAGGGCACATGAGTACGTCACCCCGTTTGCCTGCCGACACGGCGGTGCTCGATCCGCTGCATTTCCCGCTGCATGGCAGCCGCTTGATCGAGGCGAGCGCTGGCACCGGCAAGACCTGGACCATTGCCGCTCTGTACCTGCGGCTGGTGCTCGGCCACGGCGGTGCCGAGGGCTTGGGCCGCCCGCTCGCGCCCGCCGACATTCTGGTCATGACCTTTACCCGCGCCGCCACGCGCGAGCTGTCCGACCGCATTCGCACCCGGCTGGCCGAGGCGGCGCGTGTGCTGCGCGGCGAATGCGCTGCGCAGGCGCACGACAGCTACCTGGCGGCGCTCTGCGATGACTACCCCGCCGGCCCAGCGCGCGAGCAAGCGGCCTGGCGGCTGGCCAACGCGGCCGAAGGCATGGACGACGCAGCCGTCCAGACCATCGACGCCTGGTGCCAACGCATGCTGCGTGAGCACGCCTTTGACAGCGGATCGCTGTTTGACGAAGAACTGGGCGCCGACGAAGAATCGCTGCGCGCCGAGGCCGCGCGCGACTACTGGCGCCAGCAGGTCTACCCCCTGGACCCGGACCGGCTGGAACGCGTGCTCGGCGTTTGGCCGAGTGTCGATGCCTTGATCGAGGACGCCCGCGCGCTTGCGACCACCGAACTATCCGCCGCAGCGGGCGAGGGCAGCCTGACCGAATGCCTGATCACGGCCGAAGCCAGCCACGCCGCCGACCTCGCGGCGCTCAAGCAAGGCTGGGCCGAGCGTGCCGAGGCGCTGGCGCAATGGACCGAGGCGCAAATCGCCTTGGGCAAATCGGCCTGGGATGTGGGCAAGCTGCGCAGCGTGCCCAAATGGCTTCGAGACGGTATTGCCGCCTGGGCGAACAGCGATGCGGCTGCCGTGCTGGAACTCACGGCCGTTGCCGTGGAGCGCCTGCGTCCCGAGGCCCTGCTGGCGCTGCGCGGCGAAGGCACACCTGCCGAGCCCCTGCCCGAAGCATTTGCCGCTATTGCCCAGCTGCTGGCGGCGCAGCAGTTGCTGCCCACGCCCGATGTGGCCTTGCGCGAGCACGCGGCCGCCAGCATCCAGCAGCGGCTGGCTACGCTCAAGCGCCAGCGCGGAACCTTTGGCTTTCACGACCTGCTGCTGCGCCTGGACCACGCCTTGGCCGGAGTGCATGGAGAGCGCCTGCGCGCGCGCATTCTGGCGCAGCACCCGGTGGCGCTGATCGACGAGTTTCAGGACACCTCGCCGCTGCAGTACCGCATTTTCGAGCAACTCTACCGCCCGCAGGACAACGACCCGGCCACGGCCCTGCTGCTCATTGGCGACCCCAAACAGTCGATTTACGCGTTTCGCGGCGCCGACATCTACAGCTACCTGGCCGCGCGCCAGGCCACGCGCGGGCGCCACGCCATGCTGGCCACCAACCACCGCTCAACCCACGCGCTGGTGGATGCGGTCAACCACTGGTTCACGCACGCGGAAACCCGGCCGGGAGCCGGCGCATTTGCTTATCGCTGCGACGGCGATGCGGACGGAGCGGGCAAAGCCCGCGAAGCCGATCCGCTGCCTTTTGTGCCGGTGCAAGCGCGCGGGCGGGCCGAGCATTTCGTCGCTGCCGATGGCGCAGTGCCCGCCATGACCTTGGTGCATGCCCTGGAGCCTGCGCCCGCGCCCGCGCAGCGTGCGCGCTTTGCAGGGCACTGCGCCGAGCAGATCGTTGCCTGGCTCAACGACCCTGCTGCGGGCTTCGTCCAGGGCGACGATGGCTTCACCCGCCTGTGCCCGGCAGACATTGCCGTGCTGGTACGCAGCGGCACCGAGGCCCAGGCCATGCAGCGCGCCTTGCGCCGGCGCGGCCTGGCGTCGGTCTACCTGTCCGACAAGGACTCGGTGCTCAAAAGCCGCGAGGCGCGCGACCTGCTGTGGTGGCTCCAGGCCGTGGCCGAACCCCTGGACGCACGGCGGCTGCGCACTGCCATGGCCACGGCCACGCTGGCGCTGCCCATGGCCGAACTCGAACGCCTGGCCACGGACGACGCCGCACTGGAGGTGCGCAGCGAACAACTGCGCGCCCTGCATGCCGTGTGGCAAACCCAAGGCGTGCTGCCCATGCTGCGCCAGACCCTGCACCAGTTTGACCTGCCGGCGCGCCTGCTGCACCAGCCTGGGGGGGAGCGGCGGTTGACCAACCTGTTGCACCTGGCCGAGCTGCTGCAGGAGGCCAGCAGCACGCTGGACGGCGAGCGCGCCCTGGTGCGCTGGCTGGCCGGGCAATTGCAGCAGGAAGCTGCCGCGGCGGACGAGCAGATCGTCCGGCTCGAGAGCGACGCCGATCTGGTGCAGATCGTCACCGTGCACAAAAGCAAGGGCCTGGAATATCCCGTGGTCTTCCTGCCCTTTGCCTGCGCCGTTCGGCCGGTCAAAAGGAAGAAGCACAACCCCGCCGTGGCCTTGTCCAACGCGCAGGGCGTACGTGCCATGCACCTGCAAATGAGCGACGCACAGTGGGAGCAGGCCGAGCAGGAGCGCATGCGTGAAGACCTGCGCCTGTTCTACGTGGCACTGACCCGCGCGCGCCACGCCCTGTGGCTGGGTTTTGCCGCCGTCAAGGACGGCCATGCCAAGCAAGCCAACACCCACCGCAGCGCCGCTGGCCAATTGCTGGCGGGCGGCGAGCCCCGCGATCCGCAGGACTGGCTGGACGCGCTCTCGCAATGGGCCGAAGGGCAGACGGGCATCCACCTGCAGGCCTTGGCCGACGGCGCAGCGCCTTGCACCGCATTCGTCCCACGTGGCGTCCAGCCGGCCCTGCGCGAGAGCGTGCCCTACGCCGCAGACTTTGACCGCCGCTGGGGCATCGCCAGTTTTTCGCAACTGGTGCAGGGCACGCCCACGGCGCAGGCATTGGGTACCCTGCCGCCCACGCAGCGCATGCTGGCCGACGACGAGGTGCCGCTGCCAGAAACCCAGGAAGCCGTTGATCGCACCCAGAGCGTCCAGACTTTCGCCGAACCGGGTCACAGCGGCGAGCTGTTCCCGCAGCCACCTCCCGCCTGGCAGCGCTTCGCCCGTGGCGCGCTGGCGGGCAACTTTTTGCACGAGCAACTGGAATGGCTGGCGGGAGAGGGCTTTGCGCTGGCGTCCGGCGGCCCCGTCGCCGAGCACCTGCGCCGGCGCTGCGAGCGCGCCGGCCGCGCGGCCTGGGCCGACGACACCGTCGCCTGGCTCAGCGCGGCGGTGGCGCTGCCGCTGCCGCCGCTGGGCGTGCCGCTCAGCCAGCTCACCACGCACCTGCCCGAAATGGAGTTCTGGCTGCCGGCGGCGCGCCTGCCCGCACCCGCGGTGGATGCGCTGTGCCGCACGCATTTTCTGCCCGGCCTGGATCGGCCGGCGCTGCCGCAGCGTGAACTGCACGGCATGCTGATGGGCTTTGCCGATCTGGTGTTCGCGCACGGTGGACGCTACTGGGTGCTGGACTACAAATCCAACCACCTCGGCCCTGACGCTGCGGCCTACGCCGCGCCGGCGCTTGCGCAAGCCGTGGTTGCGCACCGCTACGACGTGCAGGCCGCGCTCTATCTGCTGGCCTTGCACCGCCTGCTGCGCGCCCGCTTGGGCGATGCCTATGCGCCCGAGCGTGATCTGGGTGGGGCGCTTTTTTTCTTTCTGCGCGGCATCGACGCACCTGGGGCGGGTGTGATTGCGCTCGCGCCACCGCGGGCGCTGATCGATGCGCTCGACGCGCTGCTGCAGGGCAGTGATGTGGCCGCTGCACCCGAGGCGCAAGCATGAGCACCGTGCCTGGCGCCCCGAATCAACGCGCGGCGGTGCTCAGCGGCCTGCGCGCCCTGGCCGATGCGGGCCTGCTGCGCCAGCTCGATTGGGCGCTGGCGCAGTTCATCGCCGAGCGCGACCCCGAAGCGGCGCCCGAGCTGCTGGTGGCCAGCGCGCTGCTCGCGCATTTCGAGGGCCAGGGACATAGCTGCCTGCCGCTGGGCGGTTTGCGCGAGCGCCTGCTGCACCTCCCCGGCTGGAGCACTGCGGGGCAGGAAGCCCTGGCGGTGCTGGTGCAGAGCCTCTCGCCGCGCAGCGCAGACTGGCTGGCCGCCGTGCGCTCCAGCCGCTGCGTGCAGGCGGCGCAGGCGGTACACGCGCCCGATACCGGCGCCCCGCTGGTACTGGCCGGCTCGCCGACTGCGCCCTTGCTCTACCTGCGGCGCTACTGGAGTTTCGAGCAGCAGGTGGCGCAGGGCCTGCGCGCGCGCGCTGCGCCAGCGCTCGATGTCGACGAAGAACGGGTGCGTAGTTGGCTGGACCGTTTGTTCGATCCGCTGCCGGCTGGCGGCTGCGATTGGCAAAAATTCGCCTGCGCCATCGCCCTGCGCTCGCGCCTGACCATCGTCACCGGCGGGCCGGGCACCGGGAAGACCTATACCGCCGCGCGCCTGCTGGCTGCGTTGCTCGCGGTGGACAGCGCACCTGAGCGCCTGCGCGTCGCGCTGGCCGCACCCACAGGCAAGGCGGCGGCGCGCTTGCGCCAATCGCTGGAGACGGCGCTGGCAGGGCTGCAGACACGCGTCGGCGACGCCCTTGATCTGGGCGCGTTTGCTGCACGCATCGGTCCGGCGCGCACCTTGCACGCGCTGCTGGGCGCGCGCCCCGGAACGCGGCGTTTGCGCCACCACGCGGCGGCGCCCCTCGATGTGGATGTGCTCATCGTTGACGAAGCCTCCATGGTGCATCTGGAAATGATGGCCTCGCTGCTTGCCGCTTTGCCCGCCCACGCCCGCCTGGTGCTGCTGGGCGACAAGGACCAGCTCGCGTCGGTGGAGGCGGGCGCCGTGCTGGGCGATTTGTGCGAAGGCGCGGAGCAAGGCCATTGCGACGCGGGCACGGTGCGCTATGCCCAAGCGGCGGCCGGCGTGGAGATTCCCCTCGCGCTGCGTGCGTTGGCGGTGCCGGTGCCGCTGCTTGCCGCGAACACGGTCATGCTGCGCGAGAGCCACCGGTTTTCCGGCTCCATTGGGGCGCTGGCGCTGGCCGTCCACGCGGGGGACGGAGCGCGTGCGGCGGCGCTGCTGCGCCATGACGACAGTGGCGCCCTCCATTCGTTGGAAGGTGTCGAGCCCCAGGCCGCCGTGGACCTGGCGCTCGCCGAAGGGCCGGCGCCGAGCTACCGCGACTACCTGTTGCGGCTTGGCAGCCGGCCGGTGGCGGACGATGCTCCCGGGCACGCCGCCTGGGCCACCAGCGTGCTCACCGCCTTCGAGCGCTTTCGCCTGCTGTGCGCGGTGCGCGAAGGCCCCTGGGGGGCCGAGGGTTTGTCGCGTGCGATTGAGCGGGCCGCGCGCAGCGCCGGGCTGCTCGCCGGGCCGGGCGCCTGGTACGCCGGGCGCCCGGTGCTCGTCACGCGCAACGACGCCGAGGCCGGCGTGTTCAATGGCGACGTGGGCCTGGCCTTGCCGGCTGCGGGCGGCGCCGGTCTGCGCGTGTTTTTTGCCGATGGGCCGGCCCTGCGCTCGGTCAGCGTGGCGCGGCTGGCACACGTGGAAACCGCGTTCGCCATGACGGTGCACAAGGCGCAGGGCTCGGAGTTCGAGCACACCGCGCTGGTGCTGCCGCCGCAGGCCGGTGCGCTGCTTTCGCGCGAGCTGGTCTATACGGGCATCACCCGCGCGCGCCAGGTCTTTACGCTGGTGGCACCGCGTGCCGGGCTGCTGGCCCAGGCAGTGCAGTTGCGCACCCAGCGCGCCAGCGGCTTGCAAGACCTGCTGCGGCGCGAAGCCGGGGAATAGGAGGCTGTCGGACTTGGAAATCGTCGGCTGCAAATCGACCGCAGCGGTCCATTTTCCACCGTCTTTTTGCCCCATAGCTGGGCTATGAGGCTGCAAATCCGGCAAAAACTGTCCTCGCTGGGGCCGATTTTGGTGAAACCTCCGGTTTTCGCTTTCGACGCTCCAAGTCCGACAGCCTCCGCCGGGCGAGCGCGCCACCTACAATCCATGTCCATGCAAACCTTGCGCCGCTTTCGCGCTCTCGCCAGCTTCATGCTGGTGTGGTTTGCCATGTCCATCGGTGTGGCGACGGCGTCGCCTTTCGTTCACCCGCAATCAGCGCAGCTGGTTTGCTCGGCCAGCGGCGACATCAAGCTGCTGGTGCTGGGCGACGATGGCACGCAGGCGCAGCGCGGGCAGTCGCTCGATTGCCCGCTGTGCGTGCACTTTGGCAGCGCCGCCCCGCCGCCTGCGCCCGTCCGCCTGCCGCAGGCCCTGCCGCTGGTCCATGTCCTGCTGCCCATTCGCGCTGCGCACGTTGCTGCACGCACCGCCGCGCCGCTGCCGGCGCGCGGGCCCCCGCTGTTCTCCTGAAGTGCTATCGAAACCGTAGCTTCTTGCCCAATATGGGTAAGCGCTGGCGGTCGATTTTATTGCTTTCAGGAGTGTTTCCATGCGGAGAAATCGCGTGGCCATGGCGCTTGCCGTGGCCTTTCCCTTGGGCCTGAGCGCCCATGCCCAGGCCGACGATGCCCCGACCAAAGCGCTGGGCGTCGTCACCATCACCGGTGGTCAGCCGACCTCGCTGCCGACGCAGATTCCCACCACCATGGAGGGCATCACGGGCGAGCAGATCGAGCAGAGCATCAACGCAACCGACAGCGAAGACGCGCTCAAGTACTTCCCCAGCCTGCTGGTGCGCAAGCGCTACATTGGCGACTACAACCACGCGATCCTCTCCAGCCGGGCCTCGGGCACCGGCAACAGCGCGCGCTCGGCGGTGTATGCCGACGGCATCCTGCTGTCGAACTACCTGGGCAACGGCATTGGCGGCCTGTCGTTTCCGCCGCGCTGGGGTTTGGTGACGCCCGAGGAGATCGAGCGGGTCGATGTGATGTACGGGCCGTTCTCCGCCGCCTACCCGGGCAACTCGGTGGGCGCCGTGGTCGATTACGTCACGCGCATGCCCACCCAGTTCGAGGCGCACGCCAAGATGGGCTACGTGTCGCAGCCTTTTGAGCTCTACAGCACCAACACCACGACCCGCAGCTGGCAGGCCAGCACCTCGGTGGGCAACAAGAGCGGCGACTGGGCCTGGTTCCTCAACTTCAGCCACACCGACAGCCAGGGCCAGCCGCTGACCTTTGCCACGCGCACGGTGGCCAGCGGTACGCCCGGCACGGCCGGCACGCCGGTCACCGGCGCAGTGCCAGGTTTGAACGGCGCCAATGCCCCCTGGTGGATTCTGGGCACCGGCACGGCGTACACCACGCAGCAGGACCACTTCAAGGCAAAAGTAGCCTGGGACATCACGCCCAGCTTGCGCGCCGCCTATACGCTGGGGGTGTGGCAAAACCAGTCGCAGGGGCGGCCGGTGTCGTACCTGCAGGATGCCGCGGGCCAGCCGGTCACCAGCGGCCCCATCCACATCGGCGGGCGCAGCTACGCACCCCTGACCGGTAGCGATTTCGCGCTGACCAACGAATCGCTGCTGCACACCATGCACGGCCTGTCGGTCAAGAGCCATACACAGGGCGTGTTTGACTGGGAAGTGGCGGCCAGCCTCTACGACTACGGCAAAGACCAGAAGCGCCAGAACAGCGCCGCCAACCCCCTGCCTGGTGCCGCGTCTGGCGGACCTGGCACGCTGGCCGACGGCAACGGCACGGGCTGGAACAACCTGGCACTCAAGGGCATCTGGCGGCCGGACGGTAGGCAGGGCGCCCACACCGTCGATTTCGGTTTCCAGCAGGACAGCTACCAACTGGACTACCTCAGCTCCGCGATCCCGGGCAACTGGCTGCAGGATGGCCCCGGCGCGCGGGTCAGCGAGGTGGGCGGCAAGACCCGCTTGCAAAGCCTGTACGCGCAGGACGCCTGGTCGTTCGCCCCGCGCTGGAAGACGGTGCTGGGCCTGCGCGGAGAGCGCTGGAGCGCTTACAGCGGCAGCACCGCCATTCCGGGCGCCGCGCCCGCCATCGACACGCGCTGGGCCGAGCGCAGCGAGACGCACCTCTCGCCCAAGGCGGCGCTCTCCTGGCAGTGGCTGCCGGACACGGTGCTCAAGGCCTCGGCCGGCCGGGCGGTGCGCTTTCCGACGGTGAGTGAGCTGTATGGCGCCACCGCCACCGCGAACGCGCAGTACATCAACGACCCGAACCTGCGGCCGGAAAAATCCTGGACCACCGAGCTGAGCGCGGAAAAAGACCTGGGGAGCAGCCTGCTGCGCCTGACGCTCTTCACCGAGGACACGCACGACGCGCTCTACACCCAGACCACGCTGGATACCGTGGCCAACCGCAACGTCAGCCGCGTGCAGAACGTCGGCCGCATCCAGACAAAGGGATTGGAGCTGGCCTGGAGCGGCAGCGACGTGCTGCGCCGCGGCCTGGACCTGAACGCCAGCGTCACCTACGCCGATTCGGTCATCAAGGACAACGCTGGCTTCGTCACGGTACCGGGCGACACCATCGGCAAGCGCCAGCCCAATGTCGCCAGATGGCGCGCCACAGCGCTGGCGAGCTACCGCTGGAACGAGCGCTGGAGCACCTCGGTGGGCGCGCGCTACAGCGGCCCGCAGTTCCGCACGCTCGACAACAGCGACGTGAACGGCTTCACCTACATGGGCGTGAGCCAGTTCTTCACCGTGGACTTGCGTGCGCGCTACCGGATTGACAAGCACATGGTGGCGTCCTTTGGCATCGACAACGCCAACAACTACCCGTTCTGGAATTTCCACCCCTATCCGCAGCGCAGCTACGTCGCGGAACTCAAAATCGACCTCTGAAAGAGCCACCATGTCTTCAAATACTCTCAAATTCGTAGCTGTCAGCGCTTTACTGGTAAGCGCTAGCGGCCTTTTTAACCTTGCAAATGCGCATGTCATGCTGGAATACCAGGTGGCCAATGCGGGCGGCAGCTACAAGGCCACGTTCCGCGTCGGCCACGGCTGCGGCGAGTCGCCCACGCGCTCCATTGCCGTCACCATCCCGGCCGGTGTGGAGGCTGCCAAGCCCATGCCCAAGCCGGGCTGGACGATTGCCATCGAGCGCGAGAAGCTGGCCCAGCCACGCAGCGACCACGGCAAGAGCATTACCGAGGAAGTGCGCCGCATCCGCTGGAGCGCCAACACGCCGGCGGACGCACTGCCCGGCAATTTCTACGACGAATTCGTGCTCCAGGCGCGCATGCCTGAGCAGGCTGGAACGATCTACTGGCCGGTGGAACAAATCTGCGAGCAGGGCCGCATGGACTGGACCGAGGTGCCCACGGCAGGCCAGAAGCTGCACGAACTCAAATCCCCGGCGGCTGCGCTGGAACTGCTGCCCGCAGCCGGCGGCCATTCGCACTAAGTTTTTTCACAGGAGCCCACGATGACTATGCAACGTTTCACCACCTCCCTGCTGTTTGCCGCCACTCTGCTGGCCGGCCATGCCTATGCCCAGGGCACCGCTCCGGCCGCCGTCGATGGTGCCTGGGCACGTGCCAGCGTGCAGGGCCAAAAGAGCTCGGGCGCGTTCATGCGCATTACCGCCAGCGAGCCTTTGCGCCTGCTGCGCGCAGAGACGCCCGCAGCCGGCCACGCCGAAGTGCATGAGATGAAGATGGACGGCGGCGTCATGAAGATGCGCGCCCTGCCGGAACTCGATCTGCCGGCCGGCAAGGCGGTCGAGCTCAAGCCCGGCGGCTACCACATCATGCTGATGGACCTGAAGGCCCCGCTGGCCAAGGACACGCAATTGCCGCTCACTCTGGTGTTCAAGGACGCCAAGGGCGAGGAGCGCCGCATGGAGCTGCAGGTGCCGGTGGCCGCCATGCCCCCTGGCGCGCACGGTGGCCACGCCGCGCCCATGGCGATGCCCATGCCCATGCAGAAGAACTGAACGTTGCACTACCGCGGTGGGCGCCCCAGCCGGGACGCATTGGAGTAAGCTGTCCGCACACTTCTTAACCATCCACAGCGGAAGCAACCATGAGCGATTCAACCCCCTTTGGTTTCGGCAAATTCGTGCCGGGCTTCGATTTCCTGCAAGGCCTGGCCAAGGGCGCTGCGGGAGGCATCCCGCAGCTGCCCCAGCTCTCCAACTGGGTGGCGCCCACCATCAGCGTCGAAGAGCTGGACAAGCGCGTCGATGAGCTCAAAGCCGTGCAGTTCTGGCTGGAGCAGAACTCGCGCGCGCTGGCCGCCACCATCCAGGCGCTGGAGGTGCAGAAAATGACGCTCGCCACGCTCAAGGGCATGAACTTCAGCATGGGCGACGTGGCCAATGCCTTCAAGCTCAAGACCGCCGATACCGTGATGGGCGGGGTGCACAAAGCGGGGGAAGGGCTGGCCCAAGCCGCGCAAATGGTCAGCGGTGTGGCATCTCGCGCCGCCGACGCGGTTCGGCCCGCGGCGGACGAAGCAGCGCCCGAGGCCGCAGGCTCGGAGCATGGTGACACGGACAAAAAAGCCCCTGCAGGCAAATCCAAATCCAAAGGCAAGGCGGAGGCCGCCAGCGTCATCGACCCGATGCAGTGGTGGGGCGCGCTGACGCAGCAGTTCCAGCACATCGCCAGCTCGGCCATGAAGGACGCCGCGCGCCAGACGGCGGTAGATGCCACGCGCAACCTGGCCACCGGTCTGGCCAAGGACGCTCTGAAGACCGCTACGGGCCGCGTCAAAGCCGCAGCCAGCCCCAGGAGCGCAGCGAAGAAGCCCGTTGCCGCGAAGAAAACCGGCAAAGCCGTCGCAAAGAAGGCGACGCCGCGCAAGAAAACCAGCCCGAGGACTCGCTGAATTTGCCGGCGCAAACGGTCCTCAGGCGCTGTTCGTCTTGGGCGGCACTTTCATGAAACTGTTTCCAACCGGCCACGCCACCCATCCGCAGGCGCGCATGGCGGCCTTGATGGCGCTGGCCCAGGTGCGCGCGCAGATTGGCGCACCCGGCCATGCTTCGGCACCCACGCTGGGCCTTCTCTACATCACCGACCACTATGCGCAGGAGGCGCAGGAAGTGCTCGATCTGCTGGCTGCTGAGTTGCCTGAAATCACCGACTGGAGCGGCACCGTGGGCGTCGGGGTGTGCGGCGGCAGTGCCGAGTATTTCGACGAGCCCGCGTTGGCGCTGATGCTGCTGGAATTGCCGTCCGACCAGTACCGCGTGTTTTCCGGTGTGGCGCCGCTGTCCCGCAGTGGGGTGGGGGGCTTTGCAGCCCAGACGGCGCTGGTCCATGCCGATGGTGCCGCGCCCGACGTGGCGGCACTGGTGGCCGAACTGGCCGACCGCACCGCGAGTGGCTACCTGTTTGGTGGCCTGGCCGCGAGCCGCAGTGCCAGCGTGCAATTTGCCGTGGGCGGCGACGGCAACCTTGCCGGACAGGGGGCCGCCAGCGGGGTGTTTACCGGTGGCCTCTCGGGGGTGGCTTTTGGTTCCGGCGTAGCCCTGATCTCGCGCGTTACGCAGGGCTGCCAGCCCGTCGGCCCGGTGCACCGCATCACCGAGGCCGCCGACAACGTGGTGCTGGCGCTGGACGACGAGCCGGCGCTGGAGCGATTGCTCAATACGCTGGAGGTATCGCTTACCGCTGATCCCCAGCGTGCCATCGAGCGCGTGCGCGTAACGCTTGCCGGTCTGATGGACGACGAGCGTTCCGGTCCCGCAACCGCCCTGCGCAGCACCGGCCATTTTGGTGCTGAAACGCGTGTGCGGCACATCATCGGGCTCGATGGCACGCGCCATGGCGTAGCGCTTGCAGAGCATGTGGAGAGCGGAATGCGCCTGGCGTTCTGTCAGCGCAACGTGCCGGCGGCGCGCGCCGATCTGGTACGCATCTGCGCCGAAATCCGGGAAGAACTGGCGCCCGAGGGGGCGGCGTCCACCCACGCCATCGCCGGCGCCCTCTACGTGAGCTGCTCAGGCCGAGGCGGGCGGCATTTTGGCGGCGACAGCGCCGAGCTGCGCATCGTGCAGCATGCGCTGGGCGGCGTGCCGCTGGTGGGCTTCTTTGCCGGCGGTGAAATTGCGCATGCCAGCATCTATGGCTACACCGGCGTGTTGACGGTGTTTCTCGCCGAGCTGTAACGAAAAAGCGCCCCAACCGCGAGGGGCTGGGGCGCTTGCGTACAGCGACGCGTGCGGGGCTTAGTTTCGGCGCTGGTCGTTGGGATGCCGGTCTCTGCCGTTGCGCACGCCGTCGCCATCGCGGTCACGGTCCCGGTCGTTGCGCAGGCCGTCGCCGTCCATGTCGCGGTCGTTGCGATTGCGGATGCCGTCGTGGTCGCTGTCGCGCATGCCTGGGCCGCGCCTCTGGTCCCAGCCACCGCGCTCAAAGCGCCAGTCGCCGTCGCGTTGCACCCAATTCGGCTGTCGGTACATGTAGCCGGCCCGTGCCTTGGTCCAATAGCCGTCTATCCAACGGTAGCGCGTGCCGCGCCATTCCCAATGGCCATCCACCCACACCTGGCCGTGGCGCATTCCGGGGCGTGCAACCATGCGTGGCGGCGGTGGCGGGGGCAGGTTGCGGTATTCGATCGTGGGACCGGACTGAATGATCACGGTACCTTGTGTCGCAGCCTGCGCAGGCGCCAGACTGGCGAGGGCAAGTGCGGCTGCGGCAGCGGCGATGGCGAGAGGACGATGCATAAATCTTCTCCTGGGATACGGCTTACGGGAAGCCAATATCGCCATGATGCGGCCCGTTTGTCAAATGGCTGTAGGGCGCGAGTGAAGTTGTGTGTAGGCGGGTATCGGGTTGCACGCAAACGCGCGCCTGTCCGACACGGGCTTGCGAGCCCTTGGCATCACCATGGACGATGGCGCGCATCCCTGCACGCTCCATTGTCCAAGGAGGAGACCAAGATGGCCACCAGCATCACCCAGGCCAAGCCGCTATTGACGGCCGCCGAACTCGAATTGTTCGACCACAGCCGCGCGGACCCGATCAAGCAGTTTTCAGCCAAGCAACTGGCGGGCAAGGAGAATCGATGCCGCACCTTGCGCGACAAGTACCGCGACCTCTACCGCCGCCAGACCCTGGCGCTGCGAGGCAAAGCCAACGGCGGCGCGCAATCGGCCCACGACGCCAATGCCCGTACCCAGCGCAAGGCCGAAATCATGCAGGAGATGCTCGAACGCTTTGAAGCGCGCAGCCATCTGTTGGCGGATCGCGAGGCGCCTGAACAGTCCTCGGCAATCGCACCAGCGCGCGCCAGGTCGGCGCCGCGCAAGAACGTGGCGAAGGCTGGCATGACGCCCACCGCGAAAGTCCCGGCCAAAACTGCCAAGGCCCCCGCCAATCCGCGCAAACCGAAAGCGCCCGAACCTGCACTCAGCGCCGTCGCCAGTCTGCAGCAGGCACACTCCGATGCTCCGCATATCGACCATCTCACTGGAAAAGACCCGACACCGCGCTCGCTCAAAGCGCCCTCCGAGCGTGCGCCGACCTATGGCGGCAAAGCCCGCGCGCCCGACGTCAATGCGCCGCTCGACATGGTGGCGGCCGCCCAGCGGGGCAACCCGGTGCGCGCCATGCCAGGCAACATTGCGATCCAGGGCCATGTCAGCGCCAACGTCCGCCGCTCCCAGGGCAAGCGCGACAGCCGCTGAAGCGGCGCGCGCCGTCCGCGCATCAGTAGGGCTCCGCCTCCACCGAAAACGTCAGCCCGGCATTCGCCTGCAGCCGGTCGATCAGCGCCTGCCCCAGCGCAGGGGCCGGGGTCCAGATGCCGCCCGGTGTGCTGGTGGCGTCCTGCAGCAGGCACACGGCCGCCTCGGCAATCATCTTGGAGGTCGAGCCGTAGCCCGGATCACGGTCGCCCTGGACCGCCACGCGCAGTGGGTGGCCCTCGGCGCCCACCCCCAGGAACAGCACGTCATAAAACCCCGCCTCGCGCTCCTCGCGCGACGGGCCTTCCCCCGGCTTGGGGCCGCTGTCGGAGCCAAGTGACTTGTCGGCCGCCACTGCGTTGGCCATTGCTTCGCCCCTCTCGCCCGCGCCGGTCACCAGCATTTCATCGTAGACAAAATCAGCACCGTAGCGGTGCCCCATCAAAAAGTTGGAGCGGTGGACGTTGCGCGTGTTGATGGCGGCCATCACGAACGGCGCCACCCACAGGCCCAGCGCCTCGTCCACCATGGGCTTGTTGCCCGAGGGCTGGCGTGGGCCCTCGAAGCCGGGGGTGAGCGAGAAGGGGTTGCGCAGCAGGTCCAGCACGCCGGGGTCTGCGGCGGCTGCTGCCATGGTGGCCTTCAGGCTGGCCGCAGTGCCGCCTGAGAATGTGCCCTTCATCTTGCGCACGCGTCCGCGCACGCGGCTGGCGGGGTGGCCAAAGCGCGAGCGCATCTCGTTTTGCAGCATCCACACGCCCATGTCGAACGGTATGGAATCAAAACCGCAAGAGAACACGATGCGCGCGCCGCTGGCCTTTGCCGTGGCTTCGTGCGCGTCGATCATCTGGCGCATCCAGGCCGGCTCGCCGCACAGGTCGACGTAGTCCACGCCCGCAGCCGCGCAGGCCGCCACGAGTTCGCTGCCGTAGAGCTGGTAGGGCCCCACCGTGGTCAGCACCAGCCGGGTCTGTGCCATCAGCGCCTGCAGGCTGGCGGGGTCGCTGCTGTCGGTCAGCACCAGGGGCGTGTCGGCTGGCGCGCCGATGGCCTCGCGCACCGAGGCTAGTTTCTCTGCACTGCGCCCGCCCATGGCCCAGCGCAGACCGCTGCCCGCCGGGTAGCGCTGGAGCAGATACTCCACCACCAGCCGGCCGGTAAAACCGGTGGCGCCGTGAACGACAAGATCAAAAGCTTTGGCCATGGAAAGTACCCCTGAGTGCGATGGCGGCATTGTGAAAGACGGCGCGCTGCCCGCCTGTCGCGCAGGCGTAGGGGCCGACACGCTGGTGCGGATCAGATGAAAATGCGAGAAAAAATAGAAGAAAATGGCCTCTAGCGCATACAGTGATTGCGCTGACAGCTATTAAAAGCATAGTAACCCCCATCAGGAAAACGAAATGAGCAAATCCCTGCGCCTGTCCGAAAAATGGTTTCGCCGTGGCCTGTGGCTGGTGGCGCTGGTATTTGCCAGCTTCCTGATCGGCCTGGGCGGCACCATCGTTGGCGACCTGCCCAAGGTGGAGGCACCGCTGGAACTCGACAACTTTCTGAACCAGCCCGCTGCCCAGCGGCTGCGCGAGCAGGGGCGCGGCGAGCGCAGTGCGGCCGAGGCCGCCGACAGCGCCCTGGCCCAGGCGCAGCTCCAGCGCAGCAAGGCGCGCAGCGAAACGCGCGCCCAGCGCGAGAGCTTCAACAACTGGCTGGCCACGCGCAGCGTGACCCAGCGCTCCGAGCAAGACCCCGAAGTCATCGCACGCACCCGCGCGCTCGACGCGCAGCAGCGTGCCGAGCAGGCCCAGCAGCGCGCCGTCGAGGCGCAGCAGCAAGCGGCATTGGACGCGCGGCAGGCGGCAGCGCAAACGCAAAAGCAGCTCGACAGCATGGAGACCGCGGCCCGCGCCAAGCTCCATGAGGAAATGCGGCGCGTGGAAATGCGTGTGTTCCTCTACCGCCTGGCGCTGACCCTGCCGCTGCTTGCCATCGCCGGCTGGCTGTTCGTCAAAAAGCGCAAGGGCACTTACTGGCCCTTCGTCTGGGGCTTCATCTTCTTCGCGCTGTTCGCCTTCTTTGTCGAGCTCGTGCCCTATCTGCCGAGCTACGGCGGCTACGTGCGCTATGTGGTGGGCATTGCGGTAACCGCGCTGGTGGGACGCTACGCCATCCTGGCCCTTAACCGCTACCTGGAACGGCAAAAACTGGCCGAAGCCCTGCCTGATCAGGAGCGGCGCAAGGAATTGAGCTACGACGTGGCGCTGGCGCGCCTCGCCAAAAGCGTCTGCCCCGGCTGCGAGCGACCGGTGGATTTGAAGAACGAAAAGATCGACTTCTGCCCGCACTGCGGTATCGGCCTGTTTGACCGCTGCGGCGCCTGCAGCACGCGCAAGAGTGCGTTTGCGCACTTTTGCCATGCGTGTGGCACCAGCGCGCAGGCCAGCCAGCAGGCGGCGGAACGGGCGCTGGCCTCCTTGGCGTGATACAAAGACCCACAGCGCTCAAGGATTCGTCCTTGGGTGCTGTGTCACACGAGCCTCAATTTCAACGACCATTTCAACCTTGCCAAGGGAGCACTTATGGGTTTCTTCTCCAAGATATTTTCCAAAATCTTCCCATCGGCCAACGCAGCTGAAATCGTCGTGGCACCACCCCCCGCACCAGCCGCACCAGCCGCACCAGCCGCGGCAGCTGCCCCGGCCGCCCCGGCCGCGCCGCCTTCCATCCCGATGGGGGATGTGGCACCCATCCTGGATGCGATGCCGGGCGCCAGTGCGCTGAACTGGCGTACCTCGATCGTTGATCTGCTCAAGTTGCTGGGCCTGGACAGCAGCCTGTCCGCGCGCAAGGAACTGGCCGGCGAACTGTTCTACAGCGGCAGTGACGAACCCGGTTCGGCCGCCTGGAACATCTGGCTGCACAAGCAGGTGATGCGCAGCATCGCCGCCAACGGGGGCTCGCTGCCCCCCGAGCTGCGCGACTGATTCGCCGCGCAACCGTGCTTCAGCAGGCCCCTGCCGTCCCACATGGCAGGGGCCTTTTTTGGAGGCCGTGTGGCGATGGTGGCGAAAGTCCGTCGTATGCACCTGCCACGATCTCACGTTCCGCCCGCCTTCGGGCCTGCACCCATAGGCGCTTTGGAGGCATCAGCTGCGAATGGCGCGCATCCAGCGCGTAGCAATGCGGCGCAGCGTGCGCTGGAGCACGCGGGCCATGCGCCACGGCGCTGAGGCACGCACCTGGGCCAGCAGCCGGTCTTTCCAGAGTGTCCAGCGGCCGTACCACCGTGCGAACCATGCGAGCTGCATCAGGGCGGGCTGCGTCAGGTTGAACAGCCGTGCGACGATAGCTGTGCCTATCAGCTTGGCCAGCAGGATGACGGCGAGCCCGGTCAGCGCATGCCCTTTGCCGATCAGCCACAGCGCCAGCAGTTTCACGGGCAGCAACGCCAGTGCGGGCACGCAAAAAAGCACCAGGGCCAGCCAGGGCGGCGCGCGGCGCACGGCGCTTTCGATCCAGTGCAGGCCAGGCCAGCGACCGAGGGTGACAAGTGCCCGCTGCAGCGGCTCCCAGCCCCATTCCTCGAACAGGATGACCAGCGCCAGCAGCCATTTGAGCGGCGCCAGAGCTTTGCGCAACAGGGTTTTAGACAACGGTTTCTTCACGCTGGGATTGTGCGCGTGCCGGTTTGCGCCGCGCGAATGCGCCCAATCAAGACCGATTGCGTCAGGTACGCATCAAAGTAGGGCGGTGCATCGTGGCTTCGACTGGGGGTTGAGTGCCCTGAGGGGGCAGGTAGAGCGCCTTGGAACGTGGTCACGATCTCCCAGAGACCGCGAGATCGTGAACACGTTCTTAAACCCCGCGCGCCCGATCTGCCTTGAACTGCGCCCGAAACTGCGCGAACTGCCCCGCGTCGAGCGCATCGCGAATCTCGCGCATCAGGTTCAGGTAATAGTGCAGATTGTGGATGGTGGTCAGCATGGGGCCGAGCATTTCGCCGCAGCGGTCGAGGTGGTGCAGGTAGGCGCGACTGAAACCGCCGCGCCCGCCCGCGTCCCACGCTGTGCCTGATGCGCCCGCGCAGGCGTGGCAGGTGCAGGTGGTATCGAGCGGCTGGTGGTCGGTCTTGTGCCGGGCGTTCCTGATCTTCAGGTCGCCAAAGCGCGTGAACAGCGTGCCATTGCGGGCGTTGCGGGTCGGCATGACGCAGTCGAACATGTCCACGCCGTCGGCCACGCCTTGCACCAGGTCTTCGGGCGTGCCCACGCCCATCAAGTAGCGCGGCTTGTGCTGGGGCAGGCGGTGCGGGGTGTGCGCCATGATTTGCAGCATCTGCTCCTTGGGTTCGCCAACGCTCACGCCGCCAATGGCGTAGCCGGGGAAATCCATGGCCACCAGCGCGTCGAGCGACTCCTGGCGCAGGTGCTCGAACATGCCGCCCTGCACGATGCCGAAGAGCGCGTTGGGGTTTTGCAGCCGGGCAAATTCCTCCTGGCTGCGGCGCGCCCAGCGCAGGCTCATTTCCATCGACTGGCGCGCTTCGCGCTCGGTGGTGAGCTGCCCCTTGGTCTCGTATGGGGTGCACTCATCGAGCTGCATCACGATGTCGCTGTTCAGCGTGGTCTGGATCTGCATGCTCACCTCGGGCGACATGAAGAGCTTGTCGCCATTGACGGGAGAAGCAAAGTGCACGCCTTCCTCGGTGATCTTGCGCATTGCGCCCAGGCTCCAGACCTGAAAGCCCCCCGAGTCGGTCAGGATCGGCTTGTGCCACTGCTCGAACGCGTGCAGGCCGCCAAAGCTTTGCATCACGTCCTGCCCGGGGCGCATCCACAAGTGAAAGGTGTTGCCCAGGATGATCTGCGCGCCCATGTCGAGCAGGCTTTGCGGCATCACGCCCTTGACGGTACCGTAGGTCCCCACGGGCATGAAGACGGGTGTTTGCACCACCCCGTGGTTAAGGGTCATCGCCGCGCGGCGGGCGTGGCTGGTGGGGTCGGTGGTGAGGAGGTCAAACTTCAGCATGCGTGCGATTGTCCCAGAGCGCCCGCCCGCTACACTGGCCGCAATGCTCTTGGAAGAAAGTCTTGTATGCCCCGAATCCTGATTGCTGTCGATGGCTCTGAACTCGCACTTGACGCCGTGCGCCACGCGCTCGAACTGGTGCACGCCGGGTTGCGCGCCGAATTTGTGCTGGCCAATGTGCAGGAGCCGGCTTCTCTGTACGAGCTGGTGGTCTCGCGCGACCCGGACCGCATCGCCGCTGCCAGCCTGGAGGCCGGGGCCCACCTGATGGCCAGCGCGCGCGCGCTGATGGATGCGGCGGGCCTCACCTACGAGACCGAAATTGGCATGGGAGACCCGGCACACACCCTGGTGGACCTGATCGAGAGCACGGGGAGCGACATGGCCATCGCTGGCGCCCGGGGGCAGGGGGCAATCCGGAGTGCGCTACTCGGTTCGGTGTCACAGGCGCTGGTGCACGCAAGCCCGGTGCCGGTAACCATCGTGCGCCATGCGCCGGAATCAACCCAGGCGCAGGATGTGCTGGAAAGCGACAGCGGGGTGGATGTGCTGGAAAATTTCCGCGGCACCTGATCGGTACAGCGCCGCAGAGCGCCGCGCAGCGCGCAGCCGTTCAGGCCGCGCGGCGCGTATCTTCAGATGCGCGCTGCAGCTTGCCGTGGGGCAGGGTGGCCAAGCGCTTGAACATGCGCCGGCAGTAGCCGGAAATCCACAGGCATTTGTTCAGCTCGTCCACCGGCAGCGGGCCGGACACCACCACCAGGTCATTGGCCACCGCCTGATCGCCTGCCGCGCGCAGGCGGCGGCGCGTGTGGTTGGCCCAGGACTGGATGCGCACCGGGCTGCCGTGCTGGTGCACCTCGCCAGTGTGCGCGTCAAAGGCAATCGCCACGGTGTCGGTCTTGAGCTTGAAACGGCGCTCGCCAGTGACGGCGCTCGGCGTGTCGCGCATGTCGTACAGGTAATAACTGCCGGCTTTGAGCTGGTATTGCATATCCATCGGTGGCTCCTCTTATCGACATTGTCGAGGGCGCAGGGAGCCGGCAATGGCCAAAAAACGCTGAGAAAGTTGCCCTGTTCAGGCGCCCGCTTGGCGAGGCCATGCCGGTGTCGGTGCGCGTGCCATTGTGGCGGCGCGTCGGCGCGATGGCGCAGAACTTGAGGGCAATGTCGTAACGAGTTGTGATCGGACGCTGCTGACCGCCTTGCGCGTTCGTCAGCAGCGCACAACACTGGCGCGGCCCCAGGCGTGGGACGCCGAGCAAGGGCCGCCCCGCAGCGAGGGCGTCGTCCCCCTGCCCGCGCAGCGCAGCGTAGCGAGAGCGGGGGGAAGGCGCGCAGCGCCTCAGGGGGGTGTCCCCTGTTAGAAATCCACCAGACTCAGCCCTACGGTAAACACGGTGCGTTTGCGGTTGTAGTCGATCAGACTGTCGCCGTAGCCCGAGAACAGCTGCGTGTGCAGGCGCAGATTGCTTTTGCCGCCGCCCAGGCCCGTGCCCAGCGCCTGCAGCCATTCCAGGCGTGCCGAGCCGCGCGCCTTGCTGGCCAGCGAGCTGCGCACGGTCAGGCCCAGTGTGTTGTCCTGGTTCACGTTCCAGAAGGCCGAGACTTCGCCGCGGCCGATGTAGTCGCTGATGCCGGGGTTGTCGTCGCTGCTGGCGTTTTCGGAGATGCGCTGCCAGACCTTGGCCTGCACGCGCCATCGGTTGTCCAGTTCCATGCCGGTCATCAGGTAGGCGCGGTTCCAGCTGCGCGACAGCGGTTCGCTCTGGCCGTTGGACTGGTGCGACAGGCCGACGCCGCTGTAGCGCCAGCGCCAGCCAAAGGGCAGCTTGGCGTCGGTCGGGTAGACGTACATCATTTCCGGCTCGTGATCGGTGGCGCGGAAGGGGCGCGAAATGTCGCCCGAAAACACCTGCCAATACGACTGCTGGGTGTAGCCAAACCACAGTGAGTCGCGCCGCGTCGGATCGCCCTGGGTCAGCAGGTTCTGAGCCACCTTGGTGCGCACCGACAGCTGCAGGCGCGCTTCGGTGCGGCGGTACGGGGTGGGGTCGGTGGAAGGCACGCCTGCGGCGCCGGGGTAGCGGTTGACGTTGCTGGCCGCTACCAGCGAGGCGTTGATGGGCCGGTAGCCGCGGAAACTGAAGCTGCCGCAGTCGGTGCCCGATTCCAGTTCCCAGAAGCGCGAGGTCTCGCTGTACTGCGGGTCGCGGCAGCCTTCGGTGCGGGCCACTTCGATCACGCGGGTGGCGGGCAGGGTGGTGTCCACCTGGGCTTTGGGAGCGGCCGCGGTCTGGCCGATGCCAGGGCTGGGCGCGCCGCCGGCAGCCACCGGCGTGCCAAGCGACTGCTGCTGCGCCCAACCATCAAAGCAGGCCAGGCGGGCGTTGGAGTCGGCGGTCATCGCGGCGCAACTGCGCCAGGCAGCGTCGGAGGCGCTGGCGCCGGGTGTGGCGGCGGCGGCGCCCTGGGCCAGCGCTGGTGTGCTGACCGCCAGGGCAAGTGCCCACCAGGCGCAGGTGCGGGCGGCGGGATGGGGGGCAAAGGCAGAGAGGGTCATGGGCGTGCGGGGAAAAGAAAAAGGCGGCGCGGACCGCGATGAGACTCTCTGGATTGTTGGCTGCGCGCGGCGAGCGGGCTGTGGGAGGGCGCCGCATGCACCGGCTTGGCGTGAAGCAGAGCGTGCCTGAGAAGGCCAAAATTTTAAGTGTTTTTGGCCTCTAGCGCTTATTCAGTAAGCGTAAAAAGCTATCGTTTTAGGAGTATTTGATTGTCGCGCAGATGCAACAAATCTCAGGCAGTGGCTCCAGGCGCCGCCGCCACCTTGCGTGCAAATTCGGCCCGCAGCGCCTTGAGCTTCTCGCGGGGGTCTTCGCGCGCCGTAGTGGCAGAGAGCGCCATTTCGGCAATGAAGCGGCTGGGCTGCGCGGCCACCATTTCGCGGCCCTTCTTGCGTTTCTTGGTCCAGCTCACGGCCAGCGTGCGCTGGGCGCGGGTGATGCCGACGTACATCAACCGGCGCTCTTCCTGCAGGCGGGCGGTGGTCTCGTCGCTCACCTTGACCTGCCGCCCGCCATCGTCGTCGAGCTTGAAGGGCAGCATGCCTTCGGTGACCCCGGCCAGCATCACATGTGGCCACTCCAGCCCCTTGGAGGCGTGCAGCGTCGAGAGCGTGACCACGTCCTGGTCTTTTTCGCGGTCCGACAAGGTCGAGAGCAGGGCGATGGTTTGCGCCACTTCCAGCAGGCTTTTGGATTCCGTAGTGACCACGCTGCCTGCCGTGTCGTCCACCTGGCCGCCAGCGCGCTGGGCCATCCAGTCGCAGAACTCCAGCACATTGGTCCAGCGCGCGGCGGCGACTTTTTCGCTGTCTTCGCCGTCGTAGAGGTGCTTTTCGTAGTCGATTTCTTTCAGCCAATCGGCCAGGAAGCTGCGGGCGTTCTCGGCCCCCAGCGTCTGGCGGGCGCGGTATTCCAGGTCGTTCACGTAGCGGCCGAACTCGTGCAGGCCATCGAGCGCGCGGCGCGGCAGGGCGGCGGGCAGCATGGGCGAGAACAGGGCGGCAAACAGGCTCAGCTTGTGCTGCGTGGCAAAGCCGCCCAAAGCGCCCAGCGTGGTGTGGCCGATGCCGCGTTTGGGGCTGGTGATGGCGCGCAGGAAGGCCGGGTCGTCGTTCGGGTTGATCCACAGCCGAAACCAGGCGCAGAGGTCGCGGATTTCGGCCCGGTCGAAAAAGCTGGTGCCACCCGATACCTTGTACGGAATGCTGGCGCGCCGCAGCGCTTTCTCAAACGGCTTGGCCTGGTGGTTGGCGCGGTACAGGATGGCAAAGCTTTTCCACTCCGGCGGCGGGTTGGCGGCTGCGCGCAGGCTCTGGATGCGCGCCACGGCGCGTTCGGCCTCGTGCTCTTCGCTGTCGGCATCGACCACGCGCACCGGCTCGCCCTCGCCCAGCTCGGAAAACAGCGTCTTGGGGTACAGCTTGGGGTTGGGGCCGATGACGTTGTTGGCCGCGCGCAGGATGGCCGAGGTGGATCGGTAGTTCTGCTCCAGCTTCACCACCTGCAGGGTCGGGTAGTCGAGCGGCAGGCGTTTGAGGTTGTCCAGCGTCGCGCCGCGCCAGCCGTAGATGCTCTGGTCGTCGTCGCCCACGGCGGTCATGTGGCCGCCACCGTGATCGGGGTGGCCGATCAGCAGTTTCAAAAGCTCGTACTGCGTGGCGTTGGTATCCTGGTATTCATCGACCAGCACATGGCCGAGCTGGCGCTGCCATTTTTCGCGCACCTCGGGGAAGTCGCGCAAGAGCTTGAGCGGCAGGCCGATCAAGTCGTCAAAGTCGACGCTCTGGTAGGCCGTCAAACGCTCTTCGTAGCGCTGCATCAGCAGGGCCATGCTGCGCTCGTGGTCGTCCTTGGCCTGCGCCAGCGCCTGCGAGCCGGTGAGGCCCATGTTCTTCCACAGGCTGATGGTCCACTGCCACTGGCGCGCGGTGGCAGCGTCGGTGGTGCCGCCGGCGGCGTCTTTCAGGATGCTGGTGACGTCGTCGCTGTCGAGAATGCTGAACTGGGGCTTGAGGCCCAGGAGCTTGCCGTCCTCACGCATCAATCGCACGCCCAGCGAGTGGAAGGTGCAGATCAGCACGTCCTTGGCTTGGCGCCCAATGAGGCCCTTGGCGCGCTCGCGCATCTCTGCCGCCGCCTTGTTGGTGAAGGTGATGGCGGCAATCGCCTTGGGGGCCATGCCGCCCTCAATCAGGTGCGCAATCTTGTGCGTAATGACCCGCGTCTTGCCCGAGCCGGCGCCGGCCAGCACCAGGCACGGGCCGCCCGTGAAATGCACAGCGCGCAGTTGGGCGAGGTTGAGGCCGGAGGACATGGGGGAAGTGGGAGTGCGGCGCAGCGCTTGCAAGCGCCGCCACGGGGCAGGAGAGCCGTGGATGATAGCGATGCGCGGCAAGTCCAGCTCCCAGCCCCGACAATACCGCCCGTGCTAGACGTCCTGCTCATCACCTTCCCCTTCTTCGCCCTGGTGCTCTGCGGCTACCTGGCGGCGCGCGGCGGCGTGTTGCCGCAGCCGGCGATTCCGGGGCTCAACGCCTTTGTGCTGTTTTTTGCGCTGCCCTGTCTGCTGTACCGCTTTGGTGCCCAGACGCCGATTGCCCAGTTGCTGGACCCGGCCGTGGCCGGCGTGTACACGCTGTGCGCCTTGCTGATAGTGGGCGGCACAGTGCTGGCCACGCGCGGCCCGCGCACCAACTGGAACGACGCGGCGTTTGGCGCGCTGGTGGCAGCGTTTCCCAACACCGGCTTCATGGGCGTGCCGCTGCTGGTCGCCCTGCTGGGTGCCACTGCGGCGGGGCCTGCCATCGTCACCATCATGATCGACATGGTGCTGACCACCTCGCTGTGCATTGCGCTTTCGCAGCTCGACGGCGCCGGCACGCACGGAATGGCGGTGGCCTTGCGCCGCGCCCTGCGCGGCATGCTGACCAACCCCATGCCCTGGTCGATCGCGCTGGGCGCAGTCGCCTCGGCGGCGGCGTGGAAGCTGCCCGGCCCGGTGGACAAGACCATTGCCATGCTGGCCGACGCCGCCTCGCCGGTGGCGCTGTTCACCATTGGCGCGGTGCTGGCGCGCTCGCAGATGAACCAGCACGAGCGCGTGCTGGTGCGCGACTACGTGCCGCTGGCGCTGGCCAAGCTGTTTGTGCATCCGCTGCTGGTGTGGCTGGCCGGGCGCGGCGCGATGGCGCTGGGTGTGCCGCTGGACCCTTTCGCCTTCACCGTGCTGGTGCTGCTGGCGGCGCTGCCCAGCGCCAGCAATGTCTCGCTGCTGGCCGAGCGTTTTGGCGCGCACAACGGGCGCATTGCCCGCATCATTCTGGTGTCCACGGCGCTGGCGTTCCTGAGCTTTTCGGGGGCGGTGGCGCTGCTCACTTGAGTGCTACTGCATCAATAGCTGTAGCCGCATACCAGATAAGCGCTAGAGCCATTTTTACTGATATTTTTTACGTTCTGCATTGCCACCATGACCCAGTCCAACGTTCTCCCCGCGCTGCCCGACCGCCTCAGCATCGATCCGCGCAGCCCCCACCATGTTGCCGAGGTGTTCCAGCACGACATTGGCATCCGCTTGAACGGCAAGGAGCGCTTCGACGTCGATGAATACTGCGTGAGCGAAGGCTGGGTGAAAGTGCCGGCTGGCCGGACGCTGGACCGCAAGGGGCGGCCGCTGCTGATCACGCTCAAGGGCACGGTGGAGGCGTTTTACAAGTAGTTGGCCGCTCGCCTCAGATGGCCAGTGGGTCCACGTCCACCAGCCAGCGCACCAATCCCTTGTGGGCGGGATCGGCGCGGGTGGAGCGCAGCACGCCCTGCCAGGCCGCCAAAAAATGCTGCAAGGCTGGGCGGCTGGTGCTTTCGATCAGCATCTGCGCGCGCTCGACGCCGGCCACGCGCTGTACCACCAGGGGCACAGGCGGGTAGAGGCTGACATGCTCCAGGCCCGGCAACGCAGCGCTGCGCGCTGCCTCGGCCGCCGCGGTAAGAAAGGCCTGGGCCACCGGCTGCGTGCGCGCGTCGGCCCGCACCAAGGCCTGGAAGGCAAAAGGCGGCATGCTGGCCTGCTGGCGCTCGGTGAGCTGCTGCGCGGCAAAGGCGGGGTAGTCGTGGCGGCGCAGGGCTTCGTACACCGGGTGCGTGGGATGGTAGGTCTGCACCCACATTTCGCACGGCGTGCCGTGCTCGGCCATCCAGGCGGCGTCGCGCCCGGCGCGGCCGGCGGCCTGCATCAACAAGGCAAACAGGCGCTCTGGGGCGCGAAAGTCGCTGGAAAACAGCGCGCCGTCGGGCTGCACGGCGGCCACCAGGCTGACGCGGCGAAAGTCGTGGCCCTTGGCGATCATCTGCGTGCCCACCAGCACATCCACCTCGCCCGCATGCACCTGCGCCAGCTGGCTCTGCAGGGCACCGGCGGCGCGCGTGCTGTCGGCGTCGATGCGGGCAATGCGCACCGGGCTGCCATCGGCGCGCTGTACGCCGGCGAGCAGGGCGACCAATTGCTCTTCGAGCTGCTCGGTACCGCGCCCGATGGGCACGATGTCGGGGTTGCCGCAGGCCGGGCAGGCGCGCGGCACGCGCTGCGCGTAGCCGCAGTGGTGGCAGCGCAGGCTCCGGTCGATCTTGTGAAACACCTGGTGCGCGCTGCAGTGCGGGCAGTCGCTCTTCCAGTCGCAGTCGCTGCAGGTGAGCACCGGTGCGTAGCCGCGCCGGTTGAGCAGCACCATGCATTGCTCGCCGCGCTGCACGCGCTCGGTGATGGCGGCCAGCAGCGGGGCCGAGAACACGGTGCGGTGCGGCTGCTGATTCATGTCGACTCGGCGCACGCGTGGGAGCTGGGCCGCGCCAATGCGGCTGGGCATGGCCAGGCGCAGGTAGCGCCCGCCCTCGGGGTCTTCCAGGCTGGGCGGGCGGCTGGCGTGCCAGCTCTCGAGCGAGGGCGTGGCCGACCCCAGCACCACCTTGGCACCGCAGGCGTGGCCGCGCCAGAGGGCGAGGTCCCGCGCCGAGTAACGCGCGCCCTCCTGCTGCTTGTAGCTTGGGTCGTGTTCCTCGTCGACTACGATCAATTGGAGGCCAGGCATGGACGCAAATACCGCCATGCGCGTCCCGAGCACAATGCGCGCCTGCCCGCTGTGCGCGGCCAGCCAGCTCTTGAGCCGCTGCGGGTTGGTCATGCCGCTGTGCAGCGAGACCACCTGGGCTGCGCCAAAACGGCTGACAAAGCGCTCTTCGAGCTGGGGCGTGAGGTTGATCTCGGGCACCATCACCAGCGCCTGCGCCGCCGGGTCGTCCTGCAGCAACTCCTGCACGCAGCGCAGGTACACCTCGGTCTTGCCGCTGCCGGTGCTTCCAAACAGCAGGAACGGACCATTTTTTGAGGAAATTTGGGCTCTAGCGCTTTCCTGTTCTGTGCTGAGAGCTATTAATTCAATAGCATTTGCTTCCTTGGCTTGGGCGGCAGGCCGGCGCAGACGGCGCGCCAGTTGCTCGGGCCGCAGCTGGCGCAGCTGGGCGGGCAGGGCGGCCAGCGCCACTTCGCCCCGACTGCGCTGGTAGTAGCGCGCAGTAAAACCTACCAGCGCGCGCCAGTCGGCACCGAGTGGCGCCACGCCGCCCAGCACGCCTGCAATGGCGCGCAGCTGGGTCGGAGCGGGTGTTGGCGCTTGCGCGGCGGTGTTGGCGTCCCAGACCACGCCCAGAACCTCGCGCTGGCCCAGCGGCACGCGCACCAGTGTTCCCGGCGGCAGCAGCGTGGCCGAGCGATAGCTCAGCAGTTCGCCCAGGGCGCTGTGGGCCGGCGTGTGCACCGCCACCTGCACCGTGCAGGGCGGATCGTCGCTTGCGCGTTCTGCTTCATCCTCTTTTTCTGCTTTCGGCTGCAAGTGGCTGATCTTTCAGGGATTTTTAAACAGTCCAGAATTTCTGTGGATAACTTTGTGGACAGATCACCGCGGCTGCCCCCAAAGCCCCATGCATGCGGCCTTTGCTTGGAGTGCACAGCTTTTCAGCAGCGCCAGCCCTCCTATATGAATCATGCACTTAGGCGCCGAGGGGTAGGAGCCGTCCGACGCTGCAAGCCGCTGGTGCGGGGCTAGCACACTTGCGGCCGCTGTGTGCACAAGTGCCAAAATTTTTTAGCGATGTCAAGCCCTGCGCAGGGCCCGCGACTGCCGGTGCACCGCCTCCACCAGCGCGGCCACATGCTCGAGCGGCGTGAACTGGCTGATGCCGTGGCCCAGGTTGAAGATGTGCGTCGGTCCGCAGCAAGAGCGGTCGGTGTGCGGCGTGCCAAAGCTCTCGAGCACCTTGCGCACCTGGATTTCAATCTGCGCCGGTGGCGCGAACAGCACGTTGGGGTCGATGTTGCCCTGCAGCGCCTTGCCCGGCCCGCCGGCCACGCCGCCCACCAGAGTGCGCGCTTTGGCCAGGTTGGCGGTCCAGTCCAGGCCCAGCACTTCGCAGTCGAGCGCGTTCATTTCTTGAAGCCACAGGGCGCCGCCCTTGGTAAAGACGATGCGCGGAACGTCCTGGCCGTCTGGGCCGGTACGCTTGAGCTGCGCCAGCACGCGGTGCGTGTAGGCCAGGCTGAACTCCTGGAACGCGCCATCGGCCAGCACGCCGCCCCAGCTGTCGAACACCATTACCGCCTGGGCGCCAGCGTCGATCTGGGCGTTCAGGTACTGGGCCACGGCGTCGGCGTTCACGGCCAGGATGCGGTGCATCAGGTCGGGGCGGCTGTACATCAGCGTCTTGACGAGGCGGTAGTCGTCGCTGCCCTTGCCCTCGACCATGTAGCAGGCCAGCGTCCAGGGGCTGCCCGAGAAACCGATCAGCGGCACGCGGCCGTTCAAGGCCTTGCGGATGCTGGTGACGGCGTCGAACACGTAGCGCAGCTTGTCCATGTCGGGCACGGCCAGTTCGGCCACGTCAGCCTCATTGCGCACCACCTTGGCGAAGCGCGGCCCCTCGCCCTCGGCAAAGGTCAAGCCCAGGCCCATGGCGTCGGGCACGGTGAGGATGTCGGAAAACAGAATGGCGGCGTCGAGTGGAAAGCGATCAAGCGGCTGCAGGGTCACTTCGGTGGCGTAGTCCACGTTGGTCGCCAGGCCCATGAAGCTGCCGGCTTTGGCGCGCGTCGCCTTGTACTCCGGCAGGTAGCGCCCGGCTTGGCGCATCAGCCACAAAGGGGTGTAGTCGGTGGCCTGGCGGCGGCAGGCGCGAAGAAAGGTGTCGTTGGAAAGGGGTGCGAAGCTCATGGGGGGATTGTCGCAGGCGGCCGCGCATCCTTCTCGCACCCTTCAAATGCCGGCCAGCGCCGCCTGCAGCTCGCCCTTGCTCAGGATTTCGCTCATTACCACGGGCGGCTTGCCCTTCGCATACAGCACATAGACCGGCACGCCGCTGCGACCCAGGGCGGTGAGGGCGGCGGTGATGGCCGGGTCGCGCCGCGTCCAGTCGGCGCGCAGCAAGGCCACCTTGCGGGTGGCAAAGTCGGCCAGCACCTCGGCGTCGGCCAGGGTGGTTCGCTTGTTGTATTGGCAGGTGACGCACCAGGCGGCGGTGAAGTCGACAAACACCGGCTGGCCGCTCTGCGTCAGTTCGGCCACGCGCTGGGTTGACCAGGGCTGCCACGCGGTGGCTTGCGGCGCCGTCTGCGCAAGGCTCTCCAGGGGTTTGACGACATGCGGCCCCAGGGCGCTGCCCAGCCAGGCGCCCAGCACCAGCAGCGCGGAGGCCAGCACGATTCGTGTGCGGCCACGCAGGCTCATGGCCCACACCAGGCTGCTGCCCGCCACCAACAGCGCCAGCAGTGCGCCGGCGCCGTCGATGCCGCTTTGCTGGCCCAGCACCCAGACCAGCCAGACCACGGTGGCGAACATCGGGAAAGCCATGGCGTGGCGGAAGGTCTCCATCCACGGGCCCGGGCGCGGCAGCGCGTGCGCCAGCGCCGGGACAAACCCCGCCAGCAGATACGGCAGGGCCATGCCCAGCCCCAGCGCGCCAAAAACGGCCAGCGCCTGCGCCGTGGGCATGGCGACGGCAAAGCCGAGCGATGCCCCCATGAATGGCGCGGTGCAGGGCGAGGCGATGGCGACGGCCACCACGCCCGAGAGCAGCGCGTCGGCGACCGGGTGGCGCGCTTGCAGCGTGGCCAGGCGTCCGGGGATGAACTGGCCAAATTCGAATACGCCCGCGAGGTTCAGGCCGATCAGCGTGAACAGCCCGGCCAGCAGCGCCACCACCAGGGGCGACTGGAGCTGAAAGCCCCAGCCGAGCTGCTCGCCCGCAGCGCGCAGCGCCAGCAGCAAGCCGCCCAGTGCGAGAAACGACAGCACCACGCCCGCGGTGTACGCCAGTGCCGCCAGGCGCTGGGCGCGCGGCCGGCCGCCGTGCTGGGCCAGCGCCAGCAGCTTGATGGCGAGCACCGGGAACACGCAGGGCATCAGGTTGAGCAGCAGGCCGCCCAGCAGGCCCCCGAACAGTGCCGCAGCCAGGCCGGCCAGTGAGGGCGCGGGCACCACCGTGGTGGTCTGCGCCGCCACGCGGTTGGCTTCGAGCGCTGCCGCCAGGGCCGGCGAGACTTCGGCGCGCGCCGCACCGGCGCTCCAGGGTTTTTGCACGCTGGCGACGCTGCGCCAGCCGGCGGCGCCATCCACCCGCGCGCCGTCCGCGCGCGCCAGCACCACGGGCACGCTCCCAGGAGCCGCTTCGTGCTCGGGCGAGAGCGGGGTGTCGGCCGTCCACACGGCGCCGTCCCAGGCCTGGCTCCAGTCCTTGCCGGCCTCGGCCGCGGGGACCAGCACGCCGGGAGTTTCCGCAAACAGGTCCAGCGCCTGGCCGTGCAGTGCGGCGGGCAGGCCGGCCACGCGCCAGTGCAGTCGCTCGCCCTCGGCGCGCACGCTGGCGTCGCCCGCGATCGCCTGTGGCTGCGCCGCCTGGGCGCTGGCGAAGCGCGCTGCGTGCACGGCCGTGGAGCTGCGCAGGGGGATGCTGAGCTCGAAGTTGCCCTCTTCGGGAATGCACTCCACGCGGCACACCAGCCAGCTTGCGTGCAGGCGCACGGTGAGCGCGTCGCTCGCGCCGGCAAGCAGCGGCGCCTTGAAGGTCTGCGACACCTGCAGCGGCACCGCCAGCAGCACCTCGCCCTCGTAGCCGTAGTTCGCGAGCGGACCGATGCGAATGCGGCGCGGCACGGGCCAGGCGATCTCGCCGACGTCCACGCCGGATGGCAACTGCCAGCTCAGTTCAGTGGGCAGGCCCGAGTCGCCGGGATTTTTCCAATAGGTGTGCCAGCCCGGTTGGTGCGCGATGGCCAGGCCCAGCCACGCACGCGCGCCGGGCGCCAGGCCCTCGGGCGCGTGAGCCACGAGTTCGGCGCGCACGCGCGGCGTGGTGACTACCGCACTGGCGGAAGCGCCAGAATTGAGGTCTATTTGGGCTCTGGCGCTTGATGGGTAAGCGTTTATAGCTATAAAAAATATAGCTAACAGGCAACGAAAGGCAAAAAGAGTGCGCATGAGTGCAGAGTGTGAGCGCCCGGGCCGCACTTGGTTCCGGGGCTTGGGGATCAGCGCGCCGGGCGCAGCCGCCCTGCGCGCGGCAAAGAAGCTATTGTGCTGCCAGGCTCAATTGGGCTTGCGGCGTCCAGTTTCCGTCTGGCGTTGCCGCCTTGGGCGCTGCCAGGAACAAGCGTGCCTCGGGCAATTTCTGCGCTGCCAGATAGGTCTTGACGGCCTGCCCGCGCTGCGCTGCCAGTTCCAGCGCCAGGCCTTCGGTCGCGGCGGGCAGGTGCGCCAGCAGCAGCGCTTCCATCTCGGCCACGGGCACATCCTTGGCCATGCCGACGAGATTGCGTGGTTTGGGCATGTCGGCGCGGCCATACGCGGCCTTCAGCAGGGCCGGATATTCGCCCGCCTGTACGGGAGAGTTGTCTTGCGGCGAAACACGGCGCTTTTCGGCCTGTACCAGCTGCGCGAGGCGCTCGCGTTGCAGCGCCTCGCGTTCGCGGGCCAGGCTGGCGGTGCCGGTGACCGTCATGCGCAGGGCCGGCCGATCTGTCAGGGCCTTGGCTACTTTGTCCAGCCCCTGCTTGGCCTGCGGCGTCAGCGCGGCGCTGCCGGGGGCAAAAGCCACGCTGCTGAGTTCGTCGCCCCCGCCAAGCGCGCTCGCCAGCAGGCTGAACGGGGCGGTGATCGCCTTGCCAATGAGGTTGACGATGATCTTGAAGATCACTGGGCCGAGCTTGAACTGTGGGTCGTTGAGCGAGCCGCTGATGGGCAGGTCCAGGTCGATGACGCCATGGCTGTCCGACAGCAGGGCCACGGCCAGCTTGACGGGCAGGCTGTTGGGGGCGCCCGCCACAGGCTCGCCGAAGGTCAACTGGTTGAGCACCAGCTTGTTGCTGGCGGTCAGTTGGCCGCTGGGCAGCACCTTGTAGGCCACGTCCATGCTCAGCTTGCCGCGCTCAATGCCGTGGCCGGCGTATTTCACGGCGTAGGGCGAGAGCGGCGGCAGCTCCAGGTCGCGCACCTTGGCCTGGATGTCGAGCGCCAGCGGTTTGGCCAGCGGGTTGAGCTTGCCGGTGACTTCCAGCGAGGCCGAGCCCTCGGCCCGCCCGCGCAGCTCCAGATCGGCCAGCACGGGCTCGCTGCCGGCGCTCTGCGATGAAAACGCACTGAGTTTGCCGGTCAGCTCGCTGAGGTCGGCCGAATAGTTGGGCTTGATGAAATAGTCCGAGAACAGCACCTTGCCGTTGACCAGGCTCATCGGGCCGAACTGCAGCACCGGGGCCAGCGGGTCGGGCGCGGCGGCCTGGGCCGTGACAGGTGCTGCGGACGCGGTGGGAGTGGCCTGCGCCTGAGCAGGATTCGTCGGTGCAGCCGCCTCCGCAGCGGGTGGTATTGCCGCCTGGCCTGGTGTTTTCACCAGTTGGTCGAGGTTGATGCGGCCGGTCTCGTCGATGGACAGGCGCGCGTAAAAATCGGCCAGGCTGGTTTCCTTGACCTCCACGCGCGGCGCGGTGTCGGAGGCCAGCGCCACATGCAGCCCGCGCAGGCCCAGGCTCTTCCAGGCCAGCAGCTCTTCGCCCACTTGCGAGGCGGTTTTGGCCGTGGCGGCGCTGGTGCTGTTGGCCCGCAATTGGTCGATAGCGGCGTCGCCGTTCAGGCCCAAAGTATTCCCGCGCCCGGTTTGCGCAAAGGCCAACGCGCCGCGAAAACCGGCTTCGCCCTGCAGCAGCTCGATGGCCAGCCGGTCGGCCAGGTAGCCGTCGAGCGCTTGCAATGGCAGGCGGCTGGCGTCCAGCTGGCCTTGGGTGGCAAAGGGCTGGGGCGTCAGCGTGCCCTTGTAGCTGAGCTTGCCGGCCTCCCCTTTGCCCGTGCCCGCACCCACGCGAGCCGAGACTGCAAAGGCTTCGGGTTTGCTGCCATCGAGTGCCAGGTTGCTGGCCTGCAGGTCCAGGGTCGAGATGCTGAGCGCCACCGGGCGCGGCTGGCTGCGGTCGGCAAAGCCGAGCTTGCCGCCTTCGATGCTGGCTTTGGCGATCTGCACGCGCCATGGGCGCGCGGCGGCATCGGGGGGAGCGCTGGTACGGGAGGCGTCGGAAGTAGCGTCCTTCAGCCAGCGCTCGAACATCCAGCGGCCGTCCGCGCTGCGTTCCAAGCTGGTCTGGGGCTGGGAAATGGCGAGGCGCTCCATGCCCACCGTACGGCCATCGAGGTCCACCTTGGCGCCCTCAAGTGCGATCTGGTCCACGCTCGCGAGGCTGGTCTTGCCTTGCTTGAGTGCGAGCTGCGAGACGGTCAGCGGCCCCACCTCCAGCGTGACGCCCGTCCCGCCTGGCTTTCCGGCTGCCGCTGCGTCCCACTGCACACCCAGGTCACCGTCGATCTGTCCGACGAGTGCGGGCTCCAGCACCTGGGCCAGGTAGGGCGTTGCCAGCGGCAGGGCAAGGCCCTTGACCGACAGCTTCAGCTGCGCAGTTTGGTCGCTGGCCTGGCCCTCGAAGGACAGCGTGCTGCCCTGCAGGCCCAGCGCGCCGTGAAATGGAAACGGCTTGTGAAACGGAAACGCCAGTGCGCTGGCATCGACGCTGAGCCCCGTGGCCTCCAGCGCGGCGGCCGGGCGCGTGCTCTGGTCGGCCCAGTGCACCGTGCCTTGGCGCACGGCGATCTGCGCGACGGATACCGACCAGGCCGGCGCTTTCGGCGCCTGGGCCTTGGCGCCGCTCGCCGCCTGGCTGGCTGCAGGTGCGGACGGCGCGGAAGCGGTGGGGCTGGTGCGGGCACTTGCGGCGGGTTTGGGGGCCGGTGCGGGCGTGGCCAGCTGCGCCAGGTTGAGGGCGCCAGCGGCATCGCGTGCCGCGCTCAGCACTGGCGCATCCAGTTCGATACTGCCCAGGCGCAGAACGTGGTCCAGCGGCCGGACGTCGTCCAGTGCCACGCTCAGGCGGTCCCAGGAGAGCAGTGGCTGCTGGCTGCGGTCGGCGATCTGCACCTTGCGCGCCTGGGCTGTGCCGGTCAGCTTCACGGCGACTTCCGGTTTTTGCTCGAAAGCGAGCTTCAGGTCCAGATCGAGCACAGCGCCCTGCAGCCGCACGGGCAGGCTGGCGGGCAGGTAGGCCAGGTAAGGAGCCAGGTCCAGCCCGTCCCATTTGACCGTGGCCTCGCCCTTGCCGGTCTGGGCAAACGGCGTGGCCTGGGCCGATGAACTGAAGTGGCTGCCACCCACTTCAAACGACAGATGGGGCTCCACCTTGATCTCGCGCTGCGAGGGCAGGGTGCTGAGAAAGGGCACTTGCAGCGACAGCTGGCGCACGGCATGGCTCTGGTTCACCGTGCGGTCGCTGAAGTCGAGCTCGCCACCCGTCAGCGTCAGGTTGTACAGCGCCAACCGCGCAGGGCCGCTCTTGTCAGCAGGGGGCGCATCGGCAGACGTGGCAAGGCGCTCCAGGATGTCGTCCACATCGTAGTGGCCGTCCGCCAGCAAGGTCAGCCGCAGATGGGGGTTGTCAATGGCCAAAGCGTCCACCACCGGCGCCAGGCGCACCAGCGATTGCAGCTCGGCATCGGCATACACCCGCGCAATCTCCAACTGCGGCGCTGCGCCATTGAGGCCACCAACCACCAGGTTACGCAGCGTGATTTCCAGCGTCCAAGGCTTGAATTCGATGGCGCCTAGCGTGACCGGACGCCCCAGCAGTTCGCTGGCCTTGCGCTCCAGCGGGCCCTTGGCAAGCACCGGCACCAGCAGCCAGCTCAACAGCCACAGCACCAGCAGGGCCACCACGGCCCAAAAAGCGCGGCGTACCCAGCGGTGGCTGCGCAAGGTTTCAAGAGGCAGGGCTGAAGGCATTGGGGGGCTCAAGGAAGAAGACGAGGCATCGCGCGCAACGCGCGGTGCCTTGGTAGGGTTGCGCTCACTCGGCAAAGCCGAGCACCACCCTGCGGGTGGTGGCTTCGTATTTTGGTGCAGTCGTCACGTGCGCTATGCGCACATGAGCCTGCCCCAGAAGAGCGCACTTCGCTTTGCTCACTCGGCAAAGCCGAGCACCACCCTGCGGGTGGTGGCTCCATCTTGGTGCAGTCGTCACGTGCGCTGCGCGCACATGAGCCTGCCCCAGAAGAGCGCTCTTCGCTTCGCTCACTCGGCAAAGCCGAGCACCACCCTGCGGGTGGTGGCGCTCTTCTTCTCAATTTTTGTGACGGCGATGGCGCCGATCTCTGCGGTGTTGCCGACATGCGTGCCGCCGCAGGGCTGGAGGTCGATCAGGGCGGCACCCTCCATACCACCAATGCGGATGGTGCGGATGCGACCGGTGCCGCGCGGAGGCTGCACGCTCATGCTCTTCACGAGCTGCGGGTTGGCGTCCAGTTCCTCGTCGCTGATCGATTCCACCGCAAAGGGGTGGGCGGCGGCCACCAGGCCGGCCAGGCCTTGCGTCAACACATCCTTGTCGAGCGGATCGGTCATGGCGAAATCCATGCGTGCGTAGTCGGGCGTGATCGAGCAGCCGTTGACCAGTTGCGGCACCAGGTGGCACAGCAGGTGCGTGGCGCTGTGCAGCCGCATCATGCGGTGGCGCCGCTCCCAGTCGATGCGCGCGGCAACTGCATCGCGCGCTTGCAGCCGCGCCAGCAGCGCCTCCTGCCCGGGCGCCGCCATGTGCACGATGCGGCCGGTGGGTGCGCCTGTATCGTCCTTTTCCTTACGGGTGTCGGCAATGGTGATTTCGCTGCCGTCTTCGAGCAGCAGCATGCCGGTATCGCCCGCCTGGCCACCGCCCAGCGGGTAGAACACGGTGCGGTCCAGCACGATGCCTTGCGGCGTGATGGCGAGCACCTGCGCGCTGCACATGGCCAGGCGCGCATCCTGGCGAAAGAGTTCTTCGGTCATGTGGCGCATCGTATCGCGCGCCCGCTACCATGCGCAGATGCCGACTGAACCACTCTCCCAACCCGCGCTGCCGTCCCGATTCTGGGCCGATCTTGGTACGCGCGATTTTGCGCAACTCGCTGCATCCCCCGGCATCGAACACACGGTGGCTGTGTTGCCGGTGGCCGCCACGGAGCAGCATGGCCCGCATCTGCCGGTATCGGTGGATGCCACGCTGCTCCAGGGCGTGATCAACGCGGCGCTCCCTCTGCTGCCACCCGAACTTCCAGTGTTGTTTCTTCCGCCGCAGAACGTGGGGCTGAGCCCTGAGCACATTCGCTTCCCGGGCACGTTGACGCTCGCTCCCGCCACGCTGATCGCGCTCTGGACCGAGCTGGGCGAGAGTGTGGCGCGCGCAGGCATCAAGAAGCTCCTTCTTTTGAATGGCCATGGAGGTCAGGTCAGCGTGATGGACATCGTCGCGCGCGAACTGCGCAGCCGCTGCGGCTTGCTGGTCTATAGCGCCAGCTGGTTCAGTCTGCCGCTGCCCAGCGAGGTGAGTGCACGCTTTAGCGCCGACGAGCACCGTTTTGGGATCCATGCCGGCGCCATAGAAACCTCAATGATGCTGCACCTCGCGCCGCAATGGGTGCGCATGGAGCAGGCGCAGGATTTTCACTCCAGCTCGCAGGACCGCGCCGCGCGCTACCCATTGCTGGGCAATGGGCGCAGCGCGAAACTGGGCTGGCAAATGCAGGACTATCACCCCGCGGGTGCGGTGGGCAATGCCGCCGCGGCGACGGCAGAAGACGGCCGTGCCGTGGTGCAGGCAGCGGGCGCGCAACTCATGCAGTTGCTGAGCGAAATTTCGGACCTGCCCGCCAGCACCCTGTGCGACTCCCCCCAGTTGCACGCTACGCCCACGCAGACTCCCGCGCCGGCTCCCACCACCTTCCCGCGTCCGGAGCAGGGCTACGCCGGCGATGTGACGCCCGAGCAGGCCTGGCAATGGGTCAGTGCGGGCGAAGCGGTGCTGATCGATGTGCGAAGCGATGCCGAGCGCGCCTGGGTGGGTGAAGTGCCCGGTGCGCTGGCGGTGGTGTGGAAGCAGTGGCCCGGCATGCTGCCCAATCCAGATTTTGACGCGCAAATGCGCGCCGTCGTACGTTCGGGGCAGCGCGCAGTGCTGCTGTGCCGCAGCGGTGTGCGCTCCATTGCTGCGGCCCAGCGGGCCACGCAACTGGGCATAGAAGCCTGGAACGTGCTCGAAGGTTTCGAGGGTGACCCCGATGCCAGTGCGCAGCGCAACCACAGCGGCGGCTGGCGTGCGCGCGGTCTGCCCTGGCGGCAGACCTGAACGCGGTCTCTGAAAATCTACAGCGCCGGAATGCGCAGCTTCTGACCCGGATAGATCTTGTCCGGGTGGCTTAGCATGGGTTTGTTGCCTTCAAAGATTTTCGGGTACTTGTTGGCGTCACCGTAGTACTTCTTGGCAATGGCCGACAGCGTGTCGCCGCGCACCACGTCGTGGTACTGTGCTTCGGGTTCAGGGCTGGATACCGCCATCAGGTTGTTCACCTGTTTGACGCTGGCGACGTTGCCGCAGCACAAGGTGACTTTCTCCAAAGCCTCCTGTGTCGGTGCCTGTCCGCTCACATCCACCGTGCCGGTGGCGCCGTCGTACTCGACACGCACACCTTCCACGCCCAGCTTCTGGCTAGAAATGTAGTTTTCAATGGCGCGCGCAGCCTTGTCATTGAGCGCATCCAGAGACCGCTTGGCCTGGGGATCGGTGGCTGCCTGCGTGGCGGTAGCTTCAACTTCCTTGCCGCCAAACAACTTTTCGCCGGCTTCCTTGATGAAACTGAAAAGACCCATGAAAAACTCCTCTGTGTCGTGGTTTGGTCAACTGTCCGGTTGCACAAGTTTTGTGCAACCTATGTCACCATATGCGAAGCTCTGTTTTTCCTGTGTCGGACAGAAGCGTGACGCTTTTGGAAAAAAGGCGCTGTGAACCGATCGAGCCGCTGCTGTCGCGTGCGCGGTGCACCGTCCGCGCGAAAGTCCGCATAATTCCTCGCATGACATTTCTCGCCATCGACGTGGGCAACACCCGGCTGAAGTGGGCCTTGCACGAAGCGCCTGGACCGGGTGCGGCACTTCTGGCCCAAGGGGCAGAATTTTTGGACCATATCGAGCGGCTGGCCGAAGGCGCCTGGGCCCGCTTGCCGCCGCCCGAACGCATGCTGGGCTGCGTGGTGGCTGGCGACGCGGTCAAGCGCCGTGTGGAAGAACAATTGGAGCTGTGGGACATCGCGCCCCAGTGGGTGGTGGCCAGTGCGCAGGAGGCGGGCCTTATCAATGGCTATGACCACCCGACCCGCCTGGGCTGTGACCGCTGGGTGGCCATGATTGGTGCGCGCCAGCGCATGCTGGCCCAAGGTCCGGCGCGGCCGCTGGTGGTGGTGATGGTGGGCACAGCCGTCACCGTGGAAGCCATCGACGCGAATGGGCGTTTCCTCGGCGGCCTGATTCTTCCCGGCCACGGCATCATGCTGCGGGCGCTTGAATCGGGCACAGCAGGCCTGCACGTGCCCACGGGCGAAGTCTGCATGTTTCCCACCAATACCAGCGACGCATTGACCAGCGGCGGCACCTACGCCATTGCTGGTGCGGTGGAGCGCATGGTGCAACATGTGATTGCCTACTGCGGCAGCGAACCCGCCTGCATGATGACCGGCGGCGCCGGCTGGAAGATGGCGCCCAGCATGACGCGCTCGTTTGATCTGGTGGATAACCTGATTTTTGACGGATTGCTGGAAATCGCCGCCCGGCGTTTCGCTTGATCCCAGCCATCTGCGCCGCTGGAGTGCGTATTCGGTAGCTCTGCGCTACCTACCCATCTGTCGCTTGAACGTGGCGCTGATCAGGCCAGGACCGCCGCGCAAGGGCCGCCCCGCAGCGCTGGCGGTGTCCCCCTTTCGCATCGCGAAGCGATGCAAGAGAAGGGGCTGAGGGCTGCGGCTCCAAGCCTGCCTGTGCAGGCATGGACGGTTCCGAAGGGCTTGCGCCTCGGGCGCTTCCTCGGAGCGGCGAAGCCGCGCAGGGGGTTGTGTTCCCTATTCTTCGAGTTCAGCCTGCGCCAGATCCACGTCGAGTTGCTCCATGGCGTCCTGCGGTTTGCAGGCGGCCGCTTTTTCGTACAGCGCCGTCGCCTCGCGCATCTTGCGCTCGCCTTCCAGCATGACCAGCGCGTTGGCGTACTCGATCATTGCAATGGCCGACTCGGGGTTGAGGCGCAGCGCCTCCTGGAACAGTTTGAGTCCTTTGTCTTTCTTGGCGCCATAGGTCATGCCGCCGATCAGGGCACCCACCTTGTCGATCACTTCGGCATGGAATGCGCCCAGCGCAATGTGGGCGTCGGCATGCGCTGGAGCCAGAGCGATGGCTTTCTCCAGTGATTCGCGAATTTTGCTGCCCAGCCCCTGAGCCAGCGCCTTGGCCACGCTGATGCCCTGGCTGTAGCGTCCCAGTGCGTAGGCATGCCAATACCAGGCGTTGGCGTTCTTCGGGTCGGCCTGGGCCTGTTGCTGCGCCTGTTCGGCCACCTGTGTGAAAAGCTCGAGGCGCGTCTTTTCCTTCTTCTCGAGATAGTTGGCGTAAATCGAGGTCGCCTTGTTGGCTGCGGTGATGCCCGCGCCGCCTGCTGCCAGACCGACTTGGGATGCCTCCTGAAATTCGCCATTGTGGAAATGCACCCAGGCCTGCAGCACCTGCGGGTCTTTGGGCAGGGGCTCGGCGTCGCCGGTGTGCAGACGCGCCCACTGTTTCTTCAATTGGGCGGCATCCAGCCGAAACTGGCCTGCGTGGGGGAAGGGGGTCCATTTCGCCATGCGTCTCTCCGGTATTTTTGGTTGCTGGGCTGCAGGAAGGCTGCGGTTGGTTGGGCGTTCAATCGCCCTCGCCCTGATAGGCCTGCGCCAAGGTCAGCAAATGCTGGCGCTGGTCGGCTTTCAGATAGGGCATGAGCAGGTTGAGTACGTGGTGGGCGCCGCGCATCAAGGCGGCCTGGGCGCTTTCGGGTTCGAGGGCGCGGCGTGGATCGCGCACGTATTCAAAGCTGAGCCAGTAGGTCAGCACCACCACCATGCTGGTGGCCGTGGGCCCCACTTCGCGCGCATCGATATGCAGTGCGCCGCTGCGCTCCATGCTTGCGAGCAGGCCACGAACGGCGCGTGTCTTGTCGGTCAGCACGGTCTGAAAATGCGTCTCGAGCAAACGATTTTTTGACAACAGATCGTTGAGGTCGCGGTAAAGAAAGCGGTACTGCCAGATCAGCTCAAACAGCGAATGCATGAAAAACCATGCATCTTCCACATTGCGCACGCCGGGCGCGGCGCCCAGCAACTGCGCCAACGCACGTTCATAGCGCTCGAACAAGGTGTTGATCAGCTCGTCTTTGGCCGGGTAGTGGTAGTAGAGATTTCCGGGACTGATGCGCAACTCGGCCGAGATCAGCGTGGTCGAGACATTGGGTTCGCCGAACCGATTGAACAGTTCAAGCGTCACTTCCAGAATGCGTTCTGCCGTGCGTCTCGGTGCTTTTTTCACCATGGTGTGTGGTCGGTTGCGTCGGGCGTTTCGGGCTTTGCGTGCGACGATTGCCAGCTACTCTAACCGACGTGCGAATGTGGGCGAATTGCTGCAGTGCGGCATGTTGACGCGTCGCAAACAGTGCGGCCGCCAGGCCTTGGAAGGCGTGGCGGCCGCACTTGGCCGAGCCGTGCCCGGCCGGCGATGCGATCAATCAGGACGCGCTGGCAGCGTCGCCCGAGCCGGTGTCCGCAGGGCGTGGTGCTGCCTTGGGGAAGGGAGCCCGCGCGGTGCGGGGCTTGGCAGCTGCCTTGCTGGCCGGCTTGGCGGCAGGTTTTGCGGCGGGTTTGCGGGCTGCCGGCTTGGCAGCGGCTTTCTTCGCAGGGGCCTTGGGTGCTGCTTTGGCTGCAGGCTTTGCACTCGATTTGACCGCTGGCTTGGCTGCACCGGGAATGGTCTTGCCCATGCTCTTGGCCAATGCATCGATGCGGGCGTTCAGCACGTCCAGGTCGCGCGAAGAAGGCACGCCCAGCTTGGAAAGCGACTTGGCCACGCGGTCTTCGAAGATGTTTTCCAGCTTGTCCCACTGACCGGCGGCGCGCGAGCTGATGTCGCTGGCCATGTTGGTCATGCGGCTGGTGGCTTCGGAGATTTTTTCTTCGGCTGCAGATTGCGTCTTGCGCTGCATGGAAAGGCCTTCCTTCACCAGAGATTCAAAAACCTTGGTGCCTTCTTCCTGGGCCTTCGAGAACGCGCCGAGGCCGGCCAGCCAGATCTGTTGGGCCGATTCTTTCACGGTGCTCGCGAGCTGGGCGCCGTTCTTTTTCTTGTCGTTGCTGATTTTTTGCAGTTTCTTGACCATGGTTCCTCCGAAAGGGTGGGTAGACGCCGTGGCAGACTGCTTCGGCGCATGCAGCCAATGTATGCGCGCTGACCGCGCAGGTGTAGGTGCGCGCTTCTAAAAAGCAAGGGATGTCCTGCAAAACTCTACGTGAGTGGGTGTAGTGCGGATCGGAATGGGATGCTAGTCGTGTTTTGCAGGCAATAGCCGGTGCTATTGGCTGTGAAACGCAACGACGCAGACCACCCGAGTCCGCGCTATCACACGCCGCGAGGAGTGATGCAGGACGTCCCTAGAGTGAACAGTCCAGTGGCTGCACGGGTTTTCGCTGAACCGCCGCACCGTGCGCTGGGCAAGAATAGTGGCCTTCGCAAAGGGAGAGATGTATGCAGTATTTCGTTACGGGCGCAACAGGGTTTATTGGACGGCGATTGGTGAAGAAGCTGCTGGCACGCAAGGGCTCAGTGGTGCATTTCCTCTTGCGCCGCGAAAGCGAAGACAAGGTGGCCGAGTTGCGCCGTTACTGGGGTGTGGGGCCGACCCGGGCGCTGCCAGTGTTCGGCGACCTGAAGTCCAAGCGACTGGGCGTCGCTGCGGAAGACGTCAAGCGTCTCAAGGGCCAGATCGACCATTTCCACCATCTCGCGGCGGTGTACGACCTGTCGGCCGACGAGGAAAGCCAGGTGGCGGTGAACATTGACGGCACGCGCAACACCGTGGAATTTGCCAAGGCCATCGACGCCGGCCATTTCCACCATGTCTCGTCCATCGCCGCTGCTGGCCTGTACGAAGGGGTGTTTCGCGAAGACATGTTCGAAGAAGCAGAGGGCCTGGACCACCCGTACTTCCGCACCAAGCACGAGAGCGAAAAAATTGTCCGCGAAGAATGCAAGCTGCCTTGGACCGTGTTCCGGCCTGCCATGGTGGTGGGCGACAGCCGCACGGGCGAGATGGACAAGATTGACGGTCCGTACTACTTCTTCAAGCTGATCCAGCGCATGCGCCAGATCCTCCCGCCCTGGATGCCCTCGGTGGGCCTGGAAGGTGGGCGCGTGAACATCGTGCCGGTCGACTACGTCGTCGATGCGCTCGACGCCATCAGCCACCAGGCCGGCATTGCCAAGCGTTGCTTCCACCTCGTCGATCCCGTCGGCTACCGCGTCGGCGACGTGCTCGACATCTTCAGCCGCGCCGCGCATGCGCCGCGCATGAATTTGTTCGTCAACGCGGCGCTGCTCGGCTTTTTGCCCCGCGGCATCAAGAAAAGCCTGATGGCCATGGCGCCAGTGCGCCGTGTGCGCGACGCAGTACTCAAGGACCTGGGCCTGCCCGAGGACATGCTCACCTTCGTCAACTACCCCACGCGCTTTGACAGCCGTGAGGCGCTGGCGGCACTCAAGGGCACAGGCGTCTCCTGCCCCAACCTCAAGGACTACGCCTGGCGTTTGTGGGATTACTGGGAGCGCCACCTCGACCCCGAGCTTTTCATCGACCGCAGCCTCAAGGGCACGGTGGCCGGCAAGGTGGTGCTGGTCACCGGCGGCAGCTCGGGCATTGGCCTGGCCGCCGCGCACAAGTTCGCCGAAGCCGGCGCCACCACGCTGATCTGCGGGCGCGATCAGGCCAAGCTCGACGAAGCCTGCGCCGAGGCCGAGGCGCGCGGCAACCGCTTCATCGCCTACGCGGTGGACATTGCCGACATGCAGGATTGCGACCGCTTCATCCAGCAGGTGCTGGCGGACCATGGCGGCGTGGATTTCTTGATCAACAATGCTGGCCGCTCCATCCGCCGCGCCATCGAGTCGAGCTACGACCGCTTCCACGACTACGAGCGCACCATGCAGCTCAATTACTTCGGCTGCCTGCGCGTCACCATGGGGCTGCTCCCCGGCATGGCGGCCAAGCGCAAGGGCCATGTGGTGAACATCAGCTCGATTGGTGTGCTGACCAACGCGCCGCGCTTCTCGGCCTACGTCGCCAGCAAGGCGGCGCTCGATGCCTGGACGCGCTGCGCGTCCAGCGAGTTTGCCGACCAGGGCATAACCTTCACCACCATCAACATGCCCCTGGTGCGCACGCCCATGATCGCCCCCACGCAGATCTACAACAACGTGCCCACGCTGGCGCCCGAGGAGGCGGCGGACATGATTGCCCAGGCCTGCATCTTCAAGCCGGTGCGCATTGCCACCCGCCTCGGTGTCGTTGGGCAGGTGCTGCATGCCTTCCTGCCGCGCGTGGCGCAGATCAGCATGAACACCAGCTTTCGCATGTTCCCGGACTCGACGGCAGCCAAGGGCGAGAAGGGCGCCAAACAGCAGCTCTCGGCAGAAGCCGTGGCACTGCAGCAGATGATGCGCGGCATCCATTTTTGACGCGACCGGGCGGTTGCGAGGGGCATGGATAATTGGCGCCATCCTTCCCCGCCCCCTCGCAACTCCATGATCCTCGTTACTGGCGGCGCCGGCTTCATCGGCGCCAACTTCGTGCTCGACTGGCTGGCAGCGTCCAGCGAGAGCGTCCTCAACCTCGACAAGCTCACCTATGCGGGCAATCGCAACAACCTGGCAAGCGTTGACGGCAACGCGCGCCACGTCTTCGTGCAGGGCGACATTGCTGACACCGAGCTGGTGGAGCGCCTGCTCGCCGAGCACAAGCCGCGCGCCGTAGTCAACTTCGCCGCCGAGTCGCATGTGGACCGCTCCATTCACGGGCCGGAAGACTTCATTCAGACCAACGTAGTCGGAACTTTCAGGCTTTTGCAGGCTGTACGGCAATACTGGCAATCGCTTCCAGCTATCGAAAAAGAAGCATTCAGGTTCTTGCACGTCAGCACCGACGAGGTCTACGGCAGCCTCGCACCCGACGCACCGGCGTTCACCGAGACACACGCCACCGAACCCAACAGCCCCTACTCGGCCAGCAAGGCCGCCAGCGACCACCTGGTGCGCGCCTGGCACCACACATTCGGCCTGCCGGTGCTCACCACCAACTGCAGCAACAACTACGGCCCGCTGCATTTCCCGGAAAAACTCATCCCCCTGATGATCGTCAACGCACTGGCTGGCAAGAACCTGCCGGTGTACGGTGACGGCATGCAGGTGCGCGACTGGCTTTATGTGGCCGACCACTGCAGCGCCATCCGCCGCGTGCTGGAAGCCGGGCGACCCGGCGAGACCTACAACGTCGGCGGCTGGAACGAGATGACCAACATCGACATCGTGCACACCGTCTGCCGCCTGCTCGATGAACTGCGCCCGCGCCAGGATGGCAAGCCGTACGCCGAGCAGATCAGCTACGTACAAGACCGCCCCGGCCACGACCGCCGCTACGCCATCGACGCACGCAAGATCGAGCGCGAACTCGGTTGGAAGCCCGCCGAGACCTTCGCGTCCGGCATTCGCAAGACGGTGCAGTGGTACTTGGCAAATCCTCAATGGGTGGCCGATGTGCAGACCGGCGCTTACCGAGACTGGGTGCAGACGCAGTACGCACCGGGCGCCACGGCAGCCAACGCATGAACATCCTGCTCTTCGGCAAGGGTGGCCAGGTCGGCTGGGAACTGCAGCGCAGCCTCTCGGTGCTGGGCCACGTCACTGCGCTCGATTTCGACAGCCAGGACCATTGCGGCGACTTCTCCAACCCGGACGGCATCGCACAGGCCGTGCGCGCGCTCAATCCCGATGTGATCGTCAACGCCGCCGCCCACACCGCCGTGGACAAGGCCGAGAGCGAGCCCGAGCTGGCCCAGTTGCTGAACGCCACCACGCCCGGCGTGCTGGCCGAAGAGGCTGCGCGATTGAACGCCTGGCTGGTGCACTACAGCACCGACTACGTTTTTGACGGCAGCGGCAGCCGCCCCTGGGTGGAAACCGACCGGCCCGCACCGCTCTCCGTCTATGGCCGCACCAAGTGGGAAGGCGAGCAGCGCATCCAGCAATCGGGCGCCAAGCACCTGATCTTGCGCACCAGCTGGGTCTATGCGGCGCGCGGTGGCAACTTTGCCAAAACCATGCTGCGCCTGGCGCAGGAGCGTGAGCGCCTCACCGTGATCGACGACCAGTGGGGCGCGCCCACCGGCGCCGACCTGCTTGCCGACGTCACCGCCCACGCCATCCGCCACCTGCAGGCGCGCCCCCAGGACGGCGGCTTGTACCACTGCGTGGCAGCCGGCGAAACCAACTGGAATTTGTATGCAAAAGAGGTGCTAGCGCAGGCTGCTATTGCGCAACCAGCTATCAAATTGAAAGCAACCGAAGTGGCTCCCGTGCCCACCAGCGCGTTCCCCACGCCCGCTGCCCGGCCCCACAATTCGCGCCTGGACACCGCGCGCCTGCGGAACACCTTCGGCCTCACACTCCCGCCCTGGCAGCAGGGCGTGGCCCGCATGCTGCGCGAAATCCTTTGAAAGCTTTGACATGACGACCCCCACCCGCAAAGGCATCGTGCTCGCCGGCGGCTCCGGCACCCGCTTGCACCCTGCCACACTGGCGCTGAGCAAGCAGCTCCTGCCGGTGTACGACAAGCCCATGGTGTACTACCCGCTCGCCACCCTGATGCTCGCCGGCATCCGCGAGATCCTCCTCATCAGCACGCCGCAGGACACGCCGCGCTTTGCGCAGTTGCTCGGCGATGGCAGCCAGTGGGGACTCAAGCTCCAATACGCGGTGCAGCCCAGCCCCGACGGTCTGGCGCAGGCGTTTCTGATCGGCGAGCAATTTCTGGGCGGCCACCCCAGCGCCCTGGTGCTGGGCGACAACATCTTCTACGGCCACGACATCCACGAACTGCTCGCCAGCGCCGACCAGCGCACGGGTGGAGCGACGGTGTTCGCCTACCACGTGCACGACCCCGAGCGCTATGGCGTGGCCGAGTTTGATGGCGCTGGCAAGGTGCTCTCCATCGAGGAAAAGCCCAAGGCCCCCAAGTCGAACTATGCCGTCACCGGCCTGTATTTCTACGACGAGCGCGTGGTGGATCTGGCGCGCCATCTGGCGCCTTCGCCCCGTGGCGAGCTGGAGATTACCGATCTCAACCGCCTTTATCTCGAACAAGACGCCTTGCACGTGGAAATCATGGGCCGGGGTTACGCATGGCTCGACACCGGCACGCACGACAGCCTGCTTGACGCCGGACAGTTCATCGCCACGCTGGAGCGCCGGCAGGGCCTGAAAATTGCCTGCCCTGAAGAAATCGCCTGGCGCAGCGGCTGGATCGACGACGCCCAGCTCGAACGCCTGGCCCAGCCACTGGCCAAGAACGGCTACGGCCAGTACCTGATGCGCCTGCTCAAAGAGAAGGTTTATTGAACGCCATGCAAGTCTCACCCCTTGCCATCTCCGACGTCCTGCTGATCGAACCCAAGGTGTTCGGTGACGCGCGCGGGTTCTTTTATGAGAGCTTCAACCAGCGCGCGTTCAATGAAGCCACCGGCACCGACTTCCAGTTTGTGCAGGACAACCACAGCCGCTCAAGCCAGGGTGTGCTGCGCGGCCTGCACTACCAGGTGCCGCCCAGGGCGCAGGGCAAGCTGGTGCGCGTGGTGCGTGGGGCGGTGTTCGATGTTGCGGTGGACATCCGCAAGGGTTCGCCCACCTTCGGCCAATGGGCAGGCGCCGAGCTGACGGAGGGCAACCATCGCCAGCTTTGGATTCCGCCCGGCCTGGCCCATGGCTTCCTGGTGTTGTCCGAGTCCGCTGATTTTCTCTACAAGACGACCGACTACTACAGCCCTGAGCACGAGCGTTGCATCGCGTGGGACGACCCACAGTTGGCCATTGCCTGGCCGGATCTGGGCAAAGCGCCGGTACTGTCGGCCAAGGACCTTGCGGGCCTGAGCCTTGCCCATGTGCAAGTCGCGGCCTGATGACGTGAATGCCACCACGCCGGATGGTGCCGCATTGGCCGCACCTGAAGGCCTCGGCGGCTCAAAGCCCGTGGTGGACAGGGGCGCCTTGCAGCCTCGCCTGCGGATCGCCCTGATAGGCACGGATGGCCTTCCTGCGCGCTACGGAGGGTTTGAAACCTGTGTCGCACAGCTTGCCCCGCGTCTGGCGGCGCTCGGGCACCAGGTTGAGGTGTTTGGGTCCTCCCGTGGGCGCAGCGCCCGGGCGGCCGATGGCCCCGGGTTGCGGCACCGCTACCTGCCCTTGCGTGCCAACGGGGCAGCGTCGGTACCTTACGACCTGCTCAGTTTCCTGCTGAGCTACCGCCGCTCTGATGCCATCGTGGTCATGGGGGTTTCGGCGGGAGTGTTCATGCCGCTCATGCGCTGGCTCGCTGGCCCGCGGCGCATCGTGGTCAACGTCGATGGCCTGGAGGCTCGGCGCAGCAAGTGGCGGGGGTTGCCGCGCGCCTTTCTGCGCCTGAGCGAACGGCTCGCCATCCGCCACGCCCACCACGTGGTCAGCGACAACCAGGGCATTGCCGACATCGTCTCCCGCACCTATGGCCGCAGCAGCACCGTCATCCCCTACGGAAACGACCATGTACTGCACCTGGAACCAACCCAGGTACAGGGCATTCTGCAGCACCGCTTTGGCCTGGAGCCTTGCAGCTACCTGCTGACTGTCGCCCGCATAGAGCCCGAAAACCAGATCGCCGAAATGATGGAGGCGGCCCTGGCTGCCGGGTCCGAGCGCTACGTCGTGGTGGGAAACTTCAGCACCACGACCCTCGGGCAGCTGCTGCTGCAGCGCTACCACAACGAGCCGCGCATTCAGTGCATCGATTCCTTGTTCGAACCGCAGGCACTTGCAGCCCTGCGGGCCGGCTGCCGCCTGTACCTGCACGGCCACAGCGTGGGCGGAACCAACCCCTCGCTGATCGAGATGCTGCCCTACGGCCGTCCCATCCTGGCGTTCGATTGCGTCTTCAACCGCCACACGCTGGGAGGGCGCGGCGGGTACTTTGCAACCGTGTCAGAACTTGCGGAGCGCTTGCGCCAGCCTGACGCACCCGCCTGGACGCCAGATCCCCAAGGGGAGCTGTCCGATCGCTACCAGTGGGCGCGTATTGCAGCGGCTTATACCTGGCTCTGTCGGCGAGAGCGCTCGATATGACCGAGCACACGCCGGCGCGGCAATCCTCTGTCGATAGTCTGCTGGACACCCCACTGCAAGAGGCCGTGCCCCAGCGCTCGGAGTCCGTCGTGGCGGTGGTGGTGACTTTTCAGCCCGAGCTTGCGGCGCTGCTGTTGCAGATCAAGGCCCTGCGGCCGCAGGTAGCGCGCTTGGTCGTCGTGGACAACGCCTCGACTGCCGACCTGGCTGCGTGGTGCCGGGCTGCGGCTCCACAGGTCGATGCCGTCCTGCGCATGGAGCACAACCTGGGAATAGGCGGTGCCCAGAACCACGGCATCGCCTGGGCCCGAACCCAAGGCGCCAGCCATGTGCTGCTCATGGACCAGGACAGCGTGCCCGAGCCCGGCATGGTCGGGCAACTCCTCGGCGCGCTGCAGGCGCGTCCCAGCGCTGGCGCTGCTGGCCCACTGCACGCCGACCCGCGCCAACCCATCGCGCATTCCCCGTTCGTGTGGTTGGAGGGCCTGCGTTTTCGCCGGCTTAGCTGCGCACCCGACGTGGTACATGTGGTGGACCACCTGATCGCTTCCGGCTGCCTCATTCCGCTTGCCGTGCTTGATCAGGTGGGGGCCATGCGCGCCGACTGGTTCATCGACTTCGTCGATGTGGAGTGGAGCCTGCGTGCGCGTGCCGCAGGGTGGGATTTGCTGGGCGTCTGCTCTGCGCGCATGGCGCATGGCCTGGGAGGGCCGCCCATTGTGTTCATGGGGCGCCGGTTTCTGGCGTATCCGCCATGGCGGCACTACTTTCAAGTGCGCAATGCAGTGCTGCTGTACCGGCAACCCTTCGTGCCGCTGCGCTGGGCGCTGGCGTCTGCCTGGCGGCTGCTGATGAAGATCGGCTTCAACTGCGTCGCGGGGCGCAGTCGGTGGCAGCATTTCAAAGCGACGCTGCTTGGCCTCTGGCATGGCGCATGCGGCAGGGCGGGGCCTCTGTGAACCCATCGGCAAGCGCACTGACCGGGCGCCGGGCCGGTGCTTCGTGGTAAATTCCACGGTTTTTCGGGTCGGCCATTGCTGATAAAAAATAGAAACATTCATGCAGAACGTGTGATTTATTGTTTCTTTTCTCGCTAGAGAATATTTGCCACTCACAATATTCAAAAAATCAGAGATAGGCGCGGACAATGAACTCTATGACTGATGCGGGTGCTGTAGAAAGCCTGGATGCCAAGCCTTTGAAGCTTGGAGAAATTCTTTTTGCAGCGCAGAAAATATCCCGCAACGACCTCGATCGCGCGCTGGAAGTGCAGCGTTCGATGGGCGCGCGTCTGGGCCGCTTGCTTGTCAATCTGGGTATTGTCTCGGAGGTTGATGTATTTACTGCGCTGGCGCACCAATTCGATTTGCCGCTGGTGCGGCCGGAAAGTTTTCCCAAAACCAAGCCGGAAACCTCCAGCCTCAACACGAGTTTTCTTCTGGCCAATCATCTTTTGCCGCTGGGGGATATTGATCAAGCTCAGGAGCCCCCCGCATTTGCTAGTCCTGATCCGACAAGCAATTCTCTGAAAAACGCGTTGGCGCTGGTGTTTGATCGCGTACCAAATATTTATTTGGGCTTAGAGACCGAAATATCTTCACAACTCAACGCCTGGTACCTTCAGGAGGCAGACGATGAGGGCATGGGCGGTGATGGACAACCCGAGGCGGCAGAGTTTATCGAGCACCTGCGCGACATGGCGTCGGAGGCGCCCATCATTCAACGGGTGAATCAGATCATCTCGAACGCAGTGGCGTCGCAAGCATCTGATATTCATATTGAAACCTACGAAGAAAAATCGGTAGTCCGCATTCGGGTGGACGGCGAGTTGTTCCAGGTCGATGAACTGGACAACAAAGACGCACCGGCCGTGGTCTCTCGCATCAAGATTCTTTCCCAGCTCGATATTGCCGAACGCCGCATGCCGCAGGACGGACGTACCAAGTTGCGTGTGCACGGCAAAGAGATGGACGCGCGGGTATCGACCATGCCGACCATGTTTGGCGAGTCGGTGGTGATGCGTTTGCTGGAAAAGAATTTTGATCTGCTCTCGCTCGAGAGCCTGCAGTTCACGGCGCCCACGCTGCAAGCCTTGCGGCAAGTGCTCACCGTGCCGCACGGTATTTTTCTTGTCACCGGCCCCACCGGCTCCGGCAAATCCACCACACTGTACGCTTCGCTGCAGGAGCTTGAAGGCGCCAATCTCAAGATCCTGACCGTGGAGGACCCGGTCGAATACCGATTGCAATGGCTCAATCAGGTGCAGGTTCAGCCCCAGATCGGACTGAGTTTTGCCAAGGTGCTGCGCTCCTTTCTGCGCCAGGACCCCGACGTCATCATGATCGGGGAAATGCGCGACGGAGAGACGGCAGAAATCGCCGTTCAGGCCGCGCTGACCGGGCATCTGGTGCTCTCCACCCTGCACACCAACAGCGCGCTGGGCGCCGTGGTGCGCCTCATCAACATGGGGGTGGAGCCGTATCTGATCACTGCATCGGTCATCGGCGTGCTGGCCCAGCGCCTGGTGCGCCGGCTCTGCGGCGATTGCCGGCAAGCACTTGCGCCAGAGCAGGCGCAAGCTGCGGCGGACTCCCTCGGCGTGGAGCTTGGTGCGGGCCAGACGCTCTACCGCGCGGTGGGTTGCCCGGCCTGCCGGGGCACAGGCTACCGTGGACGCCTCGCACTGCACGAGTTACTGCTCATGTCTGAGGACATCAAGAAGAAAGTGCTTACCAAAGGCGCCGCCTTGGCGCAGGACGACGGCGTGTATGCGGCAGGGAACTTGCTGCAGGATGGGGCCACCAAGGTGCTTCAAGGCATGACGACGGCAGAAGAAGTGTTGCGCGTCGCTCGTCAGAATGATTGATTTTCAATACACGGGGCTGGCGAGCGACGGCAAGTCCTGCCAGGGAACGGTTCGCGCGCCGACGCCGGAGGCTGCCCGCTTGCGGCTCATAGGGCAAGGCGTCACACCGATCCGCATCGACACCGCAAGTGATGCGCCTGCAGGCGAGGTGGCACGCGGAGGCGGCGGTGCCAAGCTCAAGCGCAGCGAAGTGCTGTTGTTCACCCGGGAAATGGCGCATCTGAAGCAGGCGAATATGCCGCTGGACAGGGCGCTGGCACTGCTCAAGGAAACAGCCGCAACAGAGCGCTTGAAGCATTTCATTTCGGCACTGGAAGAAGGTATTCGTGGCGGCAAGTCCCTCTACGCATCCATGCTGCCATTTGAGAGAGATTTTGGAAAACAGTACTTGGTTTTGATTCGAGCCGGAGAAACTTCAGGCTCTCTCAACGTGGTGCTAAAAGAGCTTGCGCTGCAGTTGGAGACGGACGACAAGTTGCGCAACTATGTCATATCCTCCATGACCTACCCCATCATTTTGTTGGTGGTGTCGGTGCTCTCCGTCACCCTTTTGCTTGCCTTCGTCGTGCCACAGTTTCGCGAAATTTTTGACTCCATGGGCGAGGCGTTGCCCTATTCAACCAAACTGGTTATTGGCTTGAGCGATTTTGTGCGGTTTCACTGGATGGCGATTCTGGCTGGACTCGCCACACTGATGTTCTTGCTGTCGCGCTGGAGCGCAACCGAAAGTGGGCGCACCCGTTTGCACAGCATGTTGATAGAAATGCCCCTGATGGGCAAGGTGATCAAGAATCTGCAATTTGCGGTCTACTTCAGAACCTTCGGTAATCTGCTGCAACGCGGCGTCCCTATGGTGGATGCCTTGCGTATTGCCCTTGATACCTTGACCAACACCGCCTTGCGCAAGGATTTTGAGCCGCTGGTTGGCATGGTGAAGGCCGGAAAGCGCTTGTCTGCGGGGTTTGTGTCGCGGCATTTCGATAAAACGGGTACACCACAACTGATTCGCGTTGCCGAGGAAACAGGGCAAATGGATACTACGCTTTTGAGCTTGGCCGATCGTTATGAAGATCAGGGGCGACGCACCATGGACCGTGTGCTGGCTATCATGGAGCCTCTCGTCATTATTTTATTGGGCGCTCTTGTCGCGTTCATCATTGTGGCCATTTTGGGCGGCGTGCTGTCCATCAACGACACCATTTGAAAATTAAAATACAAGGAATATTCATGAATACCCTCTTTTCCATTCATCCAGCAGCGGCGCGCATGCGCCGGTCCTCAGGCTTCACGCTGATCGAACTGCTTGTGGTCCTGGTGATCCTCACGCTGCTCGCCGGCCTCGTCGGTCCGCGCGTGCTGGACCAATTGGGTGGCGCCAAGGCCAAAACGGCCCGCATTCAGATCGCGGAAATCGAGCAAAGTATCGACTTGTTCAAGCTCGACGTCGGTCGATACCCCACCGATGCGGAAGGCCTGCGGGCATTGGTTGAACGCCCCAGCACTGCGCCCGGCTGGACCGGTCCCTATCTGAAGAAGGGTCTGCCCGCTGATCCATGGGGCGCCGCCTACTTGTACAAGAACCCGGGGCGCAACGGCGGGCCCGACGTATTTTCCCTGGGAGCCGATGGAAAGCCTGGCGGCGACAGCGACAACGCAGACGTTTTCAATTGAGTCTGAGGGCAGGCCGCGAGGTGCATGCGATGCGTCGCCGTTCCCGGCTGGCAGGCTTTACTTTGCTGGAGCTGCTGGTGGTTCTGGTGCTGGCCGGTATTTCCGCGGCCGTGGTGGGCGGCGGAGCACAATCATTTATGGACAGGGCGCGGTACCACCAGACGGTTCGCGACGTGGCTAGTCGCCTCAGCCAGGCTCGCGCGCTCTGTGTGCAGCAGGGTAAGCGCGTTACCGTGACCTATGAGCCGCAGACGCGGCAACTGCTGGTGCAGGGGCAGCCGCCTCTGGTGATTCCGCAGTCGCTTGAGGTGAAATGGACGCCTCTGCCCCGCGATCCCAAGGCCCCCCCGGCGCTCGGTGAGCCGGTATTCGTGTTCAATGCCGACGGAGGTGCCCAAGGCGGGCAGTGGGCTGTTTTACGCAGCGGCCGGGGGGTGATGTTTCGTGTCAGCTGGCTGCTGGGCACGGTCGAGCAGGTTGGCGTGGCAGGCAGTTCATGAGCATGCTGCCTTTGTCCTCGCGCCAAACGCCGAAAACTGGGAGCCGAGGTGGCGCGCCGCGCAGGCGTGGCTTCGGCTTTGCCCTGCTCGAAGCGCTGGTGGCCATGGCCATTGCCTCTGTTGCATTGGCCGCGCTCTACCGAAGCGTTGGCCAGGGGTCCAAGAATGTCGGCGATGTCGAGGCCCGGGTCGAGGCTACTTTGCTTGCCAGGTCGGTCCTTGCCGGCGCCACCTATGCGGAAGATCTGGCCCAGTCGGCGTCTGGCCAGTCAGGCGCCTGGCACTGGATGGTGCGTACGGCACCAGAACAGGTGCAGATCACTGAAGAGAGCGGCCGGTCGGCCCCGTCCCCGGTATCGGCTGCCCGTGTGACGATTGAAGTCTCGCGCGCTGGCGGCGGCGTACCGGTGGCGAGCTGGACCACCTGGAAGCCTTGGCGGTCCGCTCCATGAGGCATTCAGCGCGCCGGCTGCAGTCCGGCTTCACTTTGCTGGAATTGCTCATCGCGCTGGCCATCACCGCTGCCGTCGTGATCTTGATGTTTGCGGGCTTTGCACTCATCGGCAAATCGGAGGATCGCAACCAGCAGCTGATGGATCGCTCCGAGCATATGCTGGTGGTCAGTCAGTGGTTGGGGCGAAAATTTGACGGTTTGCGGCTCCTGGGGCGCAGCGATGGTGCCAACGCAGTGATCTTTTTCAGCGGCAATGCCGCCGGCGCTCTCTGGGTGGCGCCGTTGCCGGAGCGAGGCGATGGAGGGGGTCTGTACGTTTTCCGCGCCAGCCCCTTGCGCCACGAGGGCGGCGGTACCGACTTGGTGGTGGAGGCGCTGCCGTACGACGGCGGCTCCATGGCCCTCGACTGGGGCGTGGCCCTGCGCGAAACCCTGCTCAGCGATGTGCGGACGTTGCAGTGGTACTACCAGGACGGCCGCACTGCTGAGTGGAGCCGCAACTGGGATGCGGCACGCAAGGAGTTTCCCGCACGCATCAAGCTTGAAATTGGCGACGAACGTGGCGATTGGCCTCCCTTGGTGTTTGCTCTGGCGAGGGCGCGATGACGGGCCGACGTGCAAATTCTGGCGCCGCGCTGGTGCTGGTACTGTGGCTGGTGGCCGCTCTCTCTCTGGTGGTGCTGGCAAGTGCCCGCGGGATCAGGCAGCAGACGCAGAACGTCGGCTTTGGCCTTGGACGCATGCGTGCCGAATCGGTGCTAGACGCCGCCATTCAGCTCACGGCACAGCGTCTGACGGCAGACAAAAAACTCGGCGCGCAGTACCGCATCGACCAGATGCTGCTCGGGTCCAACCCGGTGCGTATTGAGATCACACCTTCTGAGGGGCTCGTAGACGTGAACGTCGCCAGTGACGCTTTGCTGGAAACCTTGCTGCAGAGAGTGGGTGGCTTGGCTCCGGGCGAAGCGGCCGTACTCGTTTCCCGCATCCACGATTACATCGATCCGGACGATATTCCGAGTGGCATTGGTGGCGCCGAAGCCGCCCAGTACCGCGCTTCCGGCTGGCCTTCGCTGCCCCGAAATTCGGCGCTGGAAGACCTCTCCGAGCTCAAATCGGTCATGGGAATGACGGCTGCGCTGTATGAGACAATCGCGCCCTATTTGGGCACCAATGGGCACCAGGGTATAGAGATCGGTTCTGCACCCCCTGCACTCATCGACGCACTCACCGGCCAACAAGGGCTTGGCGTGCGTATTCACTCCTCTCCCCCGGAAATGCGGGCCGGCGAATTGCTCTCGGGAGCAGCAGCCCCGTTTTTCACAGCGACATCGCCCGCGGTGGGGCAGACCGTGAGAGTTCAGGCCGTCCTGCAAGCAGAGGATGGTGGCTGGTGGCAGCGGCAGGCCTGGCTGGATCTCAGTGCCCGGCCAGATACCCTGACTCCGTGGACGACGCTGTCGCTGGAGCCGACGCGCCGAGTAGATGGGCCAGAACAGGAACTCAAACGATGACAGGTTGGAGGCAATTCATTCTGCGCGCGCAAATGGCGTTGGACCGGCTCGCATGGGGTTTGTGCGAGATCAGGCGGACGCTGGCTGAGCTTGGGTTTTGGCCGGCACCTGAAGTCGCCGTGGTCACTGCAGAGGGCAAGCGCGCGAGCATTCGCGAAACCCGTGTGCTGCCGGGTAACGGCAAAGGCAAAGCGGTCGGCTTGGTGGTGCCCGAGGCAAACTGCCTCAGCGGCGATATGCAGTTGCCCGAAGTCCGCCGCTCCGATCTGGGGGCGGCTGTGCAAGAGGCCCTGTGGCGCCTCTCGCCCGTGCCGCCGGATCAAGTCGCCTTTGCTTGGACCGCCGCCCCTGACGCGCAGGCAGGTTGGCAGGTGCAATGGCTCATGTGTCGGCGCAGCGTGCAGCAGGACATGCTGGCGCAGCAGGGCCTTGCCCCCGACGTTCCGGTGTACCTCAGCCATGCCGGGCAGGTCTACGCTGTCCGTGGCACGGCTTGGGAAGCGCAGAGAAAGTGGCAGCGGCGGATGGATGGACTGACAGGCGCAGCCCTGCTGCTGATGTTCGCCATGTTGCTTGCCCCCGCGCTCATGCCGCTGGTGCTCAAGCGCCATGCAGTGGCCTTGGCCTTGGAGCATGTCCAGGCGCTCGAAACGCAGGCCGCGCCGCTGCGCCAGAAGCTTGACGAGCTGCGCAGCCAGGCCCGGGTGGGCGACGAGGTCTTGAAGAGCATCAACGCCGATCTGCCCTTGGCCAGCTTTGTCAACCGTTTGTCGGCTGCACTGCCCGACGATGCCTGGCTTGACCGCATTGAAGTCAATGGGCGTGAAATCCGGATCACGGGCTTGACGGGCAACGCCAACGAATTGTTGGCGCAGCTTGGCCGCCAGCCCGGCCTGGCCGATGCGCGTGCCACCGGCGCCAACGTGCGCGACAACACCTTGAACAAGGAACGCTTCACCTTTGAAATGCGCTGGCGCGCCGATGGAGCCCAGCCATGAAGTCGAATGTTTGGGTGCGCCATACCTGGATCGCGTTGGCATTGCTGGCCCTGTGCGTGCTGGCCGCAGGGGCGCTGTTGTACCGCTCGCTCTGGACGCGTTATGACGGAGCCCTCGGGCAGCTTGAGGCGCGCAGCGAGCGCCTCGAAGGCATTGTCAAGTCCGGGCCGCAAATCGAAGCGCTGCTGACCAAGGCGCAGTCCAACGTGTCGCCCTGGGTACATCCGGGCGGTGAAAACGCACCCAACGATGTGCAGCAAAAGTTGCGTGAACTCATTGTCAGTTCGGGAAGTACGCTGGTGTCTTCCCAGGTGGCGCTTGAGCCTGGCGCCGACGGCCGCATGGCGCGCATTCGTTTGACCGCAACCGTCACTGGCGATTGGTCCAAACTCGTTGGGTTCATGGAGGCGCTGCAGGTGCGCCTGCCGCCGTTCTGGGTGCAGTCCGCCATCGTATCGCGCGACGGTGCCAGCAACGGCCCCGGTCCACAAAGCGCCCGCCTCGCCTTGCAACTTGAAGCGCCCCTTACCCCAATGGCGCCGCAGAAAGGGCAGCCATGACCAAACCCTGGCAACTGGCACCCTGGCTGGCGGTAGCGGCGCTCGCGGCAAGCGCATGGTGGTGGCAGACCGGCAAAGATGCCTGGCGCGCGCCAGCCGCCCGCATGCCCGAGCTGCCCGTGGTGGCTGAACTTCCATCGCCACCGGTATTTCATGCCCAGCAGGCGCTCGAACGCCCGCTGCTCTGGACCTCGCGGCGACCCACAGGCGCGGGCGATCCCAAAGGCGGAATGGCCCAGGAGTTGATGGAGTCTCGCCTGACCGCAGTGTTTACATCAGGCAAAGACCAGCTTGCCGTCCTTCAGCGCAAGGATGGAAGCACCCTGAAGCTGGGCGCCGATTCCAAGCCCTGGCGAATCGAATCTTTTGACGGACGCAAGGCAGTCTTTGTGTCTGCCGATCAACAACGCGTGGAGCGCCTCCTGGAGCACGCACCTGGCCCTGAGCCCAAGCCTGCCCAGCCCCAAGGCCGGCCCAGGATGCCAGCGGCTCAGTAAACCGCGCACCCCGCATATTCGGAGTTCCTGTCCATGACATTTCGGCCTTCCATCCTTTTCCTGGCTTTGCTGTCCGCAGGCTGTGCCACAACGCAGCAGCCGCCGCCAGACTCGCTCTCGGCCCAGTTTGCAAGCGCCAAGGCCGCGGTGACGACCTCCAACATCGTGACCGAGTCCGTGCCTGTGGAGGCGCCTCTGCCTGCCCGCGCGGCGGAGCCATTCGTCGCGAAACCCGAGGATCAGGCAAAACCCGAAACCAAAACGCGCATTTTTCCGGGGAACGATCAACTCTTCAAGCGCGACATTGGCCCCAAACCCGACCCGGTGCTGGCCAAAGGCGAAAAGGTTTCCCTTAATTTCGAAAATGCCACCGTCGGCAATCTGGCAACCGCCTTGCTGGGCGATCTGCTCAAGCTCAATTACACCGTGGACGCTGGAGGCGACACCGTAGTCAGCCTGCGCACCAGCCAGCCTTTGCCTCGCAGCCAGGTGCTTGACGTGCTCGATGCGGTTTTGTTGCCGCACGACCTTGCCATCGTGCGCGACAACGCTGGCGTCTACCACGTCACCAAGCGCACGGTGACCGTCGGCGCGCGCCCCGTTGTCGGGGCGGCTCGCTTTAAGGATCTGACCGGAGCGGGCACCGTCATCGTGCCGCTCAACTTCATTGCCGCCGGGGAAATGGCCAAGATTCTGGCGCCCATCGCGCCGCGCGAAGCCATCGTTTATGTGGACACCCTGCGCAACCTGCTCGTCCTTCAGGGCAGCAAGGCGCAGTTGGGTGGCTGGCTGGAAATGGTGGACGCGTTTGACGTGGACTTCCTCTCCGGCATGTCTCTGGGCGTGTTTGTTCTGGAGAACGCCAACGTCAATGTGGTCCGCGATGCGTTGCAAGCCATGTTGGGGCCAGACAAATCGGCCGACCCCTATGGTGGCTCGGGCGCTGGAGGCGCTTCGCCCTTTGGTGCCGCCCTGGGTTCCGCAGGAGCCGCTGGCGCACCGACTTCTGGTACCGCCAATGCAGGCACAGCGAGCGCGGCCACGGTCGCAGCTACCAATCCGCTGTTTGGCCTCATTCGGGTGTTCCCGGTAGAGCGCCTGAACGCGCTGGTGGTGGTCACCCCGCGCAGCCAGTTGCTCAGCCAGGTGGAAACCTGGATTCGCCGCTTGGACCAGCCCACCGATGCGCTAGAAGCCAACCTCTTCGTCTACCCGGTGCAAAACGGCTCGGCAGCGCACTTGGCGGACATGCTCAATGGCCTGTTTGGCAACGAGGGCGCGCGCGCCAAGAGCGGTGTTGCCACAGGCTCAGCGCCAACACAGTTTGGCGGCACCACGGGCGCCAGCACACTGGGCAGTGCGTCCGGTCTTTCAAGTTTGGGGTCTGGCACTGCAAGCGCAGGCTTGGGGGTTGGCTCCAGTACCGGGTCTGGTTCGACCGGTGCCAGCAGCATGACACCGCTGCGCTCCATGAACAACAACACCAACGCGTCGCTCACGAGCACCGGCCAACTGGAAGGCAATGTGCGCGTGGTGGCCGACGACAAACGCAACGCCTTGCTGATTCGTGCTCCCCGCGCCGAATACCGCCGGATTGAAAAAGCCCTGCGGGAGCTAGACAAAGCGCCCGTCCAGGTGCTCATCGAAGCCAGCATCGTCGAGGTCAGCCTGACCGGCAACCTGGCCTACGGCGTGGAATGGTTCGTGGAAAACAGCCTGAGCAACGGACGTGACGGCCAGGCCTTGCTGAACTTCAACAAGAGCGGCGGCATTGGCGCGAAGCAGCCCGGCTTCTCCTACACCATTCTCAACAAGGCGGGGATCGTCAAAGCCACGCTCAATGCTCTGGCCGAGAAATCTCAGCTTCGCGTGTTGTCCAACCCCTCGGTGCTGGTGCTTGACAACCACAACGCCACCATCCAGATTGGCAACCAGCAGCCTGTCAAGAGCTCTACCACGGTGACCACCGGCAACCTGATCACAGAGGCCATCACCTACAAGGACACCGGGGTCATGCTCTCGGTGACGCCCTCGGTCAATGCCGGGGGCCTGATCACGATGGACATTGCGCAGCAGGTCACCGATGTCGGAGACATTGACGCCGCAACAGGCCAGCGCAACTTCCTAACGCGGCAGATTCAAAGCCGTGTGGCCGTTCGTTCCGGCGAACCGATTGTGATGGGCGGCATGATTCGCGACAACGAAACGCGCGGTAACAGTGGCATACCGGGCCTGGCCGACATTCCGGTGCTGGGGGCCTTGTTCTCCACCAACACCAACAACCGTGCGCGCACCGAGCTCCTGGTGCTGCTGACGCCGCGCGTGCTGGAGAACGACGACGACTTGCGCGCCGCCAGCGCCGAGCTGCGCCAGCGCATGCGCACCATGTCGCTCGATAACACTGCCTTCCCGCCACGGGGCGATCTCGTCGCGCCCGCGGCCCAACAGTGAACTCGCGGGCTGCGGTTCGCTCAACATCATTCATTTATTCAGGAGATCTCATTCATGGACCCATCTCTCTATCGCCGGCGCTGGATGCGCAACTTGGGCGCGTCCATTCTCGTGGCACTGGCTACCGGCTGCGCAACAGGTATCGGCGGAACTGCCGGGGCTGCGCATCCGGGGGCTGGCAGCGACAAGGCGGCACTGGTGGAACGCGCAACTGCGTATTGGGCGCTGATCCAGAAGAACGACAGTGTCGCCGCCTGGAAGTTCGAAGAGCTTTCCAAAGATCCGGCCTGGACGCTCGAGGCCTACCTCAAGCGCGGAGGCGTGGTGTACGACGCTGTGGAGGTGCGCGAAGTCACCGAAATGGCGGACGATCGTGCCAAGGTCGCGGTGTGGATGCGCTACGCGGTTCCTCTGCTACGCTTGAAGGCGCAGGAAGCCGTGGCCCAGGATGAATGGCGCTTGGTCGATGGCCAGTGGTTTCACGCTCGAAAGGCCTTACAGTAAACGCCATTTCGTGAAATACGTCATGTTGTTCGAGTGCAACAAAACCACGGGGCGCCAAATTCTCCCGAGTTTCGATTGAAAACGTAAAAGTCTCGGGATAAGATGGCGCCAACCCAAACGGAGTGACGGATGGGTTGCAGATCCCGCAACGCTGGGAAAGCTTCGTTCAATTATTTAAGGACTGAGAAGATGAAAAAATTTGCACTGGCAGCCGTCGCGGCCGCCGCACTGAGCGCTGGCGTGGCGCAGGCCTATACTGTCGGTACGTTCAGCGATGGCGTTGTGGTTCCTAACGTGATCCACAATGGCCCCACCGACACCACTGCTGTGGGCTTGATCAACCAAACCGCCACCGTGATTCCTGTGTTCTGGACCTTCTTTGACCAGAACTCCAACCACGTCACCGACGGCTGCTTCCCCATGACCCCCAAGGACTACGAGCCCTTCGTGTGGTCTTCGGCATCCGGTCTGGGTCTTGAAGGTAAGCGCGGCTACCTGGTGTTTGCTGTGGGTGCAACGCCTGCCGGCATCACCACGGCAAATGCTTGCTCTGCTGCCAACTCGGCTGGTATCAACGGCGCCGGCTTGATTGCTGCCAACGCGTTCCAAGTTGATGCTACCAACAAGGACGTGGCATTCATTCCAGTGATCGACGGCCCTCTGGGTATCATTGGTGACCTGAGCGTCATGGGTCCGAACAGCTTGGTGTTTGCGGCTGGCGCGCGCACCTTCGGCGCTGGCCCTGCTGCTGTTCCTACGTTCAGCATGCGCTATTTCATCGACGGTGCGGCTGGCGGCAACGACACCCGCGTGGTGGTGTGGTCCACGGGTGACCAGCGCGGCACGCACACCGTCAACATGTTTGACGACAAGCAAAACCGCAAGTCGGTCAACTTCAAGCTGAACTTTGCTGAATTGGACTACTTCGATCCCGAAACCATTGCTGGCCGTCCGGCTTCGTTTGTTGACGGCTTCATTGAGTGGGCTCCTGTCTCTGCCTTGCCTGCAGACTACCCTGTTGCTGGTGGCGCTGGCTCCCTGTTTGTGCTGGGTGGCTCGGCTTTCACCTACAGCGTGATTGCTTCGCCCGCCTTCGGCGCAGTGCAAACCATTCTGGGCGCACACAACTAATCAAATCCCGAGTGGCGAGATGGCGCGCAAGCGCCTCCTCGCTGCGCTGGAGTCATGGACGGTCCTGTTCAAGGACATGTCTAAAAATAGCGCCTTTGGGCGCTATTTTTTTTTGCAAGGAATGGGTATGACGCAATGGCGTAGGCGACTGTTTTGTGTGCTTCCGGTGGCTCTTGCCGTTTTTTTGGGTGGCTGCCAGGCGCAGAAAATGCCAGCAGGGCAGGCCCCCAGTCCGCAGGCGCCTGCAGACGCGGCACAGCGCACAGCCATTTCGCTGCCCGAGGCCTGGGGCGGGCAGGTGCGTTGCGGTGCAGCGGGCTGTCTGCTGGGGGCCGTGGAGCACGAGGAAAGCACGGTGGTGCTGCATCGCCTCGCCAACCGAACTGCGCAACTCCTGGACCGCCAGAAGGTGGCCTACCACCCCGACTCAGCCGTCTGGCTGGCGGACGATCTGCTGGCTGCTGCGGTTGAAACCACGGCGAGTATCGACGTCTTTCGCCTCGTGGGCGACAAGCTCAAGCGCATCGTGCAGCTTCCCGTGGGGTTTGGCCCGCGCGACGTGGTTCTGGTCGACGCGCAGCCTGGACACTACCGCCTGCTGGCTACGCCCTACAGTGGCAAAGAGGTCGCATGGATCGACTGGCAAGTGAGCCCTGACACCGTCAAGCTCGGCAAGTCGCAATGGTGCGAAGCACCTTGGCACCCGGTGCGAGTAAGCCATCTGCCGAACATGGCTGGCGGTGGTATCGCCGTGGCATGCCTTGATGGCAAGCAGGTGGTGGCGGTGTCAGACGCCGACCTGCTCGCACCGCCCAAGGTGCTCGCCACGTTCACGGCCGTGGCGCGGCAAACCAGGCCTTCGCCTTCAGGCCAATGGCTGTATGTGGCGCTGGAAACAGGTGGCCGCAACGCACGAATCAACATGACGAGCGGGGAACTTCAGTGGATAGCAGCGCCTCCAACAGGCACGGTTTCTGTGGCGCCACTGGCGGACGATCTGGTGGTCTGGGGGGACGACAGCCTGCTGACCCTTCAGCGCCTCGACGCCCAAGGGGCGGTGCTTGAAACCCGGGGGCTGCGCACCAGCGGATTTTCCACCAGCCTGCAACTGTTGGATGTCGATGGCGACGGCCAGCTTGACGTAGTAGTGCTCAATTCATCCGGCACACGCTCGGACCTGATCTATGGCCCGCTTTGGGAGCGGGCATTGCCACGGCCCTGAGCTGTGCGGTATTCCAAAATTCAACATGAAACTGATAAATACAATTCACCGTGTTGCCACTGCGCTGGCGGGACTCACCTTGGCAGCCGCCGCTGTGGCTGCCGACGACAACCAGGTGGTGCTGGTGCGGTTTGCCAACGCCGAGACGATTACAGCGCAGGATCTGTCGGACTACCTGGACCGGCGCGTCGATTTGCGGCCTGCAAGGCGCAACGCCTGGGGCGTGCAAACTATTCTGCGTGAGATGGCGATGACCCGCGCCCTCGGCCTCGAAGGCGACGCCATGGACGTGCCGCGGCTAGCCGAGCGCGAGTCAATGCGGTTTGACGACATCTATAGCAACGCGGTGTTCAAGAAGCTCGCCAAGACCTGCGAGCCACTTGCCGACGCTGCGGCTGCGCGCAAGTATTTCGACGAGAACCCCGGGGCCTTCCGCGTGCCGCCCATGGCACGGCTGAGCCGGGTCATGCTGCCGACAACTGAAAAAGTCGATGGCGCGCCAGCAGCTGACTGGCTCATGCAGCAGGCACAGGCCATTGCCTCTGGCAAGCAGAAAATGGAAGATGCGGCCAAGCGCGCAGAGACCGTACACAAGCTCGATGCGCAAGGCGACATTGGATGGGTGACGCTGACCGACGACGTGCAGATTTTGCGTGCCCTTGCTTCCGCGAAGCAGGGTGATATGGTGGGGCCGGTGCGCGAAGGAGATTTTATTTACCTCTTCGCCATCGAGGCAAAGCGTGAGAGCCGCCCGCTCACTTGGGACGAAGCGGCTATGTCCGTGCCCACCCGTGCCCTGAATTTGTGCCGACAGGAGGTGAGCGACGAGGTGCGCGAGCAGATGTTCAAGAAATACGGAGTGCAGTTAGACCAGGCGGCGATCAAAGAGCTGTTTTCTGAAGAGTCGTTGAAAAAATCGGCAGAAACGCAGAAGAAGCTGATGGAAAACTTGCCAAAACAGTAGCAAGTCTGTGGGGCCGCCGGGTAGGCAAGGCAGTTGACCAAGTGCCCCACAGTAGAATGCTGGGTTAGTTTTTCCCGATTCGCCATAGCCTATCTTCGTGAGCTGCCAAGGGAGCTCGGGGCTGGAATCAACTCCCCTCGAGAGAACTGCCCCTCTGGCCACGAACATGACCCCAATGCGCGCTTCCGTGCTGATACCTGTGAAGAACGGGGGTGCTCTGTTGGGCGATGTCCTGGCTGCTGTACAGGCACAGCGCACGCCATGGCCGTTTGAATTGATTGTGGTGGATTCCGGCTCTACCGACGGCTCGGTCGAGTTGGTGCGCGCGCATGGCGTGCGCTGCGAAACCATTGCGCCGGAAGCCTTTGGGCATGGGCGCACACGCAACCATCTGGGGGGCCTTTCCACCGGCGAATTTTTGGTATTCATTACCCAGGACGCCCGGCCCGCGAGCCCAGAGTGGCTCGCCCATCTGGTCGCGGCCTGTGACGCCGAGCCCGATGTGGCGGGCGCTTTCGGCCCACACATTGCCCACCCGGATGCGCGCCCCATCACACAGCGCGAACTGGCGCAGCACTTTGCTGGATTTGGTGTGGAGCAAAGCGTCGTACGGCTGGACGACCGTGCCCGCTTCGCCAGTGATCCGGGATATCGCCAGTGGCTCCATTTTTTCTCCAACAACAACTCCTGCTTGCGCCGCTCGGTCTGGGAGCGTTTGCCGTTTCCCGAAGTTGCCTTTGCAGAAGACCAGACATGGGCGCTGGCTGCCGTGGAGGCGGGCTATGGCAAGGCCTATGCGCCGCAGGCCGCGGTGTACCACTCGCACGACTTCGGCATCTGGGAAACCTTGCAGCGCAATTTTGACGAGGCGCGCTCGTTTCAACGTTCCTTTGGCTATGAAGTGCAGCGCAGTTTTTTGCGTGCACTGGCGAGCGCCGGGCTGCTTGCGCGGCGTGATGCTTTTTGGCTGCGTGAGACGGGTTTGCGCGGTTGGGGCTGGGTAGAAAAGACAGCCTATATGGCGGGTATCGAGCTGGCGCGCACTTCGGGGCAATTTTTGGGGACGCATCACCGGCGTCTGCCGGCGTGGTTGCTGGGGGTGATCTCTCGCGACCAAGCGCTGCAGCGCGGGCGTCCTGCATAGGTGCTACAAGCAGGGCATGAAGTGCATTGGACAGCGCTATCGGCAAGTCAGCCGCGTCAAGGCTATGTTCAGGAGCCGCATTGGCCATCGCCGTATGCGGGTGGGGCAATACACCTGAGCGATGTGTTTTTGGAGTGTTTATGGCAGGGTTGATTGGGCTGCGCATGCGGCAGGTGTGGGATTTGACGCGACGCCACGGGTTGTGGCGCGCTGCGTCCATGGTGAGGCGACGGCTAAGCAGCGGGCCGGGAAGCTTGAAGAGTCGCAATGTGTTCATGCATTACGATTTTGTTCGCGTTGCCAAGGTGGAGTTGGCATCGGGGAAGGCGCTCGCGGGAACCTTGCTGTGGTTCATCCCGGATTTCAATATCGGCTCTGGAGGGCATCAGACGATTTTTCGCACGATCATGCATCTGGAACGCATGGGGTGGGAATCAAACATCGTTATCGTGAGTCCGACAAACCACCCAACGGCCGAGTCGGCGCGCCAGGATATCTGCAATCACTTTTTCCCGCTGAAGGCGAAGGTTTTCATGGGATTTGACGGATTGCCCAACAGTGAGTTTGTTATTGCTACTGGTTGGCAAACCGCTTATCCGGTACGCGCTGTGGCAGGGGACGCAAAAAAGCTGTATTTCGTTCAGGATTTCGAGCCGAGTTTTTATCCCACGGGAACAGAGTCGGTCCTTGCAGAAAACACCTACCGTTTTGGTTTTTTTGGCATTACCGCTGGTGGATGGCTGGCGCGAAGACTGAAGGACGAATATGGCATGCTGACGCATGCCATCAGTTTCGGTGTCGATCATGGTTGCTATCGCGAGCGACCGAGACGTGAACCAGAGGTCAAGCGCGTGTTTTTCTATGCGCGTCCACCGACCCCACGGCGTGCCTTCGAATTTGGGTTGCTGGTGCTCGAGGCTGTGTCTCGGAGGCTGCCGGATACACAGTTCATCCTGGCAGGGTGGGACGTGAGCGATTACGTAATTCCCTTCCCTCATTTGTCGGCAGGCGTCGTGTCGCCGGAGGAACTGGCGGATGTATTCAGCCAGTGCGATGCCGCACTGATACTGTCGTTGACCAATCTGTCGCTGATGCCGCTGGAATTGATGGCCAGCGGCTGCGCCGTGGTGTCCAACCGTGGTGATTGCGTTGAGTGGCTGCTCAATGACGAGGTGGCGCTATTGACCGATCCCACGCTCGAGGCATTGACAGATGCCTTGTGCGATTTGCTGCAGGACGATCAGGCGCGTCTGGCGCAGTGCCAGCGAGCGACCGCTTTTGCGCGCCAACAGCACTGGGAGGCCTCTGGAGATGCATTCATCCAAGGACTGCTGGCAGCACGCCAAGCACTGACTCCCGCCAATAACGACGCGGTATACAAGGAGCCACTGCATGCAGCGACATCTGTCTGAATGGCGCCGGATGATGGTATCGGTGCAGGCGCGAATTCAATGAACGGGAAGAGCGAGATTCGGCGCGAGACCGGGGTGCCCGCGGTGGCGGCGGCAGGGGGCGCTCAGCGTGCTTGGGTCCTTTGGCGCTATTGGCTGCTGCGCGAGTTCAAGACGCGCTATGCAGGCTCGGTGCTCGGCCTTGCCTGGGCGTTTGTTCAGCCACTGGCGAGTTTGGCCATTTTCTACGTGCTGTTTGGTCTGATTCTCGCGGTGCGCGTGCCGGGTCTTGTGGCGAGCAATGGCTATCTGTTGCACTTGCTGGCCGGTCTGGCGATCTGGCTTCCATTTACCGATGCCATTGGCCGAGGGGTTGGCAGTCTTGCTGCTTACGAGGATTTCCTGCGCAAGCAGCCCATGCCCGCAGAGATACTGCCCGCCGTGTCGGTGGGCGGCAGTCTGCTGGTGCTGGGCATCGGCTATGGCTTGCTGTTGGTGTTGTCGATCGGGCAGGGCGTGGGGCCCTTCTGGTCCTGGGCATGGTTACCACTGCTGGTGCTGGCCCAGGTCGTGCTGACGTTTGGTCTGACCCTGGTGCTGAGCATGGCGCATTTTCTCTGGCGCGATGTGGGCTCTGTCGTGGGTTTTGCGCTGCAGCTCGGCTTTTATCTGACGCCCATCGTGTACCCGTTGGCCCAGGTCCCCGAGCGGTTTCACATCTGGTTTCTGCTCAACCCTGTGGCGTGCCTGGTGCTGGCCGTGCAGTCGGTGGTTCTTCATATGCCCGTGCCGCAGGGGACTGCCTGGGCGCTGGCGGTGTGGGTTGTGGTGCTCGGCGGCGGCGGTTGGTGGTTCTTCCGGTCCATGAAGCCTGTACTGGGCGAGGCGTTGTAGGCTATGAGCATTCGCTTCGAAGGCGTGGAGAAAATCTACCCGGTCTATGCCAAGCCGCAAGATCGCTTGTTGGAATGGCTCACCGGGCGGCAGCGCCACCGGGTGCATGTGGCCTTGTCCGGAATCGATTTTGCCGTGCAGGCGGGAGAGACTTTTGGACTGATCGGCGAGAACGGGGCCGGCAAGAGCACCTTGCTGAAGATTGCGGCCGGTACGATTCGACCGACGCGGGGCCAGGTGGAGCGCGAAGGCCGGGTGGCGGCGTTGCTTGAACTGGGAGCGGGGTTTCACCCGGAAGAGTCGGGCTACGACAACATTCGCTTCATGGCGGCGCTGCATGGGCTTGAGGGCGCGGCCATGGAAGCCTTCCATCAGCGCGCAACGGCATTTTCGGAGCTGACGGCCGAGACGCTGGAGCGCCCGGTAAAAACCTATTCGTCCGGCATGTTCATGCGCCTGGCGTTTGCGGCGGCTACGGCCATCGACCCCGACGTGCTGATCGTGGACGAAGCCCTTTCGGTCGGCGACCTGCATTTCCAGAAGAAAAGTCTCAATCGTATCCTCGCGCTGCGCGAGCAGGGCGCGACCGTGCTGTTCTGTTCGCACAACTTGTACCAGGTGCGCAGCCTGTGCCAGCGTGCTGCCTGGATCCATGGCGGGAAGATTGCCGCCATTGGCAATACCGAAGACGTGGTCACGGCTTACGAAGCACACGAGCGACGGCGCTATGCACATTTGCGAGAACAAGAGTCGTCCAACGTCCATGCGCAGGAGGTCTTTGGAACGGCTGCGCGGGCTGCCGGTACCGCCCTGGTGAAGATCATGCGGCTGACCACCGAGACGTCTGATGGCCTCAATCCGGCCCAGATCGATTCGTTTCAGGATCTGACGGTGGAAATTGAACTGGAGTCGTATACGGACGCCCAGTTTCACGTGGGTTTCTCGATTGTCCGGCCGGACAAAGACAATGTGTTTGGCACCAGCACGCAGTTTCAACCGAACGCGACGCCTTTGCGCGGGCAGGGCAGCCACCGCCTGCGCGTGCGATTTCCACGGCTCGCCCTGCTGTCGGGGGAATACCTGTGGAACGTGTACACACTGGATGACACGGGGCTGCAGGTGCTGGATATGGCGGAACTGGTTCAGCCCTTTACCGTGCTGAACGCAAAGCACCGTGAGTTCGGATTGGTGTGGCTGGACCACGAATGGCTGTCCCTGGAATGAAGGGCGATTGGCGCCTTGACATAGCGTTCCCCGCTCTGGGGCGCATGCCGACGACTGCGCCCTGGCACCTGGCCGCGTGGCTCGGGAGGGATTCCTGGGCTCGGCGCAGGGCCACGCTTGATTTCCTGGCGCAGCGCTTTGGCCAGGTGTTTCCGGATACCAGTACCCAGGTGCATCAACAATGGGCAGATTTGCATCTGGCCATGCTGGCACAGGAGACCATGGACGCGTCTGCGCTGTCCCGCATGGGGTGCAGCGGAGGACCAGACATTGAGCTTGCGGGCTGGGAGCACGTTGAGCGCCTGAGCCGTGCAGGCAAAGGCTTTATCTTGGTACTCAATCACTTTGACCGCTTGCTGACGGCGCCCATCGCCTTGGCCTTGAAGGGATTGACGCTCAATACCTTGACCATGCCTATTGTGGAGAATCCTGGCCTGAGCGAAGTGCAGCGCGGGTTTCTCATGAACAAGATCAGAGCGTTCAACCGCATCACCGGGGGGCAATGGCGCACTTCGGCGCAATCCCTGCGGCCCGTGCATGAGAGCCTGCGGGCAGGGCAAGCCTGGATCATCCTCGCGGATGTCTGGGGTGCAGAGTTCACGCACCTGAGGGGCCATCGCTTTCTGGGCGGTGAGTTGCGCCTGCCAACCGGCATCGAGCGGCTGGCGCGTTCCACGGGCGCAGCCTTGCTGCATGCCGTGACCCACTCACATGGTCCCGCGAGTCTCGCCGTGACAGTAGAGAGGCTTCCCGAACAACCGCAGCAGGCGATTGACCAAGTCATCCAGACGCTGCACGCCGATGTCCGCGAGCGCCCCTGGGCCTGGTGGCATTGGGGACAGTGGGATCAGATGTGGCATCCTGCTTCAAAGGAGGAGACCCGTGACGAACATTGATCGCTACAACTACGCGTTCGACCCCGAGGGGGACGCCTGGGCCGCGCGCGTACTGCGCCGAATTCCGCCACAAGGCTCGGTGCTGGAGCTGGGCCCTGGCCCTGGGGCCATGACGCGCGTGCTGCGTGCGCGAGGTTATGCCGTGACGGTGGTGGAAAACGACCCGCAAGCACTGTCTGCCCTGCAGGCGCTGGGTGCAGAGTGCATTGCGGGCGATCTCGATGGCAGCGATTGGATGGCTGCTCTGGCGGACCAGAAGTTCGACGTGATCCTGGCGTGCGACGTGCTGGAGCACCTGCGGCGGCCAGAAGACGTACTGCGCGCCTTGAACGCCATGCTGGCCCCCACGGGAAGCCTGATCATTTCCGTACCCAACATTGCGTACGCCGGTGTGGTGGCCGGTTTGCGCCAGGGGCTGTTCGACTATTCCGACAAGGGGCAGCTCGACCGCACCCATGTGCACTTCTTTACGCGGCGCAGTCTGCAGAGAAGCCTGCTCGACTGTGGCTGGGCGCCCAGGATCTGGGAGGCCAACCGGGTGCCGCTTGAGCAAAGCGAATTCGCCTGGTGCTGGAAGGACCTGAGCGACGCGCAGCGCGCGAGCCTGCGCGACGGCTGGCACGACTTCGACGTGTACCAGTGGATGGTGGTGGCCACCGCGTCCAGCGATGCGGTGGCATGGGAAGGCGCCGCCGCACGTGCCCAGGTGGACCAGTTGCGCGAAGAGTTGCAGGCGCTCTCCTTGCGGCAGCAGCAGGAGCTGGCCTCTCTGCTCGAGCACCAGAAGGCGTTTTCCGAGGCCAAAGACATCATCAAGGACCTGCAACACCAGATCGAGACCATGCAGCAACTAGGCGCTGATCAGCTTGCCGAGCTAAGCCAGCTCAAAGCCTTGCTGGTCGACCGCTCATGGTCTGCGCGCTGGCGAAGGTTGCGGGGGAAGATGTGAGCGGTGCCCAACCGAGCGCGCAACAGTTGCTGGGCGTTCCTGATACCACCTCCGCCTTTCCCGGCATAGACCAGCTTGGCGGCGGCTGCCGGATCGATCCAACCGTCTCCGTCATGCGCTTTGGCGAACGCAGTGATGTTGTCCAACTCGGCGACGCGGTCAGCCTCTATGCCCAGACGCGGCTGGTGCTGGGCGACGTGACGGCCGACCCCTGCGTGGGTATTCGCATTGGCGCGCGCACCATCGTCAACGTCGGCGCATATCTGTCTGGCGAGGGCGGGCTGGAGATCGGCGAAGACGTGCTGATCGGCCCGCACGCCAAGCTGCTCTCGGCCGGGCATGCGATCGATGAGGGCGACGTGGTCATCGCCCGCAACCGCATCACCCGCGCCCGCATCGTGGTGGAGGACGGCGCGTGGATAGGCGCCGGCGCCATGGTGCTGGAGGGCGTGCGCATCGGGCGCGGCGCCGTGGTGGCTGCGGGGGCCCTGGTGCGCCAGGATGTACCGGCAGGCATGGTAGCGGCGGGCATGCCCGCGACGCTGGTGCGCGCCCGGCGGCTGGATGCGTATGGCGGCTCGGATGCATCGCAGGCATCGGGCTGGCGCGGCGTCTGGCGCCGCTGGCTGGGACGCCGGTAGGCAGGATGGGCGTGCGCAGTCTCCTCCATCCCCGAGCGCGGCGGTTACCGGTCCCGGCTGGGTTCTGCAGCGCGGCGCTGTGGCTGCTGCTGGCCAGTGCGTCTCCTGCGGTGCATGCCGATGCAGTGTGGCAATTTGTCGATGGCGATGGGGTGGTGCATATCGGCAATGCGGCCGCACCCCAGGCCCCTGCCGGGCGGGAGTTGATCTGGCTGGGCTTGCCCCCGAACCCGAAAACCGGTGCCACGGATCGGCGAGACCGGGCATTGCACGAACTGCCGGGATATGCGGCGGCCAAACCGCATCTGGAGGCGGCCGCTTTGGCGCAGGCCGTGGACCCGGCGCTGGTCATTGCCGTGGCGGCAGCCGAGTCCGCGTTCAACGTACAGGCGGTTTCGCGCAAAGGCGCGCTCGGGCTGATGCAGGTCATGCCTGCCACGGCGGAGCGCTACGGCGTGCCTGCGCGCGCTTCGGTGCAAGGCAGCGGGAGCGTCTCCCTGATGGAGCCCAAGCTCAATGCGGAAGTTGGCAGCCGCTACCTGGCAGATTTGCTTCGCCTGTTCGGCGGCGACAAGGAGCTCGCCCTGGCGGCGTACAACGCGGGTGAGGGCGCGGTACTCAAGTACGGCCGGCGCATTCCGCCCTATCCGGAAACCCAGCAGTATGTCGAGCGCGTCATGCGCTTTTACCGGACTCTGGTGCGTTGAGCGCATCGCACCGGGAATTTTGCGCGCCCGCTGCCTTACCATCCTCCGCTCATGATCGTGCTTTGTGTCGTGGCTTTCGTGGTGGCCTTGCTGGGCGCCGGTTTTATCGTGCGATGGGTGCGGGGCGATGCCGCGCGCTATGGGGCCTCCATGCCGCAGCGCTTTCATTTCGGGCATGTGCCGCGCCTGGGGGGCGCGGCGGTGCTGCTGGGCATTGCCGCCAGCTGGATTCTGGGCGCCGCCCAGGCGGGGTGGGGCGATCCGGGTTCCCTGCGCCTGGGTAGCTGGGTCGGCTGGTGGCTGCTGGCGCTGCTGCCGGCCGCGCTGGGCGGTATCGCGGAAGATCTGGTGCAGCGGCTCTCGGTGCTCTACCGCCTTGCCCTCACCGGGTTCTCTGGGCTGCTGGCTGTGACACTGGCCGGCATCACGCTGCCGCGACTGGGCCTGCATTGGCTGGACATGGCGCTGGACCTGGCTCCCTGGCTGGGCTGGGCGATTGCCGTGCTGGCCATCGCCGGCCTGCCGCACGCGTTCAACCTGATCGATGGCTACAACGGGCTTGCCGGCATGGTCGCGCTGATCGTCTGCCTGGCATTGGCCCATGTCGCCATGCAGGTGGGCGACCGGGCCTTGGCGGCGCTGCTGGTTTCCACGGCGGCGGCCACCGCCGGCTTTCTGGTCTGGAATTATCCGCGCGGCCTGCTTTTTGCGGGCGATGGCGGGGCCTACGTCTGGGGCGTGGTCATTGCGTTGGCCAGCCTGTCGCTGGTGCAACGCAACAGCGACGTCTCGCCCTGGTTTCCCATGCTGCTGCTCATCTACCCCGTGTGGGAAACCGTGTTTTCCATCTACCGCAAGGCAGCGCGCGGCACTTCGCCGGGTGTGGCCGATGCGCTGCATTTCCACCAGCTCATTTACCGGCGCATCGTGCGCAGCGTCTTCCACGACGACGAATCGCGCCGCCTGCTGATGCGCAACAACCGCACCTCGCCCTGGCTGTGGGGCTTCACCATGCTGACGGTGGCGCCGGCCGTGATGTTCTGGAACAACACGCCGGTGCTGATGGTGTGCTGTGCGGTGTTTGTCGTCAGCTACGTGGCGGCCTACCTGGCCATCGTGCGCTTCAAGGTGCCGGGGTGGCTGCGTCGATGAACGAAGGACAACCCCTTGTGCGGCTTTGTCGCTCCGAGCAAGCGCCAGAGGCGCAAGCCCTTCGGAGCCGTCCAAGCCTTCGGAGCCGTCCAAGCCTGCGCAGGCAGGCTTCGAACTGCGGTCCTCAGCCCCTTCTCTCGCATCGCTGCGCGAGGCGGGAAGGGGGACGCCGCCAGCGCCCGGAGTGCAGACGACATTTGTATGTCGGGGCGGCCCTTGCGCGGCGGCCGCTGGTTTGGGCCGCGCCTGGTTGATAGACCGTGAACAAGCAGTGGGGTCGGATCACGATTTCGAGCAGCGAAACTCGTGCTCTGACCCCGCTGCCGGACGTGTGGACACAGCGTTCGCGGCCGCCTGCAGCCTGGCCCCGCCTCATGCGGCAGAGTGTCCTGGGCAGGTAAATTATTGGTGTTTTTGGCCTCTAGCGCTTATCTGATAAGCGTTGATAGCTATTATTTTTATAGTTTTCAGCGCGCCAGCGCCACCCAGGCCTGCGTGAGCCTGCGGGTGAGGTCCTGCGGCTGACGCACCAGCGCATAGCCGTTGCTGCCGAACAGCATGGGCAAGTAGTCGTGCGCTTCCTGGTCGATGGTGACGCAGAAAGGAACCAGTCCCGCATCGCGTGCCTCCTGGATCGCGTGGCGGGTGTCTTCCAGGCCGTAGCGGCCTTCGTAGATGTCGAGGTCGTTGGGCTTGCCGTCGGTCAGCACCAGCAGCAGGCGCTGGCGCTCGGGCCGAGCGGCCAGGCGCCGGCTGGCGTCGCGCACCGCTGCGCCCATGCGGGTGTAGAAGCCAGGCTTCAGGGCGCCCACGCGTGCGCGCACCGGTTCGCCCCAGCGCTCGCCAAAACCCTTGATGTGCTGGATGCGCACGTGCTGGCGCCGCACCGAGCTGAAGCCCAGCATCTCGAAGGCGTCGCCGGTGGCGGAAAGCGCTTCGCCAAACACGTAGAGCGCGTTGCGAATCACGTCGATCACGCGGGCGTCTGACGTGGCATAGGCGTCGGTGGAGAGCGACAGGTCGGCCAGAAGCAGAGTGGCGAGGCTGCGCTCGCCGCGCTCGCGGCGGCTGTAGATCGGCGGCGCGTCGCTGTAGGGCACATCTCCACGCGTTTCGCTCTGAAAGCGCACCCAGGCGTCCAGGTCCAGCTCGTCGCCGCTTTGCTGGGCGCGGGCGTTGCGCGGCGCGGCGCGCAGCACTTCGAGGCGCCGGCGCACGCGGCGGGCGGTGGCGCGCAGCTGCGGCGGTGGCACAAAGGGCGTTTGTGGGCGCGTGACCAGGCATTGCACGGCGCAGTGATCGGGCAGCAGGGTTTGGCGGCGCCAGTCCCATTCCGGGGTTTTGCGGCCCGGGCCGAGCGGCTCGTCGTCGGCGCTGGCGCTGGGCAGGTCCAGGTCGAACTTGACACGCGACGCCGTGGTTTGCTGGCCGCGCGCGAGGGTGAGCTGGTCCATGTCGTCGGCGGCGGCGTTCGCATTGGGGTCGGGCTCGTCGTCGTTGCCGCGCGCCAGGCGCACGAATTCGCTCCAGGTGGTGATCGATTCGGTTTTCGGCGCTACCAGCAGGGGGTTGCGCTCCTCGCCGGTGTCGGCGCGCCGGGCCCGGCGCCTGCGGCGGCTGGCTTCGCTGGGCGTGCTGGGGTCTTGCTCGGTGTCGGGATTGGGGCCAGGTCCTTGGGCGCTGGAGGCTGTGGGCAAGCTGGCCGCAGCGTCCTCCGGGGCGTCGGCGGCGAGCCACAGCCAGACGGGCGCCACCTGGCTCGGCTGCACAAACAGCGCGCCATGGTCTTCGCCGCGCAGCGCTGCCTGCACGGCGGCTTCGAAGGGCACTTGGGCAGCGCGCAGGCTGGAGAGCGCCGGGCGCAGCGCCAGATGCGCCTGCACCAGCGCGGCGTGGCGGCTGCGCAGCCCGGCAAAGCGCTGCAGGGCGCGGCTGCTGGCGGCGCGGTTGTCGGCAATCCAGTCGCCCGTGGGTTCAAACACGGCGGCCAGCGCCGCCAGCCACAGGTACAGGTCGTGGTTGTGCTGCCGCTCGGCAAACACGCCAATGTCGGACGGAAGCGCCAGCACCTCGGGGTCGAGGCGGCTTTGCGCGCTGCGCTGGTTGGCGCCGGCCACGCGCTCCAGGAAACGGCGGGCGCCGCCGTGGCGTGAGGCTGCGGCCGGCGCCACGCGCACCGCAGGGTCGCCCCCGCCAGCGCGGTAGAGCAGGGCGATGCTGCGCTGCACATCGGCCAGCAGCACCCGCTCGGCGTTCGGCGGCGCGGCGGCGATGCGGGTGATGGCCTTGTGCCACCACTGGCCTACCCATTCTTCCATTAGCTTTGCTCCTCGCGGCGCTGGCGCATAGTTTCGCGCACCGCGTCCAGGCCTACTTTCCATTCCAGCGTGGGCGTGCGCCCTTGGTCGGTTTGCGTGGCGTCGCAGGCGGCGAGGCACTGGCCGCATTGCACGCAGGCAAACATCATGCGTTTGATGTTGCGCGGGTTCAGGCGCATGGGGCAGGCGTGGTCGCAGGCGCTGCCGCTGGGGATGGCGGGCCGCCCAATGGGGCCGGTGCGGGCCGGCGCTGGTGTGGCGGGTGCGAGCGGTACGCGGCTTGCCGGCATCACCTCACAGGTTTTGCATTCGCGGGCGCGTGTGCGGGTGAACGACACCACCATGGCTTTGGGATTGGCCATCCAGGCCAGGCTCTGGAACAGGCCCACGGCGCAGCCGTAGCGGCAGAACAGATGCCGCGCCAGGGTAAATTCGAGCGTGAGCACCAGTGTGCCCACGGCCAGGAAGCGCGCCTGGTTGGCGCTCAAAGTGCCGTGCACCAGGTTTCCCCAGACCTCGGCGGGGGGCAGCAGGTAAGTGAGTAGCGTGATGGCCCAGACGAAGCCAAACGCCAGGCATGCGGCCAGGAAGACGGGCCACCAACGCCTGTCAGTGCTGCGGCCGGGGCGCGGCGTGGGGGATTTGTCCCACACGCTGAGTTTGCCGGTGGCGCGGTGCAGCAGGTCGTTGAGCAGCTCCACCAGCGAGAAATGGGGGCACAGCCAGCCGCAGTACAGGCGGCCAAAGTGGTAGGCCACGGCGAGAAACCCCGTGATGAGTGCCAGCACGGGAAGGATGCCGCGCCAGATGATGGACCAGGCGGTCTGCGCCGCCGTGGCCTGGCCGTGCAAGAAGGCGTCTATGCCCAGCGACCAGCGAAACCCGAGCACCCACAGCTGGGTCTCGGTCAGATCAAAGCGCAGCAAATTGAGCGCAGGCGCCAGCAGGAAGACCGCAAAGAACGACAGCTGCAGCCACCGACGCCGGCGCTGCAACTGCTGCGTGCGTGCCAGGGGTTGCGCTGTGGAAGTGCGAGCGCCAGTGCCAGCCCCATGGTGGGCAGCGCTGGCGCAGCTCGAACAATCGCCCATTAATAGCTCATCAATCGCCGTCACCCACCACGGCGCGCACCACCTCGTCGAGCGCGCGCAGCGTGTCGTGGTCGTCGCTCAGCGCATCGACCACCGCAGCGCGGCAGGCTTCGCGAAGGGAGAGGCCCGAGGTCACCAGGCGCGCAGCCATCACCAGCAAACGGGTGCTGGCGGTTTCTTCCAGGTCGTGGTCGGTGAGGCGCCGAAGCGCCTGGGCGAGCTGCACCAGGCGCGCTGCCAGCGCTGGCGAGGCGTGGCCTTCGCGCTCCAGAATGGCGCGCTCGACAGCGGGCTCAGGGTAGTCCAGCGTCAGCGCCGTAAAGCGCTGGCGCGTGCTGGGCTTGAGGCCCTTGAGCAGGTTCTGATAGCCGGGGTTGTAGGAGATGACCAGCATGAATTCGGGCGGCGCAGCAATTAGCTCGCCGGTACGCTCAATGGGCAGCACGCGCCGGTCGTCGGCCAGCGGGTGCAGCACCACGGTGGTGTCCTTGCGGGCTTCCACCACTTCATCGAGGTAGAGGATGGCGCCGTCCCGCACGGCGCGGGTCAAGGGCCCGTCGGACCACACGGTGTCGCCGCGGCCGATCAGGTGGCGGCCCACCAGGTCGGCAGCGCTCAGATCATCGTGGCAGGACACCGTGATGAGCGGGCGGCCCAGTCGCGCCGCCATGTGCTCGACGAACCGCGTCTTGCCGCAGCCCGTGGGTCCCTTGATAAGCAGCGGCAGTTGCTGGGCGAAGCAGTGCTCGAAGAGCGCGCATTCACCGGCTTGCGCCGCGTAGTAAGGAATGGCCGCAGCGAGCGCCACCCGCGCGGGGGCGCTCGCCGACGGGCCGGTGTGCTCGGCGGTGGCCATGTTCAGGCCCGCTGCAGTCTGCCGCCAGGAATGGCAGCCACTTCCTGCTCATCGGCGGCAGGGCCGATGAAGAAGCTCGACAAATAGGTGATCAGGCCGATGAGGAACATCACGCCACCGGCCACGCGCACCCAGTAGAAGAAGCTGAGCTGGTCCTGCGTGGCCATGAAGCCCATGGCGCCGCTGGTCGGCAGGCGTTGCAGCCAGACCTGCAGGATGCCCGCACCGCTGAGCGCCAGCACCATCACAGCCATGCCGATGCTCATGATCCAGAAGCTCCACATTTCGGCACGCTGGGCGCGCATGGGGTTGGCTTCGCGGCCGCGGATCAGTGGCATGGCGTAGCTGATGATGGCCAGCACCACCAGCACATAGGCGCCGTAGAAGGCCAGGTGGCCGTGCGCCGCCGTGACCTGCGAGCCGTGCGTGTAGTAGTTCACTGTGCTCAGGGTGTGGATGAAACCCCACACACCCGCGCCCAGGAAAGCGATGACGGCGGTGCCCACAGCCCACAGCACGGCGGCCTGGTTGGGGTGCTCGCGGCGACGCCGCTGCACCATGTTGAAGGCGAACAGCGTCATCATGAAGAACGGAATGGGTTCGAGCGCGGAGAAGACGCCGCCAATCCAATGCCAGTAGCCCGGCAGGCCGATGAAGTAGAAGTGGTGACCGGTGCCCAGAATGCCCGAGATCAGGGCGAAGGCAACGATCATGTACATCCACTTGTCGATGACTTCGCGGTCCACGCCGGTGGTCTTGATCAGCACGAAAGCCAGCAGGGACGCCATGATCAGCTCCCAAGTGCCTTCCACCCACAGGTGCACCACGAACCACCAGTACATCTTGTCGCGCACCAGGTTGTCGGGGTTGACGAAGCTGAACAGGAACATCAGGGCCAGGCCCCACAGGCCGAGCAGCAGCACCAGCGAAATGGCGGTCTTGCGGCCCTTGAGCACGGTCATGCTGATATTGAACAAAAAGCCCAGGCAGACCAGCACGATGCCGACCTTGGTGGGCAGCGGCTGCTCCAGGAACTCTCGGCCCATGGTGCCCAGGAAATCATTGCCGGTCCATTTGGCGAGCGATGCGTAGGGCACCAGCAGATAGCCCAGGATGGTTGCCACGCCGGCGGCGAGGAACACCCAGAACAGGATCTTGGCGAAGAGCGGGCTCCAGAGCTCGGTTTCGCTCTCCTCGGGCACCATGAAGTAGGCGGCGCCCATGAAGCCGAACAGCAGCCAGACGATGAGCAGGTTGGTGTGCACCATCCGCGCGATGTTGAAGGGGATGGCAGGGAAGAACAGGTCGCCGATGACGTACTGCAGGCCCAGAGTCAGGCCAAAGATGATCTGGCCGGAAAAAAGGCACAGGGCCGCGATGAAGTACAGCTTGGCGACAGCTTGCGACTGGTATTTAAGCGTTGGAATATGCATGTTGAATCCTTGAAGCTGGGGTGGGCGGCGTAGCAAACCTGCCGCGTTCAGCCTTCAATGTTGGGTGGCCACTTCTCGGTGTTGATGCCGTTGGTCCAGCGCAGAAACTCAACCAGATCGTCCAGTTGCGCATCGCTGAAGTTGAAGTTGGGCATCTGGCGGCGGCCGGGAGCATTGGTTGGCATGGCCTTGATCCAGCCCTTGATGAAGTCCGGGCCGCGGCGTTCGTACACATTGCCCAACTCGGGAGCGAAGTAAGCGCCTTCACCCAGCAGGGTGTGGCAGCCAATGCAGTTGCGCGTTTCCCACAAATGCTTGCCGCGGACCACTGCCTCGGTGATGTCGCCCGACTTCGAGCGCTCGGGCAGCTTGGTTTCGGTGTGGAAAATCAGGCCCGCAAACACCAGCACGAAGAACAGAGTGCCTCCGTAAAAAATGTTGCGCGCCATCTGGCTCGTGAAGCCTTGGCTCATGGGGTTCCTTCTTGAGGTTGCTGAATGATGGGTCAACGTTATCGGGTAAACCCTTGCAAGGTTTGATGTTAGTCAATAACATTCATTTTGTATGAATCTTTTTCTTGCGATGTGTTTTCCACGTTGAATTGCTTGCAAAATGTCCACAATTTCGCGCACCAAGGCTTCACTCACGGTGTGCTCTGCATCCAGCCCCATGCCGTCTTCCCTCTCCCCTGCGCCAGCTTCGCCCTGCTCTGCAACGGGCAATCCCACCGGGGCCGTTTCTGCTCACCGGGCGGAGGTGCCGCGCCTGCGCGGCGATCTCGGCGTCTGGCTGGTCATCCTGCTTGAACTGCTGACCTTTGCCATCCTGTTCGTGAGTTACGCCTTTGCCCGCACGCGCGAAGTCGAGTTGTTCAACGCGTCGCAGGCCACGCTCAACTTGCATACGGGCGCGCTCAATACCGTGCTCTTGATCTCCGGCAGCGCCTGCGTGGCGGCATCCGTTCAGGCCATGCGGCGCAACGCGCGCAGTGCCTGCGCGCGTTGGCTCCTGGCCGCGCTGGTCTGCGGGAGCGGTTTTGTGGGCATCAAGCTCTGGGAGTACGCGGACAAGCTGGCCGAAGGGGTGGACTTGTCCACCAACACCTTCTACATGTTCTACCTGCTCCTCACCGGCTTTCACTTCCTGCACGTGTTGGTGGGCTTGCTGGCCCTGGCGTGGCTATGGCTGCGCACGCGACGTGGTGCCTACGACCGCACCGACTGTCATGCACTGGAGACCGGCGCGGCCTTCTGGCACATGGTGGATCTTCTCTGGATCGTGCTGTTTCCGCTGGTTTATGTGATGCGATGAAAGGGCTGCCATGTTCCGCCTGACGATTGCCAGAACCTGGTTCCTGCTGGTGCTGCTTACGGGGCTCACCTTCGCTTTGGGCGAAGGCGGCTACTTTGGCCACGGCGCGCTGGCGCCGGTGTTGCTGGTGCTGGGGTTTTCCGGCATCAAGGGGCTGCTGGTGATTCTGGAATACCTGGAGATGCGCAAGGCGCCGGCCCTGTGGCGCTGGCTGCTGGTGGGCTGGCTGGGACTGGTGCTGTCCTTGATCGTGCTGGCGTACTGGATTGCCCTCTGAAGCAACCACGCTGAGAAGGCGCTGCATGCTGCACAATTTGCGCTTCCCCCATCTGACCCGGCGCCGCTTCACATGACCGACACCCTGCAAACGATTGCACCGCGCGACAAGGCCGAAATCCTCGCCCAGGCGCTGCCCTACATCCGCAAATTCCACGGCAAGACCATCGTCATCAAGTACGGCGGCAATGCCATGACGGACCCCGAACTGCAGGCCGACTTTGCAGAAGATGTGGTGCTGCTCAAGCTCGTCGGCATGAACCCCGTGGTTGTGCACGGCGGTGGGCCGCAGATCGAAGCCGCATTGGGGCGCCTGGGCAAGAAAGGCCATTTCATTCAGGGCATGCGCGTGACCGACGCCGAAACCATGGAAGTGGTCGAATGGGTGCTGGCAGGCGAGGTGCAGCAGGACATCGTGGGGCTGATCAACCAGGCCGGCGGCAAGGCGGTCGGCCTGACCGGGCGCGATGGCGCACTGATGCGCGCCCGCAAACTGCGCATGAAGGACCACGCCGATCCGGCACTGGAGCACGACGTGGGACAGGTGGGCGAGATCGTCAGCATTGACCCGAGTGTGGTCAAGGCCTTGCAAGACGACGCCTTCATTCCCGTCATCAGCCCCATCGGCTTTGGCGAAAACAACGAAAGCTACAACATCAACGCCGACCTGGTGGCCAGCAAGCTTGCCACCGTGCTGCAGGCGGAAAAGCTGGTGCTGCTGACCAATATCCCCGGCGTGCTCAACAAGGCGGGTGAACTGTTGACCGAGCTGACTTCGCGCGAGATCGACGTACTGATTGCCGACGGCACCATCTCGGGCGGCATGCTGCCCAAGATTGCCGGCGCGCTGGATGCTGCCAAGGCCGGCGTGCACGCGGTGCACATCGTTGACGGCCGGGTGCCGCACGCCATGCTGCTGGAAATCCTCTCGGATCAGGCCTTCGGCACCATGATCAGCAATAGCTGAAGCTGAAAGGGCTCTCCATGCGCTTGCTGCTTGTTGAAGATGACATCATGGTCGCCAGCGGCATCAAGCTGGGTTTGGCCGATGCGGGCTACGCCGTCGATTGGGTGGGCAGTGGCGAACGCGCTCAGGAAGTGCTGACCAAGGAGTCCTTTGATGTCGGGATCATCGACATCGGTCTGCCTGGCATCGACGGACTGGAACTCACCCGTCTGCTGCGCCGCCCCGAAATGGCCAACCCGGCCATGCCAGTGCTGATCCTTACGGCGCGCGATGCGCTGCAGGACCGGGTGCAGGGTCTGGATCTGGGCGCCGACGACTACATGGTCAAACCCTTTGAATTGCCGGAACTGCTGGCGCGATTGCGGGCCCTGCTGCGTCGCTCGCAAGCGGCCAACACGGCTGTGCTTTCCTTTGGCTCCCTGGAGCTCGACACCGCCAACCGGCGTGTCAGCATCGCCGGGGCCGACGGCCTTGCAGCCACGGTGATCGAGATCGGCCCGCGCGAGTGGACGGTGCTGGAATACCTGATGATCCACGCACCCAAGCCGGCCAGCAAAGACAAGTTGCTGCAGGCACTGACCGGCTGGGACAAGGAAATCACGCCCAACGCCGTCGAGGTCTACGTCTCGCGCCTGCGCAGCAAGCTCGAACCGCACGGCATTGCGCTGCGCTCGATCCGTGGTTTTGGCTACCGGCTAGAGCAAACGCCGTAGGCACAGCATGGCGCGCCCCGGCCTGCGGGCCATGACGTCCGACCTGCGCAACCGACTGCTGCTGCTATTGGTGCTGCCCCTGTCGGTCCTGGTGCTGGTTTCCGCTTGGCTGGATTTTCGATCGGCCGACGACGCCGCTGTGCAGCACGACCAGCGGCTGCTGCGCCTGCTGCCGGGGCTGGCCGATTCGGTGGTGGCAGCCACCACGCCGGGAACCGAGCCGCTGCTGATGCTGGCGCCGGCGGTCGAGGAGTTCCTGCGCCGCAGCGGCGAGTACACGGCGTTTAGCGTGCGGACCGTCGATGGCGAGTTGGTGCTGGGTGAAGACTGGGTGCAAGGGCCTTTGCCGGCTACGACAGCCGCGGAGTTTCATAGCGTCGAGTACGGCGGCGTGACCTACCGGGTGGCGGTGCAGCGGGGGGAGACCAACGCCGGCGAACTGGTGGTGGCGCTGGCCGACGGGTCTGATCCGCGCCAACAGTGGCTGCAGCAGTTGATGCTGCGCCTCTTGCTGCCCAACCTGCTGCTGATCGCAGCGGCCGGGTTGGCCATCTACTGGTCGGTCAGGCACGCCTTCAAGCCGTTGGTGGACTTGGCCACGGCAGTAGAGCACCGCTCGCCGCGCGACCTCAGCCCGATCGACGAGGCCACATCGCCTGCCGAGGTGCGTCCGCTGGTGCGCGCGCTCAACCATTTGTTCGACATGGTCCGCGCGCAGGTGGACGGCCAGCGTCGCTTCGTCGCCGATGCGGCCCACCAACTGCGCACGCCGCTGGCCGGTCTGCAAGCTCAGGTAGAGGCCTGGGCTCTGTTGGCGCGCTCGGGCGGAAAGGATAGAAATTTTGATGAAAAATGGCATGCAGCGCACATCCAGATTACACCATTAGCTATTACTTTAGGAGTCGATGAGATCGAAAAACTGCGCGCTGCCACGCGCCGTACCTCGCAGCTTGCACACCAGCTGCTCGCGCTTTCGCGCGCCGACGCGCGCAACGTGGACGCGGCCGCCATGCAACGCGTCGATCTCAAGGAACTGTGCGGGCTTGCGCTGGAGCTGCATCTGGACGCAGCCGCCGCCAGGGGAATGGATCTGGGCCTGGAGGCGCAGCCCGTGCATGCCACAGGCCACGACTGGCTGCTGCGCGAACTGCTCTCCAATCTCGTCGACAACGCCATCAAATATGCCCCGCCAGGCGGCAGAGTCACCATCCGCTGCGGCCGCAGCACGGTGCGCGGAGTGCTGTGCGCGTATCTGGAAGTCGAGGACGATGGCCCGGGCGTCCCTCCTGACGAGTACGCCAAGGTGCTGCAGCGGTTTTACCGGGCGCCCGGAGCTGCGGGCGAAGGAACGGGGCTTGGGCTTTCGATTGCGGACGAAATTGCACGTGCGCATGGATCTACCCTGCAACTCATGCGGGGCGCCCAACAGCGCGGCTTGCTGGTGCGCCTGTTGTTTGCGCCGGAGTCAGCAGCACCCATCGAACCCCCAAAAACCGGCTTAGGAGAATGATTCCATGATCGACGCACCAGACCGTCACCCGGCGCCCCGCCTCGAGGCGCCCAAGCGTCGCCCGCAGCCCGGCGAGCGCCGCGCGCAAATACTGCAGGCCCTGGCTGCCATGCTGGAGGCGCCGGGTGCAGAACGTATCACCACCGCCGCCCTGGCCGCGCGCCTGCAGGTGAGCGAAGCGGCCCTGTATCGCCATTTCGCCAGCAAAGCGCAGATGTTTGATGCGCTGCTCGACTTCATTGAGGAGACCGTGTTTCCGCTCAGCGCGCAGATTCTTTCAGCCGAGAATGAGGCGCCTGCCTCGCAGGCTTCGCGCATCGTGGCCCTGCTGCTTCAATTTTGCGAGCGCAATCCCGGTCTGGCCAGGATTCTGGCGGGCGATGCCCTGCTGCTCGAGCATGAGCGATTGCAGCAGCGCGTGAACCAATGCTTTGAACGGCTGGAGTCGCAGTTGCGCCAGTGCCTTCGCGCCGCCGCGCAGCAGGCAGGTTCGCCCGCGCCGACCGCCGATGCCCAGGTGGCGGCCAGTTGCCTGATTGCCTTTTGCCAGGGCCGCGTGCAGCGCTTTGTGCGATCCCAGTTCAGAAAGCTGCCTACCGAGCAGCTCGACGCCTGCCTCGCCCATATGCTCTGAAATAGGGCCTGTTAACACTATGCTAGGGGATCGCGTTGCACGCAGAGGGGCTGTATGCAAGGCGCGCGTGCGCAGCAAGGATGGTGCCTTGCAAGCGCGGGCAACGCCGCAGACGGCCCCTTTGCGAGGCAACCCGAAGGGAAGGTCACCAGAGCCCGTCCCTCGGCGTTGCGCTCCTTGATCGTGCGGACGCACGCACTGCGTCGCGCGCCTTGATGGGCAGGCTCTGATGACCTTCGCGACCCCTTGGATAGTGTTGACAGGCCCTACGTTTTTTGGTGCAGCCTCTCTATTTTTCGGCAGGGGCGTGACCTCAGGGGGAATTTACTGCAGAATAGAACGATCGTTCTTTTTTGCACCATGCCCACTGTACGCACCGAAACCCCCGCCAGCCGCCAGCCGCGCCCACGTGCCACGTCGGCGCGCGCCTTGCAGAAAGGCCAGCAGACCAAGGCCGCCATTGTTGAGGCCGCGCTGAACTTGGCGACGCACATCGGGCTCGAGGGTCTGTCCATCGGCGCGCTCGCCGAGGTAATGGGCATGAGCAAGTCGGGCGTTTTCGCCCATTTTGGCTCACGCGAAGAGTTGCAGATTTCTGTGGTGCGTGAATACCACCACTGTTTCGAGCAAGAGGTGTTTTACCCGGCGATGTCGGCGCCGCGCGGCGTCGCGCGCCTGCGCACCCTGTTCGGTAATTGGATGCAGCGCACTTCGGTAGAGATCGATTCGGGTTGCATCTATATCAGCGGTGCCGTCGAGTTCGACGAGCGCCCCGGTCCGGTTCGCGACGCACTGGCCGAATCGGTGATGACCTGGCACAGCGCCATGCGCCGAGCCATTGTTCAGGCCAAGGAACGCGGCGAATTGCGCGCCGACGTGGACGAAGACCAGATGCTGTTTGAAATCCACGGCCTCATCCTTGCGCTGCACTACGAGGCGCGCTTTTTGAAGAACCCCGGCTCGCTTGGCCGGGCGCTCACCGGCTTTGACAACATTCTTGCCCGCTTTTCGGCCACCGAGCCGGCGCGCGGCGCCCCTGCAACCCACAAGTAAACCCCAAGGAGTCAACATGCCTACCTACACGCCGCCCCTGCGCGACATGCAATTCGTCATGCATGAAGTGTTCAACGTTGTCGAAGATTTCAAGAGCCTGCCGCCGCACGCGGAAGTCGACGTCGACACCATCAACGCGGTGATCGAAGAGGGCGGCAAGTTCGCCACGGACGTGATCTTCCCGCTCAACATCAGCGGCGACACTGAGGGCTGCACGCTCGACAAGGCCACGCACGAGGTCAAGACCCCTACCGGCTTCAAGGAGGCGTACGCCAAGTACCTTGAAGGTGGCTGGCCGGCACTCTCCTGCGACACCGAATACGGCGGCCAGGGCCTGCCGTTCGTGCTCAACCAGTGCATGTACGAGATGATGAACTCGGCCAACCAGGCCTGGACCATGTACCCGGGCCTCTCGCACGGCGCTTACGAATGCCTGCACGCGCACGGCACAGACGAGCAGAAAAAGATCTACCTGCCCAAGCTCACCAGCGGCGAGTGGACCGGAACCATGTGCCTGACCGAGCCGCACTGCGGCACCGACCTGGGCCTGCTGCGCACCAAGGCCGAGCCACAGGCCGACGGTTCCTACAAGATCACCGGCAACAAGATTTTCATCAGTGCCGGCGAGCACGGCATGACCGAGAACATCGTGCACCTGGTGCTTGCGCGCCTGCCCGATGCGCCGGTCGGCAGCAAAGGCATCAGCCTGTTTGCAGTTCCCAAGTTCAAGGTGAATGCCGACGGCAGCATTGGCGAGCGCAACCCGATTTTCTGCGGCGCACTTGAGCACAAGATGGGCATCCATGGCAATGCCACGGCGCAGATCAACATCGACGGCGCCATTGGCAGCCTGGTGGGCCAGCCCAACAAGGGCCTGGCCGCCATGTTCGTCATGATGAACGCCGCCCGCCTGGGCGTGGGCAACCAGTCGCTTGGCCTGACTGAAGTGGCGTACCAAAATGCACTCGCCTACGCCAAGGACCGCATCCAGATGCGCAGCCTCTCGGGCGTAAAGGCCAAGGACAAGCCGGCCGACCCCATCATCGTGCACCCCGACGTGCGCAAGATGCTGCTCACGGCCAAGGCCTACGCCGAAGGCGGCCGCGCGCTCGCCATCTACTGCGCCATGCTGCTCGACAAGGAGCTGCACCACACGGACGAAAAGGTGCGCAAGGATTCGGGAGAAATGCTTGCCTTGCTGACGCCCATTGTGAAGGCCTTCATCACCGACAACGGCTTTGAGGCCACGGTGATGTGCCAGCAGGTCTTTGGTGGCCACGGCTACATCAAGGAATGGGGTATGGAGCAGTTCGTGCGCGACGCGCGCATCAACATGATCTACGAAGGCACCAACACCATTCAATCGCTCGACCTGCTGGGCCGCAAGATATTGGGCAACAACGGCGCCTCGCTGAAGAAGTTCGGCAAACTCGTTGGCGCGCTGGTGCAGGAAGAGGGCGTGAACGAGAAGATGGCCGAGTTCATCAACCCGGTGGCCATGCTGGCCGACCAGATGACCAAGTTCACTACCGAACTGGGTTTCCGTGGCATGCAGAACCCCGACGAAGTGGGCGCTGCTGCCGTGGATTACCTGCGCGTGGCGGGCCACCTGGTGTTTGGCTACTTCTTCGCCCGCATGGCCCAGGTGGCGCTGCGCCAGATCGCTGCCGGCAATACCGATCCGTTCTACGGTGCCAAGCTGCAGACCGCGCGCTTTTACTTCGCCAAGCTGTTCCCCGAAACCGTTACCCTGATGCGCACCGCGCGTGCGGGTGCCAAGCCGCTGATGGAGACCGATCTGGCCCTGGCCTGAGCAAGTGGAGCGGATTTCAATCTTTTTGACCCAGGAGCGCCCATGAACAAAGCGTTTGCAGCTATCGGTTTTGTAGTGTTTTCCGCCCCGGCCATGGCCCAGATGACCCCTGAGGGCCTGTGGCGCAACATCGACGACAAGACCGGCGAGGCCAAGGCGGAAATCCGCATCAAGGACAACGGGGCGGGCGCTCTGCACGGAGTGCTGGAAAAGCGCCTCGCGAAGGACGCCAAACCTGAAGATGTCTGCTCCGAATGCAAGGACGAGCGCAAGGACAAGCCGCTGCTGGGCCTGGAGATCATCAGGGGCGCCAAGAAAGCCGAAGGCAGGGATGTGTGGGAGGACGGAAAAATTCTCGACCCCGAGAACGGCCGCAACTACACGCTGCGCATGACGCCCATCGAAGGCGGCAAGAAACTCCAGGTGCGCGGCTCCTTCGGTCCCTTCGGCCGCACCCAAACCTGGATTCGCGTCCAGTAATCAAACCCCTGTCTGCCCGGCGCCAGTCGCGGGGTGTCTGACAACGGAGGCCCCGCTTCTGCGGGCTCCACGGAGAACAATCAATGTCTAGATTTCAAGTGAAGAAAGTCGCCGTGCTCGGCGCAGGCGTGATGGGCGCGCAGATTGCTGCGCACCTGGTCAACGTCAAGGTGCCGGTGGTGCTGTTTGATCTGCCGGCCAAGGAAGGTCCGAAGAACGGCATCGTGACCAAGGCGGTTGAAGGCCTCAAAAAACTCAAACCCTCGCCGCTGGGCGTGGCCGACGATGCCGCGTTGATTGGCCAGGCCAACTACGAAGAGCACCTGGAGCAGCTGCGCGATTGCGACCTCATCATTGAGGCGATTGCCGAGCGCATGGACTGGAAGCTCGACCTGTACAAAAAAATTGCGCCTTTCGTCAATCCCAACGCCATCGTCGCATCCAACACTTCGGGTCTGTCGATCACCAAGCTCTCCGAGGCGCTGCCCGAGAACATCAAGCCGCGCTTCTGTGGCATCCACTTCTTCAACCCGCCGCGCTACATGACGCTGGTGGAGCTGATCAACACCCCCACCACCGCCCCCGAAGTGCTCGACCAGCTTGAAGCCTTTGTGACCAGCGGCCTGGGCAAGGGCGTGGTGCGAGCGCACGATACGCCCAACTTCGTGGCCAACCGCGTCGGCATTGCCGGCATGTTGGCGACCATGAAGGAAGTCGAGAACTTCGGCTTGACTTTCGATGTGGTGGACGACCTCACCGGCAAGAAGCTCGGCCGCGCCTCCAGCGGCACCTTCCGCACTGCCGACGTGGTGGGCCTGGACACGATGACGCACGTCATCAAGACGCTGCAGGACAACCTGAGTGGAGACGCTACCGCAGGGGCTGAAAAGTATGACCCCTTCTACGAGAGCTTCGGCACGCCCGCCGTGCTGCAGAAACTCCTTGACCTGGGCAACCTGGGCCAGAAGACCAAGGCGGGTTTTTACAAGAAGGTGGGCCGCGACGTGCTGCGCTTCGACCTGGAAGGCGAAGAGTACGTGCCCGGCGGCCAGAAGGCCGACGAGGTGTACGGCCGCATGCTGAAAAAGCCCGCTGCCGAACGCCTCAAACTCCTGCGCAATGCCGAAGGCGCGCAGGGCCAGTTCCTGTGGGCCATTCTGCGTAACAGCTTCCATTACGCCGCCGTGCACCTGGCCACGATTGCCGACAACGCACGCGACGTGGATCAGGCCATGCGCTGGGGCTTCGGCATGAAGCAGGGCCCGTTCGAGCTGTGGCAGGAAGCCGGCTGGCTCGAAGTCGCCAAGATGGTCCAGGAAGACATCGATGCGGGCAAGGCGCTGTCCAAGGCACCGCTGCCCGAGTGGGTGTTCAAGGGCCCCGTGGCCGAGGCGGGTGGCGTGCACACGGCGCAGGGCTCATGGAGCGCGTCGCAAGGCAAATTCATTCCGCGCCGCCAGCTGCCGGTGTACGAGCGCCAGTATTTCCCCGAGGCCCTGCTGGGCGAATCCCTGCCTGACTACAAGACCGCCGGCAAGACGCTGCACGAAGACGATGCCATCCGCGTGTGGACGCTGGACGATGAAGTGGTCATTGCCAGCATCAAGACCAAGATGCACGCCATCAGCCCCGACGTGGCCGAGGGTCTGGCCATGGCGGTGGACATTGCCGAGAAGGACTACCAGGCCGTGGTGGTCTGGTCGGGCGACGAGCCCTTCAGTGCCGGCGCAGACCTGCAGGCCATGCTGCCCGCATTCATGATTGCCGGTGTCAGCGCCATCGAAGGCGCCGAGCAAGAGCTGCAGAACGCCATGCTGCGCATTCGCTACGCAGGCGTGCCGGTGGTCTCGGCCATCCGGGGCCTGGCGCTGGGCGGTGGCTGTGAGCTGGCCGTGCACTCGGCCCGCCGCGTGGTGCACATGGAAAGCTACATCGGCCTGGTCGAAGTGGGCGTGGGCCTGGTGCCCGGCGCCGGCGGCCTGACCTACATCGCCCGCCGCGCGGCCGAGAACATGGCAACGTCCACCTCCAAGGACGTGCTGCCCTTCCTGACCGAAGGCTTCTCCGCCGCCGCCATGGCCAAGGTGGGCACCAGCGCGCTGGAATCGCGCAAGCTCGGCTACCTGCTGGACAGCGACCTCATCGTGCCGCACAAGGACGAACTGCTGTTTGTCGCGCTGAACGAAGCCAAGGCCATGGCCCGCAGCGGCTGGCGCGCGCCGCACAAGCGTCTGTTTCCCGTGGCTGGCCGCAGCGGCATTGCCACCATCAAGGCGCAACTGGTCAATATGCGCGATGGCGGCTTTATCAGCGCGCACGACTTCCACATTGCCAGCCTGATTGCGGGTGTGGTGTGTGGCGGCGACGTGGATGCCGGTGCGCTGGTCAGCGAGGAATACCTCATGGCCATGGAGCGCAAAGCCTTCTGTTCGCTGATCGAGCACCCGAAATCGCAGGAACGGATTCTGGGCATGCTGAGCACGGGCAAGCCCGTTAGAAATTGAACGCCGCCGCGCCCCTGGAGAGACACATGACTGATTTGGTTTCCTACGCTTTTGCCGACGGTGTGGCCAGGCTGACCATGGACGATGGCAAGGCCAACGCCATGGGGCCGGCCATGCAGGCCGCGCTCAATGCTGCGCTGGACCGGGCCGAGGCCGACAAGGCCATCGTGGTGCTCACCGGCCGACCGGGTGTTTTTTCTGGCGGGTTTGACTTGTCGGTGTTCAAGGCCGGCGACCCCCAGGTGACTTTCCAGATGCTGACCGGCGGCGCACAACTGGCCAAGCGGGTGCTGTCGTACCCGCACCCGGTGATCGCCGCCTGCTCGGGCCATGCGATGGCCATGGGCCTATTCCTGCTCCAGTGCGCCGACGTGCGTATCGGCCTGAACGCAGGGGCGACGTTCCAGGCCAATGAGGTGCTGATCGGCATGACGCTGCCGTACTTCGCGCTCGAAGCCCTGCGCGAACGCGTGGCCACGCCGCATCTGCACCTGGTGGGCACTGGCCTGGCGTATTCGGGAGCAACTGTCGTTCAGGCCGGTTTGCTCGACGAAGCAGTCGCGCCCGAGGCGCTGGCTGCGGCCGTGCAAGCGCAGGTGGACCGTCTGAAGAAAGCCCACCCGGCTTCGTTCACTGCGACCAAACAGCGCCTCCGCGCCGGCGTGCTGGGCGCATTGCCGGCCGCCATCGAAAAAGACAAGGCCGACTGGATGCGCCTTGGTGCAGCCAAAGCCTGATTCCTATCCACATTGACAGGCGCTGCCGCCCCGAAGTCGCAGCCCGTACCCTGAGGTTCTCCCCATGAAACAAGTTCAAGACGCCTACATCGTTGCCGCCACGCGCATGCCCATCGGCCGCTCGGGCCGTGGCTACTTCCGCAATACCCGGCCTGACGACCTGCTGGTGGCCGCCATCAAGAGCGCCATGCTGCAGGTGCCCACGCTGGACCCCAAGGCCATCGAAGATTCCATCATTGGCTGCTCGTTCCCCGAGGGCGAGCAGGGCATGAACATGGCCCGCATCGCCATGGGCCTGGTCTTTGACCACCCCGTGGGCGGCATTACGGTCAACCGCTTTTGTGCCTCGGGCGTGAGCGCCATCCAGATGGCAGCCGACCGCATCCGCGTGGGCCAGGCCGACGTGCTGATTGCCGGCGGCGCCGAATCCATGAGCATGGTGCCCATGGGCGGCAACAAGCCCTCGTTCAACCCAGAAGTGTTTGCCCGCGACGAGAACGTCGGCATCGCCTATGGCATGGGCCTGACGGCCGAAAAAGTGGCCCAGCAATGGAAGGTGTCGCGCGAAGACCAGGACGCTTTTGCGCTGGAATCGCACCTGCGCGCGGTCAAGGCCCAGCAGGCCGGCGAGTTCACCGACGAAATCACGCCTTTTGAGATCACCGAGCGCACGCCCGACCTGGCCACCGGCGAAGTGATTACCAAGAAGCGCACCGTGAGCCTGGACGAAGGCCCGCGCCCCGACACCACGCTCGAAGCGCTGGGCAAACTGCGGCCCGTGTTTGCCGCTCGGGGCAGCGTCACGGCCGGCAACAGCTCGCAGACCAGCGACGGCGCGGGCGCCTTGATTCTGGCCAGCGAAAAGGCCGTCAAGCAGTTTGGCTTGACGCCCCTGGCGCGCTTTGTCAGCTTTGCCGCACGCGGCGTGCCGCCCGAGCTCATGGGTATCGGCCCGATCGAGGCGATTCCTGCCGCGCTGCGCTACGCTGGCCTCAAGCACGAAGATATTGGCTGGTACGAGCTGAACGAAGCCTTTGCCGCCCAGTCGCTTGCCGTGGTGCGCACCCTGGGCCTGGACCCGGCTACGGTCAACCCGATGGGCGGCGCGATTGCGCTGGGGCACCCGCTGGGGGCTACCGGCGCGATTCGTGCGGCGACGGTGGTGCACGCGCTCAAGCGGCACAAGCTCAAATACGGCATGGTGACCATGTGCGTAGGTACAGGCCAAGGCGCCGCCGGCATCTTCGAAGCGGTTTAACTGGCTACTGCGCGACTGCCATGCGTCGTTGGGCGGTGCTCGCCATCCTCACGTACCTTCAGTACGCTCCGGTTCCTGTGCTCCGTCCGCCTAGCAGCTCATCCCGCTCGCTACGCCCTTGAGGGCGGGGTGGGGAAACCAAAGGACGCTGTCGTCCGGCTTGCAGAAGGAGACATGGCGTGAAAACTGAAACCCTGCGAGTGGATGCAGACACCACGCTGGCGCTGCGGGTGTATGAACCTGCGGGCGCCCCGCACGCCAGCGTCGTGATTGGTGCGGCGATGGGGGTGCGGCAGGATTTTTATGCGGCGTTTGCCGCCTGGCTGGCCGAGCAGGGGTTCCGGGTCACCACGTTTGATTACTGGGGGCATGGCTATTCGCTGCAAGGCCCGATGCGGGCGGTGCGGGCGGACTTGCTCGATTGGGTGCGCGACTACGAAGCGGTCATTGCTACGGCCAAGGCGGCGCAGCCGGCGCAGCCTTTGTTCCTCATCGGCCACAGCCTGGGGGCACAGTTGCCGGGGCTGATGACGGACACCTCAGCCATTGACGGCATGCTGGGCGTGGCGGCGGGCAGTGGTTACTGGCGCGACAACGCGCCGCGCTTGCGCACGGTGGTGCATTTCTTCTGGTGGGTGCTGGTGCCCATGGCCACCTGGCTGTGCGGCTACTTTCCGGGCCGACGGCTGCGCTCCATTGGCGATCTGCCCAAGGGCGTGATCCTGCAGTGGCGCCGCTGGTGCCTGAACCCGCGCTACGGCATGGGCGCTGAGGGCGCGGCGGCCGAGCAAAGCTATGCGGCCGTGCGCTTTCCCATCGTGGCGTATTCGCTGGCCGACGACGAACTGATGACGCTGCAGGGCATTGAGCGCCTGAACGGGTTTTACGCACAGGCGCCGTCCAAAGTGGAAACCATTGCACCGCAGGACGTGCACGCGGCGCGTATCGGGCATTTCGGCTTCTTTCGTCCGGCGTTCCGGGCCAGCCTGTGGCCGCGGGCGGCAGCCGTGCTGTCGGCGTTCGACACCGCCAAAGTCACCGGCACGACGAACTAAGCGCCTCTTTGTGGGCACACTTGCGGCATGACGACGACTTCCCTTCACGCATTCGACCAGGCCCTCCAACTGCGCGCCGACGCACCGGGGCAATACCAGGGCGAATCGCCCAAGCCCTACTGGAACATGGTGGGCCCGTTTGGCGGTGTCACGGCTGCCACACTCTTGCAGGCCGTACTGCAACACCCTGACCGTTTGGGTGACCCGCTGGCGCTCACCGTGAACTACGGCGGCGGGCTGGTGGCTGGCAGCTTTCAGATTCAGGCCGTGCCGGTGCGCACCAACCGCTCGACCCAGCACTGGACGCTCTCCATTCTGCAAGCTGGCCCCGACGGCGCGCCCGTGGTCACCACCACCGGCACCGCCGTCACCGCGCTGCGCCGCGAAACCTGGAGCGTGGGCGATGCGCCGGCGCCGCAGGTGCCCAAGCCTGCTGATCTGCCAGCGATTCCCCCGGCCTTTGAGGTGGAGTGGCTCCGCCGCTACGAAATGCGCCCCGTCACTGGCGTGATCCCGCAGGTGTGGGACGGCAGCGGCGACCACAGCCTGTCGCAGCTGTGGATGCGCGACGCCCCGCCGCGCGCGCTCGACTTTTGCAGCCTGGCCGCCATGGCAGACATCTTCTTTCCGCGTGTCTGGCTGCGCCGCGCCCGCCAGGTGCCGGCTGGCACGGTGTCGATCACGGTGTACTTTCATGCCAGCCAGGCCGATTTGGCCGCTACCGGCGAAGGCTATCTGCTCGGCCAAGCGCGCGGGCAGGAGTTTCGCAACGGCTTTTTCGACCACTCGGCGCAGCTGTGGAACGAGGCCGGCACGCTGCTCGCTACCAGCCACCAGATCGTTTACTACAAGGAATGACGCGGCGCCCGGCCGTGTCAATAGACACCATGACCCAGACCACGACGCAAGACATCCTCCAGCACACCGAAGCCGGTGTTTGCACCCTCACGTTCAACCGGGTGGGCAAGAAAAACTCGATCACCACCGTCATGTACGCGGCGCTGGCCGACGCGTTGCAGGCGGCTGCGCAGGACGACGGCGTGCGCGCCGTGGTCCTCCAGGGCGACGTGGCGGTCTTCAGTGCCGGCAACGATATCAGCGACTTTCTGCAGCAGCCGGCTGCCACGCAGGATTCCCCCGTCTACCGCTTCCTGCACGCCATCGCGCGTTTCCCCAAGCCCTTGATTGCCGCCGTCTGCGGCCCGGCCGTGGGCATTGGCACCACCATGCTGCTGCACTGCGACCTGGTCTACGCGGGTGACAACGCCATGTTTTCCCTGCCGTTTGTGAACCTGGGCCTGTGCCCCGAGGCGGGCTCCAGCCTGCTGCTGCCGCGTCTCATGGGCCACCAGCGCGCAGCTGAAGCCCTGCTGCTGGGCGAACCCTTCATGGCTGAGGCGGCGCTGGAGGTGGGCCTGGTCAGCCGCGTGGTGCCGCCCACCGAATGCAACGCCATCGCCCAGGCGCAGGCGAAAAAGCTGGCCGCCAAGCCGCTGGCGTCCCTGGTGGAAACCAAGCGCTTGATGAAGCTCGGTCAGGAAGGCCAGGTCATCGAGCGCATGGCCGAAGAGGGCGCCAGTTTTGGCCGCATGCTGCGCGAGCCCGCAGCGCGCGAAGCCTTTGCTGCCTTCATGGGCAAGCGCTAAAGCCATTTCTGAGACCGCTGCCGCCCGCCAGCAGCGCCAGCGCCAAGGGCGTACAGTGGTTTTTTGAATTTTCGAAAACCACACCATGATGTCATTGGGCAAACGTGCCGCTGGTCTGCGCCTGGAGCGCATGCAGGCCTCCCCGCTGTGGACGGAGGCCGGCTTTCGCAACCAGTACCCGATACCGACAGGCCTGCGCGACACCATGGCCGCGCGCCCCACGCTGCGCGAGTTCATGTTCTCGGAAGGCCGGCGCGTGCCGCAGGGGCTGCTGCCCACTGTGGACCCGCGCGAGCGCTGGGGCCGCAAGCCAGATTCCGGCCTGCGCGCGACCTGGCTTGGGCATTCCAGCGTGCTCATCGAAATTGACGGCCTGCGCGTACTCACCGACCCGGTCTGGGGTCCGCGCGCGTCGCCGTCCCGTCTCATTGGCCCCAAGCGTTTTCAGAAAGCGCCGGTGCGCCTGTCGCAATTGCCGCCCATCGACGTCGTTGTCATCTCGCACGACCACTACGACCACCTCGATTACCCCACCATCCGCCAGATGGCCAAGACGAACATTCCCTTCGTCACCTCGCTCGGCGTTGGCGCGCACCTGCAGGCCTGGGGGATTGCGCCCGAGCGCATTACCGAGCTCGACTGGTGGCAGTCGCACAGGGTGCCCGGCACCGATCTCACCATCCACGCCGCACCCTCGCAGCATTTCTCGGGCCGCAGCCTGAAGGACCGCAACGCCACACTGTGGTCGTCGCTCGTCATCGCATCGCCCCGCCACCGCGTATTCTTCAGCGGCGATACGGGCCTGACCACCGAGTACGCCCGCATCCGCGAGCGCTTCGGCCCCTTCGATCTGGTTATGCTCGAAGTCGGCGCCTTCCACCCCACCTGGGGCGACATCCACCTCGGCCCGGAAAACGCCCTCAAGGCGCTTGACCTGCTGGGTGGCGGCGCCTTCTTGCCGGTGCATTGGGGCACGTTCAACCTGGCGATGCACGACTGGGACGAGCCCGCAGAAACCCTGCTGGCCCGTGCGCCTGCGCAGGGTGCGCACCTGTTGATGCCGCGCTTGGGCGACCCGGTGGAGCCCGCCCACGGACCGCTGGACCGTCCTTGGTGGCGCGAACTGGGCGCGGTGCCGCCGGTGGGCGCGAAGGCGCCGAAAGACCCCGACCCGCCAGCGCAAGCGCCCGAGCAACTGGAGCCGCTGTTGTGGCCCATGGACTGAAAATTATGGGTGTTTGTAGGCTCTAGCGCTTATCCAGTAACACTTTATAGCTATTAATAATGTAGTTATAGATGGCGCCAGGGCTTGTGCACCAAAGGGCGCATCAAAACTTTGCACGGCGTCCCGTCGCATGGGCACCGGTTCGCCGCAAAGCTGCCGCAGCCGTCGTTTACAGCGCCTTGGTGATGGAGACGAGGGCGCGTGCCTTGTTGACGTCGCCGTAGGCGCGCCGTTGGTTGGCGCCCTGCGCACCTCCGTAAACGCTCAGGCCGGCGCCCAGGTCGTACGACACGCCGAGCGCGTAGTCGAGGTAGTTGCGCAGGCCCTTGTCCCTGAGGTCGCGGGAGAAGCGTGTGTAGCCGAGCCCGGCTTTGAGCGTCAACGAAGGTGCGATCTCGTGCGCGACGCCAAGGTTCAGGTAGCCGGTGTTGCTACCCCGCAGGCCGGACCCCGAGTGTGCGCCCGCGGCACCAAAGTAATCCCTGGAGAGGGTGTGTGCGTACTTGAGCGTCACCGGGCCGTAGCTGCCAGCGCCGTAGAGCTCGGTGGTGTTGCCGCTCTGGTTCCCCGGGTAGAGGTAGGTCAAGGCCCCCAGGTCCCAGCCGATACCGGCTGCGGAAAATTTGTACCCCCCGTACAGGTCGATCTCCATGCGGTTGCCTGGCAGCCAGTGGACATTTGAATTCCAGTTCCCGACGTACCACCCTGTCTCGCCAAAGGTGTAGTCGAAGCCGCCCTGAATTGCGGGCGCGGCGGCTTTGGAGCGCAGGGAGCCGTCGCTGCCGAGGGTGTCCTGGTCCTGGCCGCGAAACTTGTAGCTGCTGGTCAGCCCCAGGTTGGCACTGAGCTGGGCACTGGCCGCGATGGGCATTGCAGCGATGCAGGCAAGGAAAAGTTTGTGGTAATTCATGGATTTTTATCCGTCAGAGGTTGCGAGAAATAGGGGTGTCTGCGCGGGTTCAATGAAATCCGCGCAACCAGGCAAGCCGGTCAAAGCCGGCGTCGGCTGAGGCTCAAAAGGGGACGGAGCGTGGGCTGCCGGCTTCGGCGGGCGCGACCTCCTCAGGCGCCTCTTGCTCGGTGCGGGGAGGACAACGCCGGACTAGGAATCTGGCCAACAAGAGGGGGATGAAAACGACCCCGACGGCCACCAGCACAGGGATCCCCTCAGTCGCCATGGTTCATTCCACAGCGTTGCAGGTGTGAATGCCAACTCATCAGAGGGCCAATCTCGCCGTCTTCAACGCAGGTCGTGATGGCATGCACCAGGTCGGCATACCGCTGCGGGGGCAAGCCCACGGTCAGGCGCACCCGAACGGCCGCATTGGAATAGGCGGCCCCGGGGTGAAGCAAGGGTTCGCAGCGCAGAACGCCGACACCTTCGCACGATGCGAGGGCGCGGCGCACCCGGTAGGCATCGACCGATGCCACGGTGACATCGATCACCTCATTGACAGCCTGTTTTCTGAGCGATGAGCCGGGCGGCTCCTTGTACGCGGCGTAAGCCATAGAGTTCCTGTGGGGAAAGACAGGCAATCAGTCTCCCGCGGTAGCCGTCAATAAATTGCAAAGAAGTGCCAGGCCGGTCTCAAAAAATCATCAAGATGCCTGCTTAATGGGTGCGCCAAGCAAGCAGGCGGCAAGCGTGTGTGCAAATGCGTGCGTTGCCGTGCCTGAAGGTCTTGATGCTTTCTTGATGCCCTGTCTTCGGTTCTTGGTACCAACTTGATGCCGCGGTTTCTAGCATCTGGCGATCGCTAACAAAGTAGTGAGGGATTGCGGAATGGACATCATTTATCTGGCCCTGGCGGGTCTTTTCTGGCTGCTGACTGTGGCGCTCGTCAAGGGCTGCGAACGGCTGCAGCGTCCGGAGGCACGGCCATGAGTGCCTGGCACTGGATGGCAGGCGCACTTGCGGGCGGGCTCTTTGTGTACCTCGTCGCCGTGCTGCTGCGGCCTGAGGATTTTTCATGACTACCGGCGCTGTCGTACAACTGGTGGCGTTTTTTCTGGTGCTTTTTGCACTCGCCTGGCCGCTGTCCCGCGCCATCGACGCCGTCATGGACGGGCGATTCGCGCTGGGTCGCAAGCTCGAGTCGCCGCTTTGGCGGGTGGCTGGTGTCGATGCCACGCAAGAGACGGGCTGGGTGCGCTATGCCCTGGGCTTGCTGCTGTTCAACAGCCTGGGACTCTTGTTTCTGTATGCCCTTCAGCGCTTGCAGATGCCGTTGCCGCTCAACCCGCAGGGTTTTGCTGCGGTGTCTGCCGATTCGGCTTTCAACACGGCGGTGAGCTTCGTCACCAACACCAACTGGCAAGGCTATGGCGGCGAGACCACCATGAGCTACCTGACCCAGATGCTGGGTCTGACGGTGCAAAACTTCCTCTCTGCCGCCACCGGCATCGTGGTGGTGGTGGCGCTGGTGCGCGGCTTTGCCCGGCACAGCGCGGCCACCATCGGCAACGTGTGGGTAGACCTCACCCGTGCCACGCTGTGGGTGCTTCTGCCGCTGTCGTTTCTGCTGGCGCTGGCGTTTGCCGGGCTGGGCGTGATTCAGACCTTGTCGGCGTATGTGAGCACCACCGGCGTCGAGGGTGCCAGCACGCAGCTGGCCCTGGGCCCGGTGGCCTCGCAATTGGCCATCAAGATGCTGGGCACCAACGGCGGCGGCTTCTTCAACGCCAATTCTGCGCACCCGTTTGAGAACCCCAGCGTTTACACCAACGCGCTGCAGATGCTGGCAATTTTCATCATCCCCGCCGCGCTCTGCCTGGTGTTCGGGCGCATGGTCGGGGACAGGCGCCAGGGCTTTGCCGTGCTGGGCGCAATGGCGGTGCTCTTCGTGGCCTTCACCCTGGTGGTCAGCTGGGCTGAGCAAGAAGGCAACCCGGCGCTCACCGCACTGGGAGTGGACCAGGCGGCCAGCGCCAAGCAACCAGGCGGCAACATGGAGGGCAAAGAAGCACGCTTTGGCATCAACGCCACCACGCTGTTTGCCGCGGTCACCACGTCGGCGAGCTGCGGCGCGGTCAACAGCATGCACGACAGTTTCACGCCGTTGGGCGGCGCCGTGCCCATGGTGCTGATGCAGCTCGGCGAGGTGGTGTTCGGCGGGGTCGGCACGGGCCTCTACGGCATGCTGGTGTTCGCCATGCTGGCGGTGTTCATTGCCGGGCTGATGATCGGCCGAACCCCGGAATACCTGGGCAAGAAGATCGAAGCGAACGAAATGAAGATGGTGTCGCTCGCCATTCTCATCACGCCCTTGCTGGTGCTGCTTGGCACCGCCCTGGCCGTGAGCACCGAAGCCGGGCGGGCGGGCATTTTGAACCCGGGACCGCACGGTTTCAGTGAAATTTTGTATGCCTTGACTTCGGCTGCCAACAACAACGGCAGCGCGTTCGCCGGCCTCTCAGTCAATACACCTTTCTACAACGTGCTGCTCGCGGCAGCCATGTGGTTTGGCCGCTTTGGCGTCATCGTTGCGGTGCTGGCCATGGCGGGCTCGCTGGCGAGCAAAAAGCGTGCAGCCGCCACCGCCGGAACGCTGCCCACGCACGGGCCGCTCTTTGTCGGACTGCTGATCGGCACCGTGCTGCTGGTGGGTCTTTTGAACTACGTTCCCGCCCTGGCCCTTGGCCCGGTGGTTGAGCACCTCACGCTGGTGGAGCCCCTGAAATGACACGCAACACAACCCCGACCTTGTTCGACCCTGCGCTTTTGCGTCCGGCGCTTCTGGAGGCCTTCAAAAAGCTCGACCCGCGCGTGCAGTGGCGCAATCCCGTGATGTTTGTGGTGTACGTGGGCAGCGCTTTCACCACCGCGCTGGCAGTCTCCGAACCCACCCTGTTTACAGCCTTGGTCGCGCTGTGGCTGTGGTTCACGGTGCTATTTGCCAACATGGCGGAAGCCCTGGCCGAAGGGCGCAGCAAAGCGCAGGCAGCCTCGCTGCGCGGGCTCAAGAAGGAGACCTGGGCCAAGCTACTGCCCAAAGGGGGCCCTTTGCCCGCCACGCGTGAGGCGGTGACTTGGCTGCCCATGGAAGCCGACCAGCTCAAGCGCGAAGACGTGGTGCTGGTGGAAGCGGGTGACACGGTGCCCGCCGATGGAGAAGTCATCCTGGGCGTGGCCTCGGTGGACGAGAGTGCCATCACGGGCGAATCGGCGCCGGTGATTCGTGAGTCCGGCGGAGACTTCAGCTCAGTCACTGGCGGCACCCGGGTGTTGTCCGACTGGATCGTGGTGCGCATCTCGGTGAACCCCGGAGAAACCTTCATCGACCGCATGATTGGCATGGTGGAGAACGCCAAGCGGCAGAAGACGCCCAACGAGATTGCGCTCACCATCTTGCTGGTGGCGCTGACCATCGTGTTCCTGAGCGTGGTGGTCACCTTGCTGCCGTTTTCGCAGTTTGGCGTTGCCGCCGGTGGCGCCGGTGAGCCCGTGAGCCTGGTGGTGCTGGTTGCGCTGCTGGTGTGCCTGATTCCCACCACCATTGCGGGATTGCTCTCTGCCACTGGTGTGGCGGGCATGAGCCGCATGATGCAGGCGAACGTGATCGCCACCTCCGGCCGCGCCGTGGAAGCGGCCGGCGACGTGGACGTGTTGCTGCTCGACAAGACCGGCACCATCACCCTGGGCAACCGCCAGGCCAGCGCGTTTACCCCGGCGCCGGGCGTCGCTGAAGCCGCGCTGGGCGAAGCCGCTCAGCTGGCTTCTGTGGCCGATGAAACACCCGAAGGCCGAAGCATCGTGGTGCTGGCGCGGCAGAAATTCCAGCTCCCAGAATTGAACGCTGCGTCGCTGCACGCGCAGTTTGTGCCTTTCACCGCGCAAACGCGCATGAGCGGTGTCGACTTGCCCGGCGGCCGCAGCCTGCGCAAGGGCGCGGCCGATGCGATCCGCCGGCATGTGGAGGCACTGGGCGGCGATTTCCCGGTCCCGCTGCAGGCTGTGGTGGACAGCATTGCCCGCCGCGGCAGCACGCCGCTGGTGGTGAGCGAGGGTGCCCGCGTGCTGGGTGCCATCGAGCTCAAGGACATCGTCAAGCCCGGCATCAAGGAGCGCTTTGCCGAGCTGCGCCGCATGGGCATCAAGACGGTGATGGTCACTGGGGACAACCGCCTCACGGCGGCGGCCATCGCGGCCGAAGCGGGGGTGGACGACTTTCTTGCCGAAGCCACGCCTGAAGCCAAGCTCGAACGCATCCGCGAGTACCAGGCAGCCGGCCAACTGGTGGCCATGACGGGCGATGGAACCAACGATGCCCCGGCGCTGGCCCAGGCCGATGTGGCCGTGGCCATGAACACCGGCACGCAAGCGGCCAAAGAGGCCGGCAACATGGTGGACCTCGACAGCAACCCCACCAAGCTGATCGAAATCGTGGAGACCGGAAAACAGATGCTGATGACGCGGGGCTCGCTCACCACCTTCAGCATTGCCAACGACCTGGCCAAATACTTTGCCATCGTGCCGGCGGCGTTTGTGGGTACCTACCCGCAGCTCTCGGCCTTGAACGTGATGCAACTGGCCACGCCCAACTCCGCGATTCTTTCGGCGGTGGTGTTCAACGCGCTGATCATCGTCTTCCTGATTCCGCTGGCCCTCAAAGGGGTGCGCTACCGCGCCGTGGGCGCCTCGTCGCTGCTGCGCCGCAACCTCGCCATCTACGGCCTGGGCGGTGTGGTCGTGCCGTTCGTTGGTATCAAGCTCATCGATCTGGCGCTGGCAGCGCTGGGCGTGGTCTGATTTTTGATCCGGAGTTGTTATGACATCCTTGTTTCGTCCTGCCCTGGTGCTTTTTGTCGTGCTTTCCCTTGTGACCGGCCTGGCGTATCCGCTGGCTGTCACGGGTTTGGCGCAAGTGCTGTTCCCCGATCAGGCCAACGGCAGTCTGGTGAAGGCGAATGGCGTGGTGGTCGGCTCTTCGCTGATCGGCCAGCCGTTCTCGCAGCCTGGCCATTTCTGGAGCCGGCCGTCGGCCACGGCGCCCGATGCGTACAACGCGGCAGCCTCGTCTGGCTCCAACCTGGGCCCCAGCAATCCGGCCTTGGCCGAGGCCGTCTCCGCGCGCATCGCAGCGCTGCGTGCGGCGGACCCAGGCAACACGGCCCCAGTGCCGGTGGACCTGGTGACCGCATCTGCCAGCGGGCTCGACCCGCATATCAGCCGCGCTGCGGCCGACTACCAGGTGAACCGAGTGGCACGTGCCCTCGGCTTGCCGGCAGAGCGGGTGCAGGCTTTGGTGGCAGAGCACACCGAAGGCACGCTACTCGGCTTCTTGGGCGAGCCGCGTGTAAATGTGCTGCTGCTCAACATGGCGCTCGATGCCTTGCCACGTGCCTGAAGCCGCGCTGGCCGTGGTTTCCGTGCGTGTAACGCCACCTGCTCTACAGTAGCTGCCGATGAGCGACGCCCGCCCCGATCCCGACCGACTGCTTGAGCAAGTGCAGCGCGACGAGGTGCGGGCGCGGCGTGGGCGGCTCAAGATCTTTTTTGGGGCCAATGCCGGTGTCGGCAAGACCTACGCCATGCTGTCTGCGGCCCAAGCCGCACAGGCGCAAGGAACTCCCTTGGTGATAGGCGTGGTCGAAACCCATGGCCGCGGCGACACCGAAGCCATGGCTGCGGGCCTTGTGCGGCTTGCGCCAAGCCAAGTCGCGAACAATGGGCGTACGCTGCCTGAATTCGATCTGGAAGGGGCCCTGCAGTTTGGCGCTGTGCACAGCGGGGAGCCCCGCGCCCTTGTTCTGCTGGACGAGCTGGCCCACAGCAATGCCGCCGGTTCGCGCCACCCCAAGCGCTGGCAGGACGCAGAGGAATTGCTGGCCGCCGGTGTCGATGTCTGGACGACCATGAACGTCCAGCACCTTGAGAGCCTCAACGACGTGGTGAGCGGCATCACCGGCATCCGCGTCTGGGAAACCGTGCCCGACCGCGTTTTCGATGAAGCCGACGAGGTGGTGGTGGTCGACCTTCCGCCCGACGAGCTGCTGGCGCGCCTCAAGGCCGGCAAGGTCTATGTGCCGCAGCAGGCCGAACGCGCTGCCGTCAACTTCTTTCGCAAAGGCAACTTGTTGGCCTTGCGTGAATTGGCCCTGCGCCGCACAGCCGACCGGGTCGACGGCGAGGTACGTGCCTACCGCCGCTCGGTCTCGGTGCAGCCGGTGTGGGCCAACCGCGAGGCGCTGCTGGCCTGTATCGGCCCGGGCAGCACGGGCGAGAAGGTGGTGCGCACTTGTGCACGCATGGCGGCCCAATTGGATGTGCCCTGGCACGCGGTACACGTGGAAACCAGCGCCATGGGCGATCCCCAGGCGCTGGGCGTGCTCAAACTGGCGGGGGAGCTGGGCGCCAACACGGCCACGCTGTCGGCGCCCGAGCCGGCCGCGGCGCTGGTGCGCTACGCGCGCGAACACAACCTGGTGCGGCTGGTACTGGGGCGACGCGCGCACCCGCGCCGGCCCTGGCGCCGCGCACTGGCAGACCAGTTGGTGCGCTGTGCTGACGACCTCGACGTGCTGCAGGTGGCGCTGCCTGCTAGGCCTGGCACGGCGGCATCTGAACGTCCACGCGTGCTGCAGGACCCGGACGCGGACGAGGCCAGGTCATGGCGCGGCTACGCTGCCGCCGCCGCGGCCTGCGCGGTGCTGGTCCTGGTGGCGACCCCTCTGGCGGGAGTGCTCGAACTGAGCAACATCGTCATGCTGTTTCTGCTGCTGGTGGTGGGCGTCGGGCTGCGCCTTGGCCGCGGCCCTGCGGTGCTGGCCGCGTTTCTGGGTGTGGTGCTGTTCGACCTGTTTTTTGTCTCGCCCCGTTTTTCGCTGGCGGTAAGCGATGTGCAGTACTTGGTGACCTTTGCCGTCATGCTGGTGGTGGCGCTGGTGGTGGGCCAGCTCACCGCGGGGCTCAAGGTGCAGGCGGCGGCGGCCATGCAGCGCGAGCGGCGCGTGCGCAGCCTGTACGACATGTCGCGCGACCTGTCGGCCGCGCTGCTGCCCGAGCAGGTGGGTGAGATCGCCGCACGCTTCCTGCGCGCCGAGTTCAGCGCACGCTCCACCTTGCTGCTGGCCGACGACGCCAACCACCTGGAAGCGCTCGCAGGGGGCGAGGCGCCGGTGGACCTGGGCGTCGCGCAGTGGTCGTTCGACCGTGCCGAGTCGGCCGGCCGTGGCACCGGCACGCTGCCGGCCAGCCCCTGCCTTGTCGTGCCGCTCAAAGCGCCCATGCGGGTACGCGGCGTGCTGGTGCTGGAGCTGCCCGGCAGCGCGCAACTTGGGCCTGAGCCGATGCGCCTGCTCGATACCTGCGCCTCGCTGCTGGCGATTTCGCTCGAACGCATCCACTACATCGAAGTGGCGCGTACGAGTACCGTGCAGATCGAATCCGAGCGCCTGCGCAACTCGCTGCTCTCGGCCATCTCGCACGACTTGCGCACGCCGCTGGCCTCGCTGGTGGGCCTCTCGGATGCTCTGGGCCTGACCGAGCCCCCGCTAAGCACCGCCCAGCGCGAGGTGGCCGACGCCATTCGCGACTCGGCGCTGCGCATGAGCGCGCAGGTCAACAACTTGCTCGACATGGCCCGGCTGGAGGCGGGCGCCGCACCCCTGCACCGCGATTGGCAGCCGCTCGAAGAAGTGGTGGGCAGCGCGCTGGCGGCAAGCAGCGAGGCGCTGGCCGGCCGCTCGCTGCACGTGAACCTGCCGGATGACCTGCCGCTGCTGCACCTCGACGCCGTGCTGTTCGAGCGCGTGCTCGTCAACCTCTTGGAGAACGCGGCCAAGTACACGCCCAGCGGCAGCGCCATCACCCTGGGCGCCGAGGCCACAACCCGTGAGGTGTCGCTGTGGGTGGACGATGAAGGCCCCGGTTTGCCCGAGGGCGCGCAAGAACGCATCTTCGAGAAGTTCGAGCGCGGCAGCCGCGAGAGCTCGCTGCCTGGTGTGGGCCTGGGCCTGGCGATCTGCCGCGCCATCGTGCAGGCGCACGGTGGCCGCATTCAGGGCAGCAACCGGCGCGCGCATGGCAGTATTGCGGGTGCCCGCTTCACCATCGTCCTGCCACGCGGAGAGCCGCCACAGGACGACGGCACCGGGAAAAGCACCACCCTATGAATTCTCCTGTCAGCCCTGCGGGCTATAGCATCCTGGTAGTCGAAGACGAAGCCGCCATTCGCCGCTTTGTGCGCTTGGCGCTGGGCGCCGAGGGACACACTGTGCACGAGGCCGACAGCGTGGCCCGCGGCCTGATCGAGGCCGGCACAAGGCGCCCCGACCTGGTCGTGCTCGACCTGGGGCTGCCCGACGGCGATGGCATCGAAGTGATCCGCGGCCTGCGCAGCTGGTCCACGGTGCCGGTGATCGTGCTCTCCGCACGCAGCCAGGAGGCGGACAAGATCGCCGCGCTGGATGCCGGTGCCGACGACTACCTGGTCAAACCCTTTGGCGCCGGCGAACTCATGGCCCGTGTGCGCGCGCAACTGCGGCGCCACTACCAGCAGACGCCCGGAGGCGACCCGCTGATTGTCTTTGGCGACGTGCGCGTCGACCTCGCCCGCCGCACCGCCGAACGCGCCGGCCAGCCGCTGCACCTCACGCCCATCGAATACAAACTGCTCACCCACCTGGCGTCGCAGCCCGACCGCGTCATCACCCACCAGCAACTGCTGAAAACAGTGTGGGGCCCTGGCCATGCGGACGACACGCACTACGTGCGCGTACACATGGCCAACCTGCGCAAGAAGGTGGAGGACAATCCGTCGATGCCCAGGCACCTGCGCACCGAGGCGGGGATCGGGTATCGCTTTGTGCTGTGAGCCGGTCGCTGGAGAGAAAAGTTTAGGTGTTTTTAGGCTCTAGCGCTTGATAGATAAGCGCTAGCAGCTACATAGTTAATAGCAATTTAATTCGCCAAACCTTTCTACCTTCGGCGAGCGCCGCGCAGGGGGCCTGCACCCAGGCTCAACCCAGTTCAGCCAGCAGTTCCGCAATCGCGCCCACCGGCACCACCTCCACCCCGTCCTTGAGCGGATAGCGGCGTTCCACCGGCGCCACCACCACCGTGCGTGTGGGCTGCAGGTCTTCGCGCGCGTGCCAGAAGCCCTTGGTCACGGTAGGCGCGGAAGAGAATTTGACCTCCACGCCCAAGCTGCGGCGCCCCGCCTGCACCACGATGTCCATCTCGGCACCGGCCGCCGTGCGGTAGAAGCCCAATTGCGCGCCTTCGGGCAGGTGCGCCGCCACCTGCTCCAGCACAAAGCCCTCCCACGATGCGCCGACGATGGGGTGGCCCTGCAGGTCCGACAGGCTGGCGATGTTCAGCAGCGCGTGCAGCAGGCCGCTGTCGCGGATGTAGGTCTTGGGCGACTTGACCAGGCGCTTGCCCACGTTGGGCAAATGCGGCTCCAGCCGGCGCACCACCATGGTGTCCACCAGCACGTCGAGGTAGCGCGCGGCGGTGGTGTGCGACGCGCCGCCCAGCGACTGCCCCAACTGCGATGCATTGAAAAGCTGCCCCTGCAAATGGGCCAACATGCGCCAGAAACGGTGCAGCGTATCGGCCGCCACGCTCACGCCCATCTGCGGCAGGTCGCGCTGCAAAAAGGTCTGAATGAAGTCCTGCCGCCATGCATAGGCCAGCCGGTCGCTGGGCGCCAGGTGCGCCAGCGGAAATCCGCCCCGGTGCCACAGCTGTTGCAGCTCGCCCAGGTCGTTGGTGGCCGCCACCTCGCTGGCCAGCAGCGGCGTCAGTTCCAGGTAGCCCACGCGCCCGGCCAGCGACTCCGAGCGCTGGCGCAGCAGCGCCCCGCTGGCCGACCCCAGCAGCAGAAAGCGCCCAGGCCGCCGGTCAGCATCGATCTCGGGCCGCAGGTGGGTGAACAGATCGGGCAGCATCTGCACTTCGTCCAGCACCACGAGGCGGCCCCGGTGCTGGGCCAGGAAGAGTTCGGGTTCAGCCAGTTGCGCCCGGTCGGCAGGGCGCTCCAAATCGAGAAACAGCGCGCCGGGGTGCCGCGCGGCAATCGCCCTGGCCAGCGTGGTCTTGCCGACCTGCCGCGGGCCCAGCAGGACGATGCCGGGGTAGAAGGCGAGGCGCTCGTCCAGCAGGGGGCTCAGTTGGCGGTCAATCATCGTTGCATTTTGATTATTTGACGATCAATATACAAGGAATAAATTTTGACAGACTCGCTGCAACCCCTATCGCAATGCTGGCGAACAAGGAGATGAGAGCCCCGCCGATGTCCAGGCACTGAGATGGCTGCGAGACCTTTGTCCGTCCTCTATTCTTGAAATCTGATAGGGTGATAACTTATACTCGCACATATAAGTGTTTTGCTAAAGAGGTTCTTCCATGTCGCAAATTACCCTGTATCTGGACGACGCGACCCAAGCCCTGGTGGACCAGGCCGCACAAGCCCACGGCGTGTCCAAAAGCCGCTGGGTGGCCGACATCATCCGCAAACACGCCGCCCACGAATGGCCGCAGGATTGCCTGCAACTTGCCGGCCGGTTTCCCGACTTTCCGCTGAGCGAAGACGGCAGCAAGACGACCGCCAAGCCCGCTGATGTGCCGCGGCTGGGGTTTTAGCGATGTGGGTTCTGGACAGCAACACCATCAGCTACTACTTCCGTGGCGACCCGCTGGTGGTGCCGCGCATGCAGGCCCTGCGCCCCGCAGACGTAGGGGTGCCTGCTATCGTGGAATACGAACTGCGCTACGGCCTGCTGCGCTTATCCAGCGAAGCCGCCGCGCCTCGGCTGGCTGCGTTGGCGCAACTGCTACAGCCTTTGCAGAGCTTGCCCTTCGACAGCGAGTGCGCTGCGCACGCAGCCCGCATTCGTGCGGAGCTTGAGGCGTTAGGCACACCCATTGGCCCGCACGACACGCTGATCGCGGCCACTGCGCTGCGCCACCAGGCCATTCTGGTGACCAGAAATGAGCGAGAGTTCTCGCGGGTGGCGGGCTTGCAGTGGGTGAATTGGCACCAGCAGTGATCTGTCCTGGCGGTTAGTAAACCGGCCGGAATTGCTCAATCGCCTCCCGCACCTTCGCGTCCACCACAAACCCCGCCCCAAACTTGGCTGCCAGTGCTTCCGCGCGGCGCAAAAAGGCGTCCACGCCCGTGCCATAGATGAACTGCATGGCCCCGCCGGTCCAGGCCGGGAAGCCAATCCCGAAGATGGAGCCGATGTTCGCGTCGTGCACACTGGTCAACACGCCCTCGGCCAAACAGCGAGCCGTCTCGATCGCCTGGCGGTAGAGCAGGCGGTCCTGGACTTCTCCGACGCTCCACGTGACATCGGGTTTCTCGAACAGCGCTTGCAGCTCGGGCCACAGGCGCTTTTTCTCCCCGGCGGGGTAGTCGTAGAAGCCGCCGCCACCGGCGCGGCCGGGGCGCTTCAATTCCTTCACCATGCGCTCCACCAGCAACTCGCCCAGCGTGGCGGTGAAGGTCTTGCCTTCCGCAGCAAAGTCGGCGCGGGTCTGGTCGAGCACATGCACGCTGAGCGTCAGCGCGGTCTCGTCCAGCACCGCCAGTGGGCCCACGGGCATGCCGGCCTGCATGGCGGCGTTTTCAATGAGGGCGGCAGGAAGGCCTTCGCCCAGCATGGCCGCGCCTTCCATGACGTAGGTGCCGAAGGTGCGGCTGGTGTAGAAGCCGCGTGAGTCGTTGACCACGATGGGGAGCTTGCCGAGCTGCTGCACGTAGTCGAAGGCGCGCGCCACGGTCTCGTCGTCGGTGGTTTTGCCGCGGATGATTTCGACCAGCTTCATCTTGTCCACGGGGCTGAAGAAGTGGATGCCGATGAACTTCTCCGGGTTGCTGCTGGCCTGCGCCAGGCCCGAGATGGGCAGGGTGGAGGTGTTGCTGGCAAAGAAGCCGCCGGGCGCGAGCTGCGGCTCGGCCTCGCGCGTCACCTTAGCTTTGAGTTCGCGGTTCTCGAACACGGCTTCGATGATGAGTTCGCAGCCAGCGAGGTCTGCTGCGTCGGCCGTGGGGGTGATGCGTGCGAGCAGTGCTTGCGCCTTGGCGGCGTCCATGCGGCCCTTGGCGACGCGCTTTTCCGCCAGGTTGGCGCTGTACGCCTTGCCGGCGTCGGCTTTCTCCTGGCTCACGTCCTTGAGCACCGTGGCAATGCCTTTGCTGGCCTGCGCCCAGGCGATGCCGGCGCCCATCATACCGGCGCCGAGCACGCCCACTTTGGCGAGTTTGGCGCGCGGCGCGTTGCCGGGGCGCGAGCGCCCGCTTTTCACGGCGTTCATGTCAAAGAAGAAGGCGCTGACCATGTTGCGCGCCACCTGGCCGCTCATGATTTTGGCCAGCGCCCGGCTCTCGATGCGCAGCGCGGTGTCGTAGTCCACCATCGCGCCTTCCACCATGCAGGCCAGCGCCGCCTCGGGCGCGGGGTAGCGTCCGCGCGTGGTTTTCTTGAGCATGGCGGGCGCCACGATCAAGGCGTTGGCAATTTGGGGATTGGCAGGCGTGCCGCCGGGGATCTTGTAGTTTTTGTCGTCCCAGGGCTGCTGCGCCTTGGGGTTGGCGGCAATCCAGGCCAGGGCTGCGGGCAGCAGCTCTTGCGCCGTCGCCACGGTGGCGTGCACCAGGCCCAGTTTCACAGCATCCTGCGGGTTGAAAAGCTTGCCCTCCAGCAAGTAAGGCTGCGCCCCCATGAGGCCGAGCAGGCGCGTCATCTTGGTGATGCCGGTGGCGCCAGGAATCAGGCCCAGCGTCACTTCTGGCAGGCCGAACTGGATGTTGGGGTTGTCCAGCGCGATGCGGCGGTGGGCGATCAGCGCCACCTCCCAGCCGCCGCCCAGCGCCGCGCCGTTGAGGCACGCCACCACCGGAATGCCCAGGGTTTCGAGCGTGCGGAACTGCTGCTTCATGCGCTCGATGACGGCAAAACCGGCTTGCGCATCGTCTGCCGTGGCGCGCATGGTGGCCTTCAGGTCGGCACCGGCAAAGAAGCTGGTCTTGGCCGACGCCAGCACGATGCCCGAAAGCTGCGCGCGATCCTGCTGCACTTGCGCGACCAGTTCGACCAGGTCGTCCTGCCACTGGCGGCACATGGTGTTGACGGGTGAGCCCGCCTCGTCAAAGGTGACCAGGGCAACCTTGCCGTCAGCGGCGTCCAGAAGTTCGTAGCGAATGGTTTGCATGGTGGTGTCTCTATCCGATGAATGACTGTGTTTTCGAGAAGCGAACCGTTGCACTAAGCCAGCGGCACCGCGGATCTGGCTTTGTCAGTCCGCTGGAGCCATCCCCCTCAGGGGAAAGCCGCGCAGCGGGGCAGGGCGAGTCAAACCCTTTCCACGATGGTGGCAATCCCCATGCCGCCGCCCACGCACAGCGTGATCAGGCCGTAGCGCAACTGGCGCCGGTGCAGTTCATCGATCAGCGTGCCCAGCAACATGGCGCCGGTGGCGCCCAGCGGGTGGCCCATGGCGATGGCACCGCCGTTGACGTTGACCTTCTCATGCGGCACGCCGAGTTCGCGCATGAAGCGCATGGGCACGGCGGCAAAGGCTTCGTTCACTTCGAACAAATCGATCTGATCAATCGTCATGCCGGCGCGCGCCAGCGCCTTCTTTGTCGCCGGCACCGGGCCGGTGAGCATGATGGTCGGGTCGGCGCCGCTGACGGCGGTGGCGACGATGCGTGCACGCGGCGTGAGGTGCTGCGACTTGGCTGCTGCTTCGTTGCCGATGAGCACGGCTGCTGCGCCATCGACGATGCCCGACGCATTGCCCGCGTGGTGCACATGGTGGATTCGCTCTACTTGCGGGTAGCGTTGCAGCGCTACCGCGTCAAACCCCATGGCGCCGAGCTGCGCAAACGAGGGCTTCAGGCCGGCGAGCGCCTCCATCGTGGTCTGGGGTTTGATGAATTCGTCTTCTTCCAGAATCACCAGGCCCAGGGCGTCGCGCACCGGCACCACCGATTGCTTGAAGTAGCCGGCTGCGCGTGCAGCGGTGGCGCGGCGCTGGGATTCGAGCGCGAACGCGTCCACATCTTCGCGCGTGAAGCCATCGAGTGTGGCAATCAGGTCGGCGCCAATGCCTTGTGGCACGAACAGCGTGGCCGAGTTCGTCTCCGGGTCTTGCGCCCAGGCGCCGCCGTCGGCGCCAATGGGCACGCGGCTCATGCTCTCGACGCCGCCAGCCACTACCAGGTCTTCCCAGCCCGAACGCACCTTCTGCGCCGCCAGGTTCACCGCATCCAGGCCTGAAGCGCAGAAGCGGTTGACCTGCACGCCCGCCGTGGTGAAGGCCCAGCCTGCCTTGATGGCGGCCACCTTGGGCAGCACAGATCCTTGTTCACCCACGGGCGAGACGATGCCCATGACAACGTCGTCCACTGCGGCCGTGTCAAAACCCTGGCGCGCCTGCAGCTCAGTGAGCAGGCCAGTCAGCAGCGTGATGGGCTTGACTTCGTGCAGGCTGCCGTCTTTTTTGCCTTTGCCGCGCGGGGTGCGCAGGGCTTCGAATACATAGGCTTCGGTCATGGGGCGGGGTCTCCTGTTGCACTGATTGAATCAGTATAGATTTTTACAGAGCGGACGCTTTGTGTAAATGCTTGCTCAATGGGTGGATACGGATTGCAACCAGGCCCGAACAGACACAAAAAATGAAGAAGATTGGCCTCTAACGCTTATCCATAAAGCGCAATAAGCTATCAATTAAGAAGCAAAATATCGCTTCCTTGTACCGCCTGCATCCTGCGACACGGCGTCTGGCGCCGCCGTGTCGGACGGTTGCCGCCAACGCGCGGCAGAAAAAAACCGCCCCGAAGGGCGGCTGTCTGCAGGTGCAGGCACTGCCTTTACGGCTTGATGTAGTCCGACACCACCTTCCACTTTCCGTCCTGAATTTGCGAGATGCGCGAGAGATCGTTCCCCAGGCGCTTCGTGGGGCTGAAGGTGGATTCTGGGCTGCCGAAGATGTCAGGCGGGATCACCATGGTGTCCATGGCCTTGATGAAGCTGTCGGTGGTCAGGTTTTTGCCCGCCTTTTGTGCCGCGCGAATGAAGGCGTCGATGATGTCGTAGCCATAGACGGAGAACACCGTCGGATCTTCGTTGAACTTGGTTTTGTACTTGGTGGCCCAGAAACGAATGGGCTGCGAAGCTTCGTCCAAATAGGGGTGCTGCACCGTCATGGTGGCGTAGAGGCCGTCCATGGCTTTGCCGCCCAGCTTGTGGATCAGGTCGGTATAGGCCGCGCTCGAGCCCAGGAAGGTGGGCGAAAAGCCCGTCTTGCGCGATTCGCCGATGGTGCCGATGGTCTCGCGGATGATGGTGCCCAGCACGACGAAGTCGCAACCCGCAGCCTTCATCTTGGCCACCTGCGAGGAAAAATCGGTGGCGCCGCGCTTGAATGACGTTTTCTCGGTGTACTCCATGCCCATGGCTTTGAGGGCGGCCTCACCGCCGCGCTCCACTTCCAGACCGAACTCGTCGTCCTGATAGATGGTGCAGACCTTCTTCGCGCCTTTTTCCTTCATCAGCTTGGGCAGCGCCAGGCGAATCTGGTCGTAGTAGGTGGCGGCAAATGAGTACTTCAGGCGGTGGAAGGGCTCGTACATCTCGCGCGCAGCCGTCACCGGGAAGAAGTTGATGACGTTCTTGGCAAACTGCACTGGCATGGCAGCCATGTTCTGCGCCGTGCCGATGTGGCCCACCATCATGAAAATCTTGTCCTGGTTCACGAGCTTTTGCGCGGCCAGCACGGCGCGCTTGGGGTCGTAGCCCGAGTCTTCCACCTTGAGTTCAAGCTTGCGGCCGTCGACACCCCCCTGTTCGTTGGCTTCGTCCACGCGCAGCATCATGCCCAGGCGCACCTGTTTGCCAAAGCCCGCCAGCGGACCCGACAAATCCTGAATCGAGCCGAGCGTGATGGTGTCCTTGGTGACCCCTTGCTGGGCTTGCGCCATGGCGGCGCCCGAGGTGCCCACGGCAAATGCCAGGGCGGCGAGGTGGTGAAGTTTCATGGCGTTGTCTCCTTGAGTGGAATGGTTATAGAACGATGCGGCGTTGCGGGCACGGGCAATTTCCCTAGGCTCCCTGGCCTGGCCCGCACGCCGTTCATCGGTACATGGCCTCGATCTGCTCGGCGTACTTCGCCTCCACCAGCTTGCGCTTGAGCTTCATGGTGGGCGTGAGCTCTTCGTCCTCGGCGGTGAGCTGGGTGTCGAGGAGGAAGAACTTCTTGATCTGCTCAACGCGTGCGAACTTGGCGTTGACCCGCTCCAGCTCGGCCTGGATCAGCGCCTGGACTTCGCTGGTGCGCGTGAGGCTGGCGTAGTTGGAAAACGGAACATCGTGGTCCTGCGCGTATTTTTCGACGTTTTCCTGGTCGATCATCACGATGGCGGTGAGGTAGGGGCGCTTGTCGCCAATCACCACGGCGTCGGTGACATAGGGGCTGAATTTGAGCTCGTTTTCCAGCTCGCTCGGGGTCACGTTCTTTCCGCCCGCCGTAATGATGATGTCCTTCATGCGGTCGGTGATGCGCAGATACCCTTCGGCATCCATCGTGCCCACATCGCCAGTGTGCAGCCAGCCCTCGGCATCGATGGTCTCGGCGGTTTTTTCGGGCTGGTTCAGGTAGCCCTTGAACACGTTGGGGCCGCGCACCAGAATTTCCCCGGTGCCCTCGGCAATGCGCACCTCGTTGAACTGCGCCGCCGGGCCGATGGAGCCGGGCTTCATGCGGCTGGCTGGCACGCCGGTGGCGGCGCCGCAGGTCTCGGTCATTCCCCAGACTTCGAGCATGGGCACGCCGAGCGCCAGGTACCACTTGACGAGTTCTGGCGAAATCGGCGCCGCTCCGGTCACCAGAAAGCGTGCCTTGTGGATGCCGATGAGCTTGCGCACGTTGTCCAGCGCCAGCCAACGCGCCAGATAGAAGCGCAATTTCAGACTGGCGCTGACCGCTTCGCCCGCCAGAACGCGATCGGCAATGCACGTGCCCACGCCAATGGCCCAGGCATAGGCAAGCTGCTGCATGCGCGTGGATTCCTTCAGGGAAATCATCACGCCCGAATAGAACTTTTCCCACACCCGTGGCACGGCGGTGAACACCGTGGGCGCAATTTCGCGTACGTTCTCGGGCACGGTGTCGGGGTTTTCGACGAAATTGAGCTTGCTTCCCGTGTAGAGCGAAAAATACTCACCGCCCATGCGCTCGGCAATGTGGCACAGCGGCAGGAAGCACATGGCCTCGTCGCTCTCATCGCGCGCAATCAAGGTGTTGTAGCCGCGCAGGGTGTAGGTGATGGCGCCGTGCGTGTGCATCGCGCCCTTGGGTTTGCCGGTGGTGCCCGAGGTATAGACCAGAATCGCCAGATCGCCTGGCCGGCAGGCTGCGGAGCGGCGCTCGAGTTCGCCCGCGTGCTGCTGCAGGTAGCCGCGGCCGAGTTCGCGCAGGGCGTTCAGGCCAATGACGTCGGCGTCATCCAGCCCGCGCAGGCCTTCCATGTCGATCACCACGATCTTGCGCAAGAGCGGCAAGCGCTCACGCACTTCCAGGGCCTTGTCGAGCTGTTCGTCGTTTTCGACAAACAGCAGGCGTGTGGCCGAGTCTTCGCACAGGTACTGCACCTGGCTGGGCGCGTCGGTGGGGTAGATGCCATTGGAGACACCGCCGCAGGCCAGCACGGCCAGGTCGCACAGCACCCATTCAATGGTGGTGTTGGACAGGATGGACGCGCATTCACCCGGGGCGAGACCCAGCGCCATCAGCCCGCCAGAAATTTCCCGCACCGCATCGGCGGTCTGGTTCCAGGTCCAGCTCTTCCAGATGCCCATGTGCTTCTGGCGCATCCACACCTTGGGCCCGCGCTCGGCCACCGCGTTCCAGAACATCGCGGGCACGGTGTCGCCCGCCAGCACGTCTTTGCCAGCCGGACGAATGTGGTCAAGGTTCCAAAGATTAGACATTGCAAACTACCCGAGTCGCTGCACCTTGACCAAGGTGCATAAAACTGGCGCGGCCAATACCAGCACCCCCGCGCAAGGGCCGCCCCGCCGCGCTGGGGGTGTCCCCCTCCCGACTCGCGCAGCGAGCCGAGAGAGGGGGAAGGCGCCGAAGGCGACGCAGGGGGTGCTTCATTTCATCTCCATGTTTTCTTCTTCTTCCAGCGCCGCTCGCCGCGCACGCCTTCGTCCTTCATGCCGAGGTAGAACTCCTTGATGTCGTCCTTCTCGCGCAGATTGGCGCAGGTGTCCTCCATGACGATGCGGCCGTTTTCCAGCACATAGCCAAAGTCCGCCGCATTGAGCGCCATGTTGGCGTTCTGCTCCACCAGCAGGATGGTGGTGCCGCGCTCGCGGTTGATGCGCACCACGATCTCGAAGATTTCCTTGGTCAGGCGCGGTGAGAGCCCCAGGCTGGGCTCGTCGAGCAGGATCAACTTCGGCGCGGCCATCAGCGCACGCGAGATCGCCAGCATCTGCTGCTGCCCGCCCGAAAGCAGGCCAGCCTCCTGGTGGCAGCGTTCGCGCAGGATCGGAAAGTAGTTGTAGACCAGCTCCAGGTCGCGCGCCACCGCATCGCTGTCGCTGCGGGTGTAGGCGCCCATCAGCAGGTTTTCGCGCACCGGCAGCAGCGCAAACACTTCGCGCCCTTCGGGGACGTGCACCATGCCGCGGCGCACGATGGCGGCCGGGTCGTGGGCGGTGATGTCTGCCCCATCAAACTCCACGATGCCACGGCGTGGGTCGAGGATGCCCGAGATGGTTTTGAGGATCGTCGTCTTGCCGGCGCCATTGCTGCCCAAAACGGCCGCAATTTCTCCGGGCTGGACCTTGAGGCTGACACCACGAATCGCCTTGATCGGGCCGTAGGCGCTCTCGACGTTCTGCAGCCGCAGCAATGGCGCAGGCGCTGTGCCGGGCAGCTTGCTCGACAGGGGAGTGGGGGCGATCATCATGCGGCGCTCCGCAGCGGAGCAGTGCCGGCCGGGCGGCGCAGGCTGGTCACTTCGTCAATGCTGCCCAGATAGGCCTCGATGACGCCCGGATGCGCTTGCACCTCGCGCGGCGTGCCCAGGGCAACGAGCTCACCCTGGTTCATGGCCAGCACCCGGTCGGATACCTTGGAGACCAGCGTCATATCGTGCTCCACCATCAGCACGGTGATGCCCAGCTCTTGCTGGATGTCCTGGATCCAGAAGGCCATGTCTTCGGTTTCCTCGACGTTCAGGCCCGACGAGGGTTCGTCGAGCAGCAGCAGCTGCGGCTCGGTGCACAGCGCGCGGCCCAGCTCCACCACCTTGCGCACGCCATAGGGCAGGCCCGCCACCAAGGTGTCGCGGTAGTGCTGCAGGTCAAGAAAATCAATGATCTCCTCGGCCTTCTCGCGCGCCCGCACCTCGGCGCGCCGCACGCGGCCGGTAAACAGCATGTCGGCCCACAGACCGGTTTCGCGGCGGGTGTGGCGGCCAATCAGCAGGTTGTGCAGCACGCTCGCGTGCTCGAACAACTCGATGTTTTGGAATGTGCGCGCAATGCCAAGCCCCGCGACGGTGTAGGGCGCCTGCTGCGTCAGCACGATGGGAGCATCAGACCCCGCCCATTCGATGTGGCCGGTGGTAGGCGTGTAGATGCGGCTGATCAGGTTGAACACCGTGGTCTTGCCAGCGCCGTTCGGGCCGATCAGCGTGAACACCTCGCCTCGGCGCACGTCAAAGCTCACGTCATTGACGGCCAGCACGCCGCCAAAGCGGACGCTGAGGTTTTTGGCGCTGAGCAACAGATCGTTGTTCATTGGTTTTTTCCCACAACGCTGCCAGCGGTAGTCGCTCCTTGGTACCGGCACGGCGGAGGCGCGAAGCGCCGAGCAAGGGCCGCCCCGCAGCGATGGCGTTGTCCCCCTGCCCGCGGAGCGCAGCGAAGCGAGAGCGGGGGGATGGCGCGAAGCGACTCAGGGGGGTGTCTCATCTCAACCTGTCCGATTTCTGAAAAGACTTCTGGCGCTTGAACATGCCCTGGCGGTAGAACGGGAACATCTGCAGCCAGGTGCGCACCTTGAGCCAGCGGCCATACAGCCCCATGGGCTCGAACAGCACGAAACCGATCAGCACCACGCCGTACACCAGACCCTGCAGGCCGGGCGACTGGCCGACGGAATCGGGCAGCCAGTCTTTGCCGAGCGCAATGAGCTGCGGCATGGAGATCAGAAAAATCGCCCCCAGAAAAGCGCCATGCACCGAGCCAAGGCCGCCGATGACGATCATCAGCAACAGATCGATGGACTGAAGAATGCTGAACTGGTCTGGCGAGATGAACTGCAGCTTGTGTGCATACAGCGCACCGCCAATCCCGGCAAAAGCGGCCGAGAGCGCGAACGAAAGCGTTTTGTAATACGCCAGATGAATGCCCATGCTTTGCGCCGAAATCTCGGAATCGCGAATGGCGACAAAGGCCCGCCCGGTGGGTGAGCGCAGCAGGTTGAGGATGACCAGCGTGCAGGCCACGGTGATCGCCAGGCACACAAAATAGAAAGCCATTGCGGAATCGAGGGACACGCCGAAGATCTCGGGCATCGCCACCGCCTTGCCGGAGTTGCCGCCGGTGACGCTCTCCCAGCGCGCAAAACCTTCTTCAACAATGAAGCCGAAAGCCAGCGTCGCCATGCCCAGGTAAATGCCCTTGACCCGCATGGCGGGCAGGCCCACGACGACACCCACTGCTGCCGAAATGCCTGCCGCACAGGCCAGCGAGAGCAGAAACGGCCAGCCCATGCCGGTGAGCACCGCCTGCGTGTACGCGCCCACGCCCAGAAAGGCCGCGTGCCCGAGCGAGAACAAGCCCGTGTAGCCAGCCAGCAGCATCAGCCCCAGGCCGACGATGGCATAGATGAGTACAAAGGTGAGTTGCGCCAGCCAGTATTCCGGGGTGAACCAGGGGGCCGCCAGCAGCGCGAGGCCCAGCAGCCCGTACCAGAATAGATGCCCGCCGTGCTTGGCCAGCCGCAGGTCCTGCGCGTAGCTTGTCTTAAAGATAAAGCGCATATCAGTAGGGCTCCCTTCCTGCGCTGGAACCATGGCGCCTGCGGGGCGCGCTGCCCCCTGTGGGGGTTACCGTGGAACCGGCTTTGCCGGGCCACTGGTATCGCCCCCTTGAGGGGGAGGCGCCGAAGGCGCATCGGGGGAGTGACATTCCTATACTTTCTTGCTCAGGCGCTCGCCAAACAGGCCGTTGGGTCGGACCATCAGCATGATCAGCACCACGAGGTAGGGCGCCACGTCCTTGACGCCTTCGGGCAGGTAAAAGCCCGAGAGCGACTCCACCATGCCGATGACCAGTCCGCCGACGATGGCGCCGGGCAGGCTGCCAAAGCCGCCCACCACGGCCGCCGGAAAGGCCTTGAGGCCGATGAACCCCATGTTGGCGTGCACAAAGGTGATGGGCGCGAGCAGCAAGCCGGCCACTGCGGCCACCGCCGCTGCGAGGCCCCAGGCCAGACCGTTGAGGCGCTGCACGGGAATGCCCATGTAGTACGCCGCCAGCTGGTTTTGCGACGCCGCCTGCATGGCCACGCCCAATTTGCTGAACCGGAACATGGCATACAGCAGCAGGCACAGCACGGCGGTGGCGCCGATCACCACCACCTGCTCGGCGCTCAGCACCAGCTCGCCTACGCGCAGCGGCATGTCCTTGTACGGTACGGGCAAGCTGTGTGTGTCGGTACCGATGCCTGGAATCATGGTGACCAGACCGCGCAGTACGTAGCCCACGCCGATGGTGAGCATCACGATCGAAAACAGCGGTTGGCCGAGAATGGGGCGGATGACGATGCGCTCAAGCACCACGCCAAACAACCCCATGGCAACAATCGTCGCCGGCACCGCCAGCCAGAAGGGGAAGCCCAGCACGGTCATCAGTGCCAGGCCACAGAAGGCGCCGAGCATCATCAGTTCGCCTTGGGCAAAGCTCACGGCTTCGGTCGCCTTGTAAATAAGAACGAAACCGAGTGCGATTAATCCGTAGATGCAGCCCTGTGAGATGCCGCTGACCAACAATTGCAGGAACTGCACGAAGTCTCCAGTGATTTTGCAAAGCGTGTGCTTTGCTCAAATAATGTGCCTGCACGTTGCCTGCCCGGCAAGCGGGGGCTAACCCCAAGCCCTGCCGAAATGTCGTGCACAAAGCCATGAACGTCCATACCGAAAAATTCCAACGCGTCACACTGGTGACACTGAACCGACCCAAAGTTCGCAACGCGGTGGACCGCGCCACGGCGCAGGCTCTGCATGCCGCGTTCGTCGCTTTCGAGCAGGACGATGGGGCCGACGTCGCGGTGTTTCACGGTGCTGGCGGACACTTCTGCGCGGGTTGGGATCTGCAAGCCGGAGCGGCGCTGGCGGCGCAGGGAACCGACCCCGAGACGCTGGCGCAGACGCTCGATTTCGACGCCTGCCAGGCGCAGCCCGAAGGCCCCATGGGGCCCAGCCGGCTGCAGCTCTCCAAACCCGTGATTGCCGCGATCAGCGGCGCTGCGGTGGCGGGTGGCATGGAGCTCGCGCTGTGGTGCGACCTGCGGGTCATGGAAGCCGACGCTTATATGGGCGTCTATTGCCGCCGCTTTGGCGTGCCACTGATCGACGGCGGCACGGTGCGCCTGCCGCGCCTCATTGGCCTGGCGCGCGCGCTTGATCTGATTCTGACGGGGCGCAAGGTCGATGCGGCCGAGGCCCTGGGCTTCGGCCTGTGCACCCGCGTCGTGCCGCCGGGCGAAGCGCTGGCGGCTGCCATGGAACTGGCGCGCACCTTGGCCACGTTTCCGCAGCGCACGCTGCGGGCCGACCGCGCCAGCGCGCTCGCTCAGGACGGACTGGCCAACACCGAGGCGCTGCTGCAGGAATGGCAGGGTGGAAGGGCCTGCCTGGCCGAAGCCCTGCGCGGCGCGGCGCGCTTTGTCCAGGGCGACGGCAGGCACGGAGAATTTTAGATAAAAATGGGCTCTAGCGCTTTAGAATAAAGAGTTAGCAGCTATATATTTGGTAGCGTATTTGCAATACAAAGGGCGCACTGCGCTGCAACCACCACCGCGCACGCCCACTGTGGCCCACGCGATGCGCTCGCGCTCGCGAAGCCGGCCATGAAATTGAAGCCCTTCGACGGGCTGGGCCTGAGCAAACGTGAGGTTTCACGGGGCCGTATCCATACCGAACCCACTATTGAAGAAAATTCGCCATGAATGCTGATGCCCTGACTGCCCCTGCGCCGGCTGCCGCCGGCCCCCGCCTGACCTCGCTTTCGCATGGCGGCGGCTGCGGCTGCAAGATTGCGCCGGGGGTGCTGAGCGAGATATTGAGAAACACCAACAAGATGCCGGTGCCGCCGCAGCTGCTGGTGGGGCTGGACACCGCAGACGACGCGGCGGTGTACCAGCTGACCGACGACATTGCGGTGATTGCAACCACCGATTTTTTCATGCCCATCGTCGACGACCCCTACCAGTTTGGCCGCATCGCCGCAACGAATGCGATCAGCGATGTCTATGCCATGGGCGGCACGCCGATTTTTGCGCTGGCGCTGGTGGGCATGCCGATCAGCGTGCTGTCCACCGAGGTGATCGGCAAGATTCTCGAAGGCGGTGAATCGGTCTGCCGGGAGGCGGGAATTCCCATTGCCGGTGGCCATACCATCGATTCGGTCGAGGCGATTTACGGTCTGGTGGCTCTTGGCGTGGTGCACCCGAAGAAAATCAAACGCAATTCGGATGCGCAGGTGGGCGACCAGCTCATTCTTGGCAAACCGCTGGGCGTGGGGGTGATGTCGGCCGCGCTCAAAAAGGGTCAGCTGCCGGAGGCGGGCTACAAGCAGATGATCGCGGTGACCACGAAGCTCAATACCCCCGGCCCCGATCTTGCAGCGCTGGCCGGCGTACACGCCCTGACAGACGTGACCGGTTTCGGCCTGGCCGGCCACGCGCTGGAGATGGCACGCGGTGCCCAGGCCGACGTCGCCATCGACTGGGCCAGGGTGCCGCTGCTGCCCGGCGTGCGCGAGCTGGCCGCGCAGGGCGCCGTCACGGGGGCTTCTGGGCGCAACTGGGAAGGCTATGGCGCGCAAGTCGATCTGCCGCCGGATTTTTCTGCCACCGACCGCGCCTTGCTGACCGACCCGCAGACCAGCGGCGGCCTGTTGGTGTCGTGTGCACTGAGCGCAGTGGCCGAGGTGCTCGCGGTGTTCGCGCGCCACGGCTTTGGCGCTGCAACCCAGATTGGGGAAATTGTCCCGGGTGGGCGCGGGCGGTTGACGCTGCGCTGAATTTTCATTTCTCCTGCACGGATTCGAACGCCCGCGCGCGCAACGAGGCCCACACTTCATCTCAAAGCGCAACAGCGCGCACCCCTGGAAACCCCATGACCCCACCCAAGACCTTGCTGCAGCCCGGATCTGCTCCTCTACTGGAGCCTGAATTTGTGGATGCGCTGAAAGAGATTTTTGAAGAAAAGATCGTGTTCAACCGCGTCCTCGGCCTCAAGGTGCTGTCGCTGTATGCCGATGGTGCCATCGGGCGCATCGACATGCGCCCTGAGCTGGTGGGCCACTACGCCTACAACCGGGTCCATGGCGGCGCGATCAGCGCCGGGCTCGACGCCATGGGAGGCCTGGCCGTCATGGCCGCCGTGGGCGCCAAGCACATGGACGAGCCGCTCGATCAGCGCCTGCACCGCTTCACGCGCCTGGGCACCATCGACCTGCGCGTGGACTACCTGCGCCCCGGCATCGGTGACCATTTCGAATTGCATGCCAAGGTGCTGCGCCTGGGCTCGCGCGTGGCCAGCACCCGGATGGAATTTTTTGGTCCCGATGGGACTTTGATGGCTACCGGAGCGGGCGCTTACATCGTCTCTTGAGTCGAGGGGATGCACATGCAGTAACGCGGTGTGAGTCGACGCAAAGGATGCAAGCGCATGCAAGCATTGAACCGTTTGCTTACGCAACTTGCGCAAGACTGCGCTGTGCAGACCGCGCGCCTTCCTACGATCGTCTCTTCTTCAATCAGGAGGTCCGATGGCCGTGCAAACCCCGTTCTTTGGCAAACGTGAGCCCGAAACTTTCAAGCCGCGCCATGCCAGCGCCCCCGCCACGATGCCGACGCAGCCGGCCCAGAACGTGACGACGCCCGCCAGTGCATCGACCACAGCGCCGGGCAGCGCTGGCAGCAAGCTCACCGTCGGGCCCAACATCAAGCTCAAGGGCGTGGAGATCACGGATTGCGACACGCTGGTGGTGGAAGGCACAGTAGAAGCCACCATGGATTCGCGCGTGATCCAGATTTCCGAGGAAGGGGCGTTTCGCGGCTCGGCCGAAATCGACATTGCCGAGATCCGCGGCAGTTTTGACGGTTCGCTCACCGTGCGCCAGAAGCTTGTCATCTTCAGTACCGGAAAGGTCAGCGGCAAGATTCGCTACGGCAAGCTGGTGGTGGAAGAGGGCGGGCAGCTTTCGGGGGAAATTGACGTGGGTACGACCGTGCGTGCCGCGTCCAAGCCGCGCCCCGTAGATGCCGTCGCTGCAGTGGCCTAAATAGCGGTAGCGCCCGCCCTGCGGCCTGCGCGGGTCCAGCGCAAGGTATTTTCACAAAGCAATTGCTTGCTTAAATTTTTCGGCTTTGCTAAGTTCCATGCATGCCGAAATCTCCTGTACCTGACACGCCTCGAAAGCGCGGCCGGCCGCCCAAGCTGCCCTCGGATCTGGATGAAGGCAACCGCCGCCGCCAATTGATCGAGGGTGCGGCGCGCCTGTTTCGCGCCAAGGGGTTTGATGGCACCAGCACGCGCGACATTGCGGCTGCCGTCGGCATGCGCAGCGGCTCGCCGTTTTACCATTTCGACAGCAAGAACGCCTTGCTCTACGTTGTGGTGCAAGAGGGCATGGCATTTGCTTACCAAAGCCAGTGCGACGCGCTGACCAAGCTGTCCGAGGGGGCCAGTCCGCGCGAGCAACTGCGCAGCCTGGTGCGCCAGCATTTCGAGGTGCTGCACGGGCCGCACGCCGATTTCATCCCGGTGATGCTCTACGAATGGCGCTCGCTCAGCAGCGTCCAGCGCCAGGAGATCGCCGCCATCAAGGCCGCCTACGAAGCCTGCTGGGCCCCGGCGCTCGAAGCCCTGCACCGCCAGGGTGCGCTCAAGGCCGACCCGGTCACGGCGCGACTATTCATCTTGGGCGCGCTCAATTGGTCGGTGCAGTGGTTCAATCCGCGCGGCGCGCTTTCCCTGGACGAGCTTACGGAGCAGGCGCTGGACCTGTTCCTGGGGGGTGCGGCGTGAGCGTCCTGCCAACAACCACCAGGCGATGGGGCGACAGAAGCGCATCGCGCTCGTCGGAAGCAGCTTTCACGAGATGCCATGCTGCTGCCTAAGTAGCCCTTCCAGCTTCTTTAACCGTTTCGTCCCTCCCTGCACCAGTTGCACGGCTTCCGGCCGTTGCATTCCAGGGTAGTGTTTCTGGGACCACGCGCTCATCGCGACCAACACGGGCAGCAGGTCGAGGCCCTTCTCGGTCAGGCTGTAAATGGATCTCTGCACGTGGCTGGGGTCGTCGCTTTTCGTGACGATGCCGCTTCGCACCAGCGTGTTGAGCCGGTCCGTCAGTACATTGCTCGAGATTGCTTCTTCGGAATGCAGAAACTCGCGAAAGTGGCGCTTTCCCGCGAACATCAGATCGCGGATCACCAAGAGCGTCCAGCGGTCACCCACCAACTCAAGCGCGGTGCTGATGGGACACGTGGAACGGTTGCCTTGTTTCATTCTCAAATTTTAAACCAGTTGTATTTTGCAATCATAGCAATCAGAATACTGATCTTTAAATGAAACCAGTTTAGGATTGGGATGACCCATCAGCGATACCACGGCAGCTGTCACTGCCAGACGGTGCAGTACGAAGCGGAGTTCGACCTGGCAGAGGGAAGCAACCGTTGCAATTGCTCTCTTTGCAGCAAAGCACGGGCATGGTTTCTATTTGTGCGCGGCGACAAGTTCAGTCTGCTTCAGGGGGAGGAGATGCTCAGCACCTACGAGTGGGTGCCGCCGGGCCGTTCCGAATCGGGTCTCACGTACAAATTCTGTTCACGGTGTGGTGTCCGCATGTACGCGACAGGTGAGCTGGAGCAACTGGGCGGGCGATTCTTTGCTGTTCATGTGCCCACCCTCGACGACGTGGACCGGGAGCAGTTGGTGGCCGCGCCGCTCCGCTTCATTGACAATGCGAACGACCGGATGAACGCGGCACCGACCGATATCCGGCTGATGTGAGGAATGGGGCTTCCTGCGGGCGAATTGCGCCGTTTGCGCGCTGTCAGAGGCTGCTTTGCGCCTTTTCACGGCACCACCACCGCCCGCGGCCGCCCTTACCCACCGATCGCCACCTGGATGAGCCGCGCTTTCGTCCTCATCAAATACTGCCCTTGCCCGGCAAGCGCTCCGAGTAGACCTCGACCTCCACCGTGACCGAGGTGCGACCAATGCGCATGACATGGGCGAAGAACGGGCAGATGTCACTCGCGCGCACCGGCTGCTTGAAGATGAACTCGTTCACGGCCACGGTGGCCATGCGGCCGCGCGTGCAGACGCGGGACATGCGGGCGCGAGGTGGGTAGCGCAAGTTTGCGCGCTCAAGAACCACGCCACGCAAACCCTGCAGTTCTGCGCCGACCAGGAGGTTCAAATCCTTGGCGGCGGGGCGGAGGACATCATGAAGGATTTGGCGGCGCGGCAGTGGCGGCTGTGAAGGATTTGTCTGCCTGAGTGGACGGGTTGCAGTCGCCCGCTTTCGGACATGATGGTCCGATTGGCGGTGACCCGCTCGATGAGACCGACACCAGAGTGCCCACTGGTACACCGCCCTATGGGTCCGTTTCATTGCCCCTTTCGTCCTGCGGCTCAGGAACCCGCCCGTGGGCGCCTGCGGATTGCGGTTCTTTCCAGTGCGCCGCCGTTCGGTCGATGCATTCGACCGTTCGCGACGCGGTACGACCGCTCGAGAACCTGGCTGCCCGGCAACCCGTTCTCGTCGCTAGAGTAAGGGACGATTCAACACGGCTCCTTGGATATGCCAGCTTCTCGCTCGTTGCGCCCGCCACCCGAGGTGATGCGCCGCCGATTCCTTCGCCTTTTTGGTTACACGGTGCTGTTTTGCGTGCTTGTCGCCGCAGTGCTGACCTTGGCAATGCCTTCACTCGGCAGTTTCTGGCGCAACCTCTGGTTCTCGGAATGCATCGGGCTGTGGGTCTCGGGCTCCGGCGGCTTGGTGCGGCAGTTGCCGTGGATTCGCCGACTGCCGGACCGCGCGAGCGTACTGCTTTCGCTGGCAATCGGCATCCCGATCGGCTATGTGCTCGGCTATACCACCGCCTATTCGCTCCTCGGCGAGCCAGTGCACATTGCCGGGCTGTCGAGTTCGCGCACAGCCGCCATTGCTGCCACCATCCTGGCCGGTGGCTTTGTTACCTACTTGGCCTGGCTGCGCAACCGTCTCAGCGATGAGGCTGCAGCACGTTCCTTAGCGCAGAAGTTGGTGGTTGAAGCGGAGCTGCGCATGCTGCGCGCGCAGCTGGAGCCGCACATGCTCTTCAACACGCTGGCCAACCTGCGGTCGCTGGTGGACGACGATCCGACGCAGGCCAAGCACATGATTGACCAGCTCATCACCTACCTGCGCAGCGCGCTGGCAGGATCGCGATCCGATACCACGACACTGCGCGCAGAGTTTGCTCAGCTGGCAGCCTACCTCGAGATCATGTCGCTGCGCCTGGGTCGGCGGTTGCGCTACCAGCTCGACCTGCCCGAAGCGCTGCAGCAGGCCACCGTGCCGGCCATGCTGCTGCAGCCCTTGGTGGAGAATGCCATCAAGCACGGTATCGAGCCCAAGATCGGCGGTGGCGCCATAGCCGTTACCGCGCGCTCCACCAATGGCAGCCTGGAACTCGAGGTGGCAGACACCGGCCTTGGCCTGCCGCCGGACCATGATCCCGATCACAGCAGCGACAGCTATGGCCTGGTGCATGTGCGTGACCGCCTGCGCGCGCTGTACGGCTCGCACGCTTCACTTCGACTGCAAGCCAATAAGCCGCAAGGAACACTTGCCACCGTTAGGATCCCCGCATGAACACCGCGACTGGACCTCTGGCGCTGCTCGCCGAAGATGAGCCTGTACTCGCGCGAACGCTGTCGCGTCTGCTGGCGCAGGCCTGGCCGGAGCTGCGTCTCGCGGGCGTGGCTGAAGACGGGATGAGCGCCGTCGAACTTGCGCTCGAGCATCTACCTGACATCCTCTTTCTCGACATCCAGATGCCTGGTCGCACCGGGCTGGAAGTGGCCGAGGTAGTCACCGACGACTGGCCCGAGAACCGACCGGCGCCGCTGCTCGTTTTTGTCACGGCCTACGACGAGTACGCCATTGCAGCGTTCGAGCGTGCCGCCGCGGACTACGTGCTCAAGCCAGTGACGCCGGAACGCCTGGACAAGACCGTGGCGCGGTTGCGTGAGCGACTGGCTGCACGCGGGCTGACGGTACAGGCTGGAGACGCAGCAGCCCAACTGCGCTACGTGCAGTCGATCTCGCTGGCGCCTGTCGGTGATGGCGAGCGCATCAAGGTCATCCGGGCAGGGGTTGGCAACACCGTGCGCATGATCCCGGTGGCTGAAGTGGTGTGCCTGGAAGCCACCGACAAGTACGTCAACGTCATCACCGCGGCGGGCGAGGCGCTGGTGCGCATGAGCCTGCGCGAACTGGCCATGCGCATCGGCAGCAGCGACTTTCTGCAGGTGCACCGCAGCGTTCTTGTGAACACAAATCACATTGTCAGTGCCACCCGCGATGAATTCGGCCACTACAGCCTTGCCGTGCGCGGGCTGCAGCGGCCGGTCAAGGTCAGCCGCGCGTTCGCGCATCTGTTCCGGCCGATGTAAGTGACGGCGCGATCCCCGTGCTGACTTCCAGCCTGCTTGGACGCTACCTGCTTTGGCGTGCACCGAGCGCCCGGGACCATCGTCGCTTCCCGTCGGTCGATGTCGGCGGCAGTGGGGCGGTGGGGACGCTAACGTCGTCCGCTGCGGCGCCGTTGCACCTGAGCGGCCTGCACTTGCCGACCAGCGGCCGCTAGCCCGGCGGGAGCCTGCTGACACTGCTGCAAGGCAGCTCGAGCAATGCTTTCGTGGTCTTGCGCAGTGGTGTCCTTGCGTTCGAGTGGTACGCACCCGGCTGGGATGGACGGACCGTGGGGCGGACGATGTCGGTCACCAAGTCCGTGGCCTCGCTGATGGTGGGTCAGGCGATCGGCGACGGGCGCCTAGGCGGCGTCGACGCACCGCTCGGCGACCTCGTAGCCGGCATCGCAGATGCCGGCGTGGCGCGGCTTACGCTCGCGCGCTTGCTGCGGATGGACTGCGGCATCGCCTATCGCGAGGGCCTGATTCCCTGGCACGACGATGCACGCGTCTACCACGGCAGCCGGCTGCGACTACGGGCGCCGCGGGTTCGACTGACCGATCCGGTCGGGCGGTACTTCCACTACAACGACTGGCACCCGCTGCTCGTCGCGCTGGCGCTGGAGCGGGCCGGTGGGGCGTCGGTGGCCGGCCTGCTGGCGCGCGACCTGTGGGGACCACTCGGTGGTGGGCCAGCCAGCCTGAGCCTGGACCGCCGTGGCGCGAGCGCTCTCGGCCATCTGGAAAGCGGCTTCAACACAAGTGCTTATGGCCTGGCGCGTTTCGGCCAGCTGGTACTGCAGCGTGGGCGCTGGGAAGGCAAGGCTCTGGTTCCCGAAGCCTGGATGGCGCGCCTGGAAGATCTGTCCGACGCATGGCACACGCCCGAGCACTTCGCCTACTACATTGATCGGAAACTGCCCTGGGCCCGTCCGCTGGCGAGCGGTCGCTACGCCTACAAGGACTTCTGGTGGCACCATCGTCCGGCGGCAGGCGCGCATGATCTGTTCGCGATGGGCGCACTCGGCGCGCATGTCTACGTCTCCCCAGACACCGACTGCGTGATCGTGCGACTGGCCGACCGCTTCCCACCCGGGCTCTGGTGGGCGGGCCTGCTGCGCCGCGTCGCCGAAGCCGCAGCCGCAGCCTGACGCCGACCTGGGTCTGCTGCCTGCTTTCGCGCTGACCTTGGTGGGCGTCTCGCAGTCATTCCCCCTGTAGGACGTCGCGGCGCCGCACGGCCAGGTTGACACCCCGGCAGTGCAATTTTCGGCGGCCACGCCCGGTGCCGCAGGGGACGCGGATTGATCAGCCCGGGCTGCGTGACAGGGCTCTCGCAATGCGTCTGTGGGCCGGCACGCTTCCATTCGGTCGAAAACCGTGACGACTCGCACCCAAAGAGCGACCTTCCGTCGCGCAGCGGTTGTGGGGTAGCGACCCGGTTTTTACAGTGACTTCCATCGAAGGCGCGTTGCCTTCGGCGAACCGATCTCACCCACCGCAAAGGACTTTTCCAGTATGAGCCCAATCCGTTTCTCTTCCCTCGGCCGCGTCGTCTGCATCGCCGCCATGACTGTTGCAGGCGCTGCAGCGCAAGCCGACGATCTCACGGTCGAAGTGCTGGGCGCGCGCTCAGACAAGGGCACTGTTGACGGCGCGCTGTACGCCGACGCTGCCTCGTGGCTGAAGAACTCGCTGCAAGGCGAGCGCCAGCCGGCCAATGCGAAGACCGTGCTGGTCTACCGCAACCTGCAGCCCGGAACGTACGCGCTGTCGCTGTTCCACGACGAGAACGGCAACGGCAAGCTCGACAGCAATATCGCAGGCATCCCGACGGAACGCTACGGCTTCAGCCGGGATGCGCGTGGCCACATGGCTGCGCCGTCGTTCGCGGATGCCGCCGTCGAGCTGCACGGCGACACGACCATCACCATCCACCTGCGCTGAACCGCCTGGAGTCCTGTCATGGAACGTCGCCATTTCATTCAAGCCTTGTTCGCCGTCGCTGGCGCTTCTTCGTTCGGCGCCCGGGCCGCCGCCCCAGCGGCGGACGAGTACGCCGCCGCGTTTGCCGCGAGTCGCGCGTCCAAGGCCTGGACCCTCGGATACGTCGGCCTGCAGGCGGACGTAGCGCCGATGCCGCTGACATTGCGCGGCCGCATCCCGGCCGAACTGACCGGTGCCTTCTACCGAAACGGCCCGGCGCGCCACATGCTGGGTGGCCAGCGCTACCACCATCTCTTCGACGGCGATGGCATGGTGCAGAAGTACAGTCTTTCGGAGCGCGGCATCGTGCACCAGGGGCGGTTCGTGCGTACCGAGAAGTTCCTCGCCGACAGCGCAGCCGGTCGACCCGTGCGGGCGGCATTCGGCACCAACCCGCCGGGCGCCGAACCCATCCCTGCGCCGGACGCGATCAACGTCGCCAACACCAGCGTTGTGAACCATGGCGGCGAGCTGATGGCGCTGTGGGAAGGCGGATCGGCGACCGTGATCGATGCGCAGACCCTGACCACCCGCGGACCGAAGGTCTGGTCGCCCGACTATGCGGGCATGCCCTTCTCGGCGCACCCGAAGATCGAGCCCGACGGCACGCTGTGGAACTTCGGCATCACCAGCTCGCTCGGGCTGCTGTCAATCTACCGTGTCAAGCCTTCTGGCGAACTGGCAAGTGCGACAACGATCAAGGTCCCCGACATCGCCATGGTCCACGACTTCGCGGTGACCGAGCAGCACTTGGTTTTCCTGTTGCCACCGCTGGTCTTCGACCGTGACCGCTCCGAGGCCGGCGAGACTTTCCTCGACAGCCATGTCTGGAAGCCGCAGCTGGGCATGCGCGTGCTCGTACTGCACAAGGACCGCCTGGAGGCCCCGCAGTGGTTTGAGCTGCCCACGGGTTTTGTTTTCCACATCGGCAACGCCTGCGAGGACCGTGGCGTGATCCGGCTGGACTACATCCGGTCGGCCAGTGCATGGAACGCAACGACTGCACTCAAGGAACTGATGCGTGGCAGCTACGAGCCGCATGAGCATCCATCGGTGGGGCTGGTTGAGCTCGACCTGCAGACGGGACGTGCACGGCAGAGCCTGCTGCCGATGGTGGGCGAGTTCCCGCGTGTCGACCCGCGCGTCGTTGGGCGACGCTATACCCAGGTTTTCGCAGCAGCCAGGCTGGACGCTGGCGAGCGGCCGGGATTCGACGGTGTGATGCGGCTGGACGTGACGTCCGGTGCCCGTGAGGTCTATCGCTACGGCGCCGACGTGATGGTCGAGGAGCATGTCTTTGTCCCGCAGCCTGGCGCCGGAGGGCGTGAGGGCGAGGGGTGGCTAATAGGTACCGCACTTGACCTGCGGCGCCAGCACATGCTGTTCTCGGTGTTTGACGCGCAGCACCTGGCCGATGGTCCGATCGCGCAGGGTGAGCTGCCCCGCGTGATGCCGCTGGGACTGCACGGCATCTTTGTGCGCGCTTGAGCCGATCCGCTCATCCAGGACTGGAGGACACCCACCATGCAACACCCATCCGTACGGCCCACGACGGCGACTGAATCAATCGATGCCGAACCAGGCCCCGAGCGCATCAACGCGCTGTGCGACGGCGTGGTCTCGATCGCGTTGACCGTGCTGGCGCTTGAGATCAAGCTGCCGGAGCACCGCGACGGCCCTCTGCGCGACGCATTGGCGCACCAAATGCCCACCGTGCTGGCCTTTTTGCTCAGCTTCGTGGTCATCGGCGGCTTCTGGCTTGCGCACCACCGGCTGACGCGGCGCGTGCAGCGCACCAGTCGCGGCTTTAACCTGGCCAATATCGGCTTCATGCTGATGGTGGTGTCGCTCAACTTCCCGACCGCCGCCCTTGCGCGATATGGTGACGAAGACCCCTGGGCGGTCGCTTTGTACGCGGCGGTTGTCGCCGGCACGGGCCTGATGCTGTTGGCCGCCATGATCGTCGCGATGCGCCAGGGGCTGTTCGACCCGGCGTTCGACAGGGTGATGCAGCGCCGTGCCTTGTTCATTGTGGGCTGGCCGACGGCCGTATTTCTGTCGTCGTTGGCCCTGGTGCCCTTCAATCCCTTGGCGGCGATGCTCAGCTGGCTGCTCGCCGCGCTGGGCAGCCTGGGCCGCACGCATTGGCGATTCGGCGCCGCCCCGGCATTGACCGCGTCGAGCCTGCCTGGCGGGGGGGATTGCCCCATAGAGGCACCCGATGTCCGCCATCCCCATCGTTTGTAGGCCAAGCGGGCTTGGGCGCCTGCATCGTGCTTGGCCAGCGCTGACCTCAGGCCCAGCTGTCGATGACGGCTTCGCGAACGGCGGCAACGGCAGGCACCCTGAGAGCGCTCGCTGAACTGATCCAGCACAGCCACGTCTTGCCCGTCCAGCCTTGCCAGACAACGCCTTGCCCCTGGCGCTGCGCCTCTTCGGCTTGGTCTCGCCGCATGAGTCCTGCGCCGATGCCGCTGGCCACCATGCTGCGCACCATCCCTTCGGTATCGGCCATTGCCCCGGTGGGCAGGCTGGCTCCGGCGGCTTCGAAGAGCTGCCCCAAGTGCCAACGCAGACCACAGTCCGCAGGCGTCGTCACCCACGGCAGACGCACGAGTTCTGCCAACGTCCCGGGGACGCGCTCCTTCGCCTGATTCACCGGTAGCACCGCAACCACTTCGTTGGGCTGCAATCGGACCACCTCCAGCCCTTCTTGCTGTTCATGCGCATTGAGCACGTAAGCGCAGTCGAGCTCACCGCGGCGCACTGCCTGGATCGTGCGCACCGAAACGCCCTGGTGCAAGTGCAGGGCGACTTGGGGGTGGCGCTGGGCCAGACGGACAAAGACCTCGCCCAGCCGCAGCGATACCGGGTCGCTGACCGACCCCATGCGCACCGCGCCACGCGCCTGGCCGCGGAAGCCGGCGGCAGCCGCTTGCATGGCCTGTGCGGCGGCGATTGTGCGCTGCGCTTCGTGCAGAAGTTGCTCGCCGGCGGATGTCAGCGACATGCCGCGCGAATTGCGGTCGAACAGGCGCACACCCAACTCGTCCTCCAGCGCCTTGAGCTGGGCGCTGACGGCTGGCGGGCTGGTGAAGACGCGATCGGCTGCTCGGGTGAGATTCCCCTCGGCGGCCACTGCCACGAAGGTCTTGAGCTGGTAGATCTCCATGACGGGATTGTCCGACTTGCAAGGTGATGGCGCTTGCGGATTTTCAAAACGCCACGCTCTGTCGAAACGAATGGACCAGTGAGCCCGTGCTGCGCAGACTAAGGCCCTTTGAATTGATAGAGATTGCCATGAACCCGTTTTTTGCTGTGCAAGCCGTCATTGGTTTGTTCTTTGCCACCACCGCCTGGGGCAGCTTGTTCCTCGTTGGCAAGCCCCTGGTCGGCGTACTGGACCCGCTTTGGTTCACCCTGCTGCGCTACGCCCTGGCCACGCTGCTGCTGGCGTTGCTGGTGCACCGCTTCGGCCGCTCCCCCTGGGCACACCTTCTTCGGCACCGCGGTCGCCTCGCACGCTATGGGGTCGCCGGCTACGGCGTGTTCAGCGTGCTCTGTTTCTATGGCCTCAGACTGTCGGCACCCTCACACGGATCGGTGATCATGGCGACGATGCCCTTCACCACCCTCGGTCTGAGGTGGGCGCTGGACGGGCAGCGACCTTCGTTCCGTGCTTTGCTCGGTGCGGCCGTCGCGTTGTTGGGCGTGGCCGCCGTGGCGGACCTGTTCGGGCAGCACGGCGTCCTGACTGGCGCCACCTTGCTGGGCGACGCCTTGACATTGGCTGGTACGCTGGGCTGGGTGCTCTACACCCGCGGTGCAGCCACGCTGCCGCAACTCAACCCGTTGGAGTACACGGCCTTGACGGCTGTGGCATCGCTTCCCTGGCTGCTCGTTGCAACGCTGCTGGCGACGGCTTTGGGTCTGGCCACCTTTCCCTCGGCCCAGGTGCTGGCGAACGTCGGCCCCCAGATGCTCTACGTTGCAGCCGCGCCAACCGTCGCGGCCGCGCTGGCCTTCAACCTGGGCGTGCGCCGCCTGGGTGCGCCGATCGGCATGCTGTTCCTCAACGTTGTGCCGTTGTCGGTGATCGTGGTCCGTGCCTGGATGGGTCAGGCTCCGCAGGGCAATGAGATCCTTGGGGCTGTCCTGGTCGCGGGTGCTCTGGTATTGAACGCCTGGAAGGCGGGGGCTCCTCTCGTGTCGGCCAGGCGGTTGCCATGCGTTGAGGTGAATCCGGGTCTCCGGGCGGCGACCGAAGGCAGGACTGGAACTCAGCCGTCGGCGGGTATCCGCTTGGCAGACCGCTTTCACTAGAATTTCAAAGGGCTTTCCAAGCAAAGGATGCATCCCATGAGAGTTTTCCGGGCAAAGGATTTCCGGGCCGAGCGGGCCTGGGGCGCGCAAGATATTGCCGAGATGAATGGCATCACTGCTCGCCTGCACTGGGCAGACCAGCCCTACCACTGGCATGTCAATGACGGGCAGGAGGTGTTCGCGGTACTCGACGGATGCGTACAGATGCATGTTCGTCAAGCGGGTATGGAAGAGATCATCGAGTTGCGGACAGGCGATGTCTTCTTCGCAGACGTGGGTTGCGAGCACGTCGCGCACCCGCAGGGTGAGGCCCGTATTCTGGTGATCGAGCAGTCCGGCTCCGAGTGATGGTCCGGAAAGATCGTCAGGCTCCGCAGGGCGCGCTTTCTGACTTCAGGCAATGGAAAAGGATGTGGAATGGCCCTCTACCTGGTGATCACCTTCAGGACACCGCAATTTCAAAGTGCCGTCATTGACGACCACTACGCGTTTTTGGACCGTCTGAGGAAGCAAGGCCAAATCGCACTTGCAGGTCCCTTTACCGATCGATCAGGCGGCGCTTATGTGCTCCAGGTTGCGAACCGGCAAGAGGCCGAAGCGGTGGCATTCAGAGATCCGTTGCACACCAGCGGGTCTTCGGTCGTCACGGTGCACGAATGGCAGGCCAAGTGACTGCACCGTGCGCCGGCGGGTGCAAGCTGCAGGCCGCAGGCACGGCAAGGCGTCGCAGGGGCTCGGGGAGCGGTTGAAAAAGGTGTGCACAGTTCGGTGGGTTCGACTGGCCGAACCAGGGCGAGTCGAAGGAAAGGTCGTTCTTCTCATGCCCTCTATCGACAGCCATACACCGAAGCCACTCTGACAACGGACAACGGACAACGGACAACGGACACCGCACGCTGCTGGGCAAGCTGTCAACCGCGAGCGGCACTTCGCATATGCCCTTATTACTGTGCGCCCCCAGGAACCACCACTGCCCGCGGTCGCCCCTCCGCGTCAATCGCCACATAAGTGAGCCGCGCCTCGGTCACCTTCAAATACTGCCCCTGCCCTGCAAAACGTTCCGAATAGACCTCGACCTCCACGGTGACCGAGGTGCGTCCAATACGCGTGACGTGGGCGAAGAAGGAGCAGATGTCGCCCACGCGCACTGGCTGCTTGAAGATGAACTCGTTCACGGCCACGGTGGCCATGCGGCCGCGGATGTAGCGGGCGGGAAGCACCGAACCCGCCAGATCGACCTGGGCCATGACCCAGCCGCCGAAAATGTCGCCGTTGGCATTGCTGTCCGCCGGCATGGGAATGACCTTGAGCACCAGTTCGTGCTCGCAGGGAGGTGCGGGGGCGGGCAGGATGGGTAGCGCGGGCGGTGCAGGCAGTTCGCTCATGGGCAACAATCAGGGTTGATTCAACGCGTCGAATTGTCCCCCAATGCGCCACCACGGCGATTCCCCACCTCCGGCTCCAACAGGCCAGCCCCGCACCCGCTCTGATTGGGCGACGCTTGGGCGCCTGGTTCCTTATCTGTGGCGCTACAAGTGGCGCGTGCTGGCTGCGCTGGTCTTCATGCTGGGCGCCAAGCTTGCCAATGTGGGCGTGCCGCTGGTGCTCAAGCGCCTGGTCGATGCGATGCAGCTCCCGCCCGGCGATGCGGCCGCGCTGCTCGTGGTGCCCGTGGCGCTGCTGCTGGGCTATGGCGCGCTGCGGCTGATGACCTCGATGTTTACCGAGCTGCGCGAGCTGGTGTTTGCCAAGGCCACGCAGGGCGCGGCGCGCTCGATCGCGCTGGAGACGTTCCGGCATCTGCACGGCCTCTCGCTGCGTTTTCACCTGGAGCGCCAGACCGGCGGCATGACGCGCGACATTGAGCGCGGGGTGCGCGGCATCGAGTCGCTGGTGTCGTTTGCGCTGTTCAACATTGTCTCCACCCTGGTCGAGGTGGTGCTGGTGCTCTCGGTGCTGGGCAACCGCTTCGATATGTGGTTCGTCTGGATCACACTCGCCGCGCTGGTGCTCTACATCAGTTACACCGTCGTGGTGACGGAGTGGCGCACCAAGTTCCGGCGCGAGGCCAACCTGCTCGACTCTGCGGCGCACACCAAAGCGGTCGATTCGCTGCTCAACTACGAAACGGTGAAGTACTTCAACAACGAAGACTTCGAGGCGCTGCGCTACGACGAAAGCCTGGAGGGCCTGCGCCGCGCGCGGCTCAAAAGCCAGAGCACGCTCTCGATGCTCAACGCCGGCCAGCAGGCCATCATCGCCACCACGCTGGTCGCCATGCTCTGGCGTGCGACGCAGGGCGTCGCCGCCGGGCACATGACGCTGGGTGACCTGGTCATGGTCAACGCCTTCATGATCCAGCTCTACATCCCGCTGAACTTCTTTGGCGTGATTTACCGCGAAATCAAGCAGAACCTGACCGACCTGGACAAGATGTTCACGCTCATGGACCGCGAGCGCGAGGTGGCCGATGCGCCGGGTGCCGAGCCACTCCTCCTATCTTCTGCGAGCAGCCCGGCGGTGCGCTTTGAAGACGTGCACTTTGCGTACGAGAGCGACCGCCCGATCCTGCGCGGTGTGAGCTTTGAGATTCCCGCAGGCAAGACGGTGGCGGTGGTCGGGCCGTCTGGCGCGGGCAAATCCACACTGGCGCGGCTGTTGTTTCGCTTCTACGACATCCAGCAGGGCCGCATCACGATTGGCGGGCAGGAGATGCGCAGTGTCACCCAAGCGAGTGTGCGCAAAGCCCTGGGCATCGTGCCGCAGGACACGGTGCTGTTCAACGACACCGTGGCTTACAACATTGCCTATGGTCGGCCCGGTGCCACGCAGCAAGAGGTCGAGCAGGCGGCACGCGCGGCGCACATCCACGACTTCATTGCCAGTACGCCCAAGGGCTACGAGACCATGGTGGGCGAGCGCGGCCTCAAGCTCTCGGGCGGCGAGAAGCAGCGCGTGGCGATTGCCCGCACCCTGCTCAAGAACCCGCCCATTCTGGTGTTTGACGAAGCCACCTCGGCACTGGATTCGGCCAACGAGCGCGCCATCCAGGCCGAGCTGCGCGGCGTCGCGCGTGGCAAGACCACGCTGGTGATCGCGCACCGCCTCTCCACCGTGGTCGATGCGCACGAAATCCTGGTCATGGACGCCGGTCAGATCGTCGAGCGCGGCAGCCACAGTGCGCTGCTGGCGGCGGGCGGACGTTATGCGCAGATGTGGGCGCTGCAGCAAAGCGGGGACGGCGCAAACGTCTGACTGCGCGGATCGCACTCGGTGCGCACTGGTGGGTTGGGTTCAGGGAAAAATCTAAGAGAAATTGGCCTCTAGCGCTTATGCAGTAAGCGTTTCCAGCTATATTTTTAATATCAGAATGCGATCAACTTCCGCCAAGCACCTTGTACAGCGTGATGCGGTTGACCTGTTCTGCCAGTTGCAGCGTGATCTGGGTTTGCTGCGCGGCGTACAGGCTGCGTTGCGCGTCCAGCACCGAGAGGTAGTTGTCCACGCCGGCCTTGAAGCGTGCCTCGGACAGATCAAACGCCTTTTGCGTGGCCGCGAGGAGCGACGCTTGGGCCTCAAGCCGCTCGGCCCAGCGTGCCCGGTCGGCAAGCGCATCGGCGGTTTCACGAAACGCGGTCTGCACCGTCTTTTCGTACTGCGCGAGCGCCAGTTGCTCATTGGCCTCGGCCACCTGCACATTGGCGCGGTTGCGCCCGCCGTCGAAGATCGGCAGGCGCACCAGTGGCACGAAGCTCCAGGTGCCATTGCCTGCGCCGAACAGGTTGGAGAGCTCGTTGCTGGCCGTGCCAGCCGATGCGGTCAGGCTGATGGTGGGAAACAGCGCTGCACGCGCCGCGCCGATATTGGCCGTGGCCGCGCGCAATGCGTATTCGGCCGCCTGGATGTCAGGCCGTGCCAGCAGTCGGCTTGATGGCAATGGCGCTGTCAGCTCTGCCAAGGCCGCCGCACTGGGGGTGTTGCTCGCCAGCGGCCCAGGCAGCAGAGCTTTTGGGACCGGACCCCCCACGAGCAACTGAAGCGCATTGCGGTCTCGGTCGATCTGGCTCGAATAGACCGCTACGTCGCCTCGTGCCGAATCCACCGTGGTCTGGTTCTGTGCCAATACCAAGCCGGATGTGGCGCCCAACTCATATGTGCGCTGCGTAATGGCAAAGGCCTTGCGACGGGATGCGAGTGTGCTTTGCGCCAGTTCCAGCCGGGCCTGGTCCGCTGCGAGCGCGAGCCAGGCATTGGCGACATCGGCCACCAGGGTGACTTGCACATTGCGCTGGTTCTCGGTGGACAGAAAATACTGCTGCAGCGCCGCTTCGTTCAGGTTGCGCACCCGCCCCCACAGGTCGAGCTCGTAGCTGACAAAGCCGATCTGCGCAACCAACTGACTGGTGGTTTGGTCGCGCCCGGCGGTGGTCAGATCCTGCGCCGCCCGGGTGCGGTTGGCCTGGGCCGAGGCGGCAACCGTGGGGAGTCGATCCGCCTGCTGAACGCCGTACTGCGCGCGGGCCTTTTCGATGTTGGTGAGTGCCAGGCGCAGGTCGCGGTTGTTGGCCAGTGCCAGCGCAATGACTTGGCGCAATTGCGGTGCCTGAACCCAGGCCAGGGCCTCGGCTTGCTCCAGGCTGTGCGCGGTGGGCTGCGCGGGCGCAGCGGTGGCGCCAGCGCCTACAGTGCCGGGCACTGGTGCGACAGGCGTACCGGTGAGCGGCGCCAAATTGACGCAGCCGGCCAGCGACGCGGCGATTGCCGCGGTGAGCCACCACGGCGCCACGCGCTCGCCAGGGGCTCTGCGTGTTGGCAGCGAAGCTTGCGCCAGTTGAGCCAGAAAAAATGGGGTCTTCATACGGCGCCCTCCAACGCAGGCGCTTTGGGCGGCGGGGCTGCATCGTCTTCGTGGCGTGAGCGGCTGGCAAACCAGCTGCGCACCACCAGAAAGAAGATCGGCACAAAGAAGATTCCAAGGGAGGTAGAGAAGATCACGCCGCCCAGCACTGCGGTGCCAATGGCGTGGCGCCCGCCAGCGCCGGCGCCGCTGCCCAAAGCGAGCGGCAATACGCCGAAGCCGAATGCCATCGATGTCATCAAGATGGGGCGCAGGCGCAATCGCACGGCCTCCACGGTGGCGTCGTAGACGCTGCGCCCGGCTTCCTGCAATTGCGTCGCAAATTCGACGATCAGGATGGCGTTCTTGGAAGCCAGGCCCACCGTGGTGAGCAGCCCCACCTGGAAGTACACGTCGTTGGAGAGACCGCGCAGGCCGGTGAAGACCAGAGCCCCCACCACACCCAGAGGCACGGCCAGGATGACGGCGAGCGGTACCGTCCAGCTCTCGTACAGCGCAGCAAGACACAGGAACACGAACAGCACCGACACGGCGTACAGCAGCGGCGCCTGTGCGCCGGACAGGCGTTCTTGCAGCGATGCGCCGGTCCATTCGTAGCCAATGCCCGTTGGCAACTGCTTGAGCAGGGCTTCCACCGCGTCCATGGCCGTGCCCGAGCTCACGCCCGCAGCCGCATCGCCGACGAATTCGTAACTCGGACTGCCGTTATAGCGCTGCAGCTGCGGCGCGCCATACGTCCAGCTGGTGGACGAGAACGCACGGAACGGCACCATCTCACCCTTGTCGTTGCGCACCGTCCACTGGCCGATATCCTGCGGCAGCATGCGGTAGGGCGCGTCGCCTTGAACGTACACGCGCTTGACGCGGCCGTCGTTCAGAAAGTCGTTCACGTAGGTTCCGCCCATGGCGCTGGAGAGCACGCCGTTGATGTTGGCGGTGCTTACGCCCAATGCGGCGGCCTTGCGGTCGTCAATGGCCACGCCCAACTGCGAGCTGTCGTCCAGATTGTTGCTGCGCAAGGTGCGGATCAATGGGTTGCCCTTGGCCAGGTCGAGGACCTGGTCACGCGCGCGCACCAGCGCGTCGTGCCCCACGCCACTGAGGTCCTTGAGCTGGAAGTTGAAGCCGGAATCCGATCCCAGCCCTCGAACCGCAGGCGGAAGCGTCACGAAGATGCGAGCGTCGCGCAATGCCGTGAGATCTTTGGTGGCCTTGCGTGCAATCGCTTCCGCAGTTTGGTCAGGGCGCTTGCGCTCGCTCCAGTCCTTGAGCCGCAGGAAGCCGCGTGCCGAGGCCTGGTCGCCGCTCAGCCCCGTGATGGAGTTGAAACTGATGACGTCAGGCTGCTTGGCGAAATACTCCTGCACCTCCTTCATGACCGACTGCAGGCGCGCATCGGTGCTGCCAGGCGGCAGGCTGATCTGGATGCGCATATAGCCTTGGTCTTCCACCGGCAGGAAAGAGGTTGGCAGTTTGCTGAAGAGGAACGCCGTCCCGCCGCAAATGAGCAGGAAAATCAGCAACATGCGTTTGCTGCTGCGCAGCAGGTGACGCACCGCACCTTGATAGCGGCTGGCATTGCGGTCGAATTGGCCGTTGAACCAGTGGAAAAACCGGTCCGAGATACCGAACAGCCCGCGCCGCGGCGCATCGCCGTGCCCAGGGTGATGACCTTTTGTCACGGGTTGGAGAAGAGTGGCGCACAGAGCGGGTGTGAGGCTCAATGCCACGAACACCGAGAGCGCCATCGCCGAAACGATGGTGATGGAAAACTGGCGGTAAATGACGCCAGTGGAACCACCAAAGAAGGCCATGGGGATGAACACGGCGGAGAGCGTGAGTGCAATGCCGATCAGCGCCGGCGTGATCTCTGCCATCGATTTGCGGGTGGCCTCCTTCGGAGACAGGCCTTCCTCGGACATGACCCGCTCGACGTTCTCCACCACCACGATGGCGTCGTCCACCAGGAGGCCGATGGCCAGCACCAGCGCGAACATGGTCAGCGTGTTGATGGAATACCCCGCAATTGACAGCACTCCCATGGTGCCGAGCAGGACCACCGGCACGGCAATGGCTGGAATGAGCGTGGCGCGAAGGTTCTGCAGGAACAGAAACATCACCAGCACCACCAGCAAGATCGCTTCGCCCAGGGCCACCACGACTTCCTTGATCGAGGCGCGCACGAACGGTGTCGAATCCGAGCTGATGAACGATGTCAATCCGTTGGGGAAGAAAGGCTGGAGCTCGGCCAGTTTGGCATTGACCGCATCGGACACCGAGGTGGCGTTGGCGCCATCGGCCAGCACGATGCCCATGCCGGCGCCGGGCTTGCCATTCAGGCGGGAGGTGATGGAGAGGTTGTCGGCGCCCAGCTCTACACGGGCCACGTCTTTCATCAGCACTGCGGAGCCGTCGGGCGCGACTTTGAGCAGGATGTTCTTGAACTCATCCACCGTCTTGAGCTTGGTCCGCGCGGTGATGGTGGCATTGAGCTGCTGGTCGGGCGCGGCGGGCAGGGCTCCGAGCTGGCCGGCCGAAACTTGCGCGTTCTGCGCGTTCAGCGCCGCAATGATGTCGGACGGCATCAACGCGAATTTCTCCAGCAGCGCCGGGTTCATCCAGATGCGCATGGCATAGCCGGTGCCGAACACCCGCACATCGCCCACACCGTCCACCCGACCGATCACATCGACCAGGTTGGTCGAGAGGTAGTCGCCCACGTCCACCTGGCTCACGTTCGGGTCGGGCGAGGTAAAGCTGTAGGTGGTCAGGTAGTCGTTGCCGCCCTTGTTGACGAACACGCCGCGGCTCTTCACTGCCTCGGGCAAGCGGTTGACGGCGGATTGCAGTTTGTTCTGCACCTGCACCTGCGCTACGTCGATGTTGGTTCCCGGGCTGAACGTCAGCGTGGTGCGCGACTGGCCTGAAGCGTCGCTGGTCGAGCCCATGTAGAGCAGGTTGTCGATGCCCTTGAGTTGCTGCTCGATCACCTGTGTGACCGAGTTTTCCACCGTCTCGGCCGAGGCACCGGTGTACGTGGTGCCAATCGTCACGTTGGGCGGCGCGATGTCGGGGTATTGCTCCAGCGGCAGCGTGAAGATGGACAAGCCACCGGCGAGCATGATGACAATGGCCAGCACCCACGCGAAGATGGGCCGGTTGATGAAAAAGGGTGCCATGGTGCGGGTCTGCTCAGCGGGCGGGATTGCTGGCCGAGGGGGCAGGCACCGCAGCAGCGTCTGGAGCCATGGCCGGTGCCGCAGGCGCTCGCGTCCCTCCGCCTGGTAGCTGCACCGGTTGCGGGGCCACGGTATCGCCCGGCTTGATGCGCTGGAACCCATCGACCACGACCGTGTCGCCGGCGGCCAGTCCGCTGCTGACCAGCCAGCGGCTGCCCACCGCGCGGTCAATTTCGATCGCGCGGCGCGCCACCTTGTTGTCAGGACCTACCACCAGCACATTGGCCTTGCCGGCGATATCACGGGTAACGGCCTGCTGTGGCACCAGTAGGGCCTCACTGGACACGCCGGTCGGCAGCAGGGTTTGCACATACATTCCGGGCATCAACACACCGTCAGGGTTGGGCACCACCGCGCGCAACGTGACGGCGCCAGTGCTCGGGTTCACCGTAACACCCGCAAACTGCAGCCGCCCCGAGTGGGCATACTTGCTGCCGTCTTCCAGCAAGATGGTGATGCGCACGGCGCCTTCCCCCAGCTTTTCAAAGCGGCCCGCAGCCAAGTCGCGCTTGAGCTGAAGCAACTCGCTGCTCGACTGCGTCACGTCGATGTACATGGGGTCCAGCTGCGAAATCGTGGTGAGCACGCCTGTCTGGTTGGCCGTCACCAAGCCGCCGGCGTTGACATTCGAAAGCGCCGTGCGCCCGGAGATGGGTGCCACGATGCGCGTGTAGCCGAGGTTGATGCGCGCGGTCGCCAGCGCCGCCTGTGCCATGGCGACGTCGGATGCAGTCTGCTGCGCCGTGGCCAAGCTTTCGTCGTAGGCCTGGCGGCTGATGGCATCGATGCGCACCAATTCGGCATTGCGCTTCGAATTGACCTCGGCAGTGCGTGCCTGGGCCTGTGCCTTGGCCAGCGCCGCCGTGGCGGCAGCTTCTGTCGCCTGATAGGGCGCTGCATCGATCTGGTACAGCGCTTGCCCCGCCTTCACTGTGGCGCCCTCAGTGAACAAGCGCTTTTGCACGATTCCGTTGATTTGTGGCCGGATGTCGGCGCTCATGAATGCGCTGGTGCGGCCCGGCAACGCACTGGTCAGGGTCTGCGCTTGCGCCTGCACAGTGATCACGCCGACCTTGGTGGGTTCTCTGGCTGCGCCGGCGGGGGCCTTCCCCGCGGCGGGCGTCTTGTCGGAACAACCGGCGACGAGCAGGCCGCTGATCAGCAAGGCAAACAAAAGCGCCGATGAGCGCAAGTACAGGTGGACGCGCCATTGAGGGTAGGCGGCTTGGGGCGCGCACGCCGCAAGAGGGCGACTGGAATCGTGAGGCTGAAGATGCATGAAAGAAGCCGTTCGGAAGTGCGCACGAATTGTGACAAGCCAATGTGTCGGATTGATAAAGTGGGTCTTTGGCCGTGTCAGCAAATAGTGTCAGAAGGGCTGCAAGCAGTTTGTCGCTCTAGTGCAGGCGGCGATCCGCCTGGCGACCGTCACTTCACGAAAAAGCCCCGCAGAGCGGGGCCTGACAAGGCGAGCGAGGAAGGCTTCCTCGCTGGTATGCCGAGGGTGCCGCGCCTATTGCTTGCGCTGCACGATGGCTTTTTCGGCCAGGTTCACCAGGTCGGCTCCCACTTGGCCCTTCCACTTGTTGTACACCGGGCGGGTAGCCTGTACGAATGCGTCGCGCTCGGCGGGGGTGAGTTGCGTCACGGTGACGCCAAGGCCCTCAATCTGCTTGAGCAAGGGCTTGTCGGCCTCAATCACCCCCTTGCGAGCCAGTGCGATTTGCTCCTTGCCGGCTTCGATGGCGGCCTGCTTGACGATTTCGCGGTCCGCAGGCGTCCAGGAATTCCAGATGTCCTTGTTCACCACGAAGACCAGCGGGTCGGCGATGTAGCCCCAAAGCGTCAGGTACTTTTGCGAGACGGTGTGCAGCTTGGCGGCCGTGAAGATGGACAGCGGGTTCTCCTGGCCGTCCACGGCGCCGCTGGCCATGGCGGGCTGGGCGTCGGACCAGCTCATTTGCGTCGGGTTGGCGCCCAGGGCGGTGAAGGTGTCGAGGAACAGGGGCGAGCCGACCACGCGAATCTTCATGCCCTTGAGGTCGGCCGGGGTCTTGATGGCGTGCTTGGAGTTCGAGATTTCGCGGTAGCCGTTCTCGCCCCAGGCGAGCGGCACCACGCCGGCTTTGTCCAGCGTCTGGAACAGGCTCTTGCCGACTTCGCCCTGGGTCAGCGCGTCGATGGCGGCGTAGTCGGGCATCAGGAAGGGCAGCGAGAACAGGTTGAGCTGCTTGACCTGAGGCGACCAGTTGATGGTCGAGCCAATGGCCATGTCGATCACGCCCTGGCGCAGCGCGGAGAATTCGCGCGTCTGGTCGCCCTGGATCAGCGAGACGCCGGGGTAGAGCTTGATGTTGATGCGGCCCTGCGTGCGCTCGCGCACCTTATTTGCCCACAGCTCGCCGCCCTTGCCCCAGGGGAAAGCCGGGCCGAGCACGAGCGACATGCGGTATTCGCTCTTGTAGGCGGTCTGCGCCAGGGCGGCGGGCGCGGTGAACGCCAGGGCCGCGGCGGCGGCCACGGCGGTGGTGAGGAAGGTACGCAGTTTCATGGGTTCTCCTTGCTATGAAAAAAGTAGCTATTTATGATTACGCAGCAAGCGCTAGAGCCTGTTTTTATCAATATCCGAGCTTGGCCGGCAGCCACAGGGCCAGCTGCGGGAAGGCGATCACCAGCACCATCACCAGGAACATGGCCAGCAGCATGGGGCCCACCCAGCGCACGGTGGACTCCATGCGCACGCCGGCGATGCGGCACGAGACCATCAGGTTCACGGCCAACGGCGGCGTGAACTGGCCCAGCGCCACCTTGAGCGTGAGGATCACGCCGAACCATACCGGGTCCCAGTGGTAGTGGTTCATGATGGGCAGCAGGAGCGGCACGAAGATCAGAAAGATGGAGATGCCGTCGAGGAACATGCCGACGGTGACGAGCAGCAGGATGAGCAGCGACAACACGCCGTATTCGCCCAGGCCAGAGTTCACGATGGCGGCCGCCACCGGGTCAATCACGCCCAGGGTCGAGAGCGAGAAGGCGAAGATGCCGGCCAAGGACACCACGAGCAGGATCACCGCCGACAGCTCGCCCGATTCGCGCAGCATGGGGAACAGGTCGCGCACGGTCATGGTGCGGTGCACCACCATGCCGACGAACAGCCCGTAGAACACGGCCACCACGGCGGCCTCGGTCGGCGTGAACCAGCCCGCGCGCATGCCGCCCAGGATCAGCACCGGCGCGGCCAGGCCCCACAGGGCTTCGCGCAGGCTCTTCCAGAACGGCGGGCGCGGCATGGTCGCTTCCAGCTGGCCCATCTTGTGCCGCCGCGCCATCCATACGGCGGGCACGATCAGCGCCACGCCGGCCAGGATGCCTGGCACCATGCCGGCGGCGAACAGCGCCGGCACCGAGGCGCCCGGGACCAGCACCGAATAGATGATGAATGCCACCGAGGGCGGAATCAGGATGTCGGTGGCCGCCGCGGCGCCCACCACGCTGGCCGAGAAGCTGCCGGGGTAGCCGGCGCGGTTCATGGCGGCAATCATCACGCCGCCCACGGCGGCGGCGTTGGCCGGCCCCGAGCCCGAGATGCCGCCCAGGAACATGGCCACGGCAATGGCGACGAGCGGCAGCATGCCCGGGCCGCGCCCGACGATCGCCACGGCGAAGTTCACCAGGCGCAGGGCGACGCCCGAGCGGTCGAAGATCGAGCCCACCAGCACGAACATCGGGATGGCCAGCAGCGGGTACTTGCCCAGGCCGGCATAGAAGTTCTGCGGCACGGCGAGCAGGCCGAACCACTGGCTGTCGGCATTGGCCAGGGCGATGGCGGTGGCGCCGGCCAGGCCCAGGGCGGCGCCAATCGGCACGCCCAGGAACATCAGGCCCAGAAAGGCCACAAACAGCAGCGTGGCGATCATGGCTGCTGCTCGCCCTGGCCGGCGGGGCTGGCCGGCTGCGGGAACTCCACGTCCGGCGGCACCTGGCTGCGGCGCCGGAACAGGCCGATGGCGCGCCAGGTGATGAGCAGCGAGAACACCGGCAGCCAGATCGAATACCACCACTGCGGCACGCCGATGCCCGGCGAGGTCTCGCCAAAGCGGTAGTCGTCCCAGACCACGCGCACGCTGAGCACGGCGATGGTCGAAAACAGCAGGGCGACGAGCAGCGCGCCGAGCTGCGCCAGGCGCTTGCGCCGCGCCATCGAGCCGCCCTCGGCGAAGAATTCAATGCGGATGTGGCGGTCGCGCGCCACGGCGGCCGAGCCGGCCACCATGGCCAGCACGATCATCAGGAAGACCGAGATCTCCTCGGTCCAGGCGAACGAGGAGTCGGTGAAATAGCGTACCAGCACGTTGGCGAAGGTGATGAGGGCCAGCAGCGCCATGATCAGCACAGTGAGCCAGTCTTCCAGCGCGAGCGAGCGCGGTTCCTGGTCGGCAGCAGCAGCCGGCAGCGGGGGCGGTTCGGGAGGGGGCATACGAAAAACGAAGGCGAGGGGGAAGAAATGGCAGGGTCCGGACCGCGTGGCGCAGAGGCCAAACATTATGCGGGCATCGCAACTGCACTGCGGCTGGCGCGCATGGCGCGCCGGGCACAGCGGATAATCGACCGATGGAAACCAAGTGGCTTGAAGATTTCGTAAGTCTGGCCGAGACGCGCAGCTTCAGCCGTTCGGCCCAGTTGCGCCATGTGACGCAGCCGGCGTTTTCGCGCCGCATCCAGGCCCTGGAGGCCTGGGCCGGGACCGATCTGGTCGATCGCAGCTCGTACCCGACGCGCCTGACGCCCGCAGGCCGCACGCTGTACGAGCAGTCCCTGGAGATGCTGCAGGCGCTGCACAGCACCCGCGCCGTGCTGCGCGCGCACGGCACTTCCAGCCAGGACATGATCGAGTTCGCGGTGCCGCATACGCTGGCCTTCACCTTTTTCCCTGAATGGGTCTCGCGCATGCGCGAGCGTTTCGGACCTTTCAAGAGCCGTCTGATTGCACTGAACGTCCACGATGCGGTGATGCGGCTGGTCGAAGGCAGTTGCGATCTGCTGGTGACCTACCACCATGCCTCCCAGCCATTTCAGCTCGATGCCAACCGTTACGAAATGCTGAGCCTCGGCCAGGAGGTGCTTGCGCCCTATGTTCGGCCAGGCGCCGATGGACGCCCCCTGTACTGTCTGCCCGGCAGTGCGGCGAGTCCGCTTCCTTATCTGGCCTACGCCCCGGGGGCGTATCTCGGGCGACTTACCGAGTTGATTTTGAAGGAATCACCCCTTCCGCTGCACCTCGATCGGGTGTATGAAACCGACATGGCCGAAGGCCTCAAGGCGATGGCGCTTGAGGGCCACGGCATCGCCTTCCTGCCTCTGAGTGCCGCAAAAAAGGACTTGCGTGCGCGCCGGCTGGTCAGCGCCGCGCCGCCCGAGTTGCCGGGGCTGAAAATGACCATGGACGTTCGCATTTGTCGCGAACGCCCTGGCGCGCGCGAGGGTGGGCGCAGCAAACGCGACGCGCTGTGGGATTTTCTGTGTGAGCAGAATGAGCCAGTCCCCCGGCCATGATTGTTTTGCATGTTCCTGCACGGAATTTGCATTGGATGCCCGCAGACCGTGCCCGTACAGTCGCACCCTTTGTTACTGAAGCCCGGTTGGCTTGCGCAAGCCGAACATCATGAAGCTACTTTCTCGCTTGGTCTGGTTGGCAGTGGGCACTGCAGCAAGCATGTCGTGCCTCGCTGCGCCCGGCGTGCTGGACCGTGTCATGGCGGGTGGGAAACTGGTGATTGCGCACCGCGAGTCGTCGGTGCCGTTTTCGTACGTCAATGAAAAAACGGGGCAGCCCATAGGCTACGCCATGGATCTGTGCCTGCATCTGGCAGAGACGGTACGTCGCCAGACAGGCAAAAAGGACATGGGCGTGACGTTTCTGCAGGTCACCCCGGCCAATCGCGTCAGCGTCATTGCCGAGGGCAAGGCGGATATGGAGTGTGGTTCAACCACCAACAATGCCGAACGGCGCCAAAAAGTGGCTTTCACCATTCCGCACTTCATCACCGGCGCGCGCCTGCTGGTGCGGGCTGACAGTTCGGTCACGCGCATCGAGGATCTCGCCGGCAAGAAGCTGGTTTCCACCAAGGGAACAACCCCGCTGCTCGCGGTGGTGCAGGCCAACCGTGAGCGGCTGATGGGACTGAACATCGTCGAAGCGCCCGACCATGCCCGGGCGGTGGAAATGGTCGAGAAGGGCGAAGCCGACGCCTTTGTGATGGACGACGTGCTGCTCTACGGCCTGGCTGCGGGGCGGCCAGACCCCAAGGCGCTTAAAGTGGTGGGTCGCTTCGTCACCACCGAGCCGCTGGCCATCATGCTGCCGCCGGGCGATGCAGCGTTCAAGAAACTGGTGGACGATGAAATGCGCCGCCTCATTACCACTCGCGAAATCTATACCATGTACGACAAATGGTTCATGCAGCCCATCCCGCCGCAGAACCGCTCGCTCAACTTGCCAGTGAACTATTTGATGCGCGATTTCTGGAAATACCCGACCGACAAGGTTCCGTTCTGAATTTCAACAGCCCAGCGTCGGCGACGCATGGGCCGAGCGCCGTAGAATCCGCCGTTTTCGGCATACACCAAAGGAGACAAAGCATGAAAAAACATCTATTGGCTGCGGCTATCGTAGCCCTGGCTGCCGGTAGCGCCATGGCGCAGGCCAACGACACGCTGGCGAAAATCAAAGGCTCGGCCAGCGTCACGCTGGGCGTGCGCGAATCGTCGGGTCTCTCGTACACGTTGGGCAACGGCAAGTACGTCGGTTTTCACACCGAAATGGGCGAGCGCATTCTGGACGACATCCAGAAGCAGTTGGGCCTGGCCAAGTTGGACGTCAAGTACCAGCCCGTCACCTCGCAAAACCGCATTCCGCTGGTGACCAACGGCACGGTGGACCTTGAATGTGGTTCCACCACCAACAATGCCGCGCGCCAAAAAGACGTGGCTTTTGCCGTGACCACCTATGTGGAAGAGGTGCGCATGGCGGTCAAGGCCAATTCCGGCATCAACTCCATCACGGATCTGAAGGGTCGCACGGTAGCCACCACCACCGGCACTACCTCTGTGCAGACCCTGCGCAAGAACGAGCGCGCCGGCAACCTGGACTTCAAGGAAGTCTATGGCAAGGACCATGCCGACAGCTTCCTGATGGTGGAAACCGGCCGCGCCGACGCCTTCGTGATGGACGGCTCCATTCTGGCCGCCAATATCTCCAAGGCCAAGAACCCCGCCGATTACAAGATCGTTGGCGAAGTGCTGTCGGTGGAACCCATCGCCTGCATGCTGCGCAAGGACGACCCGGCCTTCAAGAAGGCGGTGGACGATTCCATCAAGCGCCAGATTGCTGACGGTTCGCTGGCCAAGCTCTACGACAAGTGGTTCATGCAGCCCGTGCCGCCGACCAACACCAAGATTGGCCTGCCGATGTCGGAGGCCACCAAGAACGCTTGGGCGCATCCGAACGATAAGCCCATGGAAGACTACGCCAAGAAGTAAGGCGGGTAGCATTTCCAGGCCCCCTTTGAGCCGTCGGTTCGAGGGGGCTTTTTCGTGGCGCGGTACGACCGTGAACTGAAAGGAATCCTATGAGCTGGGATTGGCAGGTGTTCTGCACGGACACGCTGGATCAGACCACCGTGGCCGGGTGCTTCGGCAAGGGCGGCGACATTACCTACCTTGATTGGCTGCTGTCGGCCTGGGGCTGGACGGTGTCGGTGTCGCTGCTCTCACTGGCGCTGGCGCTGGTGCTCGGCGGCCTCATCGGCACGTTGCGCACGCTGCAGGGGCGGCCCTGGGTGGTGCGCCTGGGCAACGCCTGGGTGGAGCTGTTTCGAAATATTCCGCTGCTGGTGCAACTGTTCCTCTGGTACCACGTGCTGCCCTCGTTCTTCCCGTCGCTGCAGCGCGTGCCAGGATTCGTGCTGGTGATTTTTGCGCTCGGACTGTTCACGTCGGCCCGCATTGCCGAGCAGGTGCGCTCGGGGCTGGAGTCACTCCCGCGCGGCCAGCGCTATGCAGGCATGGCAGTGGGCTTCACCACGTTCCAGACCTACCGCTACGTGCTGCTGCCCATGGGGCTGCGCATCATCATTCCGCCGCTCACCAGCGAGACCATGAATATCTTCAAAAACTCGTCGGTGGCCTTTGCGGTGTCGGTCGCCGAGTTGACCATGTTCGCCATGCAGGCGCAGGAGGAAACCTCGCGCGGCGTGGAGATCTACCTGGCTGTGACGGCGCTCTACGTTGTGTCGGCGTTTGCCATCAACCGCGTCATGGCCTTCATCGAGAAGCGCTCGCGCGTGCCGGGCTTCATCGCGGCCAGCAGCGCCGGGGGGCACTGAGATGAAGCTTGCACTCGATATCTCGTTCTACAACTGGGACCTGCTGAGCAACTTTGTGCTCAAGGGCCTGTACTTCAGTGTGATGCTGACTGTGGTGGCCACCATTGGCGGTGTGATTTTTGGCACCGTGCTGGCGCTGATGCGGCTCTCGGGCCGAAAATGGCTCGTGGTTCCTGCCACGATTTATGTCAACGGCATGCGCAGCATTCCGCTGGTCATGGTGATTCTGTGGTTCTTTCTGCTCATGCCTGCCATCATCGGCCGGCCGATTGGCGCAGAAACCTCGGCGGTGGTGACCTTCATCGCTTTCGAGGCGGCGTACTTCAGCGAAATCATGCGCGCGGGCATTCAGTCGATCTCGCGCGGCCAGGTGTTTGCCGGCATGGCCATGGGCATGACCTATGGGCAGAACATGAAGCTCGTGATCTTGCCGCAGGCGTTTCGGAACATGCTGCCGGTGCTGCTCACGCAGACCATCATCCTGTTTCAGGACACTTCGCTGGTTTATGCCATCGGCGCCTACGACATGCTCAAGGGCTTTGAGATTGCGGGCAAGAACTACGGCCGGCCTATCGAGGCCTATCTGGCAGCCGCCGTCGTGTACTTTGTGATGTGCTTTGCGCTGTCCTGGGCTGTGAAACGCCTGCACCGCAAGATTGCCATCGTGCGTTAAGGAAATTGCATGATTGAACTCAAGAACGTCTCCAAGTGGTACGGCAGCTTCCAGGTGCTGACCGATTGCTCCACCACCATCCAGAAGGGCGAAGTGGTCGTCGTCTGCGGCCCTTCGGGCTCGGGCAAGTCCACACTGATCAAGACCATCAACGCGCTCGAACCCTTCCAGAAGGGTGAGATCTGGGTCGATGGCGTGCCGGTGCACGACCCCAAGACCAACCTGCCCAAGCTGCGCAGCCGCGTGGGCATGGTGTTCCAGCATTTCGAGCTGTTCCCGCACCTCTCGGTGACGGAAAACCTGACCATTGCACAGATCAAGGTGCTGGGCCGCAGTACCGACGACGCCAAAAAACGTGGCCTGAAGATGCTCGAACGGGTGGGCCTGACCGCCCACAAGGACAAGTTTCCCGGTCAGCTCTCGGGGGGTCAGCAGCAGCGCGTGGCCATTGCCCGTGCGCTGTCCATGGACCCCATCGTCATGCTGTTCGACGAGCCCACCTCCGCGCTCGACCCCGAAATGGTGGGTGAGGTGCTCGACGTGATGGTGGGTTTGGCCAACGAGGGCATGACCATGATGTGCGTCACCCACGAAATGGGCTTTGCCCGCAAGGTGGCGCACCGCGTGATCTTTATGGACGTGGGTGGAAAGATTCTTGAGGACTGCTCGCGCGAGGAGTTCTTCAACAACCTCGAAGCCCGCCAGCCGCGCACCAAGGATTTTCTGAACAAGATCCTGGCGCATTAGGGATCATCCCCCTGCGCGGCTGCGCGGCTGCGCGGCTGCGCCGCTCGGTGCTGGCCGCCGGAGGCGGCAGCTCTTCGAGGCGTCCAAGCTTGCGCAGGCAGGCTTGGAGCCGCGGCCCTCAGCCCCTTCCCTAAGCATCGCTTCGCGATGCGAAAGGGGGATGCCACCAGCGCGGCGGGGCGGCGCGGCCGGCTGAGGCCCTTGCGCGGTGGCCGCTGGTCTTGGACCGCGCCAGATTCTGCGTGCAGTGCGCAGGCATTGGAATGCCCGGACGCGGCGTTGGCAGGACATACACCCCCAGGCGCCAGTAAGTCACCCTAGCGCGCTTAAAGCTAAAATTCCAATGAAATTGGCCTCTAGCGCTTATGAGTAAAGCGTTAGCAGCTATCGTTTAAATAGTATTCTGGACGATGGGACAATGCCTCGCATGACCGCGCCAAACCCTTCTACCGCTCCCCAAACCCTCACCATCACCCGCCCCGACGACTGGCACTTGCACGTGCGCGACGGCGAGGCGCTGCTGACGGTGGTGCCGCACACGGCAGCCCAGTTTGGCCGGGCCATCATCATGCCCAACCTGCGCCCGCCGGTGACCACGGCGCAGCAGGCGCTGGAGTACCACCAGCGCATCCTTGCCGCAGTCCCCGAAGGCAGGAATTTCCAGCCGCTGATGACGCTCTACCTCACCGACAACCTGCCGCCGGAGGAGATTGCCCGCGCCAAGGAGGCCGGCGTCGTCGCGGTCAAGCTGTATCCGGCGGGCGCCACTACCAACAGCGATGCGGGAGTGACCGACCCGCGCAAGACCTACCGCACGCTCGAAGCGATGCAGCGCGCCGACGTGCCGCTGCTGGTGCACGGCGAGGTCACCAGCCCCGACATCGACCTGTTCGACCGCGAAGCTGTGTTCATCGAGCAGCAGCTCATGCCGCTGCGGCGCGATTTCCCCGAGCTGAAAATCGTTTTCGAGCACATCACCACCCGCGAGGCCGCGCAGTACGTGCAGGGGGCCGGGCGCTTTACCGCCGCCACCATCACCGCGCACCACCTGCTCTACAACCGCAATGCCATCTTTACGGGCGGCATCCGCCCGCACTATTACTGCCTGCCGGTGCTCAAGCGCGAGGAGCACCGCCTTGCGCTGGTGCAGGCCGCTACCAGCGGGAGCGACCGCTACTTCCTCGGTACCGACAGTGCGCCGCACCCTGCGCATCTGAAAGAGCATGCCAGCGGTTGCGCCGGCTGCTACACGGCGCACGCGGCGATGGAGCTGTACGCCGAGGCGTTCGATGCCGCCGGCGCGCTCGACAAGCTGGAGGGCTTTGCCAGCTTTCACGGCCCGGCCTTCTACGGCCTGCCGCGCAACAGCGGCACCCTCAGCCTGGTGCGAGAGAGCTGGACACCACCGGACAGTTTTGCCTTTGGTGAGGCCGAGCTCAAGCCCTTGCGCGCCGGAGAGGCGCTGGCCTGGCGAGTGCAAGGCTGATATCTGCCCGCCCTGCCGATGGCCAGCCGAACGCGGCCTGCAGCGTTTTCCGATGTGGATTGGCAAGCCCCCTGGCTCGCGCCCTGGCGCGAGCTCGGCGTGCCGCTGGCGGGTGCCGTCGCCAGTGGAACACCGGTGCACGAGGCGTTGAACGCGGCCCAAGGCGCGCCGGTGGGTTTCGTGCCCCAGGCGGAGCTGCCGGCAGGTGTGGCCTATGAGCAGTTCATTTTCGACACCGGCTGCGTGCCCACGCGCAGCAACCTGCACGACTTCTTTAGCGGCCTGGTGTGGCAGCGCTTTGGCCAAGCCAAGCAGCGCTTGAACCAGCTACAGGCTGGTGCGATGGCGTTGCAGGGCGTGCGCCCGGTGCGGGGGCCGCTGCGCGATGCCTGCACACTCCTGGACGAGAGCGGCGCGCTGCTGCAAGCGCCGTCCGCTCTGTGGCAGGCGCTGCTCGCGCGCGACTGGCAGGCGCTGTTCGTTCAGCACCGGACCCTCTGGCGCAGCGCCCGGGTCACGCTGCTTGGCCATGCGCTGATGGAACAACTGGTTCAACCAAGAAAAGGGATCACTGCGCACGTACTGATTACGTACGATGCTATCAATTCAGAAGCAAATCAGGATTCCAGACTGGCGCAGCAACTCGATCCCGCGTGGCTCGCCACCAAACCATTTGTCCCACTGCCGCTGCTGGGTATCCCAGGGTGGTGGGCCGGCAACGAAGCGCCCGGCTTTTATGATGACGCCACGGTGTTTCGCCCGCCTCGCCCTTGAAAACGGCGCCCGGCGCCGCACCTTTCACAGACCTTTGCACGACTCTTTTGTGGAGCCCGAATGAAACGTATCGCCCTGTTTTTGATGACCAACCTGGCCGTGGTGGTGGTGCTGGGCATTGTGGCCAGCCTGCTGGGTGTCAACCGCTACCTCACGGCGAATGGCCTGAATCTGGGGGCGCTGCTGGGGTTCGCCTTCATTATGGGTTTTGGCGGTGCCATCATCTCGCTGCTCATCAGCAAGCCCATGGCCAAGTGGAGCGCGGGCGTGCAGGTAATCGATGCGCCGCGCAATGGCGACGAGGCCTGGATCGTGGAGACGGTGCGCGGTTTCGCTGAAAAGGCCGGCATCGGCATGCCCGAAGTCGGCATCTTCGAGGGCGACCCGAATGCCTTTGCCACGGGCGCGTTCAAGAACTCGGCGCTGGTGGCGGTCTCTACCGGCCTGTTGCGGAGCATGACACGTGAAGAGGTGGAAGCGGTGATTGGTCATGAAATCGCCCACATCGCCAATGGCGACATGGTCACCATGACGCTGATCCAGGGGGTGATGAATACCTTCGTGGTCTTCCTCTCGCGCGTCATCGGCTACGCGGTGGACAGTTTCCTGAACAAGAACAATGAAAACCGCTCAGGTCCCGGCATCGGCTACTACGTGACCACCATCGTGCTCGACATCGTGCTCGGCTTCCTTGCCGCCATCGTTGTGGCCTGGTTCTCGCGCCAGCGCGAATTCCGCGCTGACGCCGGCTCCACCCAACTCATGGGCAAGCGCCAGCCCATGATCAACGCGCTGGCCCGGCTGGGCGGCGTGCACCCCGCCGAACTGCCAAAGAGCATGCAGGCCATGGGTATTGCCGGGGGCATCGGCAAGCTGTTTTCCACCCACCCGCCGATTGAAGAGCGCATTGCGGCGCTGCAGAACGCGGGCAAGACTTAAAAAGTTACTTCACTTCCCGCAACAGGCGGATGCCCACCAACGTGTAGCGCGTTTGCGGCGTGTTCCAGTTGCGGTAGGCGCAGCGCGCATACAGCGCCCAGGTGTGCCAGGAGCCGCCGCGGCGCACGCGCACGTTCCCGTCGGAGGGGCCTTGCGGGTCTTGCGGGGACGATTGCGCGTAGGAGTCTTCGCCGTACCAGTCGGCAGTCCATTCCCAGACATTGCCCAGCATGTCGTACAGGCCAAAGGCATTGGGCCGAAAACTTCCCACGGGCGCGGTGAAGGCATGGCCGTCGTGGCCGCGCAGGGCCCGGTCCTGCCAGCGCGGCCAGAACACAGCGGCGTCGGCGTCGAACGTGTTGGCGGCAGCCAGCAGGCTCTGGGGATCGTCGCTGCCGGCATAGCGGGTGTTGGAGCCGGCCCGGCAGGCGTATTCCCACTCGGCTTCTGTGGGCAGGCGGTAGCGCACGCCTTCCTGCTTGCTCAGCCAGGCGGCCAGGGCCATGGCGTCGTTCCAGGTGACATTGAGGACCGGGTGTGTATCGTTTTGGACGAAACCCGGGTTCTGCCAGGAGTAGCGGGGATCGCGCCCCTCGAACGCATCACCGCGCCGCGTGGTGGCCGGGTCGTAGGTGGCGTTGTAGCCGTAGCCTCCGGTGCCATCGGCCACGGATTCGGGCACATACCCAGAAGCTTGGACAAACTGGCGAAATTGGCCCACCGTCACCTCATGCTGCCCCAGGTAAAACGCCCGCGCGATCCGAACCCGGTGCACCGGCGCCTCGTCACGCAGCTCGGCCAGACGGCGGCGTTCGTAGCGCGGAAAGGCCTGGGCCAGCACCTCGATGGGCTCGTCGCTGCCCATCAAAAATTCGCCGGCCGGAATACGCACCAGTCTCATGCCCAGACTGTTTTCAATGGCCTGCCCGGGCGCGTCGGCGTGCGGCAGCGCACAGGCTGAAAGCGCCGCAGCACACAGCAGGGCGGGCCAGAGGCTTCGGCGCATCGCCTGGTACCGAGCCATCAGGCGACCGGCCGGACCGGTGCGGGCTGGCCCAGCAGCGCACGCGCCACGGCTTCGCCCACCTTGATGCCGTCCACCCCCGCCGAAAGAATACCGCCTGCATACCCTGCACCTTCACCCGCCGGGTACAGACCCGCGGTGTTGGGGCTTTGCAGATCGGCATTGCGGTCGATGCGCAGCGGTGATGAGGTTCGCGTCTCCACCCCCGTCAGCACCGCATCGGGCAGATCGAAGCCTTTGATTTTCTGGCCAAACACCGGCAGCGCTTCCCGCAACGCAGCGATGGCGTAGCCGGGCAGGGCGAGCGCCAAATCCACCGGCCGTACGCCGGGCTGGTACGAGGGTTCGACGCTGCCCAGGGCGGTGGACGCGCGGCCGGCCAGAAAATCGCCCACCCGCTGTGCGGGCGCGCTGTAGTCGCTGCCGCCCAGCACATAGGCCTGGGCTTCGAGCTGGCGCTGCAGCACGATGCCCGCGAGTGGGTGCGCTGCGCCCGGGCGCAGCTGCTGCACGCCGTGGCTCGCGCCCAGCTGCGCTTCGAACGCAGCCGCGTCGCTTGGATAGTCGGCCGGCGTGATGCCCACCACCATGCCGGCGTTGGCGTTGCGCTCATTGCGCGAATACTGGCTCATGCCGTTGGTCACCACGCGGCCCCTCTCGCTGGTGGCGGCCACCACGGTGCCGCCGGGGCACATGCAGAAGCTGTAGGCGTCGCGCCCGTTGGCAGCGTGGTGCACCAGCTTGTAGTCGGCCGCGCCCAGGAGGGGATGCCCGGCGTGCCGGCCCCAACGCGCGCGGTCGATCAGCCCCTGCGGGTGTTCGATGCGAAAGCCGATGGAGAAGGGTTTGGCCTCCATGGAGACGCCGCGCTCGTACAGCATGGCGAAGGTGTCGCGCGCACTGTGGCCCAGGGCCAGCACCACCTGCGAGCTCAGCAGTTCATGCGTTTCGCCGCTTTCCTGATCGAGCACCTGCACACCGCGCAGCGTCCGCGCGCCTGCGCAGTCGTCCAGCAACAAATCCGTCACGCGCTGGCCAAAGCGTACCTCGCCGCCCAGGGCGATGATCTGCGCGCGCAGGCTCTCCACCACCTTCACCAGTTTGAAGGTGCCGATGTGTGGGTGGGCCGCGGTCAGAATTTCCTCGGGCGCGCCGGCCTGCACAAACTCCTGCATCACCTTGCGCCCCAGGTGGCGTGGATCCTTGATCTGGCTGTAGAGCTTGCCGTCCGAGAACGTGCCGGCGCCGCCCTCGCCAAATTGCACATTGCTCTCGGGATTCAGTTCGCGTTTGCGCCACAGCGCCCAGGTGTCCTGCGTGCGCTCGCGTACCGCTTTGCCGCGCTCCAGTACGACGGGCTTGAACCCCATTTGCGCCAGAACCAGCGCAGCAAAGATGCCGCAGGGGCCAAAGCCCACCACCACAGGACGGTCCGTCAGCGTGGCCGGCGCCCGGCCCACGGGCCGCCAGGCCATGTCGGGCGTGGGCTGGATGTGCGGGTGGCCGGCATGGCGCGCCAGCAGCGCGCGCTCCTGAGCACGGTCGGCCAGTTCCAGATCCACGATGTAGACGGCCAGCAGCTCCCGTTTGCGGGCGTCGAAACTGCGCTTGAAGACGGTGAGCCGTGCCATGTCGGCCGGTTGGATGCCCAGAACCGTGGCTGCGGACTGGATCAGCGCGGGCTCGGGGTTTTCTGCAGCGGACAGCGGCAGGCGGATTTCGGAAAGGCGAATCATGGGCGCGGCCCGTAGCGATCGGGCAGGTGCAGCAGGGGGCCGCATGATACGGCGGCGCCGGCTGTCCCGCCAGTGGATAGCGAAGAATTACCAAATTTGATAGCTATCAGCGCTTTACCAATAAGCGCTAGAGGCCTATTTCGTTGGTTTTTTTCCGTGCAACAACAACTCGGCTGTCGCAAGCGCCAGTGCCGCCAGCACCAGCGGCACAAAGTAGTACAGCGCCCGGTAGGCGAGCAGCGCGGCCAGTACGTCGGTCTTCGAGAGCGTGTCCATGGTCAGCAGCGCCACGCCCACCGATTCCAGCACGCCCAGGCCGGCGGGCACGCGCAGCACCAGCCCGGCCACCGCGCCCAGCATCACGGTGGCGATGGCCGCCGGGTAGGCCACCTGGCCCTGCAGCACCACCCACAGCGCCGCACCCATCAGCATCCAGTTGGCGCACGACACCACCACCTGCCACAGCGCCAGCGGCCAGCGCGGCAGGGCAAAGCGGTGTCCGCGCAGCGCCAGCGGCCGCCCCTCTCGCACCAGGCACAGCGCCAGGTAGGCCAGCGGAGCCAGGGCCAGCAGGGCGCCGCCCATGCGCCACTGCGCGGCGCTGGCGCTCCAGCCAAACACGGCGGGTGGCACCCAGAACCAGGGGACGGCGGCTGCCAGCAGCAGGTAGCCGATCCAGTTGGTCAGGATGCTGGTGGCCACCACCTGGCCAATCGTTCCGGGCTCCACGCCGCGCCGGCTGTAGAGCCGGTAGCGTACGCCCACGCCACCAATCACCGAGCCGAGATTGAGGGTGAAGCCATAGCTGGTCATGGCGATGCCCAGCGTGGTGGCGCGGCCCAGGGTGTGGCCGGTGACGTGCCGGCCGATCCATTCAAAACTGCCGTAGGTGAAGTGGCTCAGCAAGGCCAGCGCCGCGCCCGCCCAAAGCACACCTGCCGGAAGCGCCAGCACCGCCTGCCAGACGGCGGGCCAGTTCACGCTGCGCGCCTGGTGGGCGATGAGCGAGGCCACCAGCACGAAGAATGCACCAGCCAGGCCGCGCGTCAGCCAGGGCCACCAGGGTTTTTGTTGCAATGAAGTCAGCCCCGCCCCCTGAGGAGCGCGCCGAGGTGCGCGGGTACGCGCAGCGCCGCGCCCGGGGCGCAAGCGCGACGGCGCAGTGGATGCGGTCGGCGCCTGTGGCGTGGTGGGCCTTGGATGCGCCATGCGCGGCTTTCCTTCAGACTGCGGCGTGCGAGCGCTCGGTCTCGCCGGCTTCGGCCTGCCCCGTCTCCTTGGCCGCCTGTGCCAGCGCAATGGTGGGTTCGTGGCGTGGCAGCCAGCCCACCCAGGTGGGGAACCAGCGCATCAGGTGAAACACCAAATAGCTGCGCAGCAGGCGCAGCCGCGCCCACCGGCTCTTCGCGGGCAACTCGATGCTGCGGCAGCTGTTGTCCATGAGATCGGTGAGCCGCTCGTGCAGGTGGGCGTTGAAGGGGCGGTCGCGGATGATGACGTTGGCTTCCAGATTCAGCGCCAAGCTCAGCGGATCGAGGTTGCTTGAACCCACGGTGGACCACTCGTCGTCCACCAGTGCCACCTTGCCGTGCAGCGGCCGGTCGCAGTACTCGAAGATGCGCACTCCCGCGCCCGACAAGTGCTCGTAGAGCAGGCTGGCGGCGGTCTTGACGATGGCCATGTCGGGCTGGCCCTGCAAAATCAGGCGCACGTCCACCCCGCGCCGCGCGGCGCGGCGCATCTCGCGGATGAAGCGGTAGCCGGGGAAGAAGTAGGCGTTGGCGATCACGACCCGCTGGCGCGCGCTGCGCAGCGCGATTCGGTAATGGCGTTCGATATCGCTCCTGTGGCGGTGGTTGTCGCGCGTGACGAAGATGGCGCCTGCTGCGCCAGCTTGCGGCAAGGTCTGGGGGTCGGGCGACTCTGGCGACTCGGGAACCTTCTGGCGCCGGTCGGTGTGCACCGCGCTCTGCACGAAGCGGTGCATTTGCGCGACGATGGGGCCACGCACCTGCACGGCGTAGTCCTGCTTGGCCTCGGGTCCGAAATCGGCCACATGGTCGGCCGAATAATTGATGCCACCGATGAAGCCCAGCGCGCCGTCGACCACCACGATCTTGCGGTGCATGCGCCGCAGCACATTGAGGCGCTGGCCAAAAATACGCTGGCCCGGATCGAAAGTGCGGAACTGCACGCCCGCCTCGACCAGATCGCCGACATAGCGCTCGGGCAGGTCAGGCGAGCCAAAACCGTCGACCAGCACATGCACGCATACGCCCCGCTGCGCCGCGCCAAGCAAGGCGGCATGCAGCGCACGACCGATCTTGTCGTCGAACAGGATGAAGGTTTCCAGCCACACCTGGCGTTCGGCGGCCTCGATGGCGGCGAACACGCGGGGAAAGAAGTCTTCTCCGTTTTCCAGCAGCTCGAAGTCGTTGCCCTCCACCCAGCGGGTGGAGCGGGGGGCGCGGGCGCGATGGGTCATGCAAAAACCTCCATGCCTTGCGCGGGCCGTCGGCGGCCGGCTGCCATCATATGCTGATCTCCGCTGCCAGCGGCGCATGGTCAGACAGCCGGTCCCAGGGCTTTTTTGGGAGTATCAGCGGTGAATTCACCGTCGCATCGCGCACATAGATGCGGTCCAGTGCCAGCACCGGCATGGAAGCGGGAAAGGTTCGCTGGGCATGCCCTTGCGACTGCAGAAACACCTCGCTCAGACCCGCGCCGTCGCGCAGCACGCGGTGGGCGCGACCACGCCAGTCGTTGAAGTCACCGGCCATCACCACCGGCTCGTGCGCCGGCAGCGAATTGATCAGGTCGCACGCCAGCCGCAGTTGCTGCTGGCGGTGCGATTCCTGCAGACCCAGGTGCACGCAGATCGCATGCAAAGGCTCCGTACGCCCGGGCGGCTGGACGATGCAGTGCAGCATGCCCCGGCGTTCGGGGCCGCGAATCGAAATATCGTGGTTTTCGTAGTGAACGATGGGAAATTTGGAGAGCAGGGCGTTGCCGTGGTCTCCGTTGTCGTACACAGCGTTGCGCCCATAGGCGTGCTGGTGCCAGATTTCGTCGGCCAAAAATTCGTATTGCGGCACCTGCGGGAAGTTGGCAATGCGCTGCGCGTGGGCGCGGTGCGTGCCGTGCACTTCCTGCAGAAACACCAGATCGGTTCCCACGGCCCGCACCGCGTCGCGCAACTCATGCAGCACAAAGCGCCGGTTGAAAGTGCTGAAGCCCTTGTGGACGTTGACGGTGAGCGCCTTGAAGGCCAGGGGGGAGTCAGAGGTGGTAGGCATGCGGGCAATCGGTCTAAACCGCCGCGCGATCGCGCTGAATGCGCAGCGCTTGGGCGTTTAAGCCATTGTTCCGGGCGCTCCCTGCGCCTGCTGTAGGACGCTTGGCCGACGCTTTGTGAAGCGCAGCCAATACCTTGCTTGCGGCCTGCCCACTTCAGGTTGGCAAGAAACCTTCCACCGACAGGTAGCGCTCGCCCGTGTCGTAGTTGAAGCCGAGGATGCGGCTACCGGCCGGAAAACTGGGCAGCTTTTGCGCAATCGCGGCCAGCGTCGCACCCGACGATATGCCCACCAGCATGCCTTCTTCGCGCGCACTGCGGCGGGCGTATTCGCGTGCGTCCTCGGCGTCCACCACGATGGCGCCATCGAGCACGCTGGTGTCGAGGTTCTTCGGAATGAAGCCGGCGCCCAAACCTTGAATGGCGTGCGGGCCGGGTGGGCCGCCGGAAATCACGGCCGAGCCGGTGGGTTCCACCGCAAACACCTTGAGATTCGGGAATTTCGCCTTGAGCACGCGCGCGCAGCCGGTGATGTGGCCGCCGGTGCCAACGCCGGTGATCAGCACATCCAGGCCATCGGGGAAGTCGGCGAGGATTTCTTTTGCCGTGGTCTCGGCGTGGACAGCGATGTTGGCCGGATTCTCGAACTGCTGCGGAATCCAGGCGCCGGGCGTCTGCGCCTGCAGCTCTTCGGCGCGGGCAATGGCGCCCTTCATGCCCTTTTCCTTAGAGGTCAGGTCAAAGCTGGCGCCATAGGCCAGCATCAGGCGCCGCCGCTCGATGCTCATGCTGTCGGGCATCACCAGGATGAGTTTGTAGCCCTTGACGGCGGCCACCAGCGCCAGGCCGATGCCGGTGTTGCCGCTGGTGGGCTCGATGATGGTGCCGCCGGCCTTGAGCGCGCCCGACTTTTCTGCCGCTTCGACCATCGCCAGCGCAATGCGGTCCTTGATGGAGCCGCCCGGGTTGGCGCGCTCGGACTTGATCCACACCTTCGCGTCCGGCCCGAAGATGCGGTTGATGCGGATGTGCGGCGTGTTGCCAATGGTTTGCAGAATGTTGTCGACCTTCATGGCGTCTCCTGAAAGGTTGGGTGGAAAAGCAGTGCCGTTTATTCTGAACCCATTGTTCTGCCGGTTCAGCCATATGGATATGCCGGATTGGCGGCCTTCCTGCTGCAGCGCTTGCTGTCCCAGGGCGCTAAGAACGTGTTCACGATCTCAGGGCTTGCGCCCGGTCATCAGAAACAGTGGATAGGCCCGCCCGTTGTGCTGCTGCAGGCGAAGGATTTCGCAAAACGCGATGTCCACAAAACCGGCTTGCTCGGCCAGCACACGCAAGCGGTCGGGCGCAAAGCCGAAGTGCTGCACGCCCTTCGCGGCGTTGGCGGCGTCGTCGCCGTGAAAGCTGCCGTCCTCCTGGTACAGGTCCACCAGGGCAATGCGCCCGCCGCTGTGCAGCGCAGCGGCAAAGGTGTGCAGGAGCGCGGCGGTGTCCGCAACGTGATGCATCGCCATGCAGCTCACGATGGCGTGGTACTGCTCGGGCAGGCCCGCCGAGATGTCTTGCTGGCGTGTGGTGATGTTGGCAAAGCCCTTTTCATCCAGCACCTGCAGCATGGCGGCCGACATATCCAGCGCCGTGACCTGCGCCACCTGCGGCGCAATGGCGGTGGACAGCAGCCCGGTGCCGGCGCCGAAATCAAGCACGTGGTCGGTGCTCTGCAAGGCCAACTGCGCCAGCAGGCGCTCGGGGATAGCGGCCAGTTGCAGCGACGTGGGGCGCTGGTCCCAATCGCGGGCGGCCGTGTCGAAATGGGTAGTGGAGGGCGTGGTCATGGTGCTGGGCCTCGAAAAGAGATGAACGGGGTGCGTGGGTCGGGGATAATCGCCCCCGTGAAGCGCGCCAGACCGCCGCTGGTGCAATCTGGGAAACCAGGCACTGGAGGAACGTCCGGACTGCACAGGACAGCGTAGCAGCTAACGGCTGCCCACCGTGAGGTGAGGATCAGAGCAACAGAGACGAGTCGAAGCAGGCCTAGGCCCGCTTCGGGTGAAACGGGCAATCTCTACGCGCAGCAATACCAAGTAGGCCAACGTTGATGTGGTTCCGCAGAGTTGGCGGGTAGGTAGCACCGAGCCGTGGTGGCGACACCCGGCCCAGAGTAATGGCGGTCACGCCCGGCCTTCGCAAGGAGGTTCGGGTGCACAGAATCCGGCTTATCGGCGCGCTTCACACTTTTATCGCGGTGCAGGCAGAAATTTCAAGGGAAATTGGCCTCAAGCGCTTATCAGCATTGCGCTAGAAGCTATTTTTTCAATAGCGTCAAAACTTTTCCCACGGCTGCAGATAGCGCCACTGCCCCTCGGGCACCTTGGACAGTGGCACGCGCCCGATGCGGATGCGGCGGATCGCCACCACGCGCAGGCCCACGGCCTCGCACATCGAAGGAATCTGTCCGGGGCGGATGCCCTTCAACGCAAAGCGCAGCCGGGTTTCGTTCTGCCAGCTTACCTTGATGGGCGGAAGCGGCCGGCCGTTGAACGAGAGCCCGTGGCAGAGCTTTTTGAGCCCGTTGTCAGCAATCTGGCCCGCCACCTCGACGATGCATTCCTGCTCCAGCGACTCGATGTCCTCGGCCAGCTTGCGCGCGATGCGCTTGTCCTGGGTGTAGACCACCAGCCCGCTGGCCGGTGTGGGCAGCGGCGTGAAGCATTCCAAGGCGCGAAAGTGGCGCAGCAGCACGCGGGTGTCGGCAGCGTCGCCTTCCATGTGGGTGGACATTCCGATCAGGCTCAGCGCTGCAGGCGCGCCCTGGCTGCGGCTGCCGTGCGAGGCCGCAGCGGCGTCAAGCCCCAGGCCCGCTTCATAGCCCGGCGGCTTGTGCAGCAGCAGCGTCACGGGTTCGAGTGCATCGAGGCTGGCATCCTTGGCGAGCACCACTTGCTGCTGCGGCGCCACGCGGGCGCCAGGGACTTCGACCAGTGCCCCATCGACGCTGACATAGCCGCCTTCGATGTACTGCTCCGCTGCGCTGCGCGAGAGGCCATGCTCGGCCGCCACGCGCTTGGCGAGGCGCTCGGTGTTGTTTGGAGGGGTGGGGAGACTTGGCATGTTCAATGATTCAGTGCGCTATGCATCACTCGCTGCGTATAAAACTGGCGCGGCTTAAGCCAGCGGCCGCCGTGCAAGGGCCGCGCCGGCTGCATAGCGGCTCAGGGGGGTATCAATCATTCCCGGGCCCGAGTGCGCGAATGCGCTCGATGTGCGCCAGCAGCGAGCGCTGCGCCACCGGCCAGATGCGCGGGGGCACGTCGGCGTAGGCATGCGCCACCCAGTCTTCCATGCTGCCGCCGGGCAGGGCCTCCAGCGCGGCAATCACTTTCGCTTCGCGCGCCAGCCGGTGGGCCTTGAGTCGGGCAATCGCGCCGCGCGCATCGCCCAGCACGTAGCCGTGTGCGGGCAGGATGAACTCCACGCCTTGCTCGGCGCACAGCGCGTCCAGCCGGTCGAGCGAATCGAGGTAATCGGCCATGTTGCCGTCGGGCGGGTCAATTACCGTCGTGCTGCCGTTCAGGATGTGGTCGCCAGAAAACAGCAGAGCGTCTTCCACCAGCAGCAGGCACAGGTGGTTGGCCGCGTGGCCGGGGGTGTGCACCACTTGCAAAGTATGGGTAATTTCTCCCTCTAGCGCTTGTCCAGTAAGCGTTAGCAGCTCTTCATTCTGTAGCGTTCGCTCAGGCGTGAACTGGCTGTGTGCGCGTGCTGTGGGCGCTGAGGCCAGGCCCAGGATAGGCGGGGCGCCGCGACCCGATTGCACGCACAGTGCCTGCAGCGGCTGGCTGCCTGGCGAATGGTCGGGGTGCGAATGGGTGCAGACGATCATGCGGATGTCGCCGCCGGCTGCGCGCCAGAGTTTTTCCAGGTGCTGCGAATCGGCCGGGCCGGGGTCGATGGCGATGTAGCCCGTGGCCGGCTCGCCCACCAGGTAGCTGTTGGTGCCTGGGCCGGTCATCACGCCGGGGTTGGGGGCGGTCAGGCGCTGCAGGTTCTTCAATAGCGGCACGGCACGTTCGCTCTGCCAGTCGAGCGGGTGCACGATCTGGCCATCTGGGCAGACCAGGGCCAGCTCGCCGTAGGGCATTTCGTCTTCCATGTAGCGCGCTTCCTTGCCCGTCAGCAGACCGGCGCGCGGGCAGCTGGTCCACAAGGGCGTGCCGCTGGCGCAGGCTGCCAGTACGGCATCGGCGCCGCCAAACTTCGCCAGGCGCTCCAAGGTGCGGATGGTCGGGAAGATCATGAAGAAGCTGCCCGCCGCGTGGCGTTCCAGCGCCTCTTGCGGGCGCACCCACACGGGCTCGAACTGCTCGGCTTCGTCGGCCACGGGTGTCTGGCCTTCGGGCATGCGGGCGATGAGGAAGGGCACGTCGAAGCGCCGCGGCAGGTCGCGGTCGCCCGTCCAGCGCGCCAGCACAAAGACCTCGTCGGCCGCCAAGCGCAGGCCCCGCGCGGCGCATTGCGCGGCAAACGGTGCGTGGCGATCGAGCGCAGCGATGTCGGCAGCGCCGGCCGGTCGGCCATCGGCGTGGCGTGCCAGCAGGATGCCAAGCTCTTCAAAACTTTCTCGGATGGCGGCAACGGCTTGCGTGAGCTGCTCCTCCGACTGGCCGGGGCGGCGCGCGCACGCGGCGTGCGTGGCTGGGGCAGAGTCCAGCGCGTCAATGCCGCCGCCGGGGAAAACGTAGGCACCTGGCGCAAAACTCGCCTTGGCCGAACGCCGCGTCATCAGCACCTGCAGCCCGCCTGGGGCATCCGGCGCGTCGCGCACCAGCAAGACGGTGGCGGCCGAAAGCGGGGGGACGGGTTCGCGCTGCGGGTGCAGCCACTGGGTAGGGCGGGTCATGGAGCCATTATCGAACCCGGCTGCCAAGAAATCAGTCGCGTGCGGGAATCGTGAGGCCGCGCGCCACGGCGGGCCGGGCGACAAAGGCCTCAAGCACGCGCTTGACTTGCTGGAACTGCTCGAATTGAACCAACTCGCCGGCCTCGTAAAAACCAATCAGGTTGCGCACCCACGGGAAGGTGGCGATGTCGGCGACGGTGTAGTCCGGGCCCATCATCCAGTCGCGGCCTTCAAGGTGCTTGTCGAGCACACCCAGCAGGCGGCGCGTTTCGGCCACGTAGCGATCCCGCGGACGCTTGTCCTCGTAGTCCTTGCCAGCAAACTTGTGGAAGAAGCCGAGCTGGCCCACCATCGGCCCGAGCCCGCCCACTTGCCACATCAGCCATTGCATGGTTTCGTAGCGTGCTGCCGCATCCTGGGGGACAAAACGACCGGTTCGTTCTGCCAGGTACCAGAGGATGGCGCCCGATTCAAACAGCGCCATGGGCTCGCCGCCGGTGCCATTGGGGTCAATCAGAGCGGGAATCTTGTTGTTCGGGTTGAGCGAGAGAAATTCGGGCGAATTCTGGTCATTGGTTTCGAAGTTCACCAGGTGCGGCTCGTAGGCCAGGCCGGTTTCCTCCAGCATGATGGACGCTTTGACGCCATTGGGCGTGGGCAGCGAATACAGCTGAATGCGGTCCGGGAAGCGCGCCGGCCATTTTTTGGTGATGGGGAAATCGCTCAGTTGCTTCATGTTCTGTCCTTTGCTGTCCGTTGCGATGCAATGGCAATCAGCCTAACCCGAACGCGGTAACCGTGCCCGGCAGGGCGCCTGCACCCATAATTGCGGCCATGGAAATCGCATTCACCAAGATGCAGGGTGCGGGCAACGATTTTGTCGTGCTCGATCAGACGGCGGACGCCTATCGGCCCTCGCCTGAGCAGATTCGTTTTTTGGCCGATCGCCATTTTGGCGTGGGCGCCGATCAGGTGCTGTGCGTGCGCCCCGCGCCTGGCCCGGACGTCGATTTTGCCTATGCCATCTACAACGCCGACGGCGGCGAGGTGCAGCAGTGCGGCAACGGCGCACGCTGCTTTGCCCGCTTTGTGCGCGACAAGGGACTCTCCAGCAAGGACAGCCTGCGCGTGCAGACGCTCTCGGGCACCATCGTGCTGCAGATCGCTGGCGACGGCGTCACGGTGGACATGGGCCGACCCGTGTTCGATCCGCTCCAGGCGCCATTCAGTGCGACCGGCCTGCAGCCAAAACCCGAAGGTGCCTGGCAGACCTGGCCGCTGACGCGCGAAGACCAGGGCCAGGAAACCCTGCTGTATGTGGCAGTGCTGTCCATGGGCAACCCACACGCGGTGCTGCTGGTGGACGATGTGGATACGGCGCCGGTCGCCGAAATTGGCCCTTTGATCGGCAACCACCAGCGCTTTCCCGAGCGCGCCAACGCCGGCTTCTTGCAGGTGGTGGATTCGCACCATGTGCGCCTGCGCGTGTACGAGCGCGGCGCGGGCGAGACGCTGGCCTGCGGTACTGGCGCCTGCGCGGCGGTGGTGGCGGGTATTCGCATGGGGTATCTGGCATCGCCCGTGCAGGTGCAGACGCTCGGCGGTGAACTCTCCATTGCCTGGAGCGGCCAGGCGGCCGACTCCGTTTTCATGACCGGCCCGGCCACTACGGTGTTCGAAGGCCACATTCAACTGCCCAAGACCCCATGAGCAACAGCGCCCAGTCCCCCATTACCGAAGACGACATCGCCCAATTTCTGGCCAACACGCCAGAGTTCTTCGAGCGCCACGCCGAAGTGCTCGCCAGCGTACAGATCGCCAGCGCCCACGGCCAGCGCGCCGTGAGCCTGCAGGAGCGCCAGGCCGAAATGCTGCGCGAGAAGATCAAGGCGCTGGAGCAGCGCGTGATGGAAATGGTGCGAAACAGCCATGACAACGAAGCCATTGCCGCCAAGGTGCACGCCTGGGGCTGCGAGCTGCAGCGCGTGCAGCACCCATCGGAGCTGCCGCAGGCCGTGGTGCAGGGCATCGAGCGGCATTTCGACGTGCCGCAGACCGCTATCCGTGTCTGGGGCGTCGCCGTCGAACACGCCGACCACGATTTTGCGCAGGACGCGAGCGACGACGTACGCGCTTTTGCCAGCTCGCTGACCATGCCGTTTTGCGGGCCCAACCTGGGGTTCGAGCCGGCCAGCTGGCTGCCCCGCGTCGCGGTGGAAGAGGGCGACAGCATGGCAGCACAGTCGCTCGCCCTGCTGCCGCTGCGGGGTGGCTCGATCGACAGCGCCACACCAGCCTTCGGCCTGCTGGTGCTGGGCTCGCCCGACGCCCAGCGCTTCGATGCCACCATGGGCACGGAATTTCTCTCGCGCATGGCCGAGCTTGCCAGTGCCGCGCTGCAGCGGTTGAGGTAGATGCCCCCTGAGTCGCCTTCGGCGCCTTCCCCCTCAGGGGACGCCACCGGTGCGGCGGGGCGGCCCTTGCACGGTGGCCGCTGGTCTGGACTGCGCCCTTTGCGTGGGCTTGTGGGCGGTGCATAGTGCGCATAGCGCTGAAAAACAAGGTGGCATGTCCATGACCGCAGCTTCGCCCCTGCCCTCTGAAGTCCTGCGCTATCTGGAGTATGTGCGGGTAGAAAAGCGCCTCGCCTCGCGCACGCTCACCCTCTACACCCTCGATCTCGAAAAGCTCGCGCAGTTTGCGAGCGGGGTGAATGTGCCGCTATTGCAATTGCAGCCGGCGCACATTCGCCGCTTCGTGGCGCAAATGCACGGCGCCGGGCGCAGCAGCCGGGGCATCGCACTTATCCTTTCGGGCTGGCGCGGGTTTTTTACCTGGGCTGCGCGCCAAGGGTTGGTGACCAGCAACCCGGTGCAGGGCGTGCGCGGCCCCAAGGCGGCCAAGCCTCTTCCCAAGGCATTGGGCGTAGACGATGCGGTGCGGCTGGCGGATTTCCACGCCGCCGGCGCCGACCCCTGGCTGGAGGCGCGCGACGCCGCCATGGTGGAACTGCTCTATGGCTGCGGCCTGCGCGTCGGCGAACTCGTCGGCCTGGACCGAACGGCCGGCAGCGATGCGGCGCGCGAAGGCCGGGGCTGGATCGACCTTCAGGCCGGCGAGGCACACGTACTGGGCAAAGGCGGCAAGCGCCGCAGCCTGCCCTTGGGAACGGCTGCGCGGCAGGCGCTGGCTGTGTGGCTGCCGCTGCGCGGCAGCGCGGGCGGGCCGGCGCTGTTTGTCGGTCAGCGCGGCACGCGCCTCTCCGCCCAGTCGGTCTGGAAGCGCCTGCGCCAGCGCAGCGGGCAGGCGGGTCTGAGCACACCGGTGCACCCGCACATGCTGCGCCATTCGTTTGCCAGCCATCTGTTGCAATCGAGTGGCGACCTGCGCGCGGTGCAGGAGCTGCTGGGCCACGCCAATATCACCACGACACAGGTCTATACCCGGCTCGACTACCAGCACCTGGCCAAGGTGTATGACCAGGCACACCCGCGTGCCCGACGCAAGTGAAGTTCTTGCGGCAAAGCAAAAGGCGTAGCGATGCCTTTCGTTACACTGCCGCGATGTCCGCCGCCCGCATGCATCGCATCCTCATCGCCTGGTCGGCGATGCTGGCGATCATGTTCGGCGCGCTGGCGCCCACCCTGGCCCATGCCCTGACCTCTGGCAGCGAACTTGGCGTGGGAATGGATGTCTGCGGCAGCACAGGCATGTTCCTGATGAATGCCGAGGCAACGCCGTCCGATGAAGATGGCTCAGCCGATCTACAGACTCGGCAGCAACATTGCCTCTGGTGCAGTTCGCATGCCTCCAACGTGGCTGTGCCCGTGCAGGCCATCGCCACGACACCCCTACTGCGCTGTGCCCAGGAAATGCCGCCCGCGTTCTACCGCGTGGGCTTCACGTCCGCAGTGTGGCGCAAAGCGCTTTCGCGCGCTCCCCCTCTGGCCTGAACGCTCGCCAAGGGGTCGCGAGCACTCTAGGTGCCCGCGCGTTGGGTTTGTCGCAGCATAGGGGGGCAGGTGCCTCAGCGCTCTATTTCTTTCATGTCCGATACCGGTCTGGGCCTGCACGGCGGGCGCCAGCGTGCGCGTGCGCTGATTTGTCGCGGACTGCTGGGGATCCTGCTGTTTTCGGCCTTCCAGGGTCTTCTGGGGGCGTTGCTTGTCTCGACGCTGGCCCTTGGCCCTGTCACAGAAGTCTGCACGCCACAGGGCATGCAGTGGGTGTCCATGGAAAGGGCGACCGAGAGCAAGGATGCCCCGGCTCCGATCCCGGGGTTGGCATCGACCTGCGTCTGGTGCATGGCCCATGTGGCCGTGTTTGTCGATTCTCCCGGGAGGTTGCCATCCCACATGGTGGCTGCACCAAAGGTGCTGCCGGGCCTCCATGGCGTGGATGCAACGCATTCTTCCGATCGCAGGGACAGGGTGCTGCTCATGGCCCCCATGCGCGCTCCGCCGCCCTGGCGGAGTTGAAACCTAGGAGCCTGTCGGACTTGGAAATCGTCGGCTGCAAATCGGCCGCAGCGGTTCATTTTTTACCGTCTTTTTGCCCCATAGCCGCGCTATGGGGCTGCAAATCCGGCAAAAACTGTCCTCGCTGGGGCCGATTTTCGCTATCGACGCTCCAAGCCCGACAGGCTCCTAGGCCGCTACCGGAGGTGCTCATGGTCCCCGGTGAAGCGCGTCTTTTTCGCCCGCATTGTTCGTTGGACTGAAGCCGTCGCCCGGTGCTGGGCATGGCGTGCGGGCGCGTCTGGTTCGTTCTGGGCGTTCTCTTCTATTCCTGTACCTGAATTCACAGAGGTTTTCATGTTGCGTCTTTCTTCCGTCAGTCTGGCCTGCCTGGGTGCCATGGGCCTGTGCCCACTGGCCTATGCCCAGCCCACCGATGCCCTCGGCCCCATCACCATCACGGGCTCGGCCATCGATGACCGTTTTTCCTCGTCGGCCACCGACCCGGTGTCCAGCATCACGATCTCGCGCAAGCAGGTGGAGGAGCAACACGCCAAGAACCTGATCGAAGTACTGCGCAGCGTCAGCGGCGTGACGGCCGATTTGCAGGGGGATGGCGAGACCGTCAAGATCAAGCTGCGCGGTGTCGAGAACCAGCGCTACATGGGGGAAAAACCCGGTGTGGCCATCATCATTGACGGAGTGCCCGTGTTCGAGCGCACCGGCAAGGTCAACATCGATATCGACAACATCGAGTCGATCAAGGTCATCAAAGGCAGTGCGTCCTACCTGTACGGCGAGGACGCGCTGGCCGGGGCCGTCGTCATCACCACCAAGCGGGGTGCGGGTCAGCAGGGCATCAAGGTTGAAACCGATGTGGGTTCCTCTGGCTACCGGCGCGCCACGGTTCGCGCAGGCTTTGCCATGGACGATGTGACGGGGCACATCCAGTACAGCGACCGCGACCAGGATGGCTATTACTTCATGTCGCGCACTTACAGCAAAACCTTTTCGGGCAATCTGAAGTACGCGCTGGATGCAAAAAGCGATCTGAGCTTTGGCTTCGAGAAGTCGGATCGCTTTCGGGACCGCGAAGGCAGTGTGACCGGCGAGACCAATGCCGCCAGCGACCCCCAGGGCGTCAACGGTGGGCGCGGCTACACGCGCAACTTCAACGTCGATCTGGGCCGCTACAACCTGACGTATTCGAACGACCTGGACCAGCGCTCCAATCTGCTGGCGGTGCTTTACCAGTACCAGGATGACACCCGCTTCTGGTCGGCCCCGATGCGCTACACGGCTGCGGGCAGCGCCACCACGGACATCAATGATTACTCCACATTGACCGACTACACCCAAGTGCAGCGCGGTCTGAAAACCGAATACCGTACCCGCTTCGACAAGCTGGCCCTGATGGGCGGGCTGGAGATCAGGCGCAACACCTTCGACAACCTGGACTCAGCGCTCAACAGCTACCGCTCGCGCCCCACAGGAGCGGTCACGCCCGCGGGCAGGGTGATGAGCGACGACTTCACCGCCGAGAACACCCGGGCACTCTACGGTGAGGCCAAGGTCGGTTTGACCGAAAAAACTGTGGCCACCTTCAACCTGCGCCATGACCGCATTGGCGTGCGTTTCAATGCCTTGCCAGTCGCTGGCAACGGTAATCAAACCGTGCATGAGGGCAAGGATTTCGATGTGAGCAGCTATCGGCTGGGCCTCACACATGCATTGGACAAGGACACTTCGGTACATGCCGCCATCTCGACGGGCTTTCGCGCACCCACGGCCGAGCAGCTCTACCGGGGGCAGACCACCACCAACGCGCTGGTGCAGGGCAACCCCGACCTGAAGCCGGAAAAGGCCACAAGCTTCGAGATCGGCTTCAAGCACCAGATGCAACTGGCGGGCTGGCCGTCGAGCCTGAATGCCGCACTGTTCCAGGTGGATCGCAAGGATTTCATCCTTGACAGCAACGGCCAGTACGCGGGTACCAACAACCCGGCGGGCGGTGGTTCACAGTTTCGCAATATCGGGGGTGCGCGCAGCCGAGGGTTGGAGCTGGAGCTGCGCACCCAGCCGCACCGCCAGTGGTCGTTCGATGCGGCCTATACCTTCCTGGACTCCTGGTTCACCCGGTACGACAGCTACTACCAGACCTATGGGAACGCCAATGGCACCTATGTCGCCAATCCCACGGCAGCGCAGCGCGCCAACCCTGGCTTTTGGCAGAGCAACTTCACTGTGGGTCAGTTCAACAACACGGGCAAAAAGCTTCCGCGCACCCCACCCCACCAGCTCAATCTGCGGGTCAACCACACGCCGGCCCCCGGCTGGATGCTCAGCGGCGAGATTGACTTCAAGGGCACATCCTGGGCCGACGAAATCAATGAGGAAAAACTCCCCGGCCGCACCCTGCTGCACCTCACGGCGCAGTACAGCACCAAGATTTCTTCCTGGGCAGGGGCGCGCCTGAGTGCCTATGCCCGGGTGGAAAACGTGTTCGACAAGCGCTACTACGTCACCTCGCGCGGCTCGGGTGACTCCAACATGGATGGTCGCTACAACCGTGAAGACCCCTCCATTGTGGTGGATCCCGGTCGCGCCTGGCGCATCGGCCTGAACCTGCAGTTCTGAGGTGCCGCCATGAACAACTTCAAGACGCTGGTGGAGTGGGGCGTGATCGGCTTGCTGCTGGCCCTCAGCGCCTGGGCTGTGGCCGTCGCGCTGGAGCGCTGGCGCTTCTACTGCCAGGTCCAGGTGAACCGCTATGGCAGCCGTGTACGGCTGGAGACTGAGCTCACGCGCCGCCTCAACGTGATCGGCTCGGTGGCAGCCAATGCGCCCTACATCGGCTTGCTGGGCACGGTGCTGGGCATCATGCTGACCTTCGAGGCGCTGGGCCACAGCGGGGATATGGATGTCAAGACCATCATGACCGGTCTGGCCCTGGCCCTCAAGGCCACGGCCGTGGGCATTGGTGTGGCCATTCCCTGCGTGGGGCTGAACAACGCGCTGCGCCGCGTGGTGCGCGTCAAGCTCGCCGAGTTCGACGAAGCCCGGGGAGGGTAGCCATGGACGATGACGATATCGACTCGATCAACGTTGTTCCGCTGGTGGATGTGATGCTGGTGTTGCTCACCATCGTATTGACCACGGCCACCTTCGTGGTGACGGGGCGCATTCCGGTGGATCTGGCGCAGTCAGCGCAATCAGCGCCGGCCACGCCAGCGCCCGTGGTGCTCACGCTCACGCGCGACAAGCAGCTCTATCTCAATCACACACGGGTGGTGGAACTGGAGCAGGCGCTGGCGGCCTTCAAGCGCGACCAATCCGTGACCGTGCGGGCCGATGGTGCACTGGTGTTGACGGATTTCGTCGAGCTGGTGGACCGCGTGAAGGCGCTGGGTTTCCAGAAGGTGGCGCTGGAGGTGCGCCGGACATGACCGCCATGACATTGCCTGTGCCTGGCGGGCACCTGATGCGCCGCGACTGGCTGGTTTCCATGGTTTTGCATGGGGCGTTGTTGGGGGGTGTTTTCTGGCTGGCCGCCGTTCCTGTTCCCCAGGTGCAGCGCATCGACGTTACGCTGCGCTGGGCCGCTCCCGAGCCGGTGCCCCAGGACCCGCCGCAGGTGGAGCCGATTCCTGTGGCGCCGCCGCCTATGCAGGTTCCACGAGTGCGCCCGATCGAGCCGCAGCGCCCCAAGGTGCAAGCGCCCAAGCCCAGGCCTCAGGCGCCCGCCGAGGTGTTTGATTCAGCTCCATTGCAGTCAGAGCCTGCGGTGGCGTTGCCGACAGCGCCCGTGGCCCCTGCGGCTGCGCCAGTGCAGGCGGCGCCCGAGGCGGTCGCGTCCACTCCTCCGGCTCCCCGTGCGCCCACCGTAGCCGACGACCAGGCCTACCAGCAGTGGCGCACACGCCTGGAGCAGGCCTTGCTGCAAAGCAAGCGCTACCCCACAGGTGCGCGCCGCATGGGCCAGACCGGCACCGTGGTGGTCCACCTGCGCATTGCCGCCGACGGTAGTTTGCTGCACTGCATGCTGCACCACTCATCGGGGTTCAAGGTGCTGGACCAGGCGGCCGAACAACTGGTGCGCAGCGTGGCGCAGTCACTGGGTGCACAGGTGCCCCCAGGGCGTTCTGCCGACCTGCGCATTCCTATCGTTTACGAATTGACGGAGTCCTGAGATGCCGAGATGGATATGGATGATTGCAGTGCTGCTGTGTGCACAGGCGGCGCCGGTGATGGCGGCCGACAAGGTGGCTCTGATCAGCAGCACCATGGTGCTGGAGCGCAAATTCACGCTCATGCAGGAGGCCGCACGCGCCCAGGGCGTGGAGTTGGCCTGGACGCAGGTGGATGCGGAAGGCGAGAAGGGCGTGGCCCGCGTGCTCGATGGCGCGCGCATGGTGATCGTTGACGCACCGCGCAACGAAGACCAGGCCCTGGTCGAACGATTGGCCGGCCCCCAGATGCGCGCCGCGCGCCTGTCGGGGGTCAGCATCAACGTGATGAGTCCGCCTGTACGGCTGCGTTCCATGGGGCTGCCGCAGGCGCAGGCCCAGCGGGTGTTCGAGTACTACGTCGGCGGTATGCGCACCAACCATGAGCGCTTGTTCCAATATCTCAAGGCGGTGATGAACGGCAGCGATGCCAGCGCCGTGCCCCCACCAGTGGCTCTGCCCAATGGAGGCATTTACCACCCGGCCTATGACAAGGGGGTGTTTGCCGACCTGCGGACCTACCTCGCCTGGTGGCAGGCCCGCAAAGGCGGCGCCGCGTCGGACGTACCCGTGATCGGTATGGAGATGTCGTCGAGCTACCTGTCCGACGGGCAGACCCGTGTGCTGGACGAAACCATTTCCGCGCTGGAGGCACGCGGTGCGCTGCCGCTGGTGTTTTACCGCAGCAGCCGCGTGGCACGCGCCGTGGCCGATGCGCAGGGTGCAGTGGCGGCCCGGCCGGGGGGTGGTGGCCCCCCGGCCGGGGCAGGGGGGCGACCGGTGCAGACTTCGGACATTGCCGTCGGGGTGTACGCAGGGCCGGGCTTTCCCAATCCCAAGGAACTGGCAGCGGTGGAGGTGGACGAGCCGATCATCACGTTGGACGGCAAGGTGCTGCCCCAGGTGTTGCTGGTCAACACCTTTCTGGGCATCAACCCGGACGCGCGCAAGGCCTGGCACCGTGCCATGGGCGTACCGGTCATCAACATGCTGTCCTACCGCCAGGGCACGCGGGCGGAGTATTTGCGCGACACCGTGGGCGTGAGCAGCTTCAACCTGCCATTCTCGCTGACCAACGCCGAATACATCGGTCTGCAGGATCCGGTCGTCGTCAGCGCCAACGAGGGTGGTGAACTGGTTCCCATGCCCGAGCAGATGGACCTGCTCGTGGGCAAGGCCGTGAGCCTGGCGCGCCTGCAGTCCACACCCAACGCCGACAAGCGTCTGGCGCTGTTCTTCTGGAACCACCCGCCGGGCGAGAAGAACCAGGGTGCTTCCAACCTCAACGTGCCGCGCTCGCTGGAGCACCTGGTGCAGCGCCTGCGCACCGAGGGCTACCGCATCGACGCCACCACCGAGACGGACATCATCGCTACCGTGGCCACCTTGCTGCGCCCGGCGTACCGGCCCGGCACCCTGGGCGAACTCATGAAGACGCCGCACTGGGACTTCCTGCCCCTGGCGAGCTACGAACGCTGGCTCCAGGGCCTGCCCGCCGATGTGCGCCAGCGCATCACGGCCTTCTGGGGCGAGCCCACGAAAAGCCCCTGGGTGGTGCGTCACCAGGGGCAGCAGGGCTTTGTCATCCCGCGCATGAAGCTGGGCCAGCTGGTGGTGCTGCCCCAGCCCATGCGCAGCGAAACCGCGGCCGGCCACCACGACGAGAAAAAGCTCTTTCATGACACCAAGGTGCCTCTCAACCACTTCTACCTGGCCACTTACCTGTGGGCGCGCGAGCAGCACGCGGCGCACGCCATCGTGCACTTTGGTACCCACGGATCGCAAGAGTGGACGCCCGGCAAGGAGCGCGGCCTGTGGGCCTACGACGACCCCAACCTGCTGGTGGGCAACACGCCAGTGATCTACCCCTACATCGTGGACAACATTGGCGAGGCGTTGCACGTCAAGCGGCGTGGGCGCGGCGTGATCGTGAGCCACCAGACGCCCGCCTTTGCGCCCGCAGGCCTGTCAGATGATTTTGTGCGCATCAATGACCTGATCCGCGAATACCAGTCGCTCGACTCAGGCCTGGTCAGGGACAACAACCGCAAGCTCATCATTGCGCAGGCCGTAAAGATGAACATCCACAAGGACATGAAGTGGAAAGTGGCCGATCTGGAGCGCGATTTCGACAAGTTCTTGCGTGACATCGAGGATTACCTGGAAGACCTGGGCGCAGCCCAGCAGCCGCTGGGCCTGCACACCCTGGGGCTGGACGCCGAGCGCGCCCACCTCATCAGCAATGTGATGCAGATGCTGGGCCAGCCGCTCTACGAGGCCACGGGCGTGAAAAACGCCAAGGCAGCGTTCAAGGGGGACTACAAGGACCTGCAAAAATCGCCGCCCTACCGCTTCGTGGATGACTGGGTGTTCAGCGAGCGCCCGCTGCACGGGCTCGAAGACCCTGCATTGCGAGCACTGGCCGAAAAGGGTCGCCGCTTTCGGATCTCGCTGCGCGCAGACTGGGAGGTCGAAGGTGTGCTCCGGGGACTGTCGGCGCGCTGGATAGACCCCTCCTACGGCGGTGACCCGATCCGCAACCCCGATGCGCTGCACACCGGGCGCAACATGTACGGCTTCGACCCTTCGCGCATACCCACACGCGCGGCCTACGAGGCGGGCAAAGAGGCTGTGCAGGCACTGATCCTGTCCTACCAGGCCGAGCATGGCAAGTTCCCTGAAAAGCTCGCCTTCAGCATGTGGAGCACCGAGACGCTGCGCCACCTGGGCATGCTGGAAGCGCAGATCCTGTACGCCATGGGCGCCCGGCCGCGCTGGGACGAGGGCGGGCGCGTGGTGGGCATGGAGGTGATTGGGCTGAAAGAACTGGGGCGCCCGCGCATCGACACCGTGATTTCGCTCACCGGCCTGTACCGCGACCAGTTCCCCAACGTGATTGAGCGCTTCAACGAGGCGATTGCGCTGCTGGCGGCGCAGCCCGAGCCGCCCGAGCAGAACTTCATTCGCGCCAACACCGAGCGCATCGAGGCGGCCTTGCGCCAGCAGGGCGTGGTGGCGCAGGACGCGCGCGAATTTGCGCTTACACGTGTGTTTGGCAACGAGAGTGGCGACTACAGCACCAAGCTGACCGACGCGACGCTCGCCTCCAATACGTGGGAAGAGGGCGATGGCAAGCTCGAAAAGCTCTACCTGTCGCGCATGTCCTGGGCCTATGGCCCCAACACCGCGAACTGGAGCCGCAAGCTCACCGATCCTTCGGGGCGCGAGATCAACACCTACGCCGAGCACCTCAAGGGCACCAGTGCAGCGGTTTTCTCGCGTTCGTCCAATCTGCGCGGCCTGCTCGATACCGATCACCCGTTCGAGTACCTCGGCGGCATTTCCATGGCGGTCAAACACCTCGATGGTACGAGCCCGCAGCTGTACATCTCCAACATGCGCGACCCGAATCGGGCGCGCCTGCAAAGCGCCGAGAAGTTCATGGCCACCGAGCTGCGCAGTGTGTACCAGCACCCGAACTGGATGAAGGAGATGATGAAGGAGGGCTACAGCGGGACGCTGCAAATGCTGAACACCGTCAACAACTTCTGGGGCTGGCAGGTGATGGACCGCAACGTGGTGCGCGACGACCAGTGGCAGGAATTTCACGAAACCTACGTGAAAGACCGCTACCAGCTCGGCACCCGGGAATGGTTTGAAAAATCCAACCCTACCGCGCTGGCGCAGGTCGCTGAGCGCATGCTCGAAGCCATTCGCAAGGACTACTGGAAGGCCGACGAGCGCACTCAGCGTGAGCTGGTCGCCACCTACCAGGACCTGGCGGCACGCCACGATGTCCATACCAGCAACGAAACCTTCAAGGCTTATGTCGCCGAACTGGCACAAGGCTTTGGTATCGGTCCACAGCCTGCCGTAGCCGCCGCTGCGGCGGCCCCTGCTGCGCCCGCAGTACCGCGCCCGCAAGCCGAGCAAGAGCCGGAGCCCCCAGAGCCGCCACCCCCTCCTGCGCCGCCCTTGGTGCGTGGCCAGGAGCTGCGTGAGGTGCTGCGCGAAATGCCTTTGCAGCAGCTCATCTGGGCCTATGCCTGGCTGCTGGGTGCGGTGGTTCTCCTGGGCGTGGCCTGGCAGGGGTGGCGCGCCTACCGCTTGAGTCGTAATCCTTCCCTTGTTTCCCTGAAAGCCAACACATGAATGCCCTTGAAAGTTTCCTCTACGAGATCTCGAAGTTCTTCCTCACGCCGGTGCTGGTGCTGCTGTGCCTGATGTTCGTCTATGCGCTGTTCTGCCTTGGGCAACTGCTGGTCGAAACGGTGGCGCGCATACGCCGTCCGCATGGCCTGCAGCCCCTGCACCGCTACTGGCAGCGCCACGCCCACCTGGGCACCGACGGGCTGGAGCTGCAGGTGCTCAAGCAATTGGAACTGCAGCGCATCGTCAGCCGCGTGGCGCCGTTGCTGGGGTTGGTGGCCACCATGATTCCCATGGGCCCGGCACTGGTGGCCGTAGCGGCGGGTAACACGCAGGGCATGGCGCAAAACCTGGTCGTGGCCTTTTCCGCCGTGATCGTGGCCCTGCTGGCCGCGGCGATCACTTTTGTGGTGCAGACGCTGCGCAAGCGCTGGTTGATGGAGGAGCTCAATGCGCTGCTGATTGGCCTGGACGCAGCGCCAACGGTTGCCCACGCGCAAGACCCCGTGCCCACGCGCGCCACGCGGGAGCTGGCCCATGGCTGATCACCGCCGCATGCGTATCGACATCCTGGGCGACTCCGACGAGGACGATCCCATTCTTAGCGTGGTCAACATCATTGACGTGTTTCTGGTGGTGATCGCAGTGCTGCTCATTGCCGTGACCGAGAACCCGCTCAACCCCTTTGCCACACAGGACGTGGTGGTCATCAAGAATGCGGGCAAACCCAACATGGAGATGCTGGTCAAGGAGGGCAACGAACTCAAGCAGTACCAATCCTCGGGCCAGATCGGCGAGGGCCAGGGCATGAAGGCCGGCGTGGCCTACCGCATGAAGGATGGCAGCATGGTCTACGTGCCCGAAAGCGGGAGCGATGCCCAGACCCGCTGAATCGCGCCAACATCGCCACCACGCAGGTCTACACCGGGCTTGATTACCCGCACCTGGCCAAGGCGTACGACGCCGCCCATCCGTGCGCGCAAGGAGACTGGCGGCTGAAGAACGGGGGGAGCCGCCGGGCCGTGCGGAACCAAGCTGGGGTGTGCCGCTCCGAGGAAGGGGCTGCCGCTTTCGACTGCCATGGAGCTGCTTTCATGCTGAACTGGATCAAGACCAACCGGGCGTTTCTCATCTTTTTGCTGTGCTTCGGTGTCTTTCGCACCGCCGTGGCCGACTGGAACCCCATTCCCTCGGGCTCCATGCGGCCCACACTTCTGGAGGGTGACGTGGTCTTTGTCAACCGCTTGGCCTATGACTTGAAGCTGCCACTGACCGACGTGGTGCTCGCCCGTCTGGGCGAGCCGCAGCGGGGCGATGTGGTGACCTTCTCGTCGCCGAGTGATGGCGTTCGGCTGATCAAGCGCATTGCGGCGCTGCCTGGCGACACGGTGGAGATGCGCGACGAGGTGCTCTACCTCAACGGCGAGGCCGCGCGCTACGACGCTCCCGAAGCAGTGACCGAAACCCTCGCCGAAATCGGTGCGCAAGTGCCTGCCACCCGTTGGACTGAGCACCTGCAGGGGCATGAGCGCCGGGTGCAGTGGCTGCAGGGCGTCACGGCGCACAGCAGCTTCGGCCCGGTGACCGTGCCCGAGGGCGAATACCTGGTACTCGGAGACAACCGGGACAACAGCGCCGACTCGCGCTTCATCGGTTTCGTTCCGCGCCATTTGCTCATTGGCCAGGCGCGGCGCGTGCTGGTGTCGGTGGATATCCTGAAGAATTGGGCGCCGCGTCTGGGCCGCATCGGCCAAGCGCTCTGATACTGTCTCGGCGGCGCGTGCGCACCACCCCGCGCAGCACGCGCTTGGTTGGGGAGCGCAGTTGCGCGACGACTGCACCATCATGAAAACCCTAGCCCTGCGCCCCGGCAAAGAGCGCTCCCTGCTGCGCCGCCACCCCTGGATCTTTGAAACCGCCATCGCCAAGGGCGGTGACGACAGCGGCGAGACCGTGCGCGTGGAGTCTCACGAGGGGCAGTTCCTCGCCTGGACTGCGTTCAGCCCGGCGTCGCGCATTCAAGCACGTGTGTGGAGCTTTGACGAGACGCAGCGCATAGATACTTCATTTTTTATAGCTGCTTGCGCCCGTGCAGTAAGCGCTAGAGGCCGATTTGATATTTAAGGTGACAGCGTGCGCCTGGTGCATGGCGAATCCGACGGCCTGCCCGGGCCGATCGTGGACCGCTACGGCGACACCCTGGTGGCGCAGTTCACCAGCGCGGGCGCCGAGCATTGGAAAGACGTGATCGCGGACGCCCTCTTGCAGGCCACGGGGCTGGCGCGCCTGTACGAGCGCTCGGACGCCAGCGTGCGCCAGCTCGAAGGGCTGGACGCCAGCACCGGCTGGCTGCGCGGCGGCCCGGCCCCCGGGGGCGAGGCGCCGCCGCTGGAGCTGGAGATCCACGAGCATCAGTGGCGCCTGACGCTCAACATCGCCGAGGGCCACAAAACCGGCTTCTACCTGGACCAGCGCGACAGCCGCAAGCGCTTTGCCGACTGCGTGCAGCGCTTGAGCCTGCGCCGCGTGCTCAATCGCGATTGCTATACCGGTGGTTTTTCCGTGGCCGCGCTGGCCGGCCAGCGCGCGGCCGGGGTGGAGGATGGCGCGGTGGTGTCGATCGATTCGTCCGGCCCGCCGCTCGAGCGCGCCCGTGCGCATGTGGCACTCAATGGTTTTGCTGCCGAGCGCGTCACCTTTCTCGATGCCGACGTGAACGCCTCGCTGCGCCAGTTTTTGAAGGACGGTCAGCGCTTTGATGCCATCGTGCTCGACCCGCCCACGTTTGCCCCTACGGCCGCACATGCCGAGCGCGCCGCGCGGGCGTACAAGGACATCAACCGGCTCGCGCTGCAGTTGCTGGAGCCGGGCGGGGTGCTGTTCACCTTCTCGTGCTCGGGCGGCATCAGCGCCGACCTGTTCCACAAGATCTTGGCCTCGGCCCGGGCCGACGCGGGCGTGGATGGGTACATCCTGGAGCGCCTCGGCGGGGCGCCGGACCATTCGATGACGTTGGAGTTTCCTGAGGGCGAGTACCTCAAGGGGCTGGTGGTGATGCGCAAACCCTGAGCTTGTGGGCCTGGCGGCGCCGGGGGTTTGACAGCTCCGCTACAGTCTCCAGATATCCCTGTTCCCTCACTGCCGCGGCCGCGGCGCCGCTTCGATTTCAAGGCTTTCCATGTCCCTCATCCCCGCCACCATCCTCACCGGCTTTCTCGGTTCAGGCAAAACGACCTTGCTCAAACGCCTGCTCAGCGAGGCCCACGGCCAGAAGATCGCCGTCATAGAGAACGAATTTGGCGAAGAAAACATCGACACCGATATTCTGGTGACCGAATCCAAAGAGCAGATTGTGCAGATGAGCAATGGCTGCATCTGCTGCACCATCCGCGAAGACCTGCGCGAAACCTTGCAGCTGCTGGCCGCCAAGCGCCGCAAAGGGCTGCTCGCCTTTGACCGCATCGTGATTGAAACCACGGGCCTGGCCGACCCGGGGCCGGTGGCACAGACGTTTTTCATGGACGAGGAAATCGCAGAAACCTATTTGCTCGACTCCATCGTTACCCTGGTGGATGCGGTGCACGCACCGCAGCAACTCGATCAGCGCCAGGAAGCGCGCCGCCAGGTGGGGTTTGCCGACCAGATATTCCTCTCCAAGACCGATCTGGTCAGCGCGCAGGACGTGGCTGATTTGACGCATCGCCTCAAGCACATGAATCCGCGCGCGCCAATCAAGGCCGTGCATTTCGGCGAAGTGCCGATCAACGAGGTGCTTGACCTGCGCGGCTTCAACTTGAACGCCAAGCTCGACATTGATCCCGATTTTCTGAAACCGGACGATGACCACCATGACCATGACCATGACCATGACCATGACCATGAACACGGCGAGCATTGCAGTCACCCCTCGCACCAGCACAGCGGCGGCCACGATCATCGCCACGACGACGATGTCAAAAGTTTCGTCTACCGAAGCGCGCGGCCGTTCGAACCGGCCAAGCTAGAGGATTTTCTGGGCGCCATTGTCAATATCTATGGCCCGCGCATGCTGCGTTACAAAGGTGTTCTGAGCATGACCGGAACGGACCGCAAGGTGATCTTCCAGGGCGTGCACCAGCTCATGGGAAGCGACTTGGGCCCTGCCTGGGCTGAAGGCGAGGTGCGTGAGAGCCGTATGGTGTTTATTGGCATTGAGCTACCGCGCGACATCCTGGAACAAGGCCTGGAGCAGTGCCTGGCACCTTGAGAGCGAAGGGTCTCGGATTCTTGCCAGAGCCCTGCGGCCGCGCATCTGTGGGTATTTGGCAACGCAAGCTCGGCTGCAAGCCCGTATCGCTACAATCGCGGCCCGGTGAACACCCGGGGGCTTCCTGCCCCTGGCCCGCGCAAGGCGCGACACCCCCCAGCACTGCGAGGAGACAGGAATTGAACGCTCACACCAGCAAACCCAAGCCGGCTGCCAAGGCAGCAACTACGGCAGCAAAAACCGCCGCTCCCAAGACGACGGCCAAGGCCCCTGTGAAATCCTCTGTGAAAACGACCGTAAAAAAAGAAGCGCCCCCTGCCGCCGCCCCGGCTGCCCCTGCCCTCGCCCCCGCCCCGGTGTCCTCGAGCGGCGTGTTGCGCAGTCCGCGCCCCTCGTCGCGGCTGACTCAGTTGACCGTGCCCTCCATGGCGCAGTCGGTGGCTTCTACAGCCGCCAAGTCCAGCTATTCCACCCCTGCGCCCTCGCAAGTGCAGATGGCAGTTCCCTTGGCTGCGCCGAAGAAGGACAGCAAGCTGGCCAACAACTGGAAAGCCAAGTCGGCCGAGGAATTGAGCGATGCCGAAATCCTCGCGATGCCCGATTCCGAATACATGAACGAAAAGCAAGTGGCGTTCTTCCGCCACAAGCTGGTGCTGCTCAAGCAGGACATGCACAACAACGCGGGGGAAACCACCGAGCATCTGCGCGAGGACACCGTGGTGGTGCCCGACCCGGCCGACCGCGCGACGATTGAGGAAGAGCACGCTCTGGAGCTGCGCACGCGCGACCGCGAGCGCAAACTCCTCAAGAAGATCGAGCAATCCATTGGCCGCATCGATGCCGGCGACTACGGCTATTGCGATGAAACCGGTGAACCCATTGGCGTAGGCCGCCTGTTGGCGCGCCCCACGGCAACGCTTTCGCTCGAAGCCCAGCAACGCCGCGAACTCAAGCAAAAAATGTTTGGTGACTAAGGGGCAGCTGCGCTCGTAAACTGTGTCTCATGAGCAAGGAAGAAACGCAACCCACCGGTCTGTTGTCCAAGGTTGTGCGCTTTGTTCGCAACCCCACGGTCAACTGGACCGATCTGGACTCGATTGAAGCCGATCGGGAGAGCCAGTACAGCAAGCAAATGCTCAAGGAGATGATCGAGCGCAAGCGCCGCAACGATTTCGTGCGTCGGCGCGAGTTCGATCAATTGCGCAAGCTCCGCCAGCGCGACGCCCTCACTGGTCAGCGGGTGGAAGACCCGGCTGCGCGGCCCTCTTTCTTTCAGAGCAGCCTGACTTCGCCCGACGATCGTGCGGTAACGATCAAGAAGATCGATGAGATCGAGGCGCAGATGTCGATGCAGTGGTGGAAGAGCAAGCAAAACTCCGATGCTCCCACCGAACCCATGGGCTTGCAACCGTCCCGGGCAGGCGATGCCCAGCGCGCGGACAGTCTGGCCGGTGGCATGGCCTTTGCACCGACAGCGCCGATGTCCTTGCCGGGCGGTTTGGAGCCTGGAGCGCCGGCCGCGCCGCTGTTTGCCGATAACAGCATGTCCATCGCCGCTTTTGGCAGCGCCGCGCTCGCGCAACCGCAGGACCCTCGCCAACCCCGGACTGCGCAAGCGCCTGCAGTCCCCGAACTGGAGAAATTCGTGCACGAACCCGATCTTGAGGAGGCAGCCATCCGGTTTGCCAACGGCGATCAGGAAGGCGCCGAAGCTGGCTTGCAGGAAGTGTTGGCGCAGCACGTCGACGATGAGCCCGAGCAACTGCTTGAAATATGGATGACGCTGTTTGACCTGTACCGCGCCACCGGTCAGCAGGAGCGTTTTGACACGCTTGCCATCAGCTACGCGGCGCGCTTTGACCGCTCGGCGCCGCTGTGGTTTTCCATGCCCGCGCAATTGGGTCTGGAGGCAGAGCCGGTCGAGGCCGCCGCGCCCGCACGGCGCGACTTTGCCTGGAACGCGCCGCCCACCCTCACACTGCAGACGGTAGCGGCGCTGCAGGCCGCGCTCGGCCGGGCAGCCTCGCCCTGGACGCTGACCTGGTCTCGGTTTACCGCGGTCGACCCGGCGGCGGTATCGGCGCTGGCCACCGAATTCACTCGGTGGGCAGAGGAGAACGTACAAATCGTGTTTGTGGGCGTCGACCGCCTCCTGGCGGTGCTCGAAGCACGCACCCAATCGGGCGATCGGGCCCAGGACCCGGAATGGTGGCGCCTGCGGATGGCGGCGCTGCGCTTCATGGGCCGGCCGGACGAATTCGAGATGGTGGCGCTGGATTACTGCGTCACCTACGAGGTTTCTCCGCCGTCATGGCAGGCACCGCGCTGCGGCTACCGGGACGACGCAGGCGCCTCACCTGCCGCAGAAGCCGCGGGCGCAGGCGGTGTCGAGCTGATGGCCCGCGCCCAATGGAATGCGCCGGGCCCCAACGGTGAGCCCAGCGCCCCCGCACCTTTGGTTCCGGAAGCGCCAGGCCTGACAGGCCAGGTGGAGGGCGACGCCACGGCGGCGCTGGAGGCGCTGACCGTCCCCGCCGACCCCAAACAGCCGCTGCAGGTGCGTTGCGACCGGCTGATCCGCATGGACTTTCTGGCAGCCGGCTCGGTGCTCAACTGGACGGCGGAGCAGCAGGCCCACGGCCGTGTGGTGCAGTTTCTGAATCTGCACCGCCTGGTAGCGGTGTTCTTCAACGTGGTGGGCATCAATGAGCATGCCTGGGTGGTGGCCCGCAAAGATTGAGGCAGCCCCCTGAGCGGCTGTGCCACTCCGAGCAAGCGCCAGAGGCGCAAGCCCTTCGGAGCCGTCCAAGCCTGCGCAGGCAGGCTTGGAGCTGCGGCCCTCAGCCCCTTCTCTCGCTTCGCGATGCGGGAAGGGGGACACCGCCAGCGCGGCGGGGCGGCGCGGCCGGCCTAGGCCCTTGCGCGGCGGTTGCTGATAGTCGGCAGCGCTCGCATCGTCGTGCGCTTGTAAAACGAACGGCTGCCCCCATCTGCCGGCCCTATGGATTCTTCAAACAATGCGCCGGTGTTTCATGGCACCACCATCCTTAGCGTACGGCGCCAGACGCCTGCTGGCATCCAGGTTGCCATTGGCGGCGACGGCCAGGTCACGCTGGGCAACATCATCGTCAAGGGGACTGCCCGCAAGGTGCGCAGGCTTCACCATGGCAAGGTGCTGGCGGGTTTTGCCGGAGCCACGGCCGACGCGTTCACGCTGTTCGAGCGCTTTGAGGCCAAGCTGGAGAAGCACCAGGGCCAGCTGGTGCGGGCCGCGATCGAGCTGACCAAGGACTGGCGCACCGACCGCGTGCTGCGCCGGCTGGAAGCCATGCTGGCCGTGGCCGACCTGGAGGCTTCGCTCATCATCACCGGCAATGGCGATGTGCTCGAACCCGAGCAGGGCATCGTGGCCATTGGCTCTGGAGGGGCTTACGCCCACTCGGCCGCCAAGGCCTTGCTGCAGAACACCGAGCTCAGCGCCGCCGAGATCGTCAAGAAATCGCTGGAGATCGCCGGCGAGCTGTGCATCTATACCAACATGCAGCACACCATCGAGACGCTCTGAGCGCGTGTGCGGCAGGTACTATCAAATAAATAGCTGCTAACGCTTATCCATAAAGCGCTAGAGGCCAAAAATACCACTATTTTCATGTCTTCGATGACCCCCCAGGAGATCGTCTCCGAACTCGACCGACACATCGTCGGCCAGGCCAACGCCAAGCGCGCGGTCGCCATTGCGCTGCGCAACCGCTGGCGCCGCCAGCAGGTGGCGGCCGATCTGCGCCACGAAATCACGCCTAAAAATATTCTGATGATCGGCCCGACGGGCGTCGGCAAGACGGAAATCGCGCGGCGCCTGGCGCGGCTGGCCGAGGCGCCCTTTGTGAAGGTGGAGGCGACGAAATTTACCGAAGTGGGTTATGTCGGCAAGGATGTCGACGCCATCATCCGCGATCTCGCGGAAATTTCCGTCAAGCAGCAGCGGGAGATCCACACCCGCAAGGTGCGCGCCCGAGCAGAAGACGCGGCGGAAGAGCGCCTGCTGGACGCCCTGCTGCCGCCCGCCCGCACTGGTGAGCCGAGTGAAGGCGGTACGGCGCGCCAGGTGTTTCGCAAGAAGCTGCGCGAGGGCGAGCTGGACGCGCGCGAAATTGAAATTGAGGTGCAGGAAGCGCGCCCGCAGCTTGAAATCATGGGCCCGCAAGGCATGGAAGACATGGCCGAGCAGTTGCGCGGCATGTTCAGCCAGATGGGCCAGGAGCGGCGCCACAAGCGGCGCCTTGCCATTGCCGAAGCCCGGCGTTTGCTGATCGACGAAGAAGCCGGCAAGCTGGTCAACGAGGAAGAGATCAAGACCCAGGCCATCGCCAATGCCGAACAGAATGGGATCGTCTTCATCGACGAGATCGACAAGGTGGCCACGCGACAGGAAACCAGCGGCGCCGATGTGTCGCGCCAGGGCGTGCAGCGCGACCTGTTGCCTCTGGTGGAGGGCACTACGGTGTCCACCAAGTACGGCATGGTCAAGACGGATCACATCCTGTTCATCGCCTCGGGCGCATTTCATCTGGCCAAACCCAGTGACCTGATCCCCGAGTTGCAGGGGCGGTTTCCGATCCGCGTCGAGCTCGAATCGCTGTCGGTGCAGGATTTTGAAGCCATCCTGATGGCGACGGATGCCTCGCTGGTGCGCCAGTACCAGGCCTTGCTGGCCACCGAAGGCGTCGCGCTGGAGTTCACCCCCGAGGGCATCACGCGGCTCGCGCACATCGCCTTCGAGGTCAACGAGCGCACCGAGAACATCGGCGCGCGGCGCCTCTCCACGGTCATGGAGCGCCTGCTTGACGACGTAAGCTTCGACGCCGCGCACCGCAGCGGGCAAACCGTGCACATCGATGCCGCGTACGTGGACGAGCGACTGCAGGCCTTGAGCCAGGACGAAGACCTCTCGCGCTTCATTCTTTGAGACACGGAGAGAAAAGTGGCACCAGGCCACTCGGCGCAGCGCTCAGATTTTACTTTCAGTGAATCCGCTAACTGCTTCATACACAAAGGTTTTCTGAAATTCAGAGGGTGAGGTCACGTCTAAGTCCTTGATTTCATTGCAAGAAGATGTTGCAAACCCCCTTGTTCCCCAGGCGTTTCCTGCTACAGTGCAAAAAAGTGCAATTAAGTGGTGAAAAGTGCCGTTTCCTGTTTTGGAGGCGACCACTGAGCCCAGGAACAGCAGGGGAATGGATTGGTCTTTCAAGGCGCTTCGTCGCTCAGTCTCGATGCCAAGGGGCGGCTCTCCGTGCCGACCCGGTACCGTGACGTGCTGAGCGCCGACGCCGCCGGCCAGCTCACCATCACCAAGCATCCGCACGGCTGCCTGATGGTGTTTCCCCGCCCGGAGTGGGAACAGTTTCGCGATCGCATTGCCCAATTGCCCATGTCCGCCCAGTGGTGGAAGCGCATGTTTCTGGGCAATGCCATGGATGTGGACATGGATGGCACGGGCCGGGTGCTGGTTTCGCCCGAGCTGCGCCAGTCCGCAGGCCTCACGCGCGACGTGCTGCTGCTGGGTATGGGCAAGCACTTCGAGCTCTGGGACAAGGCCACTTACGACGCCCAGGAAGCCCAGGCCGTGCAGGGCGAAATGCCTGACGTACTCAAGGATTTTTCATTTTGACCGCCCTGACGGCCCCCGCGCTGCAACACACCACCGTGCTGCTTGAAGAGGCGGTGGACGCATTGCTGGCCGATGCCACCGGCCGCGGCGATGGGCTGTGGATCGACGCCACCTTTGGCCGGGGAGGGCATTCGCGGCGCCTGCTCTCACGGCTGCCACCCGGGGCAAGGCTTCTGGCGTTCGACAAGGACCCCGAAGCGATACAAGAAGCAGCGCGCATCCAGGATGCGCGTTTTTCCATTCGCCACGCGGGTTTTCGCGATCTGGCGGATCTGCCCCCGCAGAGCGCCGCTGGCGTGCTTCTGGATCTGGGCATCAGTTCCCCCCAGATCGATTCGCCCGAACGGGGTTTCAGTTTTCGGTTCGACGGCCCACTGGACATGCGCATGGACACCACGCGGGGCCAAAGCGTGGCCGAGTGGTTGGCCTACGCGCCGGTCGAGAAAATAGCGGAGGTGATACGTGAATACGGTGAAGAACGGTTTGCTGGCCCCATTGCAAAGGCGATTGTTGCTCGGAGGCAGGAGCGCGGTCCTCTGGTCCGCACCGCCGAACTTGCCGATCTCGTGGCTGGCGCGGTCAAAACCCGCGAGGCAGGCCAGAACCCTGCAACGCGCACATTTCAGGCTCTTCGGATTTTCATCAATGCCGAGCTTGAAGAGCTGCAGCAGGCGCTAGCAGCCTGCCTGGCGGTTTTGGAGCCGGGCGGGCGGCTGGTGGTCATCAGCTTTCATTCGCTGGAAGACCGCATCGTCAAGCAGTTCATCGCGCTGCACTCCAAGCAGGTGTTTGACCGGCGCGCGCCCTTTGCTGCGCCGCGTGCCATGCAGTTCGAGGCGCTGGCACGGGTGCGTCCCAGCGCAGCCGAAGTTGCCGCCAACCCGCGCTCGCGCAGCGCGATCATGCGCGTTGCCCGGCGCACAGAGGCCTGAGCCGTGGCGCGCGTCAATCTCTTGCTGATCGTGTTCGTGCTGGGCAGCGCGCTGTACCTTGTGCGCACGCAGTACGAGTCGCGCCAGCTCTACACCGCGCTGGATCGCGCCCACAGTGAAATGCGGCGACTGGACACCGAGCACGACCGCCTGCAGGTAGAAAAACGCGCCCAGGCCACGCCGCTGCGCGTCGAAGCGCTGGCGCGCGCGCAGCTCAAGATGCGTTCGGCCACGCCTGCCATTACGCGCTACATCTCCCAGCCGCAGGTTGCTGCAGCCGGTCTGTCGGCCGGTCAGAACCCTGTGGCGCCAGCGCCTGCTGCCTCGGCAGCCGAAGGGCGCCCATGAGTCGCAGCGTGCGCTACACCATGAGCCCCTTGCTGGCGAGCAAAACACCCGTCTGGCGCAGCAAGTTCATTGTCGCCATGGTGGCGCTGGGTTTTGTGGCGCTCGGCGCCCGCGCGTCGTATGTGCAGGTCATCAACAACGCCTTTTTCCAGCGCCAGGGCGAGGTGCGCTTTGCACGCACGCTGGAGCTGCCGGCCAACCGCGGCCGCATTCTGGACCGCAACGGGTTCATTCTGGCGTCCAGCGTGCCAGCCGCCAGCATCTGGGCCATCCCTGAAGACGTCGAACAGGGAACGCCCGAAGCCCAGGCGCAGCTCAAGGAGCTGGCGCGCCTGCTCGAACTGCCCTATGCCACGCTGATAGCCAAGCTGGCCGACGATGACAAGACCTTTGTCTGGCTGCAGCGCCAGCTCGAATGGGACGTCGGTCAGAAGATCGCCGCGCTCAAGATCAAGGGCATCTATCAGCGCAAGGAGTACAAGCGCGAGTACCCGGAAGGCGAAGCCGCAGCGCATGTGGTGGGATTTACCAATGTGGAAGACAAGGGCCAGGAAGGCATGGAGCTGGCCTTCAACGATCTCCTCGCCGGCAAGAGCGGCTCGCGCCGCGTCATCAAGGACCGCATGGGCCGCGTCGTCGAAGGCGTGGGTGAAGACCTGCTGCCAGTGGACGGGCGCGACATGGAGTTGTCCATTGACAGCAAGGTGCAGTTCTTTGCCTACCAGAAGCTGCGCGATCAGGTCATCGCGCAAAAAGCCAAGGCGGGAAGCGTCGTGGTACTCGATGCGATCACCGGCGAAGTGCTGGCTCTGGCCAACTACCCCAGCTATGTGCCCGACAAGCGGCGCAACCTGAGCGGCGAGCAGTTGCGCAACCGCGCGCTCACCGACACCTTTGAGCCGGGCTCGACCATGAAGCCCTTCACTATTGGACTGGCGCTCAACAGCGGGCGCGTCAAGCCCAGCACGCTGGTGGACACCACGCCTGGCCGCCTGACGATCACCGGCTCGACCATCTCGGACACGCACAACTATGGCGTGTTGACGGTGGAGGGCGTGATCCAGAAGTCGAGCAACGTTGGCACCACCAAGATTGCCATGCAGATGCCGGCGCGCGAGATGTGGGAAACCTTCTCTGCCGCCGGCTTTGGCCAGAAGCCCCAGCTCAGTTTCCCCGGAGTGGTCAGCGGCAAGCTGCGACCCTACAAGTCTTGGCGCCCCATTGAGCAGGCCACCATGTCGTATGGCTATGGCCTCTCGGCCAGCCTGTTCCAGATGGCGCGCTCGTACACCGTGTTTGCGCACAACGGCCAGATCATTCCGGCCACCATGCTCAAGACCGATGTGCCGGCTGTCGGTGTGCCCGTGTTTTCGCAGCGCACCGCCGACGAAGTGCGCAAGATGCTGCAAATGGCCGCCGGCCCGGGCGGCACCGGCCAGAAGGCGCAGACCCTGGGCTATTCCGTGGGCGGCAAATCGGGTACCGCGCGCAAGCAAGTGGGCAAGGGTTACTCCACCACCAAGTACCGCGCCTGGTTCACCGGCATGGCGCCCATCGAAAAGCCGCGCATCATTGTTGCGGTGATGGTGGACGAGCCCAGCAATGGCGTGATCTATGGCGGTGCAGTGGCTGCGCCAGTATTCAGCGAAGTCGTTCAGCAGACGCTGCGCCTGATGGGCGTGCAGCCCGACATGGCGGTCAAGCCGCAGATCGTCGCCGACGCCGTGGAGGAGCCACTGTGACGCGCGTACTGCACACCACCGCAGAGGCCCTGGCCTGGCTGCGCGAGCGCAGCACCGGCATGCTGCAGATCGACAGCCGCCGCATTGCGCCGGGCGACGCCTTCATTGCCTGGCCGGGCGCGGCTGCCGACGCGCGTGCGCATCTGTCCGATGCGCGCACGCGCGGTGCCAGCGCCTGCCTCGTCGAGGCCGTGGGCGCAGAGGCGTTTGATGTCGCGGGTGCCGATGTGGCCTTGCTTGCAAACCTCAAAGCCGCCACCGGCGAGCTGGCCGCAGCCTGGTTTGGCTCGCCCTCAGAGGCCTTGCAAGTCGTGGCCTTCACCGGCACCAACGGCAAGACCAGCAGCGCCTGCTGGCTCGCACAGGCGCTATCGAATTGCGAGCTTCCTGCGCTTGCTCCATGCGCGCTGGTAGGTACTTTGGGTATAGGTTTCCCGGATGCACTGCAAGAAACCGGCCTGACCACACCCGACCCGGTGCGCTTGCAGCGCGGTTTGCGGGCCTTGGTGGATGCGGGCGCGAAATCCTGTGCCATTGAGGCCTCGTCGATTGGCCTGGCTGAGCACCGGCTGGCGGGCATGCGGATCGCTGTGGCGGTGTTTACCAATTTCACGCAGGACCACCTCGATTACCACGGCAGCATGGAGGCCTACTTGACGGCGAAGCGCGCGCTGTTTGCCTGGCCGGGGCTGCGCGCCGCCGTGCTCAACATCGACGACGCGGCCGGCGCGGACCTGCTGGCCCCGGCGAAGGCCGCTGGGCTGGACCTGTGGACGGTGTCGCAAACCGTCCCGGCGCGCCTGTGCGCACGCGAAATCGCGCTGGGCCTGCAAGGTCTGCAATGCCTCATCAGAGAGGGCGAGCAGCAATTGCCTCTGCAGACCGCGCTCATCGGCCAGTACAACATCTCCAACCTGCTCGGTGTGATCGGCGCCATGCGCGCGCTGGGCGTGCCATTGGATGCGGCTGTGCGTGCCTGCGAGCGCCTCGGCCCGGTGCCGGGGCGCATGGAGCGCCTGCTCCTGCCCGGCCAGCCGCTGGTCGCGGTGGATTACGCCCACACACCCGACGCGCTGGAAAAGGCCTTGCAGGCACTGCGTCCGCTGGCTCTGGCGCGCGGCGGCGCTCTGTGGTGCGTGTTTGGCTGCGGCGGCGACCGCGACGCCGGCAAACGCCCCCTCATGGGCGCCGCAGCGCAGCACCACGCTGATCGCGTGGTGGTCACCAGCGACAACCCGCGCAGTGAAGACCCGGTGGTCATCCTGCACCAGATCCTCCTGGGCACCATCGCCGGTGCCACGGTACGCGCCGAGCCCGACCGTGCGGCCGCCATTGCGCAGGTGCTGGCACAGGCTGCACCTGCCGACGTGGTGCTGATTGCCGGCAAAGGCCACGAGGCCTGGCAGGAAATCGCTGGCGTCAAGCGGCCGTTCTCCGATCTGGAACACGCCCGTGCCGCGCTGCAGCTTCGGGAGGAGGCGGTATGACGATGATGTCTTTGCAAAACGCGCTGGACTGGGTGCGCATCACGCAGCCCCAGGCACGCCTGGTGGGATCGCCCGCCACCTCCATCGCGCGTGTGCACACCGACACTCGCAGCCTGCTGCCGGGTGATCTGTTTGTCGCGTTGCGCGGTGAGCACTTTGACGCTCAGGCCTTTCTGCCGCAAGCTGCTGCGCAAGGCGCCGCTGCAGCACTGGCGCAGGGCGGGCTGGCGGCTGCCGGTTTGCCGGGCATTGAAGTGGACGACCCTCTGGCGGCTCTGGGCGCACTGGCCGCAGGCTGGCGGGCGCAGTTTGTGCTGCCGCTCATTGCCGTGGCGGGCAGCAACGGCAAGACCACCGTCACGCAGATGCTTGCCAGCATTCTGGCTGCGCAGGCGGGCGACGCTGCGCTGGCCACGCGGGGCAACTTCAACAATGCCATTGGTGTGCCGCTCACGCTGCTGCGACTGACGGCCGCGCACCGGCTGGCGGTGGTGGAGCTGGGCATGAACCATCCTGGCGAAATTGCAGAGCTGGCCGCTCTGACGCAGCCTACCGTGGCGCTGGTCAACAACGCACAGCGCGAACATCTGGAATTCATGCATACCGTGGAAGCCGTGGCGCGCGAAAACGGCGCCGTGCTGGCCGCGTTGCCCGCGTCGGGAACAGCCGTTTTTCCCGCCGAGGACGTTTTTGCACCGCTATGGCGCGAACTGGCCGGAACGCGCAGGACGATGGAATTTGGTCTGGAGCAGGGCGAGGTGCGGTGCACGCAAGCGGTTTGGCAAGGCGGTGCCTGGCAGGCGACGTTTGCCACGCCGCGCGGTCCGCTGGCATGCCAGCTGGCGGTGGCGGGGCGGCACAACCTGCGCAATGCGCTCGCTGCCACGGCCTGCGCACTCGCGGCCGGTGTGTCACTCAGCGCAATCGCCCAGGGTTTGAACGGGTTTGCGCCAGTGTCCGGTCGCTCGCGCGCGCTGGCGTTGCAAGTCGCCGGCCGCGCGATCACGCTGGTGGACGACAGCTACAACGCCAACCCCGACTCCGTACGCGCCGCCATCGAGGTGCTGGCCGATCTGCCGGGACCGCGCCTGCTGGTGCTGGGCGACATGGGTGAGATCGGAAACAACGGTCCGCAGTTCCACGCCGAAGCCGGAGCGCAGGCGCGCGAGCGCGGCATTGAGCAACTGTTCGCTCTGGGGATGCAGTCGGTAGAGGCTGCGGCTGCATTTGGCATCGGCGCCCGCCATTTCGACAGCATGGACGCACTGCAGGTTGCGGTGCGCGCGGCGCTGGGCGACGTGGCCAGCGTGCTGGTCAAGGGGTCGCGCTTCATGCGCATGGAGCGCGTTGTGCAGGCGGCCACCGAGGCTGCGCCGCCATCGCCGTCCGATCGTCCCGCCCATGTCACAGGTGCCACATGCTGATGCAACTCGCGCAGTGGCTGCAGTCGCTTTCGCCCGATCTGGGGTTTTTGCGTGTGTTCCAGTACCTTACGCTGCGTGCCGTGCTGGCTGCGATGACGGCGCTGCTGGTGGGGTTGATCGCCGGACCGCGCGTGATTCGCCACTTGGCGGCGCTCAAGATCGGTCAGCCCATCCGCACCAATGGCATGGAGACGCATCACGTCAAAAGCGGCACGCCCACCATGGGCGGCGTGCTGATCCTGCTCTGCATCGCCATTGCCACGCTGCTGTGGGCCGACCTGACAAACCGCTTTGTCTGGATCGTGCTGATCGTTACCCTGGGTTTTGGTGCCATCGGCTGGGCCGACGACTGGCGCAAGGTGGTCTACAAAGACCCCAACGGTATGCGTTCGCGCGAGAAGTACATGTGGCAGTCCATCATCGGCTTGCTGGCCGCGTTGGCGCTGGTGTTCAGCATCTCCGAGGGGTCGAACCCCAAGGTTTTTCAGCTCTTTGTTACCTGGGTCCGTTCGGGATTTTCGGTGGACTTGCCGCCGCAGGCGGGGCTCCTGCTGCCATTCTTCAAGGAAGTCAGCTATCCGCTGGGCGTGGTGGGTTTTGTCACCATGACCTACCTGGTGATCGTGGGCTCCAGCAACGCGGTGAACCTCACCGACGGGCTGGACGGCCTGGCCATCATGCCGGTGATCATGGTGGGTTCGGCACTGGGCGTGTTTGCCTACGTCACCGGCAGCGTGACTTTCTCCAAATACCTGCTGTTCCCGCACATTCCCGGTGTGGGCGAGCTGCTCATCTTCTGCTCGGCCATGGCTGGCGCGGGGCTGGCCTTTCTGTGGTTCAACACGCACCCGGCCCAGGTGTTCATGGGCGACGTAGGCGCGCTGGCCCTGGGCGGCGCGCTGGGCACCATCGCCGTCATCGTGCGCCAGGAAATCGTGCTCGCCATCATGGGCGGCATCTTTGTCGTCGAGGCCTTGTCGGTCATGGCGCAAGTGGCCTGGTTCAAGTTCACCAAACGCCGCTATGGCGAAGGCCGGCGCCTTCTGAAGATGGCACCGTTGCACCACCATTTTGAGAAAAGCGGCTGGAAGGAAACGCAGGTCGTTGTGCGCTTTTGGATCATCACCATGCTGCTGTGCCTGATCGGTCTGTCGACCTTGAAACTGCGATGAACGACACGCCCGCGCTTCCGCAATACCCCGCAGACCCCGCCGAGCCCGTGCTGGGGGCGGCTGACCTGCCCCTGCAGGACGCCGCGCCAGCTTCTGCCGCGTTGCTGGACGCCGGGCCGGCGGTGCCCGCGCCCTTGAATGCGGCACGCGATGCGGCGGTGTACGTCGCGCGCATGTGGAGCGACATGCGCAGTGCCGATGCGGCGGCGCCCGACGATGCGGCGCCCGCTGCCGCCGATGCCCTGGCCGTAGCCGACGAAGCCCCTGTGCCCAGCGCCGCGCTGCCTGCAGATGCGGTGCGTGGCCTGCTGGCCGGGCGTTCGGTGCTGGTGCTGGGCCTGGGGATCTCCGGCCTGTCGATGGCGCGCTGGTGCGCGCGCTGCGGGGCCGAGGTCACCGTCGCCGACACCCGGGCCGAGCCGCCGCTGCTGGCGCGCCTGCGTGCCGAGCTGCCGCAAGCCCGGTTCGTCCCCGGCGCCTTTGATGCGGCGCTGGTGAGCGGCCCGGGCCTGCACGCGGTGCTGCGCTCGCCCGGCCTCAGCCCGGCCGAGATTGCTCCTGTAATAAGAGCTGCTAACGAATATGGGGTAAGCGCTGGAGGCGAATTAGGCTTGTATTCCGAGGCTCTGTCCGCGCTGCGCAGCGCCTGTGGCTACGCCCCACGCGTGCTGGCCGTCACGGGCACCAACGGCAAGACCACGGTCACCGCGCTGACCGGGGTGCTGGTGGAGCGCAGCGGTGCCAGCGTGGCGGTGGCCGGCAACATTGGTCCGGCCCTGCTCGATACGCTGGCGCAGCACATCGACGCCGGCACGCTGCCCGAGGTCTGGGTGCTCGAACTCTCGAGCTTCCAGCTGGACGCACCCGCGCCGTTTGAGCCCAGCGCTGCCACGGTCCTCAACCTCAGCCAGGACCACCTCGACTGGCACGGCGATATGACGGCCTACGCTGCCGCCAAGGCGCGCATTTTTGGCAACACCGGCCTGATGGTGCTCAACCGCGAAGACGCAGCGGTAATGCGCATGCACGCTGCGGCCAGCGCCGCAGCGTCGCCCGAAGCCGGCGTGCGCGGCAAGCCGGTCAAGCTGATTCCCCGCGACTGCATCACCTTTGGTGGCGACATGCCCCAGCGCCCAGGCGACTTCGGCATTGAGAACGTCAACGGCATGGCTTGGCTGGTGCGTGCCCAGGAGGCCGATGAGACGCGCAAGCGCAGCACGCGCCGCGCCGCCGCGGTGCAGGCTGAGCCTGAGGAATTGTTCATCCAGCGCCTGATTCCCGCCGACGCCCTGCGCATTCGCGGCCGGCACAACGCGGTGAACGCCCTGGCTGCACTGGCGCTGGCGCAAGCGGCGGGCTGTGCGCTCGGGCCCATGCTGTACGGCCTGCGCGACTACCGCGGCGAGCCGCACCGGGTGGAGTCGGTGGCGCTGATCGATGGCGTCGAATACTTTGACGACAGCAAGGGCACCAACGTGGGCGCCACCGTGGCGGCCATTTCGGGCTTGGGCGCCGAGCGCCGCGTGGTGGTGATCCTGGGTGGTCTGGGCAAGGGGCAGGATTTTTCGCCGCTCGCCGCACCGGTTGCGCGCCACGCGCGGGCCGTAGTGCTGATCGGGCGCGACGCCCCGCAGATCCGCGCGGCGCTGGAGGCCACCGGCGTGCCACTGCTGGGCGCAGGCGCGCTGGACGAAGCCGTGGAAGTCGCCGCCCAGCGCGCTGCAGCGGGTGACGCCGTGCTGCTGTCGCCCGCATGCTCCAGCTTCGACATGTTTGACAGCTACGTACAGCGCGGCGAGATGTTCTGTGCCATCGTGCGTGAGCGCGCCCTGGACGCTGGCCAGACCTTGGAGGGAGGGCGATGAGCACCGCCGCAACGCGCAGCAGCGGCCGCGTAGGCACTTGGCTTAGCGGGCTCAGGAGCCGCCGTGTCGAAGGTCTTCCGGTGCGCGCGGGCGGCATGGAGTACCGCCAGTCCAGCACCACGCCAGCCAGCGTGCTGGGTTTTGACCAGGCGCTGCTGTGGGTGGTGGTCGCGCTGCTCGCCTGGGGTCTGGTGATGGTGTATTCGGCCTCCATCGCCATGCCCGACAACCCGCGCTTTGGCAAGATTGCGCACACCCATTTTCTGGTGCGTCACATTTTTTCGCTGGTAATGGGCTTCGTCGCTGCGCTGCTCACCTTTCAGATTCCGATGGCGGTGTGGGAGCGCTACGCCCGTTCGCTCTTCCTGCTCTCGCTCTTGCTTTTGGTCGCAGTGCTGGTGCCGCATGTGGGTACCGTGGTCAACGGCGCGCGGCGCTGGCTGTCGCTGGGCATCATGAACTTCCAGCCCTCGGAACTCGCCAAGTTCGCCGTGTTGATTTATGCAGCCGATTACATGTGCCGCAAGATGGAGGTGAAGGAGCGGTTTTTTCGTGCCGTGCTTCCGATGGGCGCGGCCGTGGCGCTGGTGGGCGGCTTGCTGCTGGCCGAGCCCGACATGGGCGCCTTCATGGTGATTGCCGTGATCGCCATGGGCATCCTCTTCCTGGGCGGCGTCAACGCGCGCATGTTCTTCCTCATCGCCGCCGTGCTGGTGGCGGCGTTTTCCATGATGGTGATGATGAGCGAGTGGCGGCGCGAGCGCATCTTTGCCTACCTCGATCCCTGGAGCGAAAAGCACGCGCTGGGCAAGGGCTACCAGCTCTCGCACTCCCTGATCGCCATCGGGCGTGGCGAGATCTTTGGTGTCGGACTGGGTGGCAGCGTGGAAAAACTGCACTGGCTGCCCGAAGCGCACACCGACTTTCTGCTCGCCGTCATCGGCGAGGAATTCGGGCTCATCGGCGTGCTCGTGCTCATCGTCCTGTTCTTCTGGCTCACCCGCCGCATCATGCATATCGGCCGCCAGGCCATCGCCCTGGATCGCGTCTTCGCTGGTCTGGTGGCCCAGGGCGTGGCGATCTGGATGGGCTTTCAGGCCTTTATCAATATGGGCGTCAACTTGGGAGCACTGCCCACCAAAGGCCTCACGCTGCCCCTGATGAGCTTCGGCGGCTCGGCCATCCTGATGAACCTGGTGGCGATGGCAGTGGTGCTGCGGGTGGATTACGAAAACAAGCATCTCATGCGCGGAGGCCGCGTATGAGATGCTTGCTTCTGCAAAACAAACCCTGCAGTGCGCCAGCGCTGCGCACTGTGCAGCAGTGCATGCGCGGAGGCCGCGTATGAGCAGCAAGTGCGCACTCATTATGGCCGGCGGCACCGGCGGTCACATCTTCCCGGGCCTGGCCGTGGCCGACGCCTTGCGAGAACGTGGCTGGCGCGTGCATTGGCTGGGCGCCCCTGCGAGCATGGAGGCGCGGTTGGTGCCGGCCCAGGGCTTCGCGCTCGAGACCATTTCCTTTGGCGGTGTGCGCGGCAAGAGCGTGCTCACGCTGGCCCTGCTGCCGCTGCGCCTGCTGCGCGCCTTCTGGCAGGCCTTGGCCGTGGTGCGGCGCGTGCGGCCCCATGTGGTGGTGGGGCTGGGCGGTTACATCAGCTTTCCGGGCGGGATGATGGCCGTGTTGGCCGGCAAGCCGCTCGTGCTGCACGAGCAGAACTCCGTGGCCGGCCTCGCCAACCGTGTTCTGGCCGGCGTGGCCGATCGCGTGTTCACCGCTTTCCCCGGCGTGCTGGGCAAAGCCGAATGGATCGGCAATCCGCTGCGTGCGGCGTTTGCGCACCAGCCCGGCCCGGCCGAGCGTTTTGCCGGGCGCAGCGGCCCGCTGCGCCTGCTGGTGGTGGGGGGGAGCCTCGGCGCGCAGGCACTCAACGACGTGGTGCCCCAGGCGCTGGCGCTGTTCTCGCCGCATGAGCGCCCGCGCGTACTGCACCAAAGTGGCGCGGCGCAGATCGAACGCCTGCGCGCCAACTACGCTGCCGCGGGCGTCGAGGCCGAGCTCACGCCTTTCATTGACGACCCCGCCCGTGCCTTTGCCGAGGCCGACCTCATCGTCTGCCGCGCGGGGGCCAGCACCGTGACCGAGATTGCCGCCATCGGTGCTGCAGCGATCTTCGTGCCCTTTCCTTCGGCGGTGGACGACCACCAGACGGCGAATGCGCGCTTCCTGGTGGATGCCGGAGGGGGCTGGCTGCTGCCCCAGAGCGAACTGAGCCCCGAGCGGCTGGCCGATATGCTACGAAATATGGAGCGAACTGTGCTTATGAGTAAAGCGCTAGACGCCAAAAAGATGCAAAAGATGAATGCGACGGACGCCGTGGTGGCCGCCTGCGAGGAGCTGGCAGCATGAAGCACGCCATTCACCACATTCACTTCGTCGGCATCGGCGGCTCGGGCATGAGCGGCATTGCCGAAGTGTTGTTCAACCAGGGTTACACCGTCAGCGGCTCGGACCTGGCCGACAGCCCTGCGCTGCGCCGGCTCCAGGCCATGGGCATCGTCACCCACCTGGGCCACGCTGCCGCGCACGTCGCAGGGGCCGATGCGGTGGTGACCTCCACCGCAGTGCAATCCGACAATCCGGAAGTGCTGGCCGCGCGCGAGAAGAAAATTCCCGTAGTGCCACGCGCGCTCATGCTGGCCGAGCTGATGCGCATGAAGCAGGGTATTGCAATTGCCGGCGCGCACGGCAAGACGACCACCACCAGCCTGGTCACCAGCGTGCTGGCCGAGGCTGGGCTCGACCCCACCTTCGTTATTGGCGGGCGCCTCAACAGCGCCGGCGCCAACGCCAAGCTGGGCGCGGGGGACTATATCGTGGTGGAGGCGGACGAATCCGACGCTTCCTTCCTGAACCTGCTGCCGGTGATGGCGGTGGTCACCAACATCGATGCTGACCACATGGAGACCTACGGACACGACTTTGGCCGGCTGAAGAAGGCCTTCGTCGATTTTCTGCACCGCATGCCTTTCTATGGAGCGGCCGTGCTGTGCATCGACAACGCAGCGGTGCGCGACATCCTGCCTCAGGTGTCCTGCCCTGTCACGAGCTATGGCTTTTCGGAGGAAGCCCAGGTGCGTGCGCTCAACGTGCGCGCCGAAGGCGCGCAAATGTGCTTCACCGTGCAGCGGCGCAACGGCGTCATCCTGCCCGACCTGGAAGTGCGGCTGAATCTGGCGGGAGAGCACAACGTGCAGAACGCCCTGGCGGCCATTGCGGTGGCGGTGGAGCTGTCAATCGACGACGCGGCGGTGCTGCGCGCGTTAGAGAACTTCCGGGGTGTTGGCCGGCGTTTCCAGAGCTATGGCGAGTTGCCTGCCGCGGGCGGTGGGAACTTCACGCTGATCGACGACTACGGCCACCACCCGGTAGAGATGGCGGCCACGCTGGCCGCGGCGCGCGGCGCCTTTGTCGGGCGCCGCCTGGTGCTCGCGTTTCAGCCGCACCGCTACACCCGCACGCGCGATTGTTTCGAGGATTTCGTCCGGGTGATCGGCAGCGCCGACGCCGTGCTGCTGACCGAGGTGTACGCCGCTGGCGAAGCCCAGATCGTGGCGGCCGACGGGCGCTCGCTGGCGCGCGCGCTGCGTGTGGCGGGCCGGGTCGAACCGGTTTTTATCGACGATGTGGCGTCCCTGCCACGCGCCATTGCCGAACTGGCGCAATCGGGCGACGTTGTCCTCTGTATGGGGGCTGGCTCCATTGGCAACGTACCCGCTCGCACCGTAGAATTGCTACAAAAAAATGAGCTTCCTACGAAGGAAACATAAGCGCCATGAGCCAGAATGATTTGAAAATCGACGCAAAGGGCCTGGGCAAGGTGGCCGTGCTCATGGGCGGCGCGTCGGCCGAGCGCGAGGTCTCCTTGATGTCCGGGGCCGGCGTGCTCGCCGCCCTGCGCTCGCGCGGCGTCGATGCCCATGCCTTCGACCCCGCCGAGCGCGACTTGGGCGAGCTTCGGAGGGAGGGTTTTGCGCGCTGCTTCATCACCCTGCATGGCCGCCACGGCGAAGACGGAACGGTGCAGGGCGCGCTGGAATTGCTGGGTATTCCGTACACCGGCCCCGGCGTTCTTGCGTCGGCGATCGCTATGGACAAGGTGATGACGAAGCGGATGTGGATCGCCGAGGGCTTGCCGACGCCGCGCTACCTGTGCCTGACGCCCGAGCAGCAGACGCTAGAGCAATTGCGCACCGTGCCCGATTCACTCGGTCTGCCCCTCATCGTCAAGCCGCCGCACGAAGGCTCGTCGATTGGCGTGAGCAAGGTGAGCGGGTATTCCGACATGCAGGCCGCCATCGCGCTTTCGGTGCAGTACGAGCCCGACGTGCTGTGCGAGGAATTCATCGAGGGCGAAGAGGTGACTTGCCCCGTATTAGGGACGGGCGCCGAGGCGCGTGCGCTGCCCGTGATCCGCATCGAAGCGCCGAACGGTGCTTACGACTACCAGAACAAATACTTTACCGACGTGGTGCAGTACCACTGCCCCAGCGGCCTGCCGCCAGCCGAGGAACGCGAAATCCAGCGTCTGGTGCTGGCCAGCTACCGGGCCCTCGGCTGTCGCGGCTGGGGCCGGGCCGACCTGATGATCCGAGCCAGCGACCGAAAGCCCTTCCTGCTGGAACTCAACACCTCGCCCGGCATGACCGGCCATTCGCTGGTGCCCATGTCGGCGCGTGCGGCTGGCCTGTCCTATGAGGACCTGTGCCTGGTGCTGCTGGAAGATGCGGGGCTGGATGCGCCTGCGGCCAAGCGGCCAGGAGGCGAGCAGTGAACACGCTGGCGGTCCCGCTCGACGTTCGGCTGATGAATCTGATGGCATCGTTGCTGTTTGCAGGTTGCGCACTGTCTGCCGTGGCGGCCGGGGCATGGTGGGCGCTGCGCCATCCGGCGTTTGCCATTGCTCGCATCGTCGTCCAAGGCGATCTGGCGCACAACAACGCGGTGACGCTGCGCGCCAATGTGGCGCCGCAGATTGCCGGAAATTTCTTTACCGTGAACCTGCGCAACGTGCGCAGCGCGTTCGAGCAGGTGCCCTGGGTACGCAGTGCCCAGGTGCGGCGCGAATACCCGCGCACGCTGCGCGTGCAACTGCAGGAACACCGCGCCGTCGCGCACTGGGGGCCCGAGTCGGGCTCGTCCATGGTCAACAGCGAAGGCGAGGTCTTCGAGTCCAACGGAGTGGACGCCGAACTCGACGACCTGCCCCGCCTGATGGGGCCGGTGGGTACGTCCGAGCAGGTATGGGCCATGGAGCAGGCGCTTTTGCCGGTGTTCGATCCGCTGGGCCTGGAGCTGAGCGGGCTTGAGCTCTCGGCGCGCGGCGGCTGGCGCGCCAGCTTCGATGGCGATGCGGCGATCGAGCTGGGTAGCGGGACACCGCCCGAGGTGGTGCAGCGCACGCGCAATTTCGCAGAGACCCTCACACGCGTCGCGGCGCAGTTCGGACGGCGCGCAGATGCCCTGGAATCGGCCGACCTGCGCCACACCGGCGGGTATGCATTGCGCCTGCGCGGCGTCAGCACGGTGGCAGCGCAGGGCACGCCCCGCGCTGCCCGCACGCACAACTGAAGGCACCGATCTATGGCAAGAGAATACAAAGACGTCGTGGTGGGGCTGGACATCGGCACCGCCAAGATCATGGTGGTGGTGGCTGAGGTGCAGGCGGGTGGCCTGCTCAAGCTCGCGGGTCTCGGCGTGGCGCCGAGCAACGGCCTCAAGCGCGGGGTGGTGGTCAACATCGACGCCACGGTGCAAAGCATCCAGCAGGCGCTGAAGGAAGCCGAGCTGATGGCCGACTGCAAGATCCAGCGCGTCTACACGGGCATCACCGGCAGCCACATTCGCGGGCTCAATTCCAGCGGAATGGTGGCGGTGAAGGACAAGGAAGTCACGGCGGCCGACGTCGCCCGCGTGATCGAAACTGCCAAGGCCATCAACATCTCCAGCGACCAGCGCCTGCTGCTGGTGGAGCCCCAGGAGTTTGTCATCGACGGCCAGGACGTGCGCGAGCCCATCGGCATGAGCGGCATCCGGCTCGAAGCCAAGATCCATATCGTGACCGGCGCGCAAAGTGCGGCCGAGAACATCATCAAGTGCGTGCGCCGCTGCGGGCTGGAGGTCGAGCAGCTCATGCTCAATCCACTGGCCTCCAGCCAGGCCGTGCTGACCGACGATGAGCGTGAGTTGGGCGTGGCGGTCGTCGACATCGGCGCCGGCACCACAGATGTGGCCATATTCACGGGTGGAGCCATCCGGCACACAGCCGTCATTCCGATTGCCGGCGATCTGATCACCAGCGACATTGCGATGGCGCTGCGCACGCCCACCAAGGACGCCGAGGACATCAAGGTCGAGAGCGGCTACGCCAAGCAGTTGCTCGCCGACCCTGAGGCGCAGGTGGAAGTGCCGGGCCTGGGCGACCGCGGTCCACGGATGATCAGTCGCCAGGCCCTGGCCGGTGTGATCGAGCCGCGCGTGGAGGAAATTTTCACGCTGGTGCAGAACGTGGTGCGCGAGTCGGGCTACGAAGAAGTGCTCTCGTCGGGCATCGTGTTGACCGGTGGCAGCGTGGTCATGCCTGGCATGGTGGAGCTGGGCGAAGACATCTTCCTCAAGCCCGTGCGCCGCGGCATTCCCAAGTATTCCGGCGCCCTGTCCGACATGGTGGCGCAACCGCGCGCCGCCACCGTCATGGGCCTGCTCGAAGAGGCTCGCCTGGCGCGTATGCGGGGCTTCAAGGTGTCGCAGAAAACGGGATCAGTGCAGACCGCGTTTGGCCGCTTCAAAGATTTCATCGTGGGGAATTTCTGAGCATGCCCAATCCAAATTGTCGCTTGCGTCCGCACCCGCCGCCCCGAAGTCGCAGGGGTTGTGCCGGCCCGCCCCGAGGGCGATGGCGTCCGCCCCGAAGCTGTTTTCCCGTCTTGCCATTCATTGAAAACCCGTCAGCAGTACCAGGAGATACCACATGCCCATCGAAATGATCGAAGCCGAAGAATTCAACCAAGGCACCCAGATCAAGGTGATCGGGGTCGGCGGTGGCGGCAGCAATGCCGTTGAGCACATGATCGCCCGCGCCGTCCAGGGCGTGGAATTCATCAGCGCCAATACCGACGCGCAGGCCTTGATGCGCAGCTCGGCGCACCGCGTCATTCAGCTAGGTGAGAGCGGTCTGGGCGCCGGCAGCAAGCCTGAGAAGGCGCGCGACGCCGCAGAAGCCGCAGTGGACGATATCCGTGATGCGATCACGGGCGCGCACATGCTGTTCATCACCGCCGGCATGGGCGGTGGCACTGGCACGGGCGCGGCGCCCGTGATTGCGCGCATCGCCAAGGAAATGGGCATTCTTACGGTGGGCGTGGTTACCAAGCCCTTCCAGTGGGAAGGTGGCCGGCGCATGACCAATGCCGACAACGGCCTGGCCGAGCTGGAAGCGAATGTCGATTCGCTGATCGTGGTGCTCAACGAGAAGCTGCTCGAAGTACTGGGCGACGACATTTGCCAGGACGAAGCCTTCGCCCACGCCAACGATGTGCTCAAAAACGCGGTCGGAGGGATTGCAGAAATCATCAACGAGTATGGTCAGGTGAACGTCGACTTTGAAGACGTTCGCACCGTCATGGGTGAGCCCGGCAAGGCCATGATGGGCACGGCCACGGCCAGCGGCCCGGACCGCGCACGCATCGCGGCCGAGCAGGCCATTGCCTGCCCGCTGCTCGAGGGCATCGATCTTTCGGGCGCCAAGGGCGTCTTGGTGCTGGTGACCGCGAGCAAAGGCAGCTTGAAGCTGTCGGAGTCGCGCCAGGCCATGAACTCGATCAACGCCTATGCCTCCACCGATGCCCACGTCATCTTTGGCGCAGCCTACGACGACACCCTGGGCGACGAGATTCGCGTGACCGTGGTGGCCACGGGTCTGGCGCGCCAGAACGCCCGTCGCCAGCCGATCTCGGTGGTGCAAGGGGGGCTGCGCAATGGGACGGATGGCATGGCCTACCACATGCCCGTGGCGGCAGGCTCGAGTGTGGGCACCGGTGCAGCGACGGCTACCGACTACGGCAACATGGCGGTGCCCAGCGTCTGGCGGACCAACCGCAATTCCGCAGCGGCGCGCGTGGATGCGCTCTCGTCGGGCGGAATGGATGATCTGGAAATCCCGGCCTTTCTGCGCAAACAGGCGGATTGATAGAGGGCATCCCCCTTCTCTCGCTTCGCGGGAAGGGGGCGACGCCAGTGCGGTGGGGCGGCCCTTGCGCGGCGTCTGTTGATATGGGGCCGCGCCGGTTTCAGGCGTTCGTGTCTTCTATCGGGGTCCTAGTGTCGTGAGTTGGAAGTAGGTTGAAAAAGTGAAAGCTGTCGAAATCGTCGTCAGGCAAGGCGCAAACCACAGCGATAGTCGGTGCTATCGCGAGGATTTGCAACGCTGCATGGCGGCGATTCTCGGCAGTTTTCTGAAACGAACTCCCAACTCGGGACACTAGGGGATCCTAGGAGGTCATGGGCGCCGCTACGCCGTTGGCCCATTAAAATTGCAGAATGCTCCAGCAACGCACCATCAAGACGCTGACGCGCGCCGTCGGGGTCGGTCTGCACAGTGGCCAGCGTGTCGAGCTGACGCTTCGCCCCGCCGCGCCCGACACCGGTATTGTTTTTCGCCGGATTGATCTGGCGCAGCCGATGGACATCCCGGTGTCCGCCGAAGCGGTGACCGACACGCGCATGGCTTCAACCATTGGCGTAGGTGCCGCCAAGGTGCACACGGTGGAGCACCTGATGTCTGCCTGCGCGGGTTTGGGGCTGGACAACCTCTATATCGACATTACCGCCGAAGAGGTTCCGATTCTCGATGGCTCCTCGGCCTCTTTCGTATTTCTGCTGCAAAGCGCCGGTATCGAGCTGCAAAAACTGCCCCGGCGCTTCATCCGGGTGACGCGTGCGGTGGAAGTGCGCGAGGGCGAGGGTGCGCACGCCAAGTGGGCCCGGCTTTCGCCTTACCACGGCTTCAAGCTCAGTTTCGAAATCGATTTTGATCACCCGGCAGTGGATTCCACCGGGCAGCGCGTGGAGTTTGATCTGGGCAGCGGCAACTACAGCCGCGACATCGCACGCGCACGCACTTTTGGGTTCACGCGCGACGTGGAAGCAATGCGCGCGAGCGGTCTGGCGTTGGGCGGCGGCCTGGACAATGCCATCGTGATGGATGACTACAAGGTTCTCAATGCGGGTGGCTTGCGCTACGACGACGAATTCGTCAAGCACAAGATTCTCGACGCCATGGGAGATCTGTACCTTGTGGGCAAGCCCTTGCTCGCGGCCTACAGCGCGTTTCGCTCGGGCCACGCGCTGAACAACCTGCTGCTGCGCGAACTGTTGGCGCAGCGCGATGCCTGGGAAGTCATAACGTTCGACGACCAGCGCCAGGCACCCAGCGGTTTTGCGCAGCCCGTGCGGGCTTGGTGAGATGGGCATTGTTCGCGGCCTGGCCATTGTGCTGCTGCTCGCCTGTGCTGTTGCATTTGCCTTCTACGCCACCACCGGAGACCTTCGTTATCGGCGCTTGGGCCTCGTGATCCTGAAATGGACCGTGCTCGCGGGACTGGGCTTTTTTGCGGTGCTCTTTCTCGATCGCCTTCGGTGAAGTCGGTGGGCGTACACTCGCGCCTGCTCCGGGGTGTGCTGATGCACTGAGATGCGGGCGGTTTGATGAACAAGCAGACCAGCCAGCGAACCCGACGAACTTGATCCGGTTGATACCGGCGTAAGAAGAGCCGATCTTTCCCGCCTGGCCCTGCCTTGAGAGCCAGCGGACCTTCCTCCCAGCAGCACCCTCTGCGGGGCTGTGGGTTGTCAGATCACTCCGGAGCGTATGCCCACTCCTGGAGACCGATCATGAATGCCCCTGAACCCCTCGCCCTCGAGAAATTTGTCCGCTTGCTGGAAAGCGCCCGCGCGCCGTTTCCAGCGTCTCGCAAGGTCTATCTGCCCGGCCAATTGCATCCCGACCTGCGCGTGCCCGTGCGCGACATCGCACTCACCAACGGCGAGCAGGTCAGTGTCTACGACACCTCCGGCCCCTACACCGACCCGGAGGCGCAGATTGATGTGCGCAAGGGCCTCGCCAGCGTGCGCGGCGGCTGGATCGCCGCGCGTGGTGATACCGAACACTATGAAGGCCGCGCCCCCGTGGCGCTCGACGACGGCCAAAAAAGCGAAGATGCGGCGCGCCTGGCCACCCTGCGCCAGGAGGCCGCCGCCTTGCAGCGCCAGCCGCTGCGTGCCAGAAGCGGCGCCAACGTCACGCAGATGCACTACGCCCGCAAAGGGATCGTCACACCCGAAATGGAGTATGTGGCCCTGCGCGAGAACGGGAAACGCGAGTGGATGGTGCAGTACCAGCAAGATGCAGCGCGCGAGCAACGTCTGGCGGGAAACCCGATGGGCGCCATGATTCCAAAGATCATCACGCCCGAATTTGTGCGCGACGAGGTGGCACGCGGCCGCGCCATCATCCCCGCCAACATCAACCACCCCGAAGTCGAGCCGATGGCCATCGGACGCAACTTCCTCGTCAAGATCAACGCCAACATCGGCAACTCGGCGGTCACGTCGAGCATCGAGGAAGAAGTCGAAAAACTGGTCTGGGCGATCCGCTGGGGTGCCGACAACGTGATGGACCTCTCTACCGGCAAGAACATCCACACCACACGCGACTGGATCGTGCGCAACTCGCCCGTGCCCATCGGCACCGTGCCGATCTACCAGGCGCTGGAGAAGGTGGGTGGCATTGCCGAAGACCTGACCTGGGAGATCTTCCGCGACACGCTCGTCGAGCAGGCAGAGCAGGGCGTGGACTATTTCACCATCCACGCGGGCGTGCGCCTGGCGTACATCCACCTCACGGCACAGCGGCGCACCGGCATCGTCTCGCGCGGTGGCTCCATCATGGCCAAGTGGTGCATGGCGCACCACCGCGAGAGCTTTCTGTATGAGCACTTCGAGGACATCTGCGACATCATGAAAAGTTACGACGTGGCCTTCAGCCTGGGCGACGGCCTGCGCCCCGGCTGCGCCAGTGACGCCAACGACGAAGCCCAGTTTGCCGAGCTGCACACGCTGGGCGAGTTGACCACGACCGCCTGGAAGCACGATGTGCAGACCATGATCGAAGGCCCCGGCCATGTGCCGATGCACCTGATCCAGGCCAACATGACCGAGCAGCTCAAGACCTGCCACGAAGCGCCGTTCTACACCCTGGGCCCGCTGACCATCGACATCGCTCCCGGCTACGACCACATTGCCAGCGCCATCGGCGCCGCCATGATCGGCTGGATGGGTACGGCCATGCTGTGCTACGTGACGCCCAAGGAGCACCTGGGCTTGCCGGATGGGGACGATGTCAAGCAGGGCATCATTGCCTACAAAATCGCCGCGCACGCCGCCGACATTGCCAAGGGCCACCCGGGCGCCCGCTCGCGCGACGATGCGCTGAGCCAAGCGCGCTTCGACTTTCGCTGGCAGGACCAGTTCAACCTCGGGCTGGATCCGGATACGGCCCGGGAATACCACGACGAAACCCTGCCGAAGGACGCGGCGAAGGTGGCGCACTTTTGCTCGATGTGCGGCCCCAAGTTCTGCTCGATGAAGATTACGCAGGAAGTGCGTGAGTTTGCGGCGCAAAAAGGTGTTAGCGAAGCCGCTGCCCTGGCCCAAGGCCTGCAGACCAAGGCGGCGGAGTTTCAGCAGGGGGGCGGTGCGCTGTACATTCCGCTGCAAAGCGTTTCATAAGCCATGGTGATGCCTCGCAATATTCTGCGGCGCGTATGTGATTAGAGGGTCTTTCCGGAGTTCGGTGGGCCTTCGTCTTGGCTATGCTTGAACCAAGTATGAATGTAAACAAATGTTCGAACTTGGATCATCCATCGAAGTTCGGGCCGGGAACCCCACAAGGAAATTCATGATTGCATTGGCAGGCAAGGCCACATCCATCCGAACGCGGCTGTATTTCGCCACGGTCTTCTCCTTGTTGTTGCTGGTTGGCGTGGGCTTGCTCGGCTATGTGGGGTTGGATCGGACCCGCGACACCGTGGCAGTGCTTTTCAAGCAGCACGTGCAAACGCTGACCGACATGTCCGATCTGCGTACCACGCTGGGGGAAATGCGGCGCGTCGAAAAGGACATCATTCTCAATTTCAACAACGCCGTCGAAGTGGCTTCGCAACGCGAGATCTGGGCCAAGACGTTGGCTTCATTGCGCACGCGCCTGGCTGCGGTGCGCACCTTGAAGGCCGATGAAGCCAGCTTCACTACAGCCATCGACAAGACGCTGCAGGAAGTCAAACAGTACGAAGACGGGGTGTCGCCGGTATTTGCGCAAATCGAGGCGGCGCAGCTGGACGGCGCCGGGGGCGCCGCCTACGCTGACAAGTTCAAGGGCCATATGGAGGCCAGCGACGAGTTGCTCGCGGGTTTGTTCCAACAGGCACGGGCGCAGATGGACGAAGCCCGTGCAGGGGTCGACGCACGCGCCGCCAGCCTTTCTCTGGCCATGCTGGTGGCGGTACTCCTTGCGCTCGCCATCGTTCTGCCGCTGACGATCTTTACGCTGCGCTCTATTACGGCGTCGCTCGCACAGGCGCGCGGCTTGGCCGAGCACATTGCGGCTGGCGATCTCTCGCAGGATGTGGCGCCGCGCAGCCAGGATGAGCTGGGTCAACTGGTGCTGACCATGGGGCGCATGCAGGAAGCCCTGCGCACGCTGGTGCGCCAGGTGCAGGAGGCGGCGGGCAATATCTCGACGGCCAGTGCCGAGATCGCCACCGGCAACATGGACCTGAGCCAGCGCACCGAGCAGACCGCAGCCAACCTGGAGGAAGTCGCAGCGTCCATGGACATGCTCACCGGCACGGTGCAGCACAACGCAGACAATTCTCGCAGTGCCAGCGCCTCGGCCACCGAAGCGGGAGCCGTGGCTGGGCGCGGTGGCGAGGTGGTCAGCCAGGTGGTCAACACCATGGAGCAGATCAGCACCAGCTCACGCAAGATTTCCGACATCACTGGCGTCATTGACGGCATTGCCTTCCAGACCAACATCCTGGCGTTGAATGCCGCCGTGGAAGCGGCGCGCGCCGGTGAACAGGGGCGGGGCTTCGCCGTGGTGGCCAGCGAGGTGCGAAGCCTCGCCGGGCGCAGCGCCGACGCCGCCAGGGAAATCAAGGCGCTCATCGGTGCCTCGGTGGGCCGCGTGGAAGACGGAGCGCGTCTGGTGGGCCAGGCCGGCCAGACCATGCAGGAGATCGTCGGCAGCGTGCAGCGCGTCTCCGGCATCATTGGCGAGATCAGCGCCTCCGCCGCCGAGGAACGCGACAACATTGAGCAGATTGGCCAGGCAGTGCGCCACCTGGACCAGATGACGCAGCAAAATGCCGCGCTGGTGGAGCAATCGGCCGCAGCCGCGCAATCGCTGCATGAGCAGGCCTCCAATCTCACGCGCGCAGTGAGCCAGTTCAAACTGGGCGATGCGGCTGCTTATTCCCATGCGCCCCAAGGCGCGGCCTATGGTGGGGTGGCCGCAGCCCCAGCACGTTCAGTGGCGAACGAACGCAAGCCGCTGCGTCTTGGATAGATCATGAACACGTTCTAAGCGCGTAGTGCGCCCATTGGCCGGGGGCAGGCGCTTCGCGCGGCCAGTGGAGAGCGCAGGGCGCCAGGCCGGCCCTGGCGCGCTCCCCCAGCAGCCATTGCACGCAGCGCGCCACGCCGGCGTGCGCAATCCAGACCACATCCTGGCCGGTTTGGCGGGCAGTTTCGCGTGCCTCGGACAGCGCATGCGCCACGCGAGCCAGCATGGCCGTCAGCGGCTCGCCCCCGCCGGGTGCGCAATGCGCCAGTTGCATCGCCCAGGCGTCGATCTCGTTGCGTGGCAGTTCGGCCCAAGGGCGGCCTTCCCAGCGGCCAAAATCCATTTCGCGCAGGCGCGCGTCCGGTTTCAGGATCAAATCTGGGCGCAGCGCTTGTACTGCTTGTGTTAGCTGCTCACATCTTTGTAGCGTTGAGTGTTGTAACACCAGTGAGCTCGGCAATACGGCGGCGAGCTTCTGCGCGCATTGGGCGGTGGCTTGCGAATCGGCCGACAAATCCAGCTGGCCGTAGCAGGTTCCGGGCGGCGCCAGCACCGGCGCGTGCCGCACCAGCCACAGGCGGCGCACCGTCACACGCTGGCTCCGCGCACCAGTGGCCCCAGGGCCAGCGCCGCCCCGAGATAGAACCCGATTTCGCTCAACTGCTGGACCGCACCCAGACAGTCGCCGGTAAAGCCCTGCAGACGCTGCCAGAACCAGCGCGCCAGGAGGGCTGCGGCCAGTGCGCTGAATAACACGCCAAGCAGCACGAAGCCCAGACCTTCGCCCAGCGCAATGATCGCCAGCGGGAAAAAACACCATGCTGCTGCACCGGCCAGCTGGGATCGCGTGATCTGATCGGCCAGTGGTTTGCTCTTGGAGCGCGCGGTGTCACCTACATGCACCATGGCGCGCACCAGCAGCAGCGGCAGAAAGCGCGAGAACACATGCGCACCCACCAAGGCCGCCAGCGCCGGCGAGAGGCCGCGTTGACCGAGCAGGGCCAGCAGTCCCAGCTTGGTGAGCAGCGTGAGGGCGAGCGCCATGGCTCCAAAGGCGCCAATGCGCGAATCCTTCATGATGTCGAGTGCGCGCTCGCGCTCCTGGCTGCCCCCCAGGCCGTCGGCAACGTCGGTCAGGCCGTCCTCATGAAAACCACCGGTGAGCACCGCCGTGGCGGCTGTGCTCAATGCTGCCGCCACCCAGGATGTGGCGGGTGCCGCCCCGAGGCTCAGGTACAGCAGGGCGTACACGCTGCAGGCGCAGGCCGCTACCACCCAGCCGACACCAGGAAAGTGCGTGCTGGCGGCACGCAGCATGGACGGACTGAACCCTACCCACTCTGCCAGACGGCCCGTGATCGGAATGCGGGTGAAAAACTGCAGCGCCAGCAGGTAGTGGCGCAGCGCCTGGTGCACCGATGCTTCGAAATTCATAGCTAAAGATGCTTTTCAAGTAAGCGCTAGAGGCCAATTGTTCTTGAAATTCAGCCCGCGTCTACCCCTGACTGAAGGAACAGGCGATAGGCCGGGTTGTCGGTCTCCTCCACACAGGGGTAGCCCAGCGTGGACAGGAATGCGTCAAAGTCGTCGGCATCTTGAGCCGGCACCTGCAGGCCCACCAGAATGCGGCCGTAGTCTGCGCCCTGGTTGCGATAGTGAAACAGGCTGATGTTCCAGCTGGGCTGCATCAGGCTCAGAAACTTGAGCAGCGCGCCCGGCCGCTCGGGGAAGACGAAGCGCAGCAGCCGCTCGTCGCGCGCCAGTGCCGAGCGCCCGCCGACGAGATGGCGCAGGTGCTCCTTCGCCAGCTCGTCGTGCGTCAGGTCCAGCGCTTCAAAGCCGTGGCGGCTGAAGTTGCGCACCAGCTTTTCCGATTCGCCCTTGCCGTGCGCCGTCAGGCCGACAAACACGTGGGCGCGGGCCGCGTCGCTGATACGGTAGTTGAATTCGGTCACGTTGCGCGGGCCGCCGGGCAGCTCGCCAATCACCTCGCAAAAACGCCGGAAGCTCCCGCGCGCTTCGGGGATGGTGACGGCCAGCAGGGCCTCGCGCTCCTCGCCCACCTCGGCGCGTTCGGCGACAAAGCGCAAGCGGTCGAAGTTCATGTTGGCGCCGCACAGAATCGCTGCGTAGGTTTCGCCGCGCGTCTTGTTGCGTGCCACGTACTCCTTGATGGCGGCAACGGCCAAGGCGCCCGCAGGCTCGACGATGCTGCGGGTGTCGACAAACACGTCCTTGATGGCGGCGCAGACGGCGTCGGTGTCCACCGTCATGAACTCGTCGACGAGGTCGCGTGCGATGCGAAAGGTTTCCTCGCCGACCAGCTTGACCGCCGTGCCGTCGGAGAACAACCCGACCTCGGGCAGGGTGACGCGCTTGCCCGCTGCCACCGACTGCATCATGGCGTCCGAGTCGTTCATCTGCACACCAATGACTTTCACGTCGGGCCGCACCGCCTTGATGTAGTTGGCCACGCCGCTGATCAAGCCGCCGCCGCCAATGGCGACAAACACCGCATCGAGCCGCTGCGTACCGAGCTTTTGTACCTGGCGCAGGATTTCCATGGCCACCGTGCCCTGGCCGGCAATCACGTCGGGGTCGTCGAAGGGGTGAACAAAGGTCAGGCCTTGCTGCTCCTGCAGCTGCACCGCATGCTGGTAAGCGTCGGAATAGCTGTCGCCGTGCAGCACCACCTCGCCACCCAGGGCGCGCACGGCGTCGATTTTCACGCCCGGCGTGGTGGTCGGCATGACCACCACGGCGCGCGTACCCAGCTTGTGCGCGCTCATGGCCACGCCCTGGGCGTGGTTGCCGGCCGAGGCGCAAATCACGCCGCGCTGCAAGTCGGCCGGCGACAGATGCGCCATCTTGTTGTAGGCGCCGCGCAGCTTGAAACTGAACACCGGCTGCTGGTCCTCGCGCTTGAGCAGCACCTTGTTGTGCAGGCGCTGGCTGAGCGTGCGCGCCAGATCCAGATCGGACTCGATGGCTACGTCGTAGACGCGGGCATTGAGAATTCGGGTGAGGTAATCGTGGGGGGTCAGAGGCTCGGTCATGGCGCGCAGCGGCAGGTGGCCCGATGCCGGCGGCGCAGGCACGGGGCCGCCATCATAGGCGGGGCCACGCGCGACGCGCTTTGCAAGAGGCCAAAAAAAAAGCCCCTGGCCGCAAAGCCGGGGGCTGAATCCATCCTTTTAAGGAGATGGAGGAGACAATCGTCGCGGAGCATCAAGGCTGAATTGCAGCCAGTGGCGCCTCGCATGCCTGCAGTGTAGCGCTTTATTTGTTGCAATGCAGCACGTGTGGCGCGGATTTTTTAGAATGTAGCCTCCAAAGCACAGCCGCTCAGCGGCACACAAGGAAATCAGATGGAATGCACAGTCAGCTGGACCGGCGCTGCGGGCACGCGCTCGGGCATGGGCTTCGTTGCCGAAACCGGCAGCGGCCACGTGATTGCGATGGATGGCGCGCCCGATCCGGCCAAACCGGAAATGGGAGGCCAGAACCTCGCGCCGCGCCCCATGGAGACCGTGCTTGCAGGAACCGGTGGCTGCACGGCCTACGATGTCGTATTGATTCTGCGCCGAGGCCGCCACGACGTGCGCGGCTGCAGCGTGCACCTCAAAACCGAGCGAGCAGCAGCCGATCCCAAGGTGTTCACCCACATTCACATGCATTTCACGGTGACAGGCAAAGATCTGCCATCCGTCGCGGTGGAGCGCGCCATTGCGCTGAGCCACGAGAAATACTGCTCGGCCAGCATCATGCTTGGCAAGACGGCGGAGATCACCACGAGCTTCGAGGTACTGGAAGGCTGAGGGCGAAGGAACCGGACGCTGCGAATGGTGTATTTGGCACACTCCTTGCACGTAGATACAAAATAGTTGGAACTTCTGAGGTCAACGCTGCGACAGAGAGGCCGGTTAGGAAGGCATGGGTCGGGCTGTTGCAGCAGGACAACGAATTGCCGGTTTGCGGCTGTTGAACCGTGAATTCCTTTGCGAAACCAGCCAGCCTCTGGTGCAATAGCAGCAACTTCCCCACCAGGAGGTTGGCCCGGGGAACCGGCGGGACTGTGCAGGTGCCACAACACCCAAGACCCCCCGTACCGGCGCCCTATGTTTAACCTTGGAGTAACTCGCAATGAAAAAATCCCTGATTGCCCTGGCCGTGCTGGCTGCTTCCGGCGCTGCCATGGCTCAGTCTTCCGTCACCATGTACGGTGTGGCTGACCTGTCTTTGGCCAAGGCCAATGGCACTTCGGCTCAAATGAGCGGCAATGGCGTGATGAACAACGGCAACAGCCGTCTGGGCGTGCGCGGTGTTGAAGATCTGGGCGGCGGTCTGAAGGCTTCGTTCAACTTCGAACAAGGCATCAACGCTGAATCCGGCGCTACCGACGCAGCTACGTGGCAGCGCAATGCCTATCTGGCTCTGTCGGGTGGCTTTGGCCGCTTCCAGATGGGCCGTTCGCTGAACCCCAGCTTCTGGGGCGTGGCAGCTTGGGAATTGACCGGTACGGCCAACTACTCGGCTGTGGCCAACCAGTTCGGCTTTGCCGGCGGCCCTTCGCGTAACAACAGCATGTTCATGTACACCACCCCCAACATGGGTGGTTTCAGCGGCACGCTGGGCTACATTGCTAAGCCTGACAACGGCGGCAATGCCAAGGTTGACGCAAACCTGATCTACGCTAACGGTCCTGTGGCTGTGGCTCTGTCGTACTTCAAGGTCAACACGCAACCCAAGGGCCTGGCTCTGGGTGGTTCGTATGACTTCGGCATGTTCAAGCTGGCTGCTTCCTTGCAAGACGCTCCTGGCGCTTCCAAGGGCTTCACCATCGGCGGCACGGTTCCTGTCGGCCCCGTGGCTCTGACGCTGGACATCGCTCGTGAAAACGGCACCGGCATGAAGAACACCGACTTCCTGGTGGAAGCCAAGTACGCACTGTCCAAGCGCACCTTCGCCTACGCTGCTTACTACAAAGACGGCGATGCTGGCGGTGGTGTTTACAAGACCGGCGCCAAGAACTCCCTCGGCCTGGGCGTTCGCCACAACTTCTGATGACGCGCTGGCGTGAGCCAGCTTTGCATCGCAAGATTGAAAGCCGCAAACCTTCGGGTTTGCGGCTTTTTTGTTTGGGCGCTTTGACCCACGCCCTGCGTTGTTCCTTGCCGACGGCGCATGCTGTCAGCGGCACTGGGCCATGAAACACGGCTATCCTTGCAGCCATGATGCAGATCATTTTTTCGAGCTCCGCCGGGCACGGTGTGAAGGCTGCAACGGTGGACAGGATCTGACGCCCCAATGTTTGCTTTTGTGATTCGCCGCTTGCTGCAGGCCGTGCTGGTCCTGGTGGCGGTGGCGTTCATTTCATTTTTGTTGTTCCAGTACGTGGGCGATCCGGTGGTGTTTCTGCTCGGGCAGGACGCGCGCCCCGACCAGATTCGCGAGCTGCGCTCTGCGCTGGGGCTGGACAAGCCCTTTTTTGTGCAGTTCTGGCATTTTCTGGTGCATGCCGCGCAAGGTGAATTTGGCTTGAGCTTGCGCCAGGGCGCTAAAGTTTCACGCTTGATTGCTGAGCGCTTCCCTGCCACTCTGGAACTGTCGCTGGTGGCGGCCGTGCTGGCCTTGGTGGTGGGCGTGCCCATGGGCGTGTATGCAGCGCTCAGGCGCGGCAGCTTCCTCAGCCAGGTGTTCATGGGCTTGTCGCTGCTGGGGGTGTCGCTTCCCACCTTTCTGATCGGCATTTTGCTGATTCTGGTGTTTTCGGTGCAGCTGGGCTGGTTCCCCAGTTTTGGCCGCGGCGACGTGGTGCAGTTGGGCTGGTGGAGCAGCGGTTTGCTGACGCAGGGCGGCTGGCACCATGTCGTGTTGCCCGCCATCACCTTGGCGATCTTTCAGCTCACGCTCATCATGCGGCTGGTGCGCGCCGAAATGTTGGAGGTGCTGCGCACCGACTACATCAAGTTTGCCCGGGCGCGGGGCCTTTCAGATCGCGCCATCCATTTTGGCCATGCGCTCAAGAACACCCTGGTGCCAGTGATGACCATTACGGGCTTGCAGCTCGGTGGCCTCATTGCATTTGCGATCATTACCGAAACCGTGTTTCAGTGGCCGGGCATGGGTCTGCTGTTCATTCAGGCGGTCACGTTTGCCGACATTCCGGTGATGGCTGCCTATCTCTGTTTGATTTCATTGATTTTCGTGGTGATCAATCTGGTGGTTGATCTGCTGTATTTCGTTGTGGACCCCCGCCTGCGTGTGGGGAGTCTGGGAGAGCGTTGATGTTGTCTTCTCACCGCCTCAAGGCCGGCGGCCGAGCTTTCGCACAGATTGCGCAGTTTCACCCCGAGCTGACCGCACTGCGTCGCGATCTGCATGCGCACCCCGAGCTGGGTTTTGAAGAGGTCTATACCGGCTCGCGCGTCAAGGAAGCGCTCAAGGTCTGCGGGGTGGACGAAATCCACGATGGCATCGGCCGCACCGGCATCGTCGCCGTAGTGCACGGACGCAGCACCGCCAGCGGCGCCATGGTGGGCTTGCGTGCCGACATGGACGCCCTTCCCATGGCCGAGCACAACGACTTTTCCTGGAAATCGTGCAAACAGGGCCTGATGCACGGCTGCGGACACGACGGACACACGGCCATGCTGGTGGGGGCGGCTCGCTACCTGGCTGCGACACGCGATTTTGATGGTACGGCCGTGCTGATCTTTCAGCCAGGCGAGGAGGGCTTTGCCGGAGCCCGCGTGATGATGGAAGACGGCCTGTTTGATCGTTTTCCTGTGCAGTCGGTATACGCCATGCACAACTGGCCGGCCATGAAACCTGGCACCGTGGGGCTGAACGGCGGCGCGATGATGGCGGCAGCGGACCGCATCACCATTCACATCACCGGGCGCGGCGGCCATGGCGCGCATCCTTACCAGACGGTGGATGTGGTGCTGGTAGCCGCGCACCTGATCACAGCGGTGCAAAGCATCGTCGCGCGCAATGTGCGGCCGATCGACAGCGCGGTAGTCAGCCTGTGCGCGATCCAGGCGGGTGATCTGGGGGCCTTCAGCGTGCTGCCGGGCGAGGCCACACTGGTGGGAACCGTGCGCACTTTTGACCATGAGGTCCAGGCGATGGTCGAGCGCCGCCTGCAGGAGCTGTGCAGTGCCGTGGGCCTGGCCTTTGGAGCCACGGTGGCGCTCGACTACCAGCGCATTTATCCGGCCACGATCAACACCGAAGCCGAAGCGCAGTTTGCCGGCGACGTGGCGCAGGCGCTGCTGGGCGCGGAAAACGTGGTGCGGGACCTGGAACCCAGCATGGGGGCAGAAGACTTCTCGTTCATGCTGCAGACCAAACCCGGTGCCTATTTGCGCATTGGCCAGGGCATGGGTGTGAGCGGTGTCGCACTGCACAACAGCCGCTACGACTTCAACGACGATATCCTGTCACTGGGCGCGGCCTTGCACGCCAGCCTCATTGAGCGCGCCATGCCTTTGCCTGTGGTCTGATGGCGCACGCGCAAATGGCCTTTCTTTCACTCCTGGAGACTTGCATGAAAAATACGAGACAACTGGTTGCCACTGCTTTGTTCGCCGCTCTGTCGGCAGGCGCGCTGGTGGGCCATGCGCAAACCATCCGCATTGCCAACCAGGGCGACGCGCTGTCCATGGACCCGCATTCCCTCAACGAGTCGCTCCAGCTGAGTACTACCAGCAACGTCTACGAGCCGCTGGTGGGTCGCAACAAGGATCTGAGCCTGGCGCCGGCCCTGGCCACGGCCTGGAAGCAGACGGCGCCCACAGTCTGGCGCTTTGAACTGCGCAAGGGTGTGCAGTTCCACGACGGTACGCCATTCACCGCCGACGACGTGGTATTCAGCTTTGCCCGCATGAAGGGCGACGGCTCCGACATGAAAGCCACGAACAGCGACGTCAAAGAAGTGCGAAAAATTGACGACCACACGGTAGAAATAGAGACTTTCGCGCCCCAGCCAATCCTGCCGGATGTGCTTACGACGTCCTACATGATGAGCAAGAAATGGTGTGAGACCAACCAGGCGGTCACGCCCGTGGATCGCCGCAAGGGCATTGAGAACGCAGCTTCCTTCCGCGCCAACGGCACGGGCCCGTACCGCCTGCGTGAGCGCCAGCCGGGCGTGCGCACGGTGTTTGTGCGCAACGGCGCCTACTGGGGCAAGATTGAAGGCAACGCGACCGAGGTCATTTTCACCCCCATCGGCAACGATTCCACGCGCGTCGCGGCCTTGCTGTCGGGAGAAGTGGACGTAATGGAGCCGATTCCGGTGCAGGACATTGAGCGGGTCAACAGCAACCCTGGCACGCGCGCCGTCACTGGCCCCGAGTTGCGCACCATCTTCCTGGGCATGGACCAGAAGCGCGACGAGTTGCTGTACTCCAACGTGAAGGGCAAGAACCCGTTCAAGGACAAGCGTGTGCGCCAGGCCTTCTACCAGGCCATCGATATCGACGGCATCAAGAAGACTGTGATGCGCGGCGCCTCCAACCCGTCGGCGCTCATGGTTGGCCCTGGCATCAACGGATTTGACGCCAGCGTCAAGCGCTTGCCCTACGATCCTGCCGCCGCCAAGAAGCTGATGACAGACGCTGGCTACCCCGACGGCTTTGAAGTCACCATGAATTGCCCGAACGACCGCTACGTCAATGACGGGCGCATTTGCCAGGCAGTGGCGGCCAACCTTGCGCGCATCAACGTCAAGATCAAGCTGCTGGCTGAAACCAAGGGCACCTATTTCCCCAAAGTGCTGCGCCGCGACACCAGTTTCTACATGCTGGGCTGGACACCCACCACCTACGATGCCCACAACGCACTCGTTGCCTTGATGGTTTGTGTAGACGACAAAGGTGCGGGCCAGTTCAACCTGGGCGCGTACTGCAATCCCAAGGTGGATGAACTGGCGCAGAAAATCCAGGCTGAAACCGACAAAACCAAGCGCAACGCCATGATCAAGGAAGCCTTCGAACTGCATTCCGCCGACATTGGCCACCTGCCGCTGCACCAGCAGGCGCTGGCCTGGGGCGTGAGCAAGAAGGTCAAACTGGTGCAACTGGCTGACAACTACATGCCCTTCAAATGGATGAGCATCGAAAAGTGATGCTGGCCGCAAGCAGCGCGGGGCGTGGCTTGGTTGGGCGCTCGGCGCGGCCATGACGGCAGCGTTGCGTCGCTGGTTCGACAGCGATCTGGTTCACAGTCTGCGCAGCTCTCCCGTCGCAATGGTGGCGGTGGTGGTTGCGCTGGTCTGCGTGTTTGCTGCCTTGTTTGCCGGCTGGGTGTCACCACACGATCCATTCAACCTTGCTACGCTTGAGCTGAGTGATGCCCGCCTGCCGCCCGCGTGGAGCGAACTGGGCTCGCGCAAATACCTTCTGGGCACGGACGACCAAGGGCGCGACATTCTCTCCGCCGTGATCTACGGTGCGCGCATTTCGCTGATCGTGGGTGTCGCGTCGGTGGTGTTGTCGGTGCTGGTAGGCGTCGCGCTGGGCCTGGTGGCGGGCTACCTGGGCGGTTGGGTGGACGGCGTGCTGATGCGGATGTGTGACGTCATGCTCTCGTTCCCCGCCATTCTGGTGGCTTTGCTGATCGCCGGTGTGGGGCGCGCGATGTTTCCCGATGCGCACGAATCGGTGGCCTTTGGCGTGCTGATTCTGTCGATTTCCCTGACCGGCTGGGTGCAGTATGCGCGCACCGTGCGCGGCTCCACGCTGGTCGAGCGCAGCAAGGAGTACGTGCAGGCCGCCCGCGTCACGGGCGTGCCGCCCCTGCGCATCATGCGCCGCCATGTGCTGCCCAATGTGATGGGGCCGGTGATGGTGCTGGCCACCATTCAGGTCGCCACCGCCATCATTACCGAAGCCACGCTGTCGTTTCTGGGCGTTGGTGCGCCCGTGACCTCGCCCTCGCTCGGTACGCTGATCCGCGTAGGCAACGACTATATTTTTTCTGGCGAATGGTGGATCACGGTCTTTCCCGGCGTGATGCTGGTGCTCATCGCGCTGTCCGTGAATCTGCTGGGCGACTGGCTGCGCGATGCGCTGAATCCGAGGTTGAGATGAGACACCCCCCTGAGTCGCTTCGCTCCTGGGTGCAGCCGTCAGAGGCGGCAGCCCTTCGGGGATGTCCAAGCCTGCGCAGGCAGGCTTGGAGCCGCACCCCTCAGCCCCCTCTCTTGCGCTATCGCTTGGAGGGAGGACGCAGCCAGCGCTGCGAGGCGGCCCTTGCGCGGCTGCCGCTGATCTGCGCCGCGCCAGTCGCTTGTGCGGTTGGTGTTCCTTAACGCAATGGATTCGTCGCGTGCCCCTGCTTGAAGTCAAAGACCTGGTGGTCGAATTCCCGCACCGGCGTGGCACGTTGCGGGCGCTGGACGGCGTATCGTTCGCCATCGAGCCAGGAGAAATTCTGGGTGTGGTGGGCGAATCGGGCGCTGGCAAGTCGCTGACCGGCGCTGCCATCATTGGCCTTTTGGAGCCGCCAGGGCGCATTGCCTCGGGCGAGATCTGGCTCGAAGGCCGGCGCATCGACCATTTGGGCCCCAAAGAGATGCGCCAGGTTCGCGGCCGCCATGTGGGCGCGATCTTTCAGGATCCGCTCACCTCGCTCAATCCGCTTTACACCGTGGGCCGGCAGCTGACCGAAACCATTCTGACGCACCTGCCCATGAGCCGTGCCGCCGCCCGCCAGCGTGCCATCGAGCTGCTGGCCGACACCGGTATTCCGGCGCCGGAGCAGCGCATTGACCACTACCCGCACCAGTTTTCCGGCGGCATGCGCCAGCGTGTGGTGATTGCCCTGGCCCTGGCGGCCGAGCCGCGCCTCATCGTCGCTGACGAACCCACCACGGCGCTCGATGTGTCGATTCAGGCGCAGATCATCCAACTGCTCAAGAGCGTGTGCGCCTCGCGCGGCGCCGCCGTCATGCTGATCACCCACGACATGGGCGTGATTGCCGAGACCTGCGACCGCGTGGCGGTGCTGTACGCCGGGCGTGTGGCCGAAATCGGCCCGGTGCACGAGCTCATCAACCACCCGGCGCACCCCTACACGGCAGGTCTCATGGCGGCCATTCCCGACATGAGCGAGGAGCGCGAGCGCCTGCACCAGATCGATGGCGCCATGCCGCGTCTGAACGCCATTCCACCTGGCTGCGCCTACCACCCGCGCTGCCCACAGGCCTTTGCACGCTGCCATAGCGAGCGCCCGGAGCTGCTCCCCGCCGGCGCCACGCAAGCAGCCTGCTGGCTGCATGCCAAGGAGGGCGCGTGAGCGCTTTGCCCACCCCACCGCTGGTGCAGGCCAGCGACCTGGCCAAGACCTTTGACGTCTCCGCGCCCTGGCTCAACCGCGTGCTTGAACGCCGGCCGCGCACGCTGTTGCATGCGGTCGATGGCGTCAGTTTCGAGATTGAGCGCGGCAAGACCTTGGCGCTTGTGGGTGAATCGGGCTGCGGCAAAAGCACTGTGGCGCGCCTGCTGGTGGGCCTGTACCACCCGACGCGCGGGGATTTTCAATTTGATGGGCAGGACGCGCACGCCGGCTTTGCGGGTGCGCAATCGCAGGCGCTGCGCCGCCGCATCCAGATGATCTTCCAGGACCCGTACGCCAGCCTCAACCCGCGCTGGCAGGTGGAAGACATCGTCGGCGAACCGCTGCGCGAGCACGGCATGGCGAGCGGCAAGACCGAACTGCGCGAGCGCGTCGGGGCGCTGCTGGAATCCGTAGGGCTGTCGCCGCTCGACATGGCCAAGTTTCCGCACCAGTTTTCGGGCGGCCAGCGCCAGCGCGTGTCGATTGCCCGCGCCCTGGCCACCGAGCCCGAGTTTCTGGTCTGCGACGAGCCTACGTCCGCGCTCGACGTGTCAGTGCAGGCGCAGGTGCTCAACATCATGAAGGACCTGCAGCAGCGCCGCGGCCTGACCTACCTCTTCATCAGCCACAACCTGGCCGTGGTTCGGCATGTGAGCGACGACGTGGGCGTGATGTACCTGGGGCGTTTGGTGGAACTGGCGGACAGGCGCAGCCTGTTTGCCACGCCGCGCCACCCCTACACGCGCATGCTGCTCGACGCGATACCCAAGATGCACGACACCGGCAGCGCGCGCACGCCGGTGCAGGGCGAAGTGCCCAACCCGCTCGCGCCGCCGCCGGGCTGCGCCTTCAACCCGCGCTGCCCGCACGCCAATGATCGCTGCCGCAGCGAGCGGCCGGCGCTACTGAGCCTGGGCGGCATCCGCATCGCCTGCCATGCCGTGGAAGAGGGGCGGATCTGAGAGAGTGTCGGAGTGCGAATTTACTCCTGAATAAATAGCTTATAACGCTTGCCCAATAAGCGCTAGAGGCCATTTTGACCAATATTTTTGAGCTTGACCGAGGACCTGCGTACGACACGAGCGTCCCTGTCTGCTACAACCCGTTATCCCCGTTTTGATTTGAACAGGAGACAGACATGAGCCACTTCACCCTCAGCAGCCCCGACATTCCCGCCGGCGGCAGCGTTCCCGCGCATTTTGAATTTGACGGCTTTGGCTGTTCGGGCCGCAACGAATCGCCCGCGCTGCACTGGAGCGGCGCGCCCGAGGGCACGAAAAGCTTTGCGCTCACGGTCTACGACCCGGATGCGCCCAGCGGATCGGGCTGGTGGCACTGGTTCGTGATCGACCTTCCTGCGGACACTGCCGCGCTGGCACCGAATGCGGGCGCCAAGGGCGGCGGGAGCCTGCCGCAAGGCGCGCGGCAGATCCGCAACGACTACGGCGCCTATGCCTGGGGCGGCCTGTGCCCGCCGCCCGGCGACAAGCCGCACCGCTACGTCTTCACGGTGCATGCCCTGGGCGTGGATCGGCTGGATATTCCGGACGATGCCTCGGCCGCACTCGCGGGGTTCATGGTGAACGCCAACACCTTGGCCAAGGCGAGCTTTACGTCCACCTACGGGCGCCCGGCGCAATAGTTCTTCGGCGTTTGGGGGCCGGAATCCGAAGCCTTGCATTTGGACTACGGCGGGGTATCGCGGGTATGAATGCTATGCTTGTTATAGCTTATAGCGTCCGTGGATAGTGCGCTAGAGCCCTAAAAAACTCCAAATTTCACGTATACCGCTTGGCGCGCAGGTTGTCCTTCATCTGCTTCAGTACGGGCTGCAGCGAGCTGCCAATGCGCAGCGCCACGCTGGTGGCCAGCACGTCGATGATGAGCAAGTGCAGCAGGCGCGAGACCATGGGGCTGTAGCGGTCGTAGCCCTCGGGGTGGTCGGCGGCCAGGTGGATCTGGCAGGAGCCCGCCAGGGGCGAGCCGCTGGAGGTGATGGCAATGGTGGTGACGCCATTGCGCCGGGCGATATCGGCCGCGTCCATCAGGTCGCGCGTGCGGCCGGAGTTCGAGATGGTCACCAGGCAATCGCCCTTGCCCAGCAGCGTCGCGCTCATGACCTGAATATGCCCGTCGCTGGTGGCCAGCGAAGTCACGCCCAGGCGGAAGAACTTGTGCTGCGCATCCTGTGCAACGATGCCGGAATTGCCGGCGCCGTGAAACTCGATGCGCCCGCGCTGGCGCCAGGTCTCGGCCAGTGCCGCAGCGGCCCGGTCCAGTGCGCTGGTGCTGGCGGCGTTGCGGTACTGCAGGAAGGCGGCCACGGCGTTGTCCACCACCTTGACCAGCACGTCGCCCGTCTTGTCGTCCAGGTCCACGCTGCGGTGGATGAAGGGCACGCCTTCGCTGACGCTGCCGGCAAGCTTGAGCTTGAAGTCGGCCAGCCCGTCGTAGCCCATGCTGCGGCAAAAACGCACTACGGTGGGTTTGCTCACCTGGGAGCGCGCGGCCAGTTCGCGCACGGGCAGCCGGGCAAAGGCGCGTGGATCGGCCAGCACCAGCTTGCCTACGCGCTGCTCGGCCGGGGCCAGCGAAGAGAGGGACGCGGTGATACGGTCGAGCATGGGTGGGTGTTGGGTTTTAAGGGCGGCGCGCAAGGCCTCGCTGGCGCAATGTAACCGGGTTTCACCCCTCGAACGCCGCGCATACACTTGGCATTGATGACTTCCCACCGCTTTGCTTGTCAGGATCCCGCATGAACCAGCTCGACGCCCTCAAACAATTCACCACCGTCGTCGCCGATACCGGCGACTTCAAGCAACTGGCCCAGTTCCAGCCGCAAGACGCCACCACCAACCCCTCGCTGATCCTCAAGGCGGTGCAAAAACCCGAATATGCGCCGCTGTTGAAAGACACCGTCGCTGCTTGGCGCGGCCGTGCCATGGACGAGGTCATCGACCGCCTGCTGGTGCGTTTTGGGTGCGAGATTCTGGCCACCATTCCGGGGCGCGTATCCACCGAGGTCGATGCCCGCTTGAGCTTTGACACCAGCGCCACCGTCTCGCGTGCCGAGCGGATCATTGAGCTCTACCAGGCCGAGGGCTTGCACATTGACCGCGTGCTGATCAAAGTCGCAGCTACCTGGGAAGGGATTGAGGCGGCGCGCAAGCTCGAAGCGCGCGGCATCCATACCAACCTGACCCTGCTGTTCTCCATGGCCCAGGCCGTGGCCTGCGGCCAGGCCAAGGTGCAGCTCATCTCCCCGTTTGTTGGGCGCATTTACGACTGGCACAAGAAAAGCGCCGGCGCTGCGTGGGACGAGGCGGCGCGCGCCGGGGCCAATGACCCGGGCGTGCAGTCGGTCAGGCAGATCTTCAACTACTACAAGCATTTCGGCATTGCCACCGAAGTCATGGGAGCGAGCTTTCGCAACGTCGGGCAGATCACTGCGCTGGCGGGCTGCGATCTGCTCACGATTGCACCGGATCTGCTGGCCCAGCTCGCGCAGACCGAGGCGCCTTTCGCACGCGCGCTGGATGCGGATGCGGCAGGCAAGATGGAGATCGCAGCGGTGCAGTACGACGAGGCGGGCTTTCGCTATGCCCTGAACGAAGACGCCATGGCCACCGAGAAGCTGGCCGAAGGCATTCGTGCTTTTGCGGTGGATGCCATCAAGCTGGAAAAGCTTATCCAGGCAGCGTGAGGGCTGCGCCCGCAGGGCGATTGCCCATTCAGGTCAGGGGCAGTTTCAGCCCCGCCCGCAAACCATGTGGACGCACGGGCTCCGCCACGGCGCGGCCTCCGTGGCGCAAGGCGATTTCCTCGACGATGGACAAGCCCAGGCCGCAGCCACCGGCCTGATCGGAGCCGCGCCAGAAGCGCGAGAACAGATCGGCGAAGTGCTGCTGTGCCACCCCCGGTCCGTCGTCTTCCACCACCAGGTCGGCCCAGCCATCGGGGTTGGCCGAGACGCGCACCGTCACGGTGGCGCCAGGGCCTGCGTAATGCAGTGCGTTGTCGATCAGGTTGTTGAGGGCCTCGCGCAGCAGCAGCGGCTGGCCCTGCACCATGCGTTGCTCGTCGCCCTCGTAGCCCAGATCGGTGCCTTGTGCAAGCGCGCGGCCTGCACACTCGCGGGCCACCTCGCGGGCCAGCGCGGCGAGGTCGAGTGGCTGCATCTCCACGTGGGCCTCCGAGCGCGCGAGCTGCAGCAACTGGTGTACCAGATGGGCGCTGCGCCGGGCGGCCGAGAGAACTTTCTCCAGACGCTCGCGTACCGCCGGCTCCCGGCTCTCGTGCAGCGCCAGCTCGGTCTGGGCAATCAGTCCGGCGAGCGGCGTGCGCAACTGGTGTGCTGCGTCGTTCAAAAATCGCTTTTCCTTTTGCTGGCCACTTGCAACGGCTTCAAGCAACCCGTTGATGGTACTGGCCAGCGAATGCACCTCCTGCGGCGCCGAGGTGAGCTCGATGGGCAGCAGCGGCTCGGCGCCGCCATGGGGCCGGGCCCCGGCCTGCTCGATCTGTGCTTCGAGCCGCTTGAGCGGCTGCAGGCCGCGCAGGACACCGGCATACACCAATGCGCTGAGCGCAAGGCCCATGAGGCCCATGGGGAGCAGCATTTGCGCCAGCAGCTCCTGTGCAATGCGCTGGCGTACGGCCAGGCTTTGGGCCACCTGCACGCGCAGGGTTTGGCGCGCCTGGGGCGTGCCGTAGTCCACGTCCAGCAGGGCGACGCGCACGGTTTTCCCGTCCAGGCGCGCCTGGTACAGCAGCGGCTCGCCCACACGCACGCTGACCGGCGGCGGGGGCGGCAATTGGGCATTGCCCAGCAGGAACTTGCCGGGTGGGGACGACACCATGTAGGTGATACGATCGGCCGGATCCTGCTCCAGCAGGTCTTGCGCGGCCTTGGGAAAGTCGACCAGCAGTCCGTCTCCAATCGGTTTGATCTGCCGCGCCAGTCCGCGCACCGACTGCGTAAGCGTCTGGTCAATGCCTTTTTCGCCGTTTTGCAGCGCCAGCCGCCAGGCGAAAAATCCGCCCGACAGCCACAGCACCAGCTGCGGCAACAGCAGCCACAGCAGCAGTTTGCGCTTGAGCGAGACGCGGGAGACCGGCTGCATGGCGTCTAGGCCCAAACCGGATACCGCCGAATCGGCGCGGCCCGGCTTGCCCGAGGCACAGCGAAAAAGGCGCGGTGGGGCAGGCGCATTTCCGGCTTCAGGGTTTGGCCAGCATGTAGCCCAGGCCGCGAATATTGCGAATTGCCAAGCTGGAGGAGTCGAGTTTTTTGCGCAGGCGGTGCACGTAGACCTCCAGCGCGTTCGAGTTGAGCATGGCGGCGGCCTGCCCAGGCTCGGGTGGGCTGGCGCGCCATGCGGCCAGCACATCCTCGCGCGTGACCACTTCGCCGCAGCGCTGCACCAGCAGTTCTAGCAATTCCCACTCGCGCTGCGTCAATTCGAGTGGTACGCCACCCAGTGCAGCCGTCTGGCTGGCCGGGTCCAGCTGCAGCGGCCCCAGGTTGAGGCCTTGACCTCCCAATGCACTGGCGGAATGGACGAACGCCGGCTGGCGCGCGCGCCGCAGCATGGCCTGCAGCCGGGCCTGTAGCTCCTGCATGTTGAAGGGCTTGGTGATGTAGTCGTCGGCACCGGCATTGAGCCCGCGCACCCGCTCGTCCACGCCGTCGCGGGCGGTGAGGATGAGAACCGGCAAGCCCGCAATGTGACTGCGCACCCAGACCAGCAGCTCCATGCCGTCGGCTCCCGGCAGGCCCAGGTCGAGAATGATCCCGTCCACCGCACGTGTCTGCAGCGATGCGCAAGCCTCTGGCACGCTGGACGCGGTGCAGACGCCGTAGCCCTGTTGCTGGAGCTGCCCGGTCAATGCGTCGAGCAGCAGGGCGTCGTCTTCGACGATGAGAATCGTGAACATGGAATTGAGCATAGCTCTGAAATTTGCCCGGCGGCATCATCAGGGAAAGTACCAGGACAACAATTAATTATTGTAATTAAAGTACGGGCTGCGCTGATAGCGAGGGGCGTCGGCTCAAGAGGAAACCACAACATTCAGGAGACAACGGGTATGGGGAACATCACAAAGATCGCGGCAGCGACGATAGGCTTGGCGGCCGCCTTGTCCGCCAGCGCCGGCGAGGTGGAGGTCTTGCATTACTGGACTTCCGGCGGCGAGGCCAAATCGGCGGCCGAGCTCAAGAAGATCATGCAGGCCAAAGGCCATACCTGGCGCGATTTTGCCGTGGCCGGGGGCGGCGGCGACAGCGCCATGACGGTGCTCAAGAGCCGGGTGATCTCTGGCAATCCGCCGTCTGCCGCCCAAGTCAAGGGGCCCGCCATTCAGGAGTGGGCCGCCGAAGGCGTGCTGGCCAACATGAATGGCCTCGCCAAGGCCGAAAAATGGGACGATGCGCTGCCCAAGGTGGTGGCCAACGTCATGAAATACCAAGGCAACTATGTGGCGGCACCCGTCAACGTGCACCGTGTCAACTGGCTGTGGGGCAGTGCGGAGGCGCTCAAGAAGGCGGGCGTGAGCGCCATGCCCACCACCTGGGATGCGTTCTTTGCCGCGGCCGACAAGCTCAAGGCGGCCGGGCTGATTCCGGTGGCCCATGGCGGGCAGAACTGGCAGGACTTCACCACCTTTGAATCGGTGGTGCTCGGGGTGGGTGGTGCCAAGTTTTACCAGGACGCCCTGGTCAAGCTCGACCCCAAGGCCTTGGGCAGCGACACCATGAAGCAATCGCTGGAGACCTTTCGCCGCATCAAGTCGTACACCGATCCGGCGGCTCCCGGGCGCGACTGGAACCTGGCCACCGCCATGCTGATTCAGGGCAAGGCGGGCTTCCAGCTGATGGGCGACTGGGCCAAGGGCGAATTTCTGGCGGCCGGCAAGGCGCCAAACAAGGATTTTCTGTGCGCTGCTGCGCCGGGCACGGCGAACGCGTTCACCTTCAACGTCGATTCGTTCATTTTCTTCAAGCTCAAGGACCCGGCTGCGCAGAAGGCGCAGAGCGACCTGGCGAGCGCGCTCATGAGCAGCGGGTTTCAAGAGGTGTTCAACCTGAACAAGGGCTCCATTCCCGTGCGCACCGGGCAGAACATGGACAAGTTTGACGACTGCGCCAAGCTCTCCAGCAAAGACTTCACGGAAACCGCAAAGAACGGCGGCCTGGTGCCCAGCGTGGCCCACGGCATGGCGATTGCGCCCGCCACGGAGGGGGCCATCAAGGATGTCGTCAGCCAGTTCTGGAACGACGACAAGGTGAGCGTCGCCGAGGCCATGAAGCATATCGCGACCGCCGCGAAAACCCAATAAAACCGCACTAAGGGATTCCATCATGATGAAAAGAAGCCGCCTCACGGCGGTGGCTTTGGCCGCCGCATGCGCGAATGGCGCAATGGCAATGGACGTTGCAGGCTTTGAATTCAACGGCTACTCCCGCGGGGGACCGGTGTTCAACCACTCCGACGGCATCAAGGGAGGTTTGGCCCTGGGGGGCGATCTGCAGAAGTTTCGCCTCGGCAACGAGGGCGACAACGGCATTGAAATCAACCTGGCGCGCAGCTTCGAAACCAACGGCGTGAAGTGGAAAGTCGACTACATGCCAGCCAAATGGAACAGCGGCAAGATCGGCACCGAGCAGGCCTACGTGGAGATGAGCGGCTTCTCGTTCCTGCCGGAGGCCAAGTTCTGGGTGGGCCAGCGGCGCCTGCGGATTCAGGACGTGCACATCGTCGACAACTTCCTGATGAACTACGGCGACAACCAGGGCGCGGGCGTGACCGACATCCCGGTGGGCGGCATGAAGCTCGGCCTTGGGGTGTTCACGGGCGACAAGTTCGACAACAGCCTGCCGGACAACGTCAAGGCGCATCGGATCAACGCCGACCTTTCCGACATCGACACCAACCCGGGCGGCAAGCTGCGCGTGCTGCTGACGGCGGTAGGCGGCAGCGGCCAGGTGCACGGAGATTCGGGTTCCGGCATTTCGGTCTCGCACAACCAGGCCGATTTTCTGCTCAAGGGAATGAGCAACGCGCTGTTCCTGCAGACTTCGCGCGGCCATGCCCGCATCGACGGTGAATTTGAGTCGATTGACGGGCTGTCCGCAGGCAAGCGTGCGACGCGCATCGCCGATTCGATCACCTGGCAGAGCGGGCCCTTTGGTGGGCAGGCGCTGATGGCCTACCAGACCAACCGCTCCGATCTGGGTGGCCCGACCACCAAGGATTTCTCCCTGGGCGCGCGCGGTTCCTACGCATTTACCAAGCACTTCAAGGGGCTGGCCGAGGTGTCCACCACCACGCGCAAGGGCGCGGGCCCGGACCAGCGGCTGAGCAAGCTCACGCTGGCCGGTGCTTTGGCCCTTTCGGAAGACTTCTGGTCCCGCCCCGAGTTGCGCCTGTACGTAACCAAGGCGAACTGGAACCAGGCAGCCGCTGTGGCCAATGCGGGCAGTTTCGGCATGAATGGAAAAACTTCGCGCACGTTGGTGGGCGTGCAATACGAAGTGTGGTGGTAGTTCCGCTTGTCAATCAACCGATTGCTTTGTCGGCTTCGCTTAGCCAGTGCGATAGCACTGTCTGCGCTTCGCCTTCGCGTACTCGATTGATTGAGAACCGGACCAAGGAAGCTTGTGAGTTCGAGTTAGCTTTGTTCTTTGGGGGACACGCAGTGGGTGTCCCCCGTTTTTTTCCTTGCAGGTGTATGCAAATAAATCTCTGCGGCCATGAAGAATTCGTTTGAAACCTGGCTCCCCAAGCTGGTGGTCACGCCTGCCTTTGTCTTGGGCTTCGCCTTCATTTATGGCCTGATGGTCTGGAACGGTGTGCTGAGCCTGACGAGTTCGCGCATGCTGCCCAACTACGAGTGGGCGGGGATCGCGCAGTACCAGAAGCTCTGGGAGATGGACCGCTGGTGGGTGGCGCTCAAGAATCTCGGCATCTTTGGCGCGGGCTACGTCGGCGGGTCGCTGGCGATCGGGGTCGTGCTCGCGGTGCTGCTGGACCAGAAGATCCGCGCCGAAGGCGCTTTGCGCACGATTTATCTCTACCCCATGGCGCTGTCGTTCATCGTCACGGGGACGGCCTGGAAGTGGCTGCTCAACCCGGGACTGGGCATTGAGAAGATGGTCCGCGACTGGGGCTTTGCGGGTTTCAGCTTTGACTGGCTGGTCGATACCGACAAGGCGATCTACTGCGTGGTGATTGCCGGCATCTGGCAGAGTGCCGGCTTTGCCATGGCGCTCTTTCTGGCGGGGCTGCGCGGCATCGACGACAGCATCATCAAGGCGGCGCAGGTCGATGGCGCGTCGCTGCCGCGCATCTACTGGCGCATCGTGCTGCCGGCCTTGCGGCCGGTGTTTTTCTCCACGCTCATGGTCCTGTCGCACCTGGCGATCAAGAGCTTTGACCTGGTGATGGCGCTCACGGCCGGCGGCCCCGGCTACGCCACCGATGTGCCCGCCACCTTCATGTACACCATGTCGTTCTCGCGCGGGCAGATCGGCCTGGGCGCGGCCAGCGCGACCATGATGCTGGCCACCGTGGCGGCCTTGGTCATCCCCTACCTCTACAGCGAACTGCGGAACAAACCCCATGACCGCTAAGCCCCATCTTTTCCCTTTGGTGGGCCGATTGCTGGTCTATGCCGTGCTGGTTCTGGCCTCGGTATTTTTCCTGCTGCCGCTCTACGCCATGCTGGTCACCTCGTTCAAGGATGCGCAGGAAATCCGCGCCAGCTCGCTGCTCGCGCTGCCGCACTCACTGAACGCAGCCGCCTGGAGCACGGCGTGGTCCAGCGCGTGCACGGGGGTGGATTGCCAGGGCCTGCGTCCCTTCTTCTGGAATTCGGTGTGGATGGTGGTGCCGGCGGTGGCGATCTCCACCGTCTGGGGCGCGCTCAACGGCTATGTGCTCAGCCTGTGGAAGTTTCGCGGCAGCGACACGCTGTTTGGCCTGCTGCTGTTTGGCGTGTTCATGCCCTACCAGGTGGTGCTGCTGCCCATGAGCCAGGTGCTGGGCTGGCTGGGTCTGTCGAGTTCGATTGCCGGGCTGGTGCTGGTGCACTGCCTGGCGGGGCTGGCGGGGACCACGCTGTTCTTTCGCAACTACTACGCCGCAATCCCGAACGAGTTGGTGAATGCGGCGCGCATGGACGGCGCGGGTTTCTGGCAGATCTTCTGGCGCATCGTGCTGCCGCTGTCCACGCCCATCGTCATGGTGGCGCTGATCTGGCAGTTCACCAACATCTGGAACGATTTCCTGTTTGGCGTCGTGTTTTCGGGCACCGAATCGAAGCCGATCACCGTGGGACTGAACAACCTGGCCAATACGTCCAGCAGCGTGAAGGCCTACAACGTGGACATGGCGGCCGCCATCATCGCCGGCCTGCCCACGATGGTGATCTATGTGCTGGCTGGGCAGTTTTTTGTGCGCGGCCTGACGGCTGGCGCAGTGAAAGGGTAGGAGCCTGTCATGCACTTTTACGTACCCGCGTTGGAGTCCAACCCTTCGGGAAAGCTGGGGAAAGGCCCGGCCACGTTGTTGCAGAACGCTTGCGGTATCCATACCGCGGCGCGTCCTGCGCCTAGTTGCCGGGCCTTTCCCCGGCTTTCGTGGGCACGTAAAAGTGCATAACAGGCTCCCAAACATGGCGTCTTCATTGGAGATTTGCGGCATCAACAAGCGCTTTGGCAAGGGCGACAAAAGCGTGGAGGTGCTGCAAAAGGTGGACATCCACGTTGAGCCGGGCGAGTTCCTCATCCTCGTCGGCCCCTCGGGCTGCGGTAAATCGACGCTGCTGAGCATCATTGCCGGGCTCGCCGAGCCGACCGAGGGCGAGATTCGCATCGCGGGCAAGAACGTGGTCGGCATGGCGCCGCGCGACCGCGACATCGCCATGGTGTTTCAGAGCTACGCGCTCTACCCGACGCTTTCGGTGGCCGACAACATCGGCTTCGCGCTGGAGATGCGCAAGATGCCCAAGGCCGAACGCAAAAAGCGCATTGACGAAGTGGCCGCCATGCTGCAGATCGGCCACCTGCTGGACCGCCGCCCCAGCCAGCTCTCCGGCGGGCAGCGCCAGCGCGTGGCCATGGGGCGGGCCCTGGCGCGCCAGCCGCAGCTCTTTTTGTTTGACGAGCCGCTGTCCAACCTGGACGCCAAGCTGCGGGTGGAAATGCGCGCCGAAATCAAGCGTCTGCACCAGGCCAGTGGCATCACCAGCGTGTACGTCACGCACGATCAGGTGGAAGCGATGACCCTGGGCTCACGCATCGCGGTGATGAAAGGCGGCGTCGTGCAGCAACTGGGCACGCCGGACGAGATCTACAACCGCCCCGCCAACACCTATGTCGCCACCTTCATCGGTTCGCCCACCATGAACCTGCTGCGCGGCGCGCAGACCGACGGGCAATTCGGCGTGCCGGGTGCGTTGCTGGATCTCAGCGCGCCGCAAGGCGGGAGCGAATGGCTGCTGGGCGTGCGGCCGGAGCACCTGGAGTTGCAGGACGGCGCTGCGTGGCGCGGAGAGGTGAGCGTGGTTGAGCCCACGGGGCCGGACACCTACGTGATGGTGGACACCTCGGCCGGCAGCGTCACGCTGCGCACCCACGCACAGACCCGGGTGCAGCCCGGCGACCGCGTCGGCCTGAGCGTGGCGCCGGCCCACGCGCACTGGTTTGACGTGCGAACCGAAAGCCGCGCTGCCTGATACGGTTTCGCAGGTCCGTACACTGGCGGTGCGTTGAAATTTCAGGTAAAAACAGGCTCCAGCGCTTATTCCATAAGCGCTATAAGCTATTTATTTAATAGCGACGTGCCTTGGCCGGAGCCGGGGCGCGCGCTTCCTCTCTTATGCACCCTTCGCGCCTTCTTGCCGACATTGGTGGCACCAATATCCGCCTGGCCTGGCAGGCCACGCCCCAGGGCCCGTTCAATGACATCCGGGTACAGCCTTGCGACGACTACCCGAGCCTGACGGCGGCTGTGTCAGCCTACCTGGCGCAGGTACAGGTGCCGCAGCCGCGGGAGGCGGCGTTTGGCATTGCCAACCCGGTGGTGGGCGACGAAGTGCGCATGACCAACCACTCCTGGAGCTTTTCGCAGCGCGCCGTGCAGCAAGCCCTGGGTTTGCAGCGGCTGATCGTCATCAACGACTTCACCGCGCTGGCATTGGCGCTGCCCCAGCTCAAGCCAGAGTTGCTGCGCCAGGTGGGCGGCAGCCAAGCCGTACCGGGCGCGGCGGTGGCGCTGCTGGGGCCGGGCACCGGGCTTGGCGTATCGGGCCTGCTCTTTCCCCAGGGCTCCGGGCGGGGCGTGCCCTTGGCGGGCGAGGGTGGCCATGTGTCGCTCGCCGCCGAAACGGCGCAGGAGTTCGAGGTGGTGTCCCTGCTCAAAGAGCGCTATGGCCACGTGTCGGCCGAGCGTGCCCTCTCGGGGGCGGGTCTGGTGGATCTGTACCACGCCCTGCGCAAATTGGGGCGCGAAGCTGGCAAAGAAGTGACCGATCCCGCCCAGGTCACTGGCCTGGCGCTGGAGCAGCACGAGCCCTTGGCGCTGCAGGCGCTGGACATGTTCTGCGGTTTTCTGGGCAACGTGGCGGGGAATCTGGCGCTCACCCTGGGCGCCAAGGGCGGCGTGTACCTGGGCGGGGGCATCGTGCCGCGCCTGGGCCCGTGGTTTGACCAGTCGTCCTTCCGCAAGCGCTTTGAAGCCAAGGGGCGCTTCAGGGACTACCTGGCCAGCATTCCCTGCTGGGTGATCGATCCCGATGGCGCGCCGGCCCTGTATGGCGCCGCGCGGGCCTTGGACATGGCGGACGCTGCAAGCCGATAGGGCGGCGGGTACCGCTCACATCTCCTCGCTCCAGCAATGGCCGTCGCGCGCAATCATGGCGCTGGCTGCGCTCGGTCCCCAGCCGCCGGCCACATAGGGGCGCGGGCCGGCCGGATCGTTGCGCCAGTGCTGCAGGATAGGTTCCACCCAGCGCCAGGCCTCTTCCTGCTCGTCGCTGCGCACAAACAGGTTCAGGCGCCCGGCGATCACGTCGAGCAGCAGGCGCTCGTAGGCGCCCACGCGCTCGGCACCAAAGCGCTGGTCAAAGTCGAGGTTCAGATGCACCGGCGCCAGCGTGGGCTGGGCCTGGTCTTGCGCGGCGCTTTGGGCCAGCAGGTGCAGCTCCAGGCCGTCGCGCGGCTGCAGGTTGATCACCAGGCGATTGGCTGCGCCCAGCGGGGTCTTGAAAATGGGGTGCGGCACCGGGCGGAAGTTGATGGCAATGTGTGCGTCGCGCCCTGCCAGCCGTTTGCCGGTGCGAATGTAGAAGGGCACGCCCGCCCAGCGCCAGTTCGAGATCTCGGTGCGCAGCGCCACAAAGGTCTCGGTGGTGCTGGTGGCTGCCACGCCGCTTTCCTGCAGGTAGCCGGGCACAGGCTGGCCCAGCGCCGTGCCGCTGGCGTAGCGCCCGCGCACCACGTGCTTCGCCAGCGTTTCGGGGGTCCAGGGCTTGAGCGATTGCAGTACCTTGAGTTTTTCGTCGCGGATGGCGCTGGCGCTGGAATTGATCGGCGGCTCCATGCCAATGGCGCAGAGCAGTTGCAGGGCGTGGTTCTGCACCATGTCGCGCAGGGTCCCGGTCTGGTCGTAGAAGGCGCCGCGCGTCTCTACGCCCAGGTCTTCGGCAATCGTGATCTGGATGTTCGAGATGGTGTCGCGCCGCCACAGGGGCTCGAACAGGGTGTTGCCAAAGCGCAGCGCAAACAGGTTCTGCACCGAAGGCTTGCCCAGGTAGTGGTCGATGCGAAAAATCTGGTCTTCGTCCAGTACGCTGGCCAGCGTGGCGTTGATCGCGCGGTTGGACTGCAGGTCGTGCCCCAGGGGTTTTTCCAGCACCATGCGCGTCGTCGGGCCGTTCAGCCCCACCGCGCCGATCTGCTCGGCCACCGAGGTGAACAGCCCGGGGGCCGTCGCCAGGTACATGACCACGCAATCGGCCTCGCGCTCGCGCAGCAGCGCTGCCAGCCGTTCGTAGTCAGCGGACTGCGACAAATCCATGCGCAGGTAGTGCAGCATGGCGCCAAACTGGGCAAACTCCTCGTCGCTGGGCCGCTTGGCCAGCTCCACCCGTTCGGCCCGTTCGGCCATCAACTGGCGGTACTGGGCGTCGCTCAGATCGTCGCGGGCCACGCCAATAATGCGGCCGCCCGCGGGCAACGTGCCGTGGCGAAAAGCCTGGAACAGCGCCGGCATCAGCTTGCGCCAGGCCAGATCGCCGGTTCCGCCAAACAGCACCAGATCGAAACTCATGGACACTTCCTTAGGGATGGGACGAAAAATTGTAATCGCGTTACATGAATATTTGGAAGTTCTTTGTGGATATATCTTTGATGAAAAGTAATTAAGTTACATTCCTGTGCCCGGAATGAGCCCTCGCCCGATCCAAGGATTCCCCGATGCAACGTTGTGATCAAACCGCCGAATGGCCCCGTCTGCAAGCCCATTTCGATGCAGAGGGGTGTGCGCTGGACCTGCGCGAGGCCTTTGCGCGCGACACCCAGCGCTTCGCGCACTTCAGCCAGCAGGCTCCCGAGGTGTTTGCCGATCTGTCCAAGAACCTCTGGACGCGCGAGACCGAAGCGCTGCTGCAGCAGCTGGCCAGGGCCTCCGGCGTCACCGGGCAGCGCGACGCCATGCTGCGCGGCGATCCGATCAACACCACCGAGCAGCGCGCCGTGCTGCATACCCTGCTGCGCCGGCCCGCAGGCCTCACCTTGCCGGGCGATCGGCCGGAAATTGCCGGACTGCTGGCCGAGGTGCATGCCGTGCAGACAGCCATGCTGGACTTTGCCGAACGGGTGCGCGCCGACGACCGCATCACCGACATCGTCAACATCGGCATTGGGGGCTCGGATCTGGGGCCGGCCATGGCCGTGCGTGCGCTGGAGGCGTACCGCGCGCCGGGCAAGCGCCTGCATTTCGTCTCCAACGTCGATGGCCATGAGCTCCATGCCTTGCTGCGAGGTTTGCGGGCCGAGAGCACCGTGTTTCTGGTGGCTTCCAAGACCTTCACCACCGCCGAGACCATGACCAACGCGCACTCGGCGATGGCCTGGTTTGCGCAGCAGGGCGGGCAGGACGTGGCCCGCCATTTCATCGGCCTCACGACCAACATCGAGGCAGCGCGGGCGCTGGGTATCCACACCTGCCTTGGTTTCTGGGACTGGGTGGGCGGGCGCTACTCGATCTGGTCGGCCATTGGGCTGGCGCTTGCCATTGCCATCGGCAAAGCCCGCTTTGGCGAGTTTCTGGCCGGGGCCCATGCCATGGACGAGCACTTTCGCACCGCGCCACCGCAAGCCAACCTGCCGCTGCGCATGGGGCTGCTGGACGTCTGGTACCGCAATTTCCATGGTTTCTCCAGTCGCTGCGTGGCGCCTTACCACGCCGCCCTGGGCCGCTTGCCGGCCTATCTGCAGCAGCTTGAAATGGAGAGCAACGGCAAGCGTGTGGACCGCAGCGGCGCGCTGCTCTGCGTCGACAGCGCCCCTGTCCTCTGGGGCGAACCCGGCACCAACGGCCAGCATGCCTTCTTCCAGATGCTGCACCAGGGTACGGAGGTGCTGCCGCTGGAGATCGTTGCCGTGCGCCAGGCCGACCACCCCTGGCCCGGCCACCACGAAAAGCTTCTGGCCAACGCCCTGGCTCAGGCCCAGGCCTTGATGGTGGGCCGCGCCAACGCGAACCGCCACCGCGAGTTTCCGGGCAACCGGCCCAGCAGTTTTCTGCTGCTCGACGCCCTGACGCCCCGCAGCCTGGGTGCGCTGCTGGCGCTGCAGGAGCACCGGGTCTTCGTCAGTGGGAGCGTCTGGGGCATCAACAGCTTTGACCAATGGGGCGTGGAACTCGGGAAAGTACTTGCCAACGATCTGGAGCAGCGGCTGCGCAGCGGAGATACGCAAGGGTTGGACGGCTCCACCGCTGGGCTGCTGGAGCGCTTGCGCGCAGAGTGAGCGAGTTTGTAATTTAGTTACTTAATTGCGCTTTCTCCATTAAGAAATAAGAGTGTTTTTTGGGCTTTTGGCTGGGTTCGCTTGAAGAAAAATGGTTATCAAGTTACATTCTTCGTTCCTTTTCAGATCGGAGCCTGCCATGCATCCCGTCGTCGCGCGCGTCACCCAGCGCATCGTTGATCGCAGCCGCGAGACCCGCGCCGCCTACCTCGCCCATGTCGACGCCATGATCGCGCGCAGGCCGCCACAGGACCGCATGGGCTGCGCCAACCTGGCGCATGCCTACGCCGCGCTGCCCGGGGCCGACAAGCTCAAGGTGGCGGTGGAAAAGGCGCCCAACATCGGCATCGTCACCGCCTACAACGACATGCTCTCGGCCCACCAGCCCTACCAGGGCTTCCCGGCGGTGCTGCGCGACGAGGCCAAGCGCCTGGGCGCCACGGTGCAGGTGGCGGGCGGCGTGCCCGCCATGTGCGATGGCATCACCCAGGGCACGCCGGGCATGGAGCTGAGCCTGTTCTCGCGCGACGCCATCGCCATGTCTACCGCCATTGCCTTGTCGCACGACGTGTTCGATGGCGCCTTGCTGCTGGGCATTTGCGACAAGATCGTGCCCGGCCTGCTGATTGGCGCGCTGCACTACGGCCACCTGCCTTGCGTGTTCGTGCCCGCCGGCCCGATGGGCACGGGAATCTCCAACAAAACCAAATCCAAGGTGCGGGAGGACTACGCCCAGGGCAAGGTGGGCCGCCCGGAGCTGCTGGCGTCCGAGCAGGCCGCGTACCACAGCCCCGGCACCTGCACCTTCTACGGCACGGCCAACAGCAACCAGATGCTGCTCGAAGCCATGGGCCTGCATGTGCCCAACGCCGCTTTTGCCCACCCGGCCAGCCCCGAGCGCGAGCAGTTCACGCGCGATGCCCTGGCCACCGTGCTGAACATCGGCAAGCGCGGCGCGCGCTTCACGCCCATTGGCTATTTGGTGGACGAGCGCTGCATCGTCAACGCCATGGTGGCCTTGCTGGCCACGGGCGGCTCGACCAACCACCTCATCCACTGGGTGGCGGTGGCGCGCAGCGCGGGCATCTTCATCGACTGGACGGATTTTGATGAGTTGTCGTCCGCCGTGCCGCTGCTGGCGCGCGTCTACCCCAATGGCGATGCCGACGTGAACCAGTTCCAGGCCGCAGGCGGACCGCCCTGGATCCTGCGCGAGCTGCTGGACGCCGGGTTGATGCACGCGGACGTGCTCAGCGTGAATGCCGGCGGCATCCGCGCCGGTGCGAAGGCCGCACCGGCGGTCTCGGGCGACGAAGGCGTGGTGCGCACGGCGGCGGCGCCGTTCTCGCCCACGGGCGGGCTGCGCCTGCTGCAAGGGCGGCTGGGCCGCGCCGTCATCAAGGTGTCTGCCGTGCCGGATGACCGGCATGTGGTCGAGGCGCCAGCGTGTGTCTTCGATTCGCAGGAGGCCTTGTTGGCCGCGTTTGATGCGGGCCAACTGCAAGGCGACCTGGTGGCGGTGGTGCGCTTCCAGGGGCCCCGCGCCAACGGCATGCCCGAACTGCACAAGCTCACGCCGCCGCTGGCCGTGCTGCAAAACAAGGGCCTGCGCGTGGCGCTGGTGACCGACGGACGCATGAGCGGCGCTTCGGGCAAGGTGCCCGCCGCCATCCACGTCACGCCCGAAGCCCTGGGCGGCGGACCGCTGGCGCGGGTGCGCGATGGCGACATTCTTCGCGTGGACGCCGATGCCGGAACGCTGGACGTCCTGGTGAGCGCAGAAGAATGGGATGCGCGTGCGCCCGCACAGAGTAGCGCCCCGCCCGCGCACACCTTCGGACGCGATCTTTTCCACAACTTCCGGCAGAACGCTGCCGGTGCCGAACAAGGAGCCTGCACATGGCTTTGAAGACCCAGGATTTGCCCGGTTTCGGGCCTGTCATTCCCGTCATCGTGATCGAGCGCGAGGCCGACGCGCTGCCGCTGGCGCGCGCGCTGCTCGCTGGCGGCGTGCGGGTGCTGGAAATCACCCTGCGCACGCCTGCCGCCCTGCCGGCCATCGCAGCGATTGCGCGTGCCTTGCCCGATGCCATCGTCGGCGCGGGCACGGTGCTGAACGCCGAGGATGCGCGGCGTGCCAAAGAAGCAGGCGCGGTGTTTGCCGTGAGCCCCGGCTACACCCACGCGGTGGGCGAGGCCTGCCGGGCGCTGGACCTGCCGCTGCTGCCCGGCGTGGCGACATCGGGCGAGATCATGGCCGCCCTGGCGGACGGCTACGACTTCCTCAAGCTGTTCCCGGCGCAGGCCGTGGGCGGGCTCGGTTTGCTCAAAGCCTGGGCCAGTCCGTTTGGCGCCGTCGGCTTCTGCCCTACGGGCGGCATCACGGCACAGTCGGCGCCCGACTACCTCGCGCTGCCCAATGTGCGCTGCGTGGGTGGCTCGTGGCTGACGCCACCCGATGCCGTGCGGGCAGGCGACTGGGCGCGCATCACGGAACAGGCGCAGGCAACGCACGCGATGCGTGAAAAAAACCAGTGAAATATGGATCTAGCGCTTATCTAATAAGCGATTACAGCTATCTTTTAGATAGTAAATTTCTACACCAGTGCCATGCTGCATATCCCCGGTAAGCGCTAGCGCAAGCCATAAGGCGTCCAGGAAGTCAGGTAGCAACCCGCTTTGCGATGAAGCGGTTGAGGCGGTCGGGTGCCAGGCGGGTCAGGCGCATGAGCCAGGTCGCGAGCGAGCCAACGGGCCAATGCACCTTGCCGAAGCCGCCCCGGTACGTGGCGGCGGCCCAGAGGGTTCTGGCCACATCCTCTGCGGTCAGCCGGGCGCCCAGTCTGTCCATGCTGCGGGCATTGATGGCGGTGAGCATGTCCGTTTGAACAAACATCGGCATGATGTCCATCACACGGATGCCATCGGCCTGCCATTCGACGTTCAGTGCTTCTGTGAGGCCTCGCACCGCACACTTGGTGGTGGAGTACGTTGCCAGCGATGCCTGGCCGTACAGTGCCGCCGTCGAGGAAAGGTTGATGACGCGGGCCTGTGGCGTTGCTGCCAGATAGGGCTTGGCCAGGTAGCAGCCGTTGAGCAGTCCCTTGAGGTTGACATCGACCACGGCGTGGTGGCGTGCCAGGGGGTTGCTCTCGAATGGGCCCGAGATCAGGATGCCCGCGTTGTTCACCAGTACGTCAAGGCGCCCAGTGCGCTGGTGAAAGGCGCTGAGCGCCGCTTGCCATTGCTCTGGACAGGCCACGTCCAGTGACAGCGCCATCGCATTGTGGTCGCCCAGTTCCTCGCTCAAGGCCAGCAGACCAGCGCGATCGATATCGGCGAGGCCGACAAACCAGCCCTGACGACAGAAAAGGCGGGCGGTGGCACGGCCGATGCCTGCGGCGGCTCCGGTGATGAACAGACAAGGGCGAGATTCCATGGGGTCGTGCCGTTGTTTGAGGGATTGCGCGCCCCCTGAAAAGACCATGAACAGATTCTCAGGGCAGCACGGCACCAGCATTGAGGCGCAACTGCAGTGCATGGCTGTGAAAGACAAAAGCGGGCCTGGCGTGGTGCAGCCCCAGGGCACGCAAGCGCTGGGCCATGGGGTGGGTGCTGCTATCGGATACGGTGGCGCGCATCGATCCGGGTAGGCAGATGTGCGCCCCGCCCCGGGTGTTGACCAAGGTGCGAAGCAGCCCTGCGTTGTGGCGTGAATACAGGACCAGGTCCAGCAAGGGACCTGGAATGCCAGCGCCCGCCTTGCCGGAGAGGTGAAGCAGATCCTGGTGTGTGTCGGGGTCGGTGACCACCCCATCAAACTGGGAACCCTTGAGGGAAAAGGCTATCGGTGTCACGAACTTCGGATACCCCCAGATCTCGCGCCCGGCCGCACAGGCGGCAGGGGTCGTGACCGGCAGGTCCAGGATGCAGAAGCCAACGGGGGCCTTGTCCAGTGTGTTGAGCATGGACACCAGGGGGTACCGGGGCGCCTTGGTACCGCTGGGCACAACGGCAATGGCGACGCCGACCTCGTTGTACACGCCGATGGAGGTGTCCCGGTATTGGTAGAAGGCAATGCCTGCCAGCGCCTTGCCGCCCAGGGTGCGGACCACTTGCAGGCCCTGTTCTGCTACCAGCGCCTGGGCTTTGTTGCTGTCCACACGAAACAGGGCCATCATGACCGAGTTGTCGTAGTACAGGATCGGCATCTCCACCTTGCCCTCTGACGTCGCAACGGTGTTGCGCGGGTACTGAAAGAACAGGTCGCTCTGCCATTTGTGGTGCTGCATGTTCATACTCCTGCGGGGTGGTCAGGATCGAGCAGCTGGGGCTGCCAGTCTTCGATCAGGGACAGGCGGTTGATCTGGTTGGTGCCCTCGAAGATGCGGGTCAACCGGACGTCGCGGAAGATTTTCTCGATCCTGTTCTCATGCCGTGCACCATGGTCGGCGAGCAGGTCCATCGCCATTTCGCAGACGCGCTGGGCGCGATCGGTGGCGTGGAACTTGCACAGCGATGCATGGAGTTGCCGTGGCTTCCAGGCAAGGCGGGCTTCTTGCCAGACCAGTGCGCGCAACGCGCGGGTCTCGGCCACCATGGTGGCCAGGTGCAGCTGAACGTCCTGGTAGTGGATCAAGGCCTTGCCGCCCACCTTGTAGTGTTGGGCAAACTCCACGGCCGTTTCGGTGGCGGCCCTGGCAAAGCCAACCCCCATGGACGCCACAGGAATCCGTGAGGCGTTGAGGGTGGCGCGGTTCAGCACCCAGCCATTGCGCAACCCGCCGATGACGCGATCGGTGGGGACAAAGACATCGGACAATTCAATCTCGGCCGCCCCAGAGGCGCGCATGCCCATCTTGAGCTCCGTGCGGGCCACCCGGTATCCGGGGTCAGAGCAGTCCACATAGAAGCAGGTCCACGATTCCATTCCTTCGCCCTGCAGCGCAGCAAAGACGGTGGCCGTCTTTGCCAGATCGCCGCCACTGATGAAACACTTGCGGCCATTGAGCAGGTAGCCGCCTTTGGTGGGTGTCGCGACGACGCCGGGGTGGTAGGTCTGCGCACCGTGCCCGTCCTCCACGTCGGACCCGGCTGCGGGCTCGGTGATCGCGAACGCGATCAGCTGCGGATCGCCGCGCTCACAACTGCGGTAGACAGGGGCCAGGAGCTTCAGAATGTGGGGCACGCGCCCGGACAGGATCAAGGGCATGGCGCCGAGATGGTGTGCCGACAGCAGCAGCATCAGACCGCCGCAGCCACGGCTGAACTCTTCAACGATCAGGCAGCTTTGCCAGATCGGCGCATGCACCACAGTGCCCCAGGGCATTTTGCCCAGCGGGGCTGGCAAGAAATAGCTCAGCCACCCTTGTTTGCCCGCCTCGGACAGAATGCGGCGCGCGGTTGGATGGCATTCCCCGGCCTGCAGGTGCGGGGCCAGGTCCAGTTCGTCTGCTGCGGGCAGGAGGTGCTGCTCGGTGAACGCTCTGGCGCGCTGGCGCTGACGGGCCAGCGCTCGCGGCAGCCTGGCAAAGTCGGTTTGCCACAAGTCCTGTGCTGGATAGTCCGCCAGCATGCGTCCAATCAGCGGCAGATGGCGGAACTGCCAGCGCGGTGAGAGGCAGTGATCTGCGGGCAGGTGCCCTTGAAGGTGGTCTGGCGTGTTCATGCGCAGGCTCCTGTCCAGCCCGCCAGGAAGGCGTGCAGGTCGCGTGTGCCACCCGAAGCGAGCTTGAGCATGTTCTGGTCGCGGACCAGCTTCTCTGGCCCAGCGTCCCGCATATAGCCGATACCCCCATGTACCTGCATCACCTGGTTGGCCGCATGGCAAAGCGCAGGGGCTATGTTGGCCCGCGCTGCCGCTACAGCGCCGGTATCGAGCGTATCGACCGGCTGTGCCAATGCAGTCAGCGCCATGTCGATGCGCTGCCGTGCGATCTCGATGTCGCTGAGCATGTGCTGAACGGCCGGATGCGCCGCGATGGCGCTGCCTCCCTGGCGACGGATTGCAGCGTAAGCGCGGGCCAGCGTCTGGCCCTGGTCCAGCGCGCCAGCGCCGATCGCCATCAAACCCAGCATGTCCAGCTTGAACAGGCGCGTGAACAGGGTGCGCGAGGTTTCTGGCGCCATCGCGATGGCCGAGCCTTCCCCTGCCAGGTTGACAGAAAAACCCGCCAGTTCATCAAAGCCATGCTGCGCCTTCTCTGCGCGGACGCTCAGCGCTTGACGATCGACCAGCTGCCAGGTGACATGAACGCCCGCCCATACGGGCCAAAGCAGCAGCTTCCAGTCTTCGGGGGCATACAGCGCAGTGGTATGGGTGCGCCGATCGAGCCAGTCCGACAGCATGGCCTGGTCCGCAGTTTCCAGCGCGCCGCCTCGGAGCCACCGGGCGAGGCTGCCACGAGCGAGTCCATAGTGTCCGGTGGGGACCAACTGCAGACCCGTCAGGTCGTCTGCGCCCAGTGACTGGCCCAACTGGACCGCCACCCACCGGGCCAGCGCCAGGCGGTGCCAGGTGAATGCCACACCCGGGCTGGCTCCGGCAATGTGCCGGAGCGCTCCCGTATTGAACGCCATGGCCGGGGCTGTATTGCAATGTTCCCAGATGCCAAATCCGCTCTCTGCCGTCGATGGCGGCAAGATGCCCATATGCAGGGCTTCCCGCGTGAGCAGGGCCAGCTGGCGCCCCTCAATAGGCTGGTGTGGCCGTGCCGCCAGGTGGGCGATGCGTTCACGGGAAAAGCGGCCAAGCTCTTCCAGCAGGCGCTGCGAGTCCTCGGTATCCAGGTGCATCGGTGGGTGTCCTCAATGTGACCCGCGGCGGCAGGGTGTCTCGGTTCGTCCCGGGTCTTTGCCCATGGGATCTTTGACGCCAGATGCTAAGGACGGACAGGAAGCGGTGCTACATTCACAGAAGACAAAAAATCGATATTCAAGGACAGCCAGTTCCCAGGGGTGTGCTGAATGGTGGAATGGGATTTCACACGCAGTGTGACCAGCATGCGGTTGATGACCGAGTTGGGTGTCGAATACGGACTCTCGGCGCACGCCTGCCTGGCGGAAACAGGCGTCAAGGAGCAGGATCTGGCAGACCCCGCCATGCTGGTGTCGGCCGGACAGGAGTTGCGCCTGATCCGCAATTTGCTCAAACATTTGGGCAAGCTCCCGGGGCTGGGCCTCCAGGCCGGGCAGCGTTACCACTTCACGGCATTTGGTGCTTTGGGGTTTGCCATGGTCAGCAGCCCGAATGCCCGCAGTGCGCTGGACGTGACCCTCCGGTATTTTCAGCTCACCTTCGCGTTTACGCGCTTCCATGTCGAAGACCAAGGTGCTCAGACGCACATCACGCTGGACGAGTCCAGTCTGCCGGAGGATGTGCGGGCCTTCATCGTCGAGCGCGATGCGGCCGCCTTGGTGACCATACAGCGTGACCTGTTTTCGTCGCGTCCTGTCCTTCAGGGCCTGCGATTCACGCGCCGTGCGCCGGTTGATGCACAGGCGTACGCCTCTTTTTATGGCGTCGAGCCGGTATTTGGGGCTTCGTCGAACGTGGCCACCATGGACAGGTCGGTGCTGATGGAGCCTTTGTCTCAGGGCAATGCCCTGGCCTTCAAGGCCGCGCAGGCGCAGTGCTCCGACTTGTTGGAGCGCCATCGGTCAGGCGCCGGTCTTGCCGCAAAAGTAAAGAGCCTGTTGACCCGGCAGGGCGCAGGCATGCCCGGCATGGATGAAGTGGCCGACGCGCTGTGCATGACGCCACGGACCCTGCGGCGTCGACTGCTGGAGGAGGGCGCGACGTTTCTTCGATTGCGAGAGGAAGTGCGGCGTGCAACCGCCGAAGAGTTGCTGTCCGGCGGAGCGTTGTCCGTCGAGAACATTGCAGACCATCTGGGCTATGCAGAGCCCACCTGCTTTATCAATGCCTTCCGGCGCTGGACCGGCGAGACGCCGCTGGTGTACCGCATGGCGGTCCACCACCGGCGAGACGCCGCTGGTGTACCGCATGGCGGTCCACCGGGCAATGCCGGTATCTGAGCGCGGGTTGTGAAATCTGGCGGGCTGGATGCCGGTATGAAAATGGCTCTAGCGCATATTCATAAAGCATTTTATGCTATATGAATAATAGCTGATTGCCGCTACCAGCTGACCTGCACCCGCAGCCCACCCAGCGCCGGGCTGCGGTCCACCTGCAAGCGCAGGTTGTGGAGGCGGGCGATGCGCCGCACGATGGACCAGCCCAGGCCGCTGCCGCTCTGTCCCGTGCCAAGTACCCGAAAAAAGCGCTCGCCCAGCCGTGCCATCTCGCCATTCGTGAGGCCCGGCCCGCCGTCTTCCACGCACAGCCGGGCCGGGATGCCAGCGCTGGCGGCAGTTATGTGGACCTGCACCTGTGCACCGTCCGGGCTGTAGCGCAGCGCGTTGTCCAGGAGGTTGCGCAGCAGCACTTGCGCCAGTGGCTCCGTCAGGTGGATATTCACTGGGCCGGGGGTCTGCAGCAGCACCTGCTGGCCACGTGCCTGGGCCGCAGATTGCAGATCTGCCACCACCATGTGCGCTACGCGCCCGAGATCCGTGGCCGCTGCATCCGGGGTGGCCGTCTCGGCGTCGAGCCGGGCGAGTTGCAAGAGCTGCTCCACCAGGCGCGTGGCACGGTCGCAGCCCTGCACGGTGGCGTCCAGTGCCGCTGCGCGCTCGGCGCTCTGCGTGGCGCCCTGGGCCACCTGGGCCTGCATGCGGATGCCGGCAATAGGCGTGCGCAGCTCGTGCGCGGCGTCCGCCGTGAACTGCCGTTCGGTGACCAGCAGCTCGGCCATGCGCGTGAACAAGTCGTTGAGTGCACCCACCAGCGGCAGCACCTCGGGCGGCACACCGGCCGTGGGCAGGGGCGCGAGCGACTGCGGCTGGCGCACTGACACGGCCGCGCCCAACTGGCGCAGCGGGCGCACCAGGCCGCGCACCACCCACCAGATGCACAGTGCCAGCAGGGGCAGCGCCAAGGCCATGGGCTTGAGCATGCCGACCACGCTGGCCCGCACGATGTCCTGGCGCGCCGACTGCTGTTCGCCGACAAGAATGTTCACATCGCCCTCGCGCCCCTGGGTGACGAACACGCGCCAGGACTTGCCTGCTGCCTGGCTGTCGGCAAAGCCGCGCCCCCTTTGATGGGAGAGGGGTTCGGTGGGCGCGTTCTTCGAGCGAGCCAGCAACTGGCCCTCCCGCCAGAGCTGGAACACCACATGGTGCTGGTGCTTGTCGAGGTCTGGGGCTTCATTCAACTGGTCTTCGTCCAATTCGTCGAGTTGCTGCAGGCGCAGCAGCGCAGCGGTCTGCGCCAGGTGCGCGTCGAGCAGGTCGCCTACTTCGTCCTGGGCTTTGTGCCAAGTTAGGGCGGCAGCGACCGTCCAGGCCAGCAGCACCAGGCCGAGCACGGCCAGCAGCAGCCGCGATTGCAGTGAGCGCGGGGAGCGGTCAGCCATCGTTTTCAGGGCATGCGCCGACGCTGGTGCGGGCGATCCGGTAGCCCACGCCGCGCACGGTTTCGATCAGCGTGGCGCCCAGCTTGCGCCGCAGGTGGTAGATGTGCACCTCCACCGCGTTGCTGTTGATCTCGCTGCCCCACTGGTACAGGCGCTGCTCCAGCTGCTCGCGCGAGAGCACGCGCCCGGCGTTCAGCAGCAAGGCGTGCAGCAGCTTGTATTCGCGGTTGGACAGCTCCACCGGCTGGCCGCCCAGCAGCACCTGGTGCGCGGCCGGGTTGAGCGTGACACTGCCCACCGTCAGCAGCGCATCGCTCTGGCCGTGGGCGCGGCGCACCAAGGCGCGCAGGCGGGCGGCCAGCTCGTGCAGATCCACGGGTTTGATGAGGTAGTCGTCGGCCCCCGCATCCAGCCCGGCAATGCGCGCGGGCACCGCGTCGCGGGCGGTGAGCACCAGCACCGGCGTGGTGTTGCGGCGTGCGCGCGCGCCCTGCAGCACGTCCATGCCGTCCTGGCGCGGCAGACCCAGGTCGAGCACGCAGGCCTGGTAGGCGCCAGTGGCCAGTTCGCGCTCTGCCGCCACGCCGTCGCGCACCCAGTCCACCGCAAAGCCGTGCTGTGCCAGGCCGGCGCGGATGCCTGAACCCAGCAGTTCGTCGTCTTCGGCCAGCAGGATGCGCATGGGTGATCGGTCAGTCGTCGTGGTCGTAGCGGTGATTCTCGCTCCCGTGCTGCTGCGGCACCAGGGGCGCCGTCTGCCATTGCCAGGTCCAGAAGCCGAGGACGCAGGCCAGCACCAGGGCGGCGAGAAAGCCGTGGTTGTTCTTGGCGATGTCCGGCCCCTTGCCGGGCACCCGCCCAGTCAGCATGGGCAGCGCCTGGTTCTTGCGGCGCAGCAGGCTGAGCAATGCAATCAGGCCGATGTGCGCCAGTACCATTCCCAGCAGGGCATTGCCGAAAAATTCGTGCACTTCCTCCAGCCATTCACCGCCCCATTCGTCCCACACGGCGTAGCCGCTGAGCGTAAGCGGCAGCACCAAGGCTAGGATCAGCGCCACGGCCAGCGCCATCAGCAGGTGCTGCGCCGGCCTCCAGGTGGCTTGCAGAGCGCTGGGCGAACGCACGGCAGCCACGTTTTGAAGCCATTTGGGCAGGCCTCGCAATTTGCCCCACAGCACCGACATCCGCACTGGGCGTGGCCCGGCCAGGCCCCACAGGAGGCGTGCCACCACCAGGCCGGCCAAGGTGTAGCCCAAGGTGACGTGCACCAGCCGCCAGCGCTCGCCGTCGGCCGTGAGGTAGGCGGTGGTGAATGTGAACGCCATGAGCCAGTGCAGCATGCGCGTGGTGGCATCCACCACGCGGCGGCTGGGCGCTGGAGCCGGCGTTGCGGTGGCAGGGGAAAGGGTAGTGCTTGTCATGGAAGGGCTCACTTCGGAATGCGGACGCGGTCGTCGTCAAAGTCACCCCGGTCTGCGCGCGTGTGGCAGGCCATGCAGTTGGCGCGGCTGCCGACAGCGGTGCGCTGCCACACGGCGGCGTCCAGCTCGCGGTGCTTGCGCTCGAACCAGGCCGAGCGGGTGATGCGGTCTTGCTGGGTCTGTTCGCGCACGCGCTTGTAGGTGCTGGCGTGCGCCTCCAGCCAGGTGCCGATCTGGCGCACCAGGGCCGGGTCGAGCGAGGCGTCGCTGCCGTAGTGCTGGTCCAGCCCGCTCAGCATCCGCGTCCACGAAGCGGCGGGCAGCATGCCCGGTGGATAGGCCATGTGGCAGGCGGCGCATTCCTGGCGGTAGGCCGGCAGCATGCTGTCGGCGGGCATGGCGCGGCTGTCGGCCAGCGCGGCGGACGCGGCGCTGGCCAGCGCCAACAGGACGGCGGCAGGACGCAGCAGCGGGATGAACGCGGTCATGGCTTGTCCTTGGGGTGGAACTGAAGCAGCCAGGCCAGCATGTCGGCCTTTTCGGCAGCCGTGCACTCGCGGCTTGCTACGTCCTTGCAGTTGCGGCGGAACCATTTGTCCACTTTGGCGGTGTCGGTGAAGCGCTCGGGATTGAACATGGGCGCGAATGGGGCAATCGTCTTGCCGGTGGAAGCGTGGCGCATGGCCGTGGTCGGTGGGTTGCCGTGGCACGACGCACACGACCATTCGCCGCCGTGGCGGCTGGTGAAGAACGCACGCCCGCGCTCGGCGCTGGCAGGCGCGCCTGCGGCATCGCTCCAGCGCTGCATCTGCAGGGCGGCGGTGGTGTCGGCGGCGTGCGCCAGGGGCAGGGTGCAGGCCAGCGCCAGCAGCGCGGCCCGGGCGGTCGGGAGAAAGCGGTGTGAGAAATGCATGCCGCCATGGTGCGGGGCGGGCATGAAGATTGGCTTAACGCGGGATGCGCCCCGGGTTGTGGCGAATGGCAGACAAAAAATTAGAGAGAAAATTGGCTGTAGCGCTTATCTGTAAAGCACTTATAGCTATCAAAATAAAAGCAAAAAGAGAAGCGAGATGCCTCTGAGATCGGCAAGCGGAGTCGATGAGAAGCGGGGCGATATGGGCGCGGAAGGCCCTATCATGGCGCGGGGCAATCGCCCAGAAATCCAGCCAAAACCAGTCAAGAGAGGAACCGCACCATGAATTTTATGCAGGCCATTCAAAGCTGCCTGAGCCAGTACGCGACGTTTTCTGGCCGTGCATCGCGGTCTGAGTTCTGGTGGTTCTTCCTGTTCCAGATACTGGCACTGATTGTCTCGGGCATGCTGGGCGACGTGGCCTACAGCATTCTTGCGTTGTTGTTGCTGCTGCCCGCGCTGGCCGTGGGCACGCGCCGTCTGCACGACGTGGGGCGTTCGGGCTGGTGGCAGCTGCTCACGATCACAGGCATTGGCTATCTGGTGCTGCTGTATTGGTTCGTCCAGCCCAGCCAAGCAGAGGCCAACGGCTACGGCGAGTCTTCGGCCACCTGAACGAAAAAACCCGCAGGCCCTGAGACCTGCGGGTTTTGTGAAACGCTGAGGCGGAGCACACTCCGCCCCGGGGCAATTACATGCCCATGCCGCCCATGCCGCCCATGCCACCCATGTCGGGCATGCCGCCGCCAGCGCCGCCTTCGTCCTTCGGAGCCTCGGCCACCATGCACTCGGTGGTGAGCATCAACGAGGACACCGAAGCGGCGTTCTGCAGTGCGGTACGCGTCACTTTGGTGGGGTCCAGAATGCCCATTTCAATCATGTCGCCGTAGGTGTCGTTGGCGGCGTTGAAACCGAAGTTGCCCTTGCCGGCCATGATGGCGTTGACCACCACGGAAGGCTCGCCACCGGCGTTGGCCACGATCTCGCGCAGAGGCGCTTCAATGGCCTTGAGCACCAGCTTGATGCCGGCGTCCTGGTCGGCGTTGTCGCCCTTGATCTCCCCAGCCGCTTGCTTGGCACGCAGCAGCGCCACGCCACCACCGGCCACGATGCCTTCTTCCACCGCAGCGCGGGTAGCGTGCAGGGCGTCTTCGACGCGGGCCTTCTTTTCCTTCATTTCGACTTCGGTGGCAGCGCCGACCTTGATCAAAGCCACACCGCCGGCCAGCTTGGCCACGCGCTCCTGGAGCTTTTCGCGGTCGTAGTCGCTGGTGGCTTCTTCGATCTGCACACGCACTTGCTTGACGCGTGCTTCGATGTCGGCAGCCTGGCCTTCACCGTCGATGATGATGGTGTTTTCCTTGCCCACTTCGACGCGCTTGGCCGAGCCCAGGTCGGCCAGCGTGACTTTTTCAAGCGTCAGGCCGACTTCTTCAGCGATGACCTTGCCGCCCGTCAGGATGGCGATGTCTTCCAGCATGGCCTTGCGGCGGTCGCCAAAGCCAGGGGCCTTGACGGCGACGACCTTCAGGATGCCGCGGATGGTGTTGACCACCAGCGTTGCGAGCGCTTCGCCTTCGACGTCTTCCGAGACGATGAGCAGCGGACGGCCCGACTTGGCCACGGCTTCGAGCGTGGGCAGCAGGTCGCGGATGTTGCTGATCTTCTTGTCGTACAGCAGCACGAAGGGGTTTTCCAGAATCGCGGATTGCTTTTCGGGGTTGTTGATGAAGTAGGGCGAGAGGTAGCCGCGGTCAAACTGCATGCCTTCGACGACTTCGAGTTCGGATTCCAGCGACTTGCCGTCTTCGACGGTGATCACGCCTTCCTTGCCGACCTTGTCCATCGCATCGGCAATGATCTTGCCAATGGTTTCGTCCGAGTTGGCCGAAATGGAGCCGACCTGGGCGATTTCCTTGCTGGTGGTGGTGGCCTTGGAGGCCTTCTTCAGCTCGGCAACCAGGGCCGTGACGGCCTTGTCGATGCCGCGCTTCAAGTCCATCGGGTTCATGCCGGCGGCCACGTACTTCATGCCTTCGCGCACGATGGCCTGGGCCAGCACGGTGGCGGTGGTGGTGCCGTCGCCAGCGATGTCGGAGGTCTTGGAAGCAACTTCCTTGACCATCTGCGCGCCCATGTTCTGCAGCTTGTCTTTCAGCTCGATTTCCTTGGCCACGGACACGCCGTCCTTGGTCACGGTGGGGGCGCCGAACGAGCGCTCGAGCACCACGTTGCGACCCTTGGGGCCCAGGGTGGTCTTGACTGCGTTGGCCAGAATGTTCACACCTTCGACCATGCGTGCGCGGGCTTCACCGCCGAAAACTACGTCTTTTGCTGCCATGTTGGAGCTCCTGAATATGGATTAAATACGGTCCCAGCGCTTATTTATGAAGCGCTGATAGCTATTGAATAAATAGCGTTGGAATTACTTTTAGCTTCGGCCGGGGCTTTGCCCCTTAACTTGGCTGCGCCAAGTGAGCCTGCGCTGAAAATAAATCGCGATTTATTTTTCGACGACTGCAAACAAGTCGTCTTCTTTCATCACAAGTAGTTCGTCGCCATCGACCTTGACGGTCTGGCCGCTGTACTTGCCAAACAGCACGCGGTCACCGACCTTGACGCTCATCGCAATGCGCTCGCCGTCTTCGTCGTGCTTGCCCGGGCCCACGGCCAGCACTTCGCCTTGGTCGGGCTTTTCGGCGGCGTTGTCGGGAATGAAGATGCCCGAGGCGGTCTTGGTTTCAGACTCGATGCGCTTGACGATCACGCGGTCGTTCAGGGGGCGAAGGTTCATTGCAGTACTCCTGGTTCAAAAAATGTGCCTGGAAGGCGAAGCGCCTGCAGGGCAGGCGCTCGGTATTCAGTCCGCGCAGGTTGCTAGCACTCGCATCGGACGAGTGCTAATGATAAGGGCATTTGCCCGAGTTTCAAGGGCTGGCACTGCGCGATGGCGGTGGCTGCCGCCAATGGACCCATCCCGCCAGCACCCTCCGGGCCGCTCTCGGCAGCAGTAGGCGCGCGGATCGACTCCTGCAGGAGGTTGCGGCGGCCGGGCCATGGCGCTGGGCCGTCAGCCGCGCTGGCGGTACATCAGCGCATCGAGCTGCAGACTGCGAATCTGCGTGGCTGCTTTTTGCGCGTCGGCCTCGCTGGCAAACGGGCCGACGCGCACGCGGGTGCGCTCGCCGTTTTTGGTACTGAACGTTTGGCGGAATGCCGGCAGCCCGGCATTGAGCAGCTTGGCCTGGGCTCGGCGCGCGTTGGCCTCTTCGGCAAACAGACCGACGTTGAGGTAGAAGCCGGGCGCACTGCCGAGCGCCGTGGGCGCGGGTGTGCTGGCAGCTTCGCGGGGGGGCGTGGCGGCGCTGGCTGGGGTGGAGGGCGCAGCGGCCAGAGGCGAAGACGAGGCCAGCGATTTTGACGTTGCAGGGGAGGCTGCCCCTGGGACGCGCCGCTTGCCCGGCGGTGGGCTCACTTTCCCCACTTGGGCCGCTGCGTCTTGGGTTGGCGCTGTGGCGTTGGGTGGAGAAGGAGTCTTTGCTGCGCTGTACTCGGTTTGTGTCGGGGCAGGCGTCGCCGCATCCGGCACGCGCGTGTCTCCCGCGCCGCCATCGCGCGCCCTGGGGTGCACAGAAGAGGCGTCGTCGGCGGCGGTGGCCGAAACCGCGATGGTCTGAGGCCCTGACGCCACTGCCTTCGGGGCGCTGGCGGGGGCCGTGCGTGGCTCGGTGGCGAGCGTCGGAGCCGAAGCAGACGCGGGAGCCGAAGCAGGAGCGCTGGCCGGCAAAACCGCCTTGCTCGCACTCTGCACCGGACCGGATGCTACCTGCGCGTCGGTCGGGCGGCCCGCACGCCAGTCGTCCTCGGGCACCCACAGCCAGGCGGCGGCGATGGCCGCAAACAGCACCCCATTGGCCACGGCAATCCAGACCAGGCGCCGCCAGCTGCTGGCCTGGCGGGCGAGCAAGTTGCAGGCTTCGGGAATGCTGTGCGCTGCCACCAGGGCGCGTGCCATGCGCTTGCGGATTTCGCTGTACAGCAGAGCGTCGCCAAACAGGCCGGGCAGGACGATGGCAAACAGGGCGAAGGCCGCGATCAGCCCCCATTCCACCTGCTCGGGCCAGTGCAGCAGCGGGCGGCCCACGCCAAAGATCAGCAGGGCCAGGCCTTCCACCAAGGCCACATAAACCAAGGCCGCCGTCCACAGGTGGTGCAGCAGCATCCAGTTGAGCGTGGCCAGGCTGGCCGAAAGGTTCCAGCCCACGGGCGCCCGCCCCGCCTGGTCAAAGCGTTCAAACAGTGCCAGATAGCGCGGCTGCTGCACTGGGCCGAGCGCGGCGCGGTAGAGCGCATCCACGGTGTTGCCGCTGGCGGCCTGCGAAGGCGCGTATGCGTCGGCAAAGGGGCTGTGCGTGGGCATGCGACATTCTGGCATGGCAAAGCCCTGTTGTGAACGGGGAAATCCCAAGCCCAATCGGCCTCCAGCGCTTGGTGGATATGTGCTGTGCGCTATGAATGCGGGAGCTTGGCGCGTTCCGCCCCGGTTTCCCATGCAGGTTCCGCGCTGCCGCCTGCGCCGCTGGCGGCTTCGCTTCAGAATGCAGGCTTACCCGATTGCCGGAGATTGTGATGGCCACCCCCCTCAAAATTGATTTCGTTTCCGATGTGTCCTGCCCCTGGTGCGTCATCGGGCTGCGCGCGCTCGAGCAGGCCGCCGAGCGCCTGGCCGGTGAGGTGCAGTTGGACCTGCACTTCCAGCCGTTTGAGCTCAATCCGCAGATGGGGCCTGAGGGCCAGGACATCGGCGAGCACCTGCAGCAGAAATACGGCGCGTCCGCCGAGCAGCGCGAAGCCACGCGCGCCGCCATTGCTGCGCGCGGTGCCGAGTTGGGTTTCACCTTCACGCCCGGTGCGCGCGGCCGCATCTACAACACCTTCGACGCGCACCGCCTGCTGCACTGGGCCGAGCTGCAGGGGCGCCAGCCGGCGCTCAAGAACGCCTTGTTCAAGGCCTACTTCACCGACGGAGAAGACCCGAGCAACCACGAGCTGCTGGTGCGCTTGGCGGGCGATGTGGGGCTGGATCTGGCCGAGGCGCGCACCCTGCTGCAGTCAGACCGCTACGCGACCGAGGTGCGTGAGCGCGAGCAGTTCTACCTGCAACAAGGCATTCACTCGGTGCCGGCCGTCATCGTGAATGGCCGCCACCTGATCCAGGGTGGCCAGCCGGTCGAGGTGTTTGAGCAGGCGCTGCGGCAGATTGCGGCAGCGGCTTGAGACTATAAAATTAATAGCTACTAGCGCTTATGGGGTAAGCGCTAGGGATGCTCTGCTTAAAGCGACTTTGAGTGTGCTGATGGCTCCCAGTGGAGCCAATTCACAGATTCGGTGCGCTAAGCAGCGGCCTTTCGGCCCGTACGGCTGGTTTCTTGGCCATTTGGCCGTTTGC